>JADEYI010001973.1_pt1 | contig 12011 bp, 15 predicted proteins | sample 8542331 | NCBI WGS metagenome assembly JADEYI01 (sample SAMN16510988, study PRJNA670497) | mine drainage metagenome | isolation source: biofilm near Copperflume 1 | place: Germany: Marsberg coppermine Kilianstollen | collected 2018-02 | reverse complement strand
CGAGCAGGTGAGTAGTGAGCAGCTTCTGAGCACTGAGCACCGCGCTAGCCTGGTGAGTAGTGAGTGATTCATTGCGAGCACCTGAGCAGCTACTGAGCGAGCGATAGGAGAGCACCAGGCACACCAGGACACCCGCTCGCTCAGGATGCGAGCACCAGGCACACCAGGCACAACACACCCCCTAGCCTGGTGCTAGTGAGAGCGAGCAGGTTACAGGCATCCAATGAAAAGACCTATAGGTTTCTTCCCAACTGTGCGCTAGTGGCAAGTCGAGAGCACGTCCCTCTTGATAATACGTTAATTTAGACGTTGTTTGAAACACGATTCTTTGTTCAGTCAGTAGCTCGCATAGGGCTTGTATCCATAAGTTAGTCATACCCGCCCATATGATGATTTTTGCTTGCCGATAGGTCATACCCCTATCACCTATCACGTCAAACTCAGGTGTGAGCACCCGCTCAAAATGGACAAACGAAACGCGCTTATGTGGCTGTAAACAGGAGAGTATAGCGCGTTTTAGCTCAGTAGTGCTATCTGGTGCCATGATATACCCTCGCTCGCTCTCGCTCTCGCTCAGGTGCCTGGTACTTATAAACCGTTATAGTGAAAGTTGTTTGATAATAGTTGCTGAATGTTACCCTTGATAAGCCAGTATCTACCATTAGAACCTGCTCGCAAAGTATACCCAGTAGGTATATTAAAGTGCTTTTGATCTTTGATCGAAGTTCCATAGTAGACTTGCCCTCCTCGACCAAACCAAGCTTGATAAGCGTTAGAAATGAGCGGGGTATTGTTTACTTGCATCACTGGTGCCTTAGTGGGCGTTGTTGTGGGCGTCGGAACGGGTACAGATGGTAGCGTGGGCGTGGGTACTGAGGTAGGGCTAGGGCTATTGGTTGTGTTTATTATTGTTGTGCTTTCGTAGCTGTTTCTTAGATTGCTTGATGTAGTTACAGGCGTGGGCGTTGCGGTAGGAGTAGGAGTGCTAGCCCGACTTTTGTATAGTATAAAGGCTACTCCCATTAAAGCTACAATCGCAACAATAGCTAAGGGACGGTTATTCTTCCAGATGTTCTCTGCAATATCTTTGATGCTTTCAGGTGAATCACTCATGATTTTCTGCTTTCTTAACTATAGGGATTGCCATACATGCCAGTATGGGAAGGGATATATTTTTGAATGGGTGCTCGCTCTCCTGGTGCCTGAGCAGAGTGTGAGTGAGCGGGTATAGCCTGAGCAGCTACACGTTTTCTATCGTAGTGTTTCCGCTCAGGAGAGTAGCGAGTATCTATCATCCGTTGCAATAAATCAGCTAGCTTGCTAGTTAAATGCTCGCTCGCTCGCTCTTTGTTTCGCTTTATTCTGTTGATATGCTCTCTTGAAACATCGCACATGTAAGCAATATCAGTATCTGACACCCCTATTTCCTGGTGCATTCGTTGGATGATTTCTTGTGCTTTACTCATTGCCATTTACACCTAAAATGTGTGATGTGATGCATTGCGTAAAATTTGTAGAGAGCAGAATTGAGGGTAAAATCTGCATTTACGCACGCAATCACACCTAAAATGTGTGATGTGATGCATTTTTAGATTTGCCCTAATACAGAGTTAGGGATGCATACCCCGCCCATATTTGTGTAGCCAGTTAGACAATTACCGTTTTTATCTGGTGCGATTCCACCTGTCGATTTTTGCACTTGCTTCTCTTGATCTGGTGTAAGATCGGTGTTACTGGTGCTATTGGTGTTAGTGTTGTTGCTCGGTGATATGCCTTGCATCATATATCCTGGTGCAATAAACGCCCCTAGCAAACTTCCTAATCGTCCTGTAAAACCTATCCAGATGAATAATAAAGCTGCAAAGACTGCAAAAACCGTCGTGGTATAACGTTGCTGTACTTCCATACGTTCACATCCCCCCTAATGTGAGAGCGAGCGAGTGAATCAGGCCCCCGCTCGCTCTCAGTAGTTGCTCTCTTACTTACTCCTGAGCAGGTAACGTATAATGCACGCTATCAGGCCCTACGGCCTGATTGAAAGCCTTGATTAATTCGTGCATGTGTTCCTGTAAACAAGCCGTAGCCACTATGAGCCAACAATCAGGAGAGCATGACCAATGCTGTACATGTGGACATTGAAAGCCGGTAATGCTAGGATGCCCTGGACTCCCAACCCCCGCCATGAAATTTATCATTTCATGGCTTAGTCCTGTTTTGCCACAAGCGGTATTTTCGCATGTGACGGTAGGTGAATCGCTTCCATAGGGTACTTCTTCTATAGCACCAGGTAATGGTTTAAGCATGTATTGTCTCCTTTTTTATCTGTATGCAAGCCAACGATTATTTAATCCGGCCCCTGATCGCAATGAGAACTGTGTTGATGTGTAAGTATCGGCCCCTGTCGTCTGTGTGCTTGAAGCAGAGTCACACGTAGCCATAACAGCCGCAGGCGTGCCTGAAAGCCCATGATTGATAGTACCTGCTAGGTTTATTCCGTTGTTGATATCCTTAATGCGCCCTATGTTGTAGTTAACCCCGTTGGGTGCATTTACCCCTGTGCTGTCAACTGATGCAACGGTCGAGCCGTTTACATTAAAATTGATAGCCGCAGCTCCTGGTACAACTAAGTAGGTGTTTGTACCAGTGAAATTCAATATTTGGTTCCCTCGTAAATCGAGAATGCCAGTTGTAAGGTTTAATTGTCCCGCGCCGTCTGTAGTGATCTTCCCATTGTCGAGAGACAATGCACCGTCAACGGTAAGCGTCCCATCAAGAGTTACAGGCCCCGCTACTGTCAAACTGCCAGGATGCGCAGTATCACCGAGGGTCATGATTGCATCATTCGTTAAGCTAACAGCTTGATTAGCACCATCGCCAGTAACGATAGATTTAATGATTGATGTTCCGGTAGCGTTGTTTTCATTGTCGATTGCTTGTGTTGTACTCACTGATGTTTGTACCGCATTTCCTATATTTGTTTGCCTCACCAGAGCGGCGGGGAATGTTCCCGTGATTGCTTCGCCAGGCCCGTAAGCCTCTACAATCACTTGTGAGATGGGGGGTACCGTCGAGGTTACAAGTGTCGATTGTATCACCCAATCAATCTTGACAGTGCTAGCAGACAAGCAGTATAGCATGGCAGTCCAGCAAGGGCAGTACGTTTTGAATGATCCCCAGGAGAGCAGAAGGTTTTGATTGCTCTCATTGTAAATCACCATGCGCCCTGTGCCATTGGAAAAGCCAGTATTAAACGTGGTTTCTGTCTCTGTAGTTGGGTCAAAAATGGCGGCTATCTGCATGTTTTATCCTCGCTTTCCTGAGCGGGTATTTCGGTGCATGGTTGTGAATAGTGAACGTTGCCACATTTAGAGCATAGGTTATCTTGTTTCCACTTTTCTAGCCTGGTGAGTGCTTGCTCACAATCAAGCTTTGCCGTGATAAGCTTTGGAAGTAAGCCAGTGGAAAGAGCAAGAATAACCCCGCTCAGGACATTTGCACCCGTTAGCATGATCGTCGGTAAATTCATGTTCTTCTTTCACCCACTGATATTCAGTCCTTTCAAGCTGTTGATGCTAACACCAAGAGCTTTGCATATCCTCGCTACATACACCCTAGACACCTTTTTTCCTTGCTCAATTCTGTAGATCGTCTGCTTACAAACACCCGCGCGTTGTGCTAATTGCCCTACACTCAGGCCCTGATTTCTTCTGACAAGTCTAATTGTTGCAATCTCTCTTTTACTCTCTTTCCTCTTAACTTTGTACTGAAATTGTACTAAACCTATACAGTACAGTATATTCTTTATTGCAAAAAAGAGAATCTATAAAGTGTGATGTAATCTTGAGTAAACAATAAAAGCACCCATCGGATACATAACCGATGGGTGCTTTTATACTCCTTTGTGTTTCTTCTTCGTTATATTTTAACCGTTGACTATCCGCAATTGTGGAGTAGTATTAGCATCTTTTGCCGTTGGTGGTTCGTTGTTTTGTAGCCAGGAAACAAACGATGCTGTAAGAACCAATGTCTTGTTACGAGACGCTGTTACCAGGGCATTGCTTGCAATTGCATTGTTTACTTTGCGTCTATGGTGTCCGGTCAAACTTACGATATCATCAATGCTAATTGTTTTATGCCCCGCGTCTAACCAGTTTTTGAGTTCATCTGAGTACGCATGTGAAGTGGGTTCACTTGCCTTGTTAACAACATTAGCAAGCCGTGTTTGTGTATTTATACTCTCTGCTAACTGCTCTTTGGTTAACTGCAATTCATCGTTTACGCGGGTGATATCTGCTTGCAATTGCGTGGTTACTTTCTCGCTATTGCGTTGTAGCACAGAGAAAGCAGCATCTTTTTCTGTTACCATTGCAGAGAAAGCAGCATCTTTTTCTTGACGCAATACTGATAGTAACCTGTCCTTTTCCTGTAGCCTATCGCTCTCTTGTTGCGTTCCTAATTGCGTATAAAGCAATGCAATAAGCCCATAAAAGTATCCTGATAAACCGCGTATCACAATCATGTATGGAGGTAGTTGAAAGTTGATTGACAACAAACTACAACCGATAGTGATAAGCGATAAAACCAGGAATATCACCGTAGGAAGGCCATATAAAATGCTCCATACCCCTGCGGCCCTATCTGCGTGATTATGCGCCCATACTCTGATGTGTGAGAGTGTTGTAACGATAGCTAACGCTAGAATGCACTCAGGCAAGCCCACATAGGCAACGGTTGCCAGTTCTGAGAGATGGATAGTTGTTTGTTCCGACATGAATAACAACACGAAACTATGAACTGATGCATTGATTGTTACCCACAAAGACGCGATAAGGAACGCGCATTCTGCGCCGGTTCCTGCACTCATCACTATCCAATAGAGTAGCTTTTTTGTCCAGCTCCAACTAATGAGAGACGTTCCAACTTTTATAAACTGTTCTTTCATTGCACTACGCTCCTAATCTTTTTGTTGCTATGCCGTACTTATCACAAACAAGCTGTATTTTCGGATACTGTTTGTTGTTCCACTCAAGCCTATCTCTTATCCCTGTTCGAGTAACTTTCATGTTTTCCTCTTGCATACGGAAAACAGCGTCAAGTATTTTTGCTTCTTCATCAGGTGAAACTTCTGGTGAAGCATCTTGAGAATATTCACCCTCTTGAGTGAATGTTCTCACATCTTCACTAGGCTTCACAGGCTCATTCACGGTATTCACCTGTCCACTACTCGATAATAAACGCAAGGGCGAATATTCTCTCTCAGGTGAATTGGTGAACGTGGTGAATGGCTCTCCTGGGGCTTCTAACATTTGACTTTGATAAGGTGCTTCTAACTCAGGCACACCAATAGAAGCCAGGTAAGCCGCTACTCTCATGGCCGTATCGTCGGGTACTCCAATGGTTACAACTTCCCTCATTTGGCTGTCAGTGTCTTTATAAACGCATTCACGGCGTTTTAACTCTTCTGATTTGTTTTTCCACTTAGCAGCTTTGAAGAAAAAAGCTGCATATTCCGCGCTTAATTGATGAACGAAAACACTTTGCAGTGAACGGCGTATCTCCGTCCCCCCGCAAGCTTCCTGAGTCCAAATCTGACCAATAACACAACAGTACCCTTGATACCCTGCATACTGAATAGAGCAGTTTTTCGCAACGTCCACGAGCAGATCGCGCCCGCCCTCCGGCATTTTCACATTATTCAGGTCCATCAAACGGGACCACTCATCATAGACAATGAGCCACGGCGTACAAATTTGATCGGTGTTTACTCGCGCTTCCATCTCTGAATGAAATTGTTGAGAAGCTGCTACAATCTCTTCTTCGCCTCGCGCAATGGTGATGTACTTGGAAAGAGGCTCTAAAGAACGTGCCAGGCTATCAAGCTTTGTGTAATGAGGATCGCAAATTATCACATGCGCACCGCTTATTAGTGCCTGTGCAATGGTAGCGAGTACCCGCCGTGTCTTTCCACTTCTACCCTTGCCAGCCACTGCATGAGTGCCAGGCCATGGCCCTACAATCAATTGCAAGGCACCTTTAGCTAATTGCACTTTGTCATAGCCCATAACCATATCTGTATTGCCTGGTGCTATGGTTCCGTCTTCTATCAGATCGAATAAGGACGGAACGGCTAGGCTTACCTCTACTTTCGCGGCCCTGGTGCTCACTTTGACAGGTGCAATAGCCGTTAATGGCGCGTGTACTCTTATGCGCCCTAACTTATCTCTTGAGTACCCGCCAGCTTCTGTAATCTCCTGATAATCGGCCCGTGTTGCGAAACCTACAAGAGCGATAATCCCCCAACATACGAGCAGAATAGGCACCAGTGAGATAGCCGCTAGCCAGATTATGCCTACAGTGGGCAAGTATTGACGAACAAGGAATAAGCCATAACCGATAGGGAAGAGTACGGCTATCCCCCCAACAATAGCGAGCCAGAGCCAGAAACCACGTACAGCGTGATGATTGCTGATTCGCGTTGTGATTGTTTCGTCTTCTTCTCTCATCTTAAAATCCTCTTCTCAGGCTATGCTATGATAGCCGTGTCCTGGTGTTACATTGATCGACTAAAGGGACTTGCACCAGGAGAGTTACTAGCTCTCCTGGTGCTTCTAAAGAAAAAGATTTTACAGAAGTGTGATTCCAGCGTCTCTATAGGTGATGCGTCTATTCAATCGCTCGCTCAGGACACTGCATAATTTACCTGCTATGTTTCCTCTTATGGCTTCTCCATTATCTGCTTTAGTCACTGTATCGCGTGACACATCGGCAAGTCGTGCTAGTTCACTTACGCTTAAACCTGCCTCTATGCGTAACTCTTCAAACGTTGTCATGCGTAGATTTACCTTTCATAATGCCTTTTCATCAGTATAGCATACTTTTGCAAAAAAGTGTAGATTATTATGGTTTTTTGTGCTATACTGTCTTATGTACCCCTTTGATTTAAGGGACATAAAAACGCTCGCTCTCCTGCTTAGACACCTGAGAGCGAGCGATAGCACCAACTAAAGGAAAGTACCAATGAAAGTTTATCAGAGTTTACAACACTTGCATACTGCATATCCACGTTGCACCGGATTCCTTGTGTGTGTAGTAATACCTATTGTCGGGTATGGGTGCCTGGTGCTCGCTCACATCATGCGCTAGTAAGCACCTAGCGAGCGGGTGATACTTGCCAGTGAGAAATAAGTATCACCCGCTTTTTTGTTGCGAGCAAGAGAGCAGGACAAACGAACATGCTAGAGAAATTGGATATCACCAGGCTAGAAATAAACGGCTATGTGTTTTACAGAGTGCTCACTTTAGAAGACGTAGCGGCTATCTCTGTAGTGCCTGATACTCACCTTTTTCTACCCGATGAACTCTTAGAGCTAGCTGCTTACACTACTGAGCACCAGGCACAATTTAAGCGAGAAGCAAAAGAGAACAATGCAAGAGAAGCGAGCACCAGGACACCAGAAGTAAAAAAACGCAAGTATCACAAGCGAAAAGAGCACCAGGACTAGCAAGCGATAGGAGAGCAGCTACTGAGCGAGAGAGCACCCGCTCAGTAGCTGCTCTCTTTTTGTGCTCCTGGTATCTTTCATAGCTGCTTAATCCTGAGCGAGCGGGTGTCCTGAGCACCTGCTCTCTGATGTGATTCAGTACACAAGTATACTGTTTATAAGTGAGCACCAGGCTAGCAATTTACTAGCGGATCTCATTTTTATCATTTTTTGGGGGAAAACATGAAGAGTCTTTGGAACTATACGAATGGAACGGGACACCTGATAATGAGCGTGGTAGCTACTGTAGCGGGATTGCTTATGATTTTAGTCTCACCTGATGCTACCGTGCATGGAACGGGTGTAAGTATTGTTTTAGCCGTCAATGCCTATTGGTTCGTTTCCGGTAGTGCTAAGCAGGTAGCGAGTGAAGTCGTAAAGCAAGTGAGCGAGCGGCCTGTAGTAGCTGTAGTGGCACCAGTGGCACCAGTAGCTGTAGTGGCACCAGTGGCACCAGTAGCACCAGTGGCACCAGTAGCACCAGTGGCACCCATTGCGCCCATTGCTCCAATATCACCAGTAGCACCAGTAGCACCAGTGGCACCCATTGCAGAAACTGATGAGGATACACAAAAGTTCCCGACGGCAAATAAATAACTTTTCTGATCGAGTGCCTGAGTAGTGCGCAGGTGCTCAGGATGTGCTACGCTCTCACTGGTGCCTATCGCTCGCTCATTGCTGCTCACAGCTTCCTGAGCGGGTGTCAGGTGCTTTCACCTGCTCGCTCACAACAAGCTAGTAGCTTTCCTTGTGACTAATATATAATAGACATGGAGAAAGCAGCTACTAACTCATAAAAGGGACGCCATATATAGGGGATAAGTAGAGAGTGATGCGAGAAGGCGATAGAGTGCAATCTAGTTAGTAGCTACTTGCCATAGATACCAGATCAAGCACCAGGAGAGCGAGCGATGAAACTACTCTCCTGGTGCTTGATCTGGTATCTATGGCCTGAGCGGGTACTAGCTGCTCTCAGGTGCTCGCTATTCGCAATAAGTCAGTATAACCCCCTCGTATGCCGTTCCCTTTACCCCTTGCGCTATACATCTACCGTGTTGTGTCACATCAGGATAAGCCGTAGGCCCTTGCGCGGGTGTTTGTTGTGCCATCGTTCCGTCTTCTGTGAGGTTGTGTTTAACCTCTAAGGCAATACTTTCTGAGCCATATACCCACAAGCCAACACATGCATCAGGACATGAGCCAGGTGTTTGACCGCTCCAGACACTCCAAATTACAGAACTCTGAAAAGGGACACGAACAACATTGCTATAGAGCGGATCAGCAAAAAAGTAAGTAAGAGACTCACCATAATCAGAACCGACTACAGTCAAGTTATGAGCAATCATATCGTTTAGGATATCCTGAGCAGTATAGGGTTGTGTTGTTGATGTTATCGTTGGTAGGGTTGTAGGAATAGCTCTCACCTGCTCACTCGCTTGTTTTCCTGCCAGGTAGAAAAAAACAGATGTTCCAAACAACATGAAAAGTACCATCAGAATCAGAAAAAACACCATAATAAAACTACGTCGTGACTTCTTTAGCGGTGGCGGTGGCGGTGCGATAATATACGGGTTATCTGAATAGGTGCTCTCGCTGTAAAACGGGGTTACGGGTGTTGTGGGTGTGAGCGGTGGACTCCATTCGTTTATGTTATACATCGTTATTGCGTCTCACTTTCCTTGTGTGAAGCTGCTTAGGGACTTGAGTTAGTCTATATCTGCTCTTTGCCCTTGCTAACTTACTGGTATCTTCTTTTCCACATTATATTTTTTTCTGCATAAAGAGCAACCTTATCATCAGGACTCAGATACTCATCTCTCATCAGTGCATCAATCAATTTCATCTCTTTATCAATTTTCTCGAATGCTCGCAAGAGAGCATCATGTGAGAGCGAGCGGTAATAATCTTCTGGTGTTCCTGCTCGCAACGCCCTACGTCTATGTGTTGGCTTATTTTCTTCCCTATCCATGATATCCCCCTTAGTCTTCTGTGTCTTCACTATCGGTTGTGTCCTGGTGCTCGCTTTCCTGAGCAGCTTGTGAATAGTCAGGAATTGCTAAGCTTTGCCTGTCTTCTGTATCGTCAATTTCAATCAATTTGCCTTGTTTGTTGTATATGTACTTCTTTCCTGCTTGATCTGGTGCCTGGTGCTCAGTGATCTGTACAGGTGCTCTCAGTTCTGCTTGCAATGCTTCTAATCGTTCAATCTCTGATTTGCACTCATCTACTTTTGCAGTATCTTTCTCCTGAGCAGGACGGCCCAACTTTTCACAAAACGCGATTCTTTTCTGAGTATTGGCCATGATTGCCTTTTGAACGTCAAGACAGTTTTTAATGTCCTGAGCGGTTAACTTGCGCTCACTCGCTCGCACTCTTCTCGCTTTTTGTAGCTGCTCTCGTATACGCGAGCGGGTGTCCTGCTCTCGCTCGCTCTCAGGAGTAGGGATAACACCAGTGCTTACAAAACGCTTGATTGCATCTATATGATTGCTTTTCTTCTGTTCATACCTTGCTCTCAGGTAGTCGTCATAATCTAACGTTGCTTTTGTGAGAGCGGTTTTTTGTGCTCTCTCTAAGGCGTCTAGTTGTGCTACTGTAGGTTTCTCGCTCAGGTGTATCTCAGTGAGTGAGCAGTAATAGTCATATTGCGTTTTGATGAAACGCTCTTTATGCGCTTCTTTTGTTTCGTCTAGTGCCTGGTGCAATCGGCCTGAGCAGTCCTGAGCGGGTGTCTCTTCTGGTGCCTGGTGCTCGCTAGTGGCCTGATCTGGTGCCTGAGCGGGTGCTATATCGCTCTCAGGTGTTTCTTTTGTATCGGCCTGGTGCTCGCTTTCCTGCTCTTGCTCTCGCTCGCTCTCACTGGTGCTCACTGGTGCCTGAGCGGGTGTCTCTTCTATGGTGCTTTTGCCAGTGCCTGAGCGAGCAGGTTTTTTCATGGTGAGTAGTTGCTCTAAATTCCCTACTAGCGCGGTGCCTGAGTAGGGAATCCGCCATCCGTGTTTATCATCTCCTTTTTTTCCTGGGCAAGTGATAGGCTCAAGAAAACCACATGTTTTGAGATGTAAGATCGCACGATAAACGGTGCTTTTTGCATAACCGCTCTCTTTTGCAATCGTATCAATGCAAGGATATGAGCTAGAACCATATGCATTAGAGTGAGCAGCTATGATCTCTAATATCATTCGCTCGCAACGTGGTAACGCTGTTCTTTGCACCAGATCGACAATATTTTTACGATATGAAAGCACCCGCTTTTGTAGGGGGATATCTACCGTGTAAAGTGTTCTTTGCCCTTTGCGATGAATTGCGCTTACAAGTTTCCATTCCTCTATGTCTTTAAGCGTTCTAATGACTTCTATTCGGCTTAACTTTGTTTCCCTTGTGAGCATGGCAATACCAGGATACACGTCTTTTCCTTGCTCGTTGGTACGTGTTGCGAGAGCGAGCAAAACCGCTTTATGACTAGCAGCTAGCTTGATTTGCTCTCCTGGTATGGTTGTGATTTTCCTAACCGCGCTATGCGTCTTATTCATGGCTTGACCTTACATTGATTGTGTTGTATGCTTATACTGCTTGTAAGTCCCCCGCTAGGTGCTAGCAAACTGAGAAGCCGATAGCTGCTAACTATCGGCTTTTTGCTTACACGCATAACAAAGTATCAAATGTTTCCTGTTCATACCCTGGTATCTCTCCTGGTGTTTCCTTTTTCCCTATGACTGAATCATCAAGGAATGCTTGAAAGCTTTCATGAGAAATGCGTACAGGTGATGCTTTAGCAGTACCTAATTTGTGCGCCTTGAGTTTGCCCTCTTTAATGTAAATGTATACCCTCGGTAAAGAGATACCTAACTTTTCTGCAATCTCTTTAGGAGAGTAAAACTCTTTTTCTTGCATCATATTTTCTCTTTCTTTTATTGTGCCTACGTCCTTGTGTTTCTTATGTCATTTACTAACAAACACACTCTTATATAGTATACATAGCCTTGCAAATAGTGTCAACGGCTTTTGACGGTGTGAGCAGGTACTGAGAAAGCACTAATATGCTTTGGGCATAGTTTTAAGCACCAGGAGAGCGGATAGTGAGTGTGAACGGGTATGCTAACAGCATAGGTTATACCGTTCCTTTACTTGCACATAGCCACGTATCAATTTACAATGTGGGTGTGAATAAGTGGAAGTGTAAACTAGATTGGTTGTTTTCATGAATACCTCTTGTAATTGTGCCTGGTGCTGGCGTGAAGCGTTCCCTACTCTCCCATTTCCTGATAATCTCAGTTCGGGTATCTGCCCTATGCATAGCGCGGCAATGTTACGAGAATGGCAAAAAGTGAGGTATGAGCGGGTGCTAGCAGGTGTGTTAGTCAGTGGTGTTTCGCCGTGGGTAGTGCTCGCATATTTGGCACTAGCGAGCGTAGCACCAGGCTAGCGCGGTGCTCAGTGCTCAGAAGCTGCTCACTACTCACCTGCTCG
>JADEYI010001972.1_pt1 | contig 12021 bp, 8 predicted proteins | sample 8542331 | NCBI WGS metagenome assembly JADEYI01 (sample SAMN16510988, study PRJNA670497) | mine drainage metagenome | isolation source: biofilm near Copperflume 1 | place: Germany: Marsberg coppermine Kilianstollen | collected 2018-02 | reverse complement strand
CCCCCCAGATTCACCGCGGAGGGATCGGCTAGCAACTGGCGGACGACGGCGGGATGGACATAGCGCCCGAAGAGGCGCTGGATCTCTTCGGCGTGGCGCTGACTGCGCCGCAATTCCGTTAGGTCGTCCACCACCATCGCGATGCCCATCGCCTCGCCCGCGCCCTCCCCCGCACGCAAGGGCGAGACGTTCAGCCGCAGCGAGACTTCGCCGCGTCCAGGCAGTTCACGGGTCAGCTCATAGCCGAGGGTGACGCGGTCCTCCTCAGCGGCGCCACGCAACGCATTCGCCAGGCCGCTATCACCGAGACTAGCGAGCGCCCGTTGATATGGCTGGCCGATGGCGAGGGGGCTGGCGAGATTGAAGATGCGCTCCGCCGCGCGGTTGAATGCCGTGACCACACCGCGTGTATCGGCGGTGACGACGCCGCTGGCCACGGAGGCGAAGATATTGTCCATATAGGTCTTCATCTCGCTGATCTCACGGATACGATGGCGCAGGTCGGCGAAGAGACGCGCGTTCTCAATGGCGATGGCCGCCTGGTTGCAAAAGGCGGCGAGCAGATCGAGATGCTCTGGGTGGAAGAGCGCCGTCTCGGTGCGGCTATCCACATAGACCACGCCCACGCCGCGCCCACGTACCCGCAACGGCGCGCACATCACCGAGCGGATGCCATAGACGACGATGCTCTCGTGGCGGCGCAGCCGCTCATCATCCTGGGCATCCGTGGTGAGGATCGGCTGCTGGCTCGCCCACACGCCGCTGACGATGCCGCGGCTGATCGAGAAGTCGCATTCCGCCAACGGGTGCCCATCCGCGCCGCGCGCCGCCGCGAACTGAAGCTGGCCGCTCGGCTCATCATGGAGCATGAGGAAGCCACGCTCGGCATGCACGACCTCGATGAGCTGGGCCATGACCCGGCCCAGCAGCTCTTGCAGGTCGAGCGAGGAATTGAGGTCCTGGGCGATCTGGTAGAGCGTGGCGAGGCGCTCGCGCTCACGTTGGAGGGCGTCGAAATTCGTCTGGGCCGCCTGCACGGTCACGATCAGGTGCCGCAGCGTATGCTCCATCTGCGCCAGCCGCAGATCGGCCTGCCGCGCCACTTCCAGCGCGCGCGCGAGCAGGCGCATACGTGGATCGCCCAGATCCGCCGAGAACTGCCCTTCGACGATCATCTCCAGTTCGGCGGCATGGCGGTGCATCGCCCCCGCCACATCTTCCATGCCGCGAGCGATAGCCGCCACGTCCTGCTGGGCACGGTCTTGCGCCTGGCGCGCTGCCCGGCCCACGCGCGCCAGTTCAGAGGAATCCCCCAGGTAGGTCTTCAGGGCGCCTTCAGGGTCGGCGGCGGGCGGGAGGATGTGCGCGCGCGGATCGCTCAGGCTGGCGGCGGCGGCGGCACTGGCGCCAGGCGGCACGCTGACCTGTGGCGAGAGGCGCGAGGGACCGAACGCGCTCGCACCCGGCGTGGACGGCCCTTGTCCATCTCCACCCTCGCCCCCGCGCGAATTGACGACATCATCACCCATCCTGGTTTCCCCTGGGCCACGCACCCACCATGTCACAGTCGAGATCCCCACCATTGATTGTGTCGAGTATAACATGCCCACGCCCCAGCTCATACCATGACACTGGCGCTATCGGCTGGCCCTGGCGCTGGCACGACGTGTGGGGCATGCCCAGGCAGAGGGGCCGCCCCGGCGCGGGTTAGGATTTGAAGAGGCTGAAAGGCTTGTTGTCGCGGTGAAGTGGCGCGGTCTCACGCGCGCGGGTGGCGGCGGCATCGCCTGTGAAGTGGGCCAGCCACTCAGCCGGCGCATCTTTACTCTCGCCGCCGTGGGGTGTCAGGCGCGAGCGCACGCGACAGATAACGGGCGTATTCACGCCGGCGCCAGCGATGATCGCCTGACCCTTGGAGAGCGCGGGGAGATTATCGAGCAGGTCGCGGCCCACGCCCTCGACGGCGGTCGCCACACTCTTCTGATCCACCTCGTTGACGATGCGCATGATGCATTGCGTCAGGCATTGACTGAGGACATCGGGATCAAGCTTGCCAGGGCGCTGGCTGATCAGCCCGACGCCAACGCCGAATTTGCGCCCCTCGGAAAGCACCTGCTTGAGCACGCCAGCAGTGACCGCCTCGCCGCCGTGCGGGGCGAAGTGGTGCGCTTCCTCCAGCAGCAGGAAGACGGGGTAGGGCAGATAGCGTTCGTCGCCCGCGTGGACCTTGCCGCGCTCGGTCTCCATACGGGCATTGTAGATACGGCGCAGCAACGTGGCGACGATTATCTGCTGGTCGCGCTCATCAATCTCGTCGAGTTGCAGGACGGTGCATTGCCCCGGCTGGAGGATCTCCCCAAGTTCGAGATGTTGGAAGGGGTCAAAGACGAAGTTGTTGCGCTCGAGCCGCTCGTCAATCTTCCAAGAGAGCGCGGCGACCGTGCTATTGCCGCTATCATCACCGCTCTCCTCGTTCTTGTCCCTGGCGACCTCTTGTACGGCCTTCTTGAGGTCCGCCGCGGCCCATGGGCCACCCTTCTTGGCCTTGCGCACGGCCTCGAAGGCGCGACTGAGGAAGTGGTTCTGCTTCTCCGTCAGGCCCGGCAGCAGGTAGCGCAGATCGCCCAGGGTGAGCGTGCTGAGACGCACCTTGACCTGATCGTGCAGATAGACGCGCGTCGTGGCGCGATAGCGCTCGCGGCGGCGGACGGGCCGCGCGGCGACCTCACCTTCGGCCTCGGCGAATTCATCACGGTTGGCCATCTCTTGCAGCGTGCCATACTCGCCGTGTGGGTCCACGATGAGGACGGCGGCGCGATTGTATGGGCGCATCAGCTCTTCCAGCAGGACGCTGGCGAGGTAGCTCTTGCCGGCGCCCGTGCTGGCGATGATGGCGAGATGGGTGCTGACCAGCTCTTTCACGTCCAATACCACCGGGACGGCGCCCTCCGGCCGGGTCAGCAGCGAGCCGACCAGCGCGCCGCCGATGCTTCCCGGCTGTTTGCGCGCGAGGATGGTGGCGAGCCAGGCATCGTCAGCAAGATAGATCGCCGTGCCAGACCTGGGGGGAATCCAGGGGTTGACGAAGGTGCCAAGGGCGGTATCGTGGTAGCCCATGATGGCGACATGCAGTTCGAAGAGGTCGCTGGCGCGCCCATCAAAGCCCAACAGCGCCGCCACCTGTTCTGGCGCGACGCGCGGCTCCGCCAGAAACGTATCGGGATAGAGTTGGACGGGCACGCGCCGCAGGATGCGCCCTAACACACGTCGCTCACGCGGGCGCGCCCCATTGACGCCCGGCGTGCTCCCCGCCGCGCTGACCTCAGCGGCATCGAGGGCATAATACACATACTCGCCATTCTTGAGCAGCCGCTGCTCATCGCGCGAGATGAAGGTGTATTCGTGAATGGTCTCGCCCGGCCCTTTGGTAATGCCGACCGGTTGTGGCATTGGTTGCTCTGGCATTCCGACCTCTCGCTCTTCCGCTCTCCCCTTATCCCGCGGTCTCGACCTTCAGACGCCAGGCGAAATTGCGCCGGACGATGGAGAGGAGCGCGGCGTTTTCTGGGAAGAGGCTCTCCAGCCGCTCGACGGTGTGCAGCATCGCCAGCGGCAGCAGGGGATGAACCTGGGCGATGGCGTGAGGCAGGTAGCCCATATGCAGGTAGGGGCGCGTCTCCCCAGACTGTGCGGCATCGCTGAAGAGGTGGAACGCGCGCACCTCCGCGTCGGTCATCGGCGCGACAACCGCACCGAGGTCTGGCACGAGCGGCGGCACGCCGTGGCTCACGCGCGCGGGACCCGCCCGCGCGCTCGTCGTGCCAAGCAGCAGGATGGAGACCAGCACCGCGCACTCAGTGAGATAATCGGGCGAGAAGAGCGCCACCTGCGCCTCGTTGGAAAGGCGCGGCCCCAGCGTGCCAAAGTCGGGATTGACCAGAATCGTATCGTAGATCAGCCCAACGGCCCACGCGCCCACCAGGTCCCTGGGATAAGCGCCCGTGGAGGGCGCCAGCGCGTCGCTGGCGCCCTCCCGCCGTCCTGACGCCGCGGGCGCCAGCAGCGCCACATCCGCCCGCGATGGGCTGAGCCGCAACGGCACGCGCACGAACCTGCCAAAGGCATAGTCCGCCGGCTCTGGCGGCTGCGCCACCTCTCCTGGCCCATAGATCTGGCAGATGTAGCGCACATGCGACGCCGAGCCGACGATCTTGCCGATGGTGATGTCGTTGTCTGTCATGCGCACGCCCCCCGCTTATGCTGTTCAATGAGCGAGTATACCATGCGGCACGACGGCCAAACAGCCAGCCGGGACTATCGGGGCCACCGCCGACCGTATGGGTGACTACCGCTGAGAGGCATGCTTTTTGCTATCGCTCCCTTTACCCACTCTTCCTCACACCACAAACGCCCGGCGTGCGAGCGGTCGCATAGACCAGCCAGAGAGCTAGGGGTATCTTGGGAGAGGAGCGAGCGTGGATCGGTAGACGCTATCGTGCCGGTGCGGCGCGTATGGTTCCCCCGGTGGAGTCTCTCGATCCCTATGGTCCAGCCAGCGTACGTGCTGGACCTGCTCATGCTGGACCTGCTCATGCGCGTGCGATTAGGGGAGGGTGATGTGTTCGTCAAGGAAAGACCAGCGCGCTTTATCTGGGGGGTGGCGACCTCGGCGTATCAAATCGAAGGCGCGGCCACCGAGGATGGGCGCGGCGAATCCATCTGGGATCGCTTCCAGCCGATGAGGGGCGGGGCGCGCAATGACACCGGGCAAGTGGCATGTGACCACTATCATCGCTACCGCGCGGATATCGCGCTCATGCAACGCCTGGGGGTGGATGCCTATCGCTTTTCCGTCGCGTGGCCGCGTATCTTCCCGGAGGGCGTGGGACGGCTCAATGCGCCGGGTCTGGACTTCTATGACCGTCTAGTTGATACGTTGCTCGCCGCCGGTATCCGCCCATTCGTTACGCTCTTCCATTACGACCTGCCACAGGCCCTCCAGGACCGTTGGGGTGGCTGGGCGGGCCGTGATACCGTCGCGGCCTTCGCGGCGTACGCCGAGGCGGTCTCGCGTCGGTTGGGGGATCGGGTGGCCGACTGGATAACGCTCAATCAGCCCTGGTGCCCGTCATGGCTGGGGTATGTCTGGGGGGTGCATGCGCCTGGCATCAAGGATCTCCGTCTGGGGCTACAGGTCGCGCACCATCTCCTGCTCGGCCACGGCTCCGCCGTGCCCATTCTGCGCCAGAATAGCGCGGGCGCGCGGGTCGGTATCGCCCTGAATCTAGGACCGGTCTACCCCGACACGAGCACTCCCGCGGATCGCGCCGCGGCCACACTGGCCGATGGTACCTACAATCGCTGGTTCCTCGACGCCCTGTTCAAGGGAAGTTATCCCCCTGATGTGCTCGCGGTGTTGGGGGATCGCGCGCCGCGCACACAGGCGGGAGACATGGAGATCATCCGCGCCGAGCTAGACTTTCTGGGCGTCAACTACTATACGCGCTCGTTCTGGAAGGCCGCCCCTGGCCGCAATAGCGCGGGCATCGCGGAAGTGCGGCGTGAGGATGTGGAGCGCACCGCGATGGATTGCGAGATCTACTCCGAGGGACTCTATGAAGTGCTGGTTCGCGTCCAGAGAGAGTACGCGCCACCGCGGCTGTATATCACCGAGAGTGGGGCCGCGTTTGACGACACGCTGAGCGCCGGGCGCACGGTCGCGGATGAGCGACGCATTGCCTATCTGCGGGCGCATTTCCATCAGGCACGGCGCGCCATCGCGCACGGCGTCCCGCTCCAGGGGTATTTCGTCTGGTCGCTCATGGATAACTTCGAGTGGGCGGAGGGATATAGGAAGCGCTTCGGCCTCGTGTATGTTGACTACGCCACCCAGGAGCGCATCCTCAAAGACAGCGCGAAGTGGTTTGCCAGGATGCTGCGCGGGCGTGCCGACGCTCGCATGCCCGCACACCTGATGAGCGATCCGTTGGAGGCCGTACCGTGATTACTGAGCGCGCGATGAGCACCGGCAAGGAGCGCCAACTCCCCTCCTCTCGTTCACACACCGCCCCACCACTCCACGCTGATATGACGCTGTGCCTAATCGTGCGGAATGAGGCCCATTGCCTGGAGGACTGCCTGCGGAGTGCCCAGGCGGCCTGCCGACGGACCATCGTCGCCGATACTGGCTCGACCGATGACACCGCCGCCATCGCCGCGCGCTATGGAAGTGAGGTGATGACGTGCTCGATGGATGGGGGGTACGCGGCGGCCCGCAATGCCGTGCTCGATCGGGTAGAGACGGAATGGGTGCTCTTCCTCGACGCCGATGAAGCGCTGCCGCCCGCCGATACGCGCCAGCTCGCGGCGACCGTCAGCGCCGCCCCCGCTGATGTGCTGGGCTATCGCCTGCTGCGCTATAACCTCTTTGCCACAGGTGGCTGGTATTCACAGCGCGAACTGAAGGTCTTCCGCCATCGGCCCTCGATCCGCTACCGTCGGTGTGTCAGTGAAACGGTGCTCCCTACCATCCTCGAAGCGGGTGGACACATCGCCAATGCACCGGTGCTGCTCAATCACTTCGGACCCTGCGAGCCGGTGGAGATGAGAGCGGCCAAGTTGGAACACTATATCGCGCTCTCACAAGCACAACTGCGCGAAACTCCCGATGATGCGCTGCTCTACGGGCATATCGGGCTGATGCTGCGCTCGCTTGGCCGACTCGAGGAAGCTCGCGCGTGGAGCGAGCGAGGCCTGCGGCTGGACACCCAATCCGCCACGCTGCATGGTATTCACGGTCAGGTGCTCCGGGCGATGGGGCGCGACGAGGAGGCCAGGGCCTGCTACGAGGCGGCGCTCCGCCTCCGGCCAGGCAGTGCCGCCCTCTGGAATCTTTTGGGGGTGATGGACCTGACGCGGCATGCGCTTGCCGCGGCGGAATCCGCGTTTGAGCGCGCGTACGCACTCGATCCCGTGGGCATCCATGTGGAGATCAACCTCGGCTTGGTTGCGCAGGCACAAGGCAACTATGCGCTGGCGGCCAGCCGGTTCGCGCGTGCCGCCCAGCGCAATCCCGCCTTCCTCCACGAGGTGTGGGCGGGACGAGTCGAGTGCGATCCATTCCGCGCGGGCCAATATGAGACGATTCCGCAGTACGCTGGGCTGGGCTATCACCTCGCCTATTGCCGCGACGCGGCGCGTCTGTCTCCACATCCGCATGATCGCCCAGCCCGCACGGAACGCGCGCACGGCAGCGATGTGGCCGCCCTCCGCTAGCGCGTGCGAGTGGGCGTACGAGTGGGCGTGTGGGTGGGGGTGGGCTGCGTCGTGTGGCGCTGCGGGGGCAGCAGCGATGCCGCCAGATGGTAGGCGTTGACCCCCGCGACGACCGCCGCTAACAGCACCACCGCCAAGACTACCGCGCTCATCCAGCCAGGCATACGACGGAAGCGCCGAGGACGCGGCAGACGACGCGCCACCGGGCGTGGCACTTGATGGCTGCCGGTGATGAGCCAGTGATCGGGATCGGCGAGCCAACTGCCCGAGGAGATAGTCGGCCCGGTATCGGTCAGCTCGCGGTCTCCCGCCGCGCTGGCGGCGGCGGGTGGCTCCGGCCACGCTGGCGGCAGCGGCGCGCTCGGAGTGGTGCTTTGTGGGCGCGCCTCGATGTGGGGGGTGTCGTGGGGTGTGTCGCCCGTGTCGGCGGCGCGCGCACGCGCGTCGGGCGAATCCGCGTCGCTCGCTGATATTCCCGCTCCGGTCATATGCTCGCTCCTTGCGTGCTGGTACAGGCGTCCCCACTACCCCAGGAATCACCGGCGCTCACCGCGAGCGGCAGAGAGAGCCATGGTGACTACCATTCTAACGCCGCGAGGCCGGATGAACTATGAGCCAGACCACATTTCACAGCAAGCTCACGCTACACTGAAAGGGCCAAGCCATCAGGCTGCCGCATGGGGAGATTGACTCCATCGTACGCCCGATGCCCTTTCTTGACAAGAGAAGAGCGCAGACACACAGCATCCCGAAAAATACGTCGTGACGGTTGGCCAGGCAGACGACATGATTAGCGGGCGGCGGCGCTGAGAGCGGCGGCGCTGAGAGCGGCGGCGATGCGCGCGGCCCAGGTCGCGTTATTGAGGAGCAGGGCGCGGTTGGCGGCAATACTCTCGCCGCCCGTCCGCTCGCTCATCTGGGCCAACAGGAACGGCGTGAGTGCTGAGCCGCGAATGCCCCGCGCCTGCGCCTGGGCGAGCGCGTCACCAATGGCACGCTCCATCTGGGCAGTGGGCATGGCGTGCTCGGCTGGAATGGGGCAGGTCACGAGCAGTCCGCCGCCCAAGCCGCTCTGCCACTGGGCCAGGGCGATGGCCGCGACCGCCTGGGGTGTCTCAGCCCGATGCGGCACGGGCAGGTTGCTCGTACGGCTATAGAAGGCGGGCAATTCGTCGGTGGCGAGGCCGATCACCGGCACACTCTGGGTTTCAAGGTATTCCAGGGTGAGCGGCAGGTCGAGGATCGCTTTGGCGCCCGCACAGACAGTAACGATGGGCGCGCGCGCCAGTTCCGTCAGATCGGCGGAGATATCGAAGGTCTGGGCCGCGCCGCGATGCGCACCACCGATGCCGCCCGTGGCGAAGACGCGGATGCCAACGAGCGCGGCACAGGCGAGCGTCCCAGCGACGGTTGTGGCGGCGGTGGCGCGCCGGGCCAGCGCTGCCCCTAGGTCGCGCCGACTGGCCTTGAGCACGCCATCTTCGGTGGCCAAGCGCTCAATTTCAGCGTTGGAAAGCCCGATGACGATGCGCCCATCGAGCAGGGCGATCGTCGCTGGCACCGCGCCCTCCGCGCGCACCGCGGCCTCCATCGCGCGGGCCACGTCAACGTTTTGTGGACGCGGCAGCCCATGAGCGATGACGGTGGATTCGAGCGCCACGACGGGTTGGCCGTCCGCCAGCGCCGCGCGCACCGGCGCGGCAATCGAGAGCCAGCGCCCCAACGCCATATCCATCGTGCCCTCCAGATCCGCGAAACGCGAGACGAGCAGCGCGCAGGAGGCGGCGTGCCACCGGGAACAAGCCCAGCTACGCGCTTGGTCGCCACATCGCTCGATCGCCACATGCTACGTCCCACGCACTACGGTCCTCTGGGTCGCGCTTTCAGGTATTCTTTCAGATATTCTAGCGCGGGGCCACGGCGCCTGGCCAAAGGCCTGCCCACGATGCTGGGACCGCTGAAGGTGCCGCTCGGCAGGTCGTGCGCCTGCTCCACTTCCATCGGGCTTTAGAGCAGGCCACCTTGTTCGAGCATCGGCAGGAGGATGCTCTCGGCGCGCCCAGCGGCGGCGGCGCGCACACCCTCACACGCGACGATACGGATACGCCGCTGGTACTGCTCATAGATGCCCAGATCGCTGGGGCGTTGCCCGGTGGCCTCAGTCCAGGTGAGCAGCGGCGCCATGCCGACGGGCGGGTGACTGAAGCGCACCAGCACATCCATCTCCCACTTCTCCGGCTTGGGAATATCCACCAGCACATCATGCGACGCCACGGGCACGCCAAGCGCCTCAGCGAGTGCCGCCGCCAGCGCGATCTCGACGCGGCGTCGCTTCGGTTGATCCCAGAAGAGCGCGTCCAGCCGGTTGAAGAGTTTCCCGGCACGCGCGCTCACCTCCAGCAGCACCTTGTAGGGCTGGCGCAGGCGTAGCGCCGCCACCAACTCGCGCGTACCGAGGGGCATGCTCGCGCCGCCCAGGTAGGCCAGCAGTGAGGCATCGTCGTGGTGGGCAAGCTCGGCGGGCTGGAGTCGCCCCACTTCGAGTGCTTCCTGTACGGCGCGCAACAGCATGGCCATCATGGCGCGGTTGGTGTGGTGCCAGTAGACATTGTCGAACATCTCCTGCCGCGCGTGTAACAGCGAGTTGAGCGGGCTGATGCCCTTCTCACTCACGCCCATGCGCCGCCCGGCCGCCGCTTCCACCACCCGCAGCGAAGCCAGCAGCCGCGTCACATCCACGCCGCCATAGGGCACGTTGCAGGCGCGGGCGTCGCGCGGCAAGTAGTCCAGCTTATCCACGTCGAGCGGACCACTCAGCAGCGAGATCAGCAGCGCGTCGCTAGGAGGTAGCGCTTGGCCGCGCGGGGGATCCACCAAATCAGCGACGCGGGCGGGCGAGAGCCGGTGTCGTTCCAACGCCGCGGCGAGCGCGCCGTGCTCGATGGCGTAGCGTCCGCTGCGCTCATGCGGCTCGATGGGGTGGCCCAACTCCTCGATCGCGTGCGAGAAGGGGTAGTGGCCAATATCATGTAGCAACGCCGCGGCCAGCAGCGTGCGCAGATCGGTCGCGTCATGGCTGAGCGCCGACCGCGTCTCTGGGTGGGCGAGCAGCGTTCGTAGGGCACGCAGCATCAGGAAATACACACCCAGGCTGTGCTCGAAGCGTGTGTGTGTGGCGCCAGGCCAGACGCGATAGACAAAGCCCACCTGTTTGATGCCCTGAAGCCGCACGAACGCTGGTGTGCTGATGAGATCCAGGGTCAGTTGGTCAAGAGGAATCACCTCATACAGGCTGTCGCGGAGCGTCGTGACGGGCGCGCTATCGGGCAGCGCCGGCTCGCCCGCCGCGGCGCCATCCCAGAGCGTCGCGGGCACATTGCCCAGATCTCTGGCGCGCTGGCGGCGAGTGGCTCCGGTGGATGGCTGGCCAGAGTGGTGGCCCGGTGGAGGTGAGGTGGTCATAGTCCCTCTATTGTACCGCCCGCCGCGCGGCACGTCTAGCGGCCAGCGTTTGCGCCCACCCGCCGCGCGTGGTAGAATCAGGGTATATCGGCGCGTGCGGCGACATGCCGCCAGCCCATCCGCGTGCTTCCAGCCATCGCGTGCTTCCCTTGCCACGAATGCGAGCAGAGGGGGAGCGGTTGGCGGCCAACGGCGTGCTGCGCGAGCGAGACATAGCAGCGGAATCGAGGGCAGCATGAGCGCGGATCAGACGCGCGCGGATCAGACGCGCGCGGATCAGCGGAAGCCGACGGCCGCACGCGGCGGCGCCAGCGCCCGACATGCGGATGTGGCCAGCACGGCGCTCGCCGCCAAGGTGGTGGCCGATTCGCGCATCGTCATGTCACGCTCGATGCAGCCGCCCGACGCCAACGTCTGGGGCAATGTGCATGGCGGCGCCATCATGCGCCTGGTGGACGAGGCGGGTGGCGCGGTCGCCATCCGCCACTCGCGGCGGCCCTGTGTGACCGTGGCGATGGACTCCATGATCTTTAAGCAACCGGTATATATTGGTGATTTGCTGACCATCCATGCCTGCCTTACCTCTGTTGGGCATACCTCGATGGAGGTCGAGGCACGTATTGAGGCCGAGAACCTGCGCACGGGCGAGGTGCGCCACGCGGGCACGAGCTACCTGGTCTACGTCGCGCTCGACGACCAAGGCCGACCCACGCGGGTGCCGCCGCTCGACCTGCGCACCGCGGAGGAACACGCTCGCTGGCGTGCGGCGGAGGAGCGGCGCGCCCGCCGCCCGCGCTAGCCGCCAACCATGCGCCGCTCGCACGCGCGAGCACCATGACACCGTTCACGGGCCGCCCAGACGCGCCTATCTCCAGACGCGCCTCTCTTGGGTAGGTTGTCCGACGCATGATTCGCTGAGAGGATGGGCTATGCGGCACGATCCACCTCCACGCCACGCACACCGCGCGGATGGGCCTCCGCCCGAAGATGCCGCGCGCCTCCTGGAGCGCGTGCAGGCGCGCGGTGTGCGCTTTGTGCATCTGGAGTTCACCGATGTCGCGGGCACGGCGAAATGCGTCACCATCCCCGCCGAACAGCTTGCCGATTGTCTGGCGCGCGGCAAATGGTTCGATGGCTCCTCCATCGAGAACTTCGCGCGGGGAGCTGAGACCGATATGTACCTGCGCCCAGACCTCGCGACCTACGCGGAGGTGCTCTGGCCCGCGCGGGTCAACACCAGCGAGGAGGGGGGGCCGGAGCGGGTCGCGCGACTGATCTGTGACG
>JADEYI010001971.1_pt1 | contig 12029 bp, 11 predicted proteins | sample 8542331 | NCBI WGS metagenome assembly JADEYI01 (sample SAMN16510988, study PRJNA670497) | mine drainage metagenome | isolation source: biofilm near Copperflume 1 | place: Germany: Marsberg coppermine Kilianstollen | collected 2018-02 | reverse complement strand
ACCCGTTCTCCATCCCGCTGACAAGCGGTTTTGATCGCACGACGTATCAGGTGCTAAATTTGGGTCCTGGCGGCAACGGGCAGTCGCTGATCTCGAGCCTTACGCCTGCCCAGCATACTGCGCTGGTCCAAGTCTCGGTGGCCGGCTTCGTCACCGATGCGCTGGTGCCGTTTTTCTCCAACCTGGCCTTCGGCAGCGGCTTCCTGCCGGACACGACCCGTACTCCCTCCGCCACGGCGCAGGCTTTCAAGAAGGCCTTCATAGGCGATCTCGAAGCGGACCTGCTGGCCTTCCTTCCTAGCCTTCCGGGTGAGGAGGACAAGCTGATTGCCGGCAACTATAAAGACGTGATGATCGACCTGCTACAGGGGGCAATCGGGGGGAATACCGTACGCGGGCTCTTCATTGAGGCCGAGCAGCAGGCAGCCACGCAGGCCCTCGCCGGTGCCCTGAAGCCCGCCGCCATTACCACGGCCATGCAGAAGTTCAACGTCATCATGAACGCCGCCGGAGGAGTTCTCCAGGTATTCGACACCGAAATTTACAGCGTCCAGCTCCTCAGCTCCGATCTCGTCGACCAGTGGTCCGTGGTCAGCAGTAATACGAAGGTGACACTGAGCCAGACGGCGACATCCGTCGGAGCCGGAGGCACGGTGGGGCTGACAGCGGCGGTCCTCGGCGTCGATCTCACCTCTGGCGCATATAGCTTCAACTGGCACACAACCGCAGACGCTGGAAAACTGAATGAGGTTGGCGGAGGAGGGCGCACTGGGCAGACTACCTATTGCTCCTCGAGCCCGCAGGCCAGCTACGTTGCCAACGACACGGTCCCGGCCACCACCAACGACGCCATCAGTGTCCAGGCCTTCACTGGAGCAAGCTGCGTGGCCGCAAATGCACTCGGAGCGGCGAGTGCATCGATTACTGTGAACCCCGTGAAGGTAACGTTGGCCCCGCTGACTTCGACCATCAATACGGGTGCCCAGGAAACCTTAACCGCCACCGTTGCAGGTGCGGATCCAACCGGCTTCAGCTATCAGTGGACGGCCGGGGGCACGGCTGGGACCATCAGTCCTGCGGGAGGGGCATTCTCCGGGGTGACGACGTTCTGTTCATCGAGTCCGCAAGCTATCTATGGGGCGAACTCGACGATCGCCGGAACCTCGGTCGCCGATACGGTTACCGTCCAGGCGTTCAACGCCGCGAACTGCCCAACTGGAAAAGCGGTGGGTTCGGCGAGTGCGACGGTGACTGTGAACGCAGCTACTTCAAAGAACCTGGCCGCTTGGGAGGGCCTGTGGAACTGCACGAACGCCGATGGATACGGCGGGAACTTCCAAATCATGGTCGTAGGTCAACCGTTTCCAGCCGACGTCCAGGGATACCAGCCCTTCGCCAATACAGACCTATACCAATACCACTACGCCCCCGGCGGTCCCGACAATGCTGGTGCGCCCTCCGATTTTATCGAGACCGATGGGCTGATGGGTTGGGATGCACGCGCGCCAAACTACCAAGCGGCGAGCAACAGCGAATATCAGCTTTACAACCTCGCAGGCGGCCAGTTCACGATTGGCAACGTGTTTGGCACCCTTACCACTTGCACCCACTAGTTGGAAATAATTTCGGAGACTATCCATGTCACGCATTCAAGTACTGCTGATCGCATCTTTGTGGGTTGCCGGTAGTGGGACCCATGCCTTCGGCCAAATCAAGACCAGCCTCTTAAACTCGCAGGGCGCTACCGCGCCCTGCGTAGGGATTGGTCCGGTTGGCGGTCCACTGGCCAAGAAGTGCGTCAAGATGTTCGAACAGGCTGGCTTCATCCAAGCAGATGAAGTTGGGATGACCGGCCTCACTCTCGGTACCTCGGGCAAGGAAGACGGCGTCATCGTGCGCATTGATCCGGGATCTCCGGCGGCGCAGGCGGGAGTAGTTGTGGGAGACTCCATCATGGCGGTCGACGGCAAACCTGTGAAACCCACGCCGGGAATGATCGCCGCGCAGCGTACGTTTGGGAAGCGCGGCGAAGAATTACAGATGAAGGTACGACGCAGCGGTTCCGATGTCGACGTCCGCCTGATACGTGCTCCGCAGACCGCGCCCGCCGGTCCGAAATCGCCGAGCATGTTCGTTTCGGTCAAACCGCTGATTGATTGGCGCAACCAGTTCATACCCTGCATGGGAGCCGGTCCAGCCGGTTACGCGGCCATCACGTATTGCGACCAGCATTTCAAGCCATTTGGTTTTATCAAAATCGGGGAGATGGGATCGACCGGCTTTCAACTCGACCTGGATCGGGAGGATAAAGCGATCGTCACCAACGTGGAGCCCGGATCGCCCGCAGCCAAGGCCGCCATTCAACCCGGCGACGAGATCGTTTCCGTGGAGGGCCAGCCCTTGACGAGCAGCGTGGGAAAGGCAGCCACTGAGCGTCTCTTCGGCAAGGTGGGCGATTCATTGCACATCACGTTCCACAGTGGCCACGTAGACAAAACTGTCGTTCTGACACTCGCCGCGAAACCCACTTAGCCATCAAGTTCGCTTCAGTGGATTAACTTGACTTTGATGAATCAAGTAGCTTCACCTGCGAAAATACGTAGCCTCGTGCACGATTCGTGGCTGACGGATACTGTGCAGCAATAGGTAGTTATGCAGAATCATGTAGTATTTTTTGAAGTGAACGCTGACCCCCGGATGGTGCATGGACAACCTTGACGGTGAACAAAAAGCGCACTGGGCTCAGGTTGAGAAATTCTTTCATCAGGCTTTGGCTCTCCCGCCCGATCAACGTGTTGAGCATCTCCGCTCCTGGTGCGGCGCCGACTCTGCCATGCTGGCTCAAGTGCTTGCACTGCTGGACTCCGACTCGTCCGTCAATGAGTTGATCGACGCCGGCCTCCCCGGAAATCCCGAAGCCTTCCTGACCCGCGACTCTGGACTGGACCCGTCGATCGGTCGCGTGCTCGGCGCATTCCGGCTGGAGAGCCTCCTCGGTCGCGGTGGCATGGGCGTTGTATACCGTGGCGTTCGACTTACACAGGACCTCTCCCAAAAGGTTGCCGTTAAGTTGATGGCGCGGCACCTGCAATCCACCCCTGCGCAAAGCCACTTCCTTCTTGAGCGCGACACACTGGCTCAGTTGGAACACACAAACATTGCCCGCCTGCTAGACGGGGGGGTCACAACGGAGGGGCTCCCCTACGTGGTGATGGAGTATGTGGAGGGGAAACGTCTGGACGAAGTCTGCGACAATCCCGCCGTCCGACTGGAACAGAAACTTCGGCTGATGCTGCAGTTGTGCGAAGCAGTGAGCTACATCCATCGCAACCTGGTCCTGCATCGTGACCTGAAACCCGGGAACGTGATGGTGACCGACGACGGTGGCGTCGTGAAACTACTGGACTTTGGAACGATCAAGATGCTCGGGGCGGACTCGGCTACAAACTCCACGATGACCCAGGCGGGGATGCGCGCCGTGACCGTGCGTTATGCCAGCCCGGAGCACATCCGCGGAGAAGCGGTTTCGACCGAGTCCGACGTATATTCGATGGGCATGATCCTGTATCGCCTGGTCGCTGGACAACTGCCGGAACGAATGGAGAATTTGTCAATCGGGCAATATCTGGAACATTTGAAGACCGGCCAAATGGCTGCTCCCAGTAAATCCATCCGTGAAATGAGCAGTGCCGGCGCGCGCGGATCGCAGGGTGGATCTGTGACTTTGCCAAACAGATCAGCCGCCGGCGGAAGCTATTCGCTGGTGAACGATGTTGACGCGATCGTTCTGAAGGCCATTCGCTACGAGCCAAAGGAGCGCTACTCAAGTGTTGAAGCGTTCGCCGCCGACTTGCACAATGCCCTCGAGACCAGACCTGTCTCGGCCCGGACGCCGACATTGCGCTACCGCGCTGGCAGATTCTATCGAAGGAATAAAATGTCGATGCTGGGAACGATAGCCGCGTTGCTGATCTTGGTGGCGGGTCTCGCGGCGATGACGCGTCAGGCGAAAATTGCCCGTGCAGAACAGCACCGAGCGGAAGCCGGCGTTGAGGACGAACGCAAGCTCGTTCATCTTCTATTGTTCGATTATTTTGAGAAGCTCAAGCAGATCCCCGGTTCCACCAGTGCCCAGCGCAAAGCGGTCTCACAGGCCCTTGCCTATTTGGATCGCTTGACGCCCGCCGCAAAGAATTCAGATCTGCAACTGGACAAACTGCATGCGTATACCGAGATGGGATCCCTTCTCGGCAACCCTTATGAAGAGAACTTGGGCGATGTGCCCAACGCCATCCGTACGCTGGAAAAGGCGGTTCCGCTGGCGCAACGACTGGTAGCCAAGGATCCAACAAATATTGCTTATCTGCAAAGCGCGGCGGCGGCGGAAATGGCGCTGGGACGAGTCTACTTCGGCTCCGGGGATCCACGGCAGGCGTTGCGGTACCTGGAGCCAGCGGCGGAGACCAGCGCTCGTATTGCCGCAACTCCGGGAGTGGATTCCGCAGTGCTGGCCGAAGCCGCATCTGTAGTGGACAGCCTCGGTGACGTGTATGGGCAGGACGACGCTGTTTCGCTCGATGACTCCGCTAAGGCGACCCGCGCGTATGAGCAGGCGCAGGCCATCGATCGTAAAGGCGCTGAACTGGATCCAGGCTGTGCGCGTTGCCGCCGGGGTGTTGCGCTTGAGTATTGGAAACTCGGTTCGCTGGCTCAGGACCAGGATCGTGCCGCGGACTTGTATAACTCTGGCCTGACCACGCTTGCCACCTTTCCTGCCGCAGAGCAGACTACCAGCCGCGTTCTGCGGATCGACACCGTTATTCGTCAGCGACTGGGGACCATCTACCTTCAAACGGGACGCACAACGGATGGTCTGAGACTGCTGCAAAAGGTGCGGCAGCGATTTCGGTCCGCAATTGCAGCCGACCCACTCGATGCCCGCGCCCGCTTCGATCTCGCCGCATTGGATTCCAGCCTTGCGGACGGTTTCGACGATCTTGGACGGTATGACGACGAATCGGACGCGGATCGAGAATTTCTTGAGAACATGACTGTCCTCTCCCAGCTGGATCCTAGGAATATTGGTTGGCAGTTTCATCGAGCCGAGGCTTTGCTGAGGTATGGTCAACTGCAGTCGCTGCATGGACAGCGGATCGAGGGTGAGCGCAAGAACAAGATGGGACTGGATGCCATCCTCCCGCTGGCGTTGAAGCCGGATGCGGAAGCGAATATCCTCGGTGTCGCTGCGAACGCCTTAGTTTCGCTCCGCCGCGACCCGAAACGCGATGCACCGATGGCGATGGATTTCGCACAGCGTGCCATTGCCTCCAGTCAACATCCCACCGCAGGCCAGTACCTGACTCTTGCGGAAGCGCAACAGTTCGGGGAACATCAGGAACAATCGAAGGCTTCGGCTCAGGCAGCTCTGGCCATCTTAAGGGCGCATCCGAAAAGTATCGAGAACGCAGTGCAATTGAAGCGGGCGAACAATCTCATTCATGAAGCCGCGATGTCACGGCCGTAGCGACTTCGTGTGAAGGCAACCTGCCTTAGCGCGTTTGCAAGGCATGCATGTCTGCCATCAGCTTTTGCGCAGCACCGTAGTACCTGTTCGATGATGGGATTTTTTGCAGCAGAGCCGCGCCCTTAGCTAAATCGAGCGAGGCGTTGGCTGCATGATTGGTCCCTTTTCCCTGCAGGCGTGCCAGCTTCTCATACTGCCGCGCCATCTCGAGCGCAAGCGCAGGGTCGTCGCCATCCCTTGCGGCCAAAGTATCGAGAGCCGTCGTCGCTCCTACGATGAGAGAATTCCTGGCATCCTCGGCATGGGCGAGTGGACTGAGGGAGTCGAAGAGCTCTCCCTCCAATACATCCGTCAGCTTCACCAGGTCATAGAGCCGGGTCTGCGCGTTACGGCGTTGCTGCGCGGCGCGCGCCGTCTGTATCACCACTCCGGCCACGCTTACACTTGCGATAAAAAGAAGGAAGGCGCTCACTGCCGCGACAATTCGGTGGCGCTGCATCCATTTACGCGCCGTGTAAATGTGACTGCCCCGATGGGCGCGAACCGGGCGTTTCTCCAGAAACCCTGTTAGATCGCTGGCAAACTCCTGAACAGTCAGATAGCGTTCCTCGGGTTCAGGACGAAGCGCCTTCAAAAGGATTGAATCCAGGTCACCGCGGAGTACGGAGATTAATCCTGCAGGACTCGTGGCGCGAAATTTAGCAATGCTCTGTTGAGCATTTTCATCAAGCCTTTTCAATGCTTGCAGGGGAGATGCCGGAGCGCCTGCGGTTTGGACATAATTCGAGTCTGCGAAGACCGCGCTCGAAGGCGCAGTCCCGGCCAGCAGAATGCTGGCGATCACGCCCAGCGAGTAAATATCTGATGCGGACGTAATGCGTCCACCGATCAACTGCTCCGGGCTGGCGAACGCCGGTGTATATAGCGTGGGTATGGAACTCCCGGTGGAAGGATGCGGCCTGTGAGGGTCAAGCATCATGGCGATGCCGAAATCCATTACCTTTGGCTGTCCATCGTGTGTGACCAGAATATTCGCCGGCTTCAAATCCGAATGGATGACGAGCCGCCTGTGGGCATAATCAACCGCATTCATAATCTGGATCAGTAGCCTGATCCGGTTCTCCACAGGCAGGCAACGCAGGTCACAGAATTCCTCAACAGGAGTGCCCTCAATGTACTCCATCACGATGTAGCTAAGCCCAGGCCCGTACTCACCTTTGTCCAGCAAACGGACAATTCCGGGGTGATCAAGCGACGTAAGAATCTGCGCCTCATGACCGATGGCTATCTCCTCGCTGCCAACCGAGAACTGCGGTCGCAGAATTTTGATGGCAACACTCTGCGTGAAAAGTTCAATGCGCTCGCCGAGATAAACAGTTCCCATTCCACCCTGACCTAGTAACCTCACAATGCGGAAGGGCCCGATCGTTGAGGGAACGGTCGAGACGGTTGTGGATGAAAAACTGGAATTGGAGAGCGGCAGAAAAGACATAGGAAGGCACAATTTCGAGCAAGGATAGCATGGGACGCGACGAACAATCCCAGAGTCTCGTATTCCCGTGCCAGATACATCAATACGTTGCTTATCTGAACGCCGCTGAATTCGGACGCAGGAAGATTCCGAAATAACGGGAGCAGGACTGGCTGGCGCGCAAGGTTCATTCGAGTCCTATCGCTGAGCGATTCGCACCCGACTCTGTAGTAGTCGAGCAAAATTTCGGACCCGGAGAAATGTTGGGCGAAAAAACCGGACTTCGACTTGCCCCCGCAGAGAAACTGAGCATTCTGAAGCGCTCGATCCGCCAAACTCGGGCTGTACGTCACCTTGGACATCTCTCGCATTCGGCTTTTGTGCCACTCCCGAGAAAGGCCACATGGCCAAGCGTCAGTCATGTTTCGTGGCAACAGCGCCAGGCAGCAGGATGAGCTTGCCATGAGCCTTCTTGCTTATGCTTAGCTCTGCCGCTTCACGCCAGTCTTCCAAGGCAAACGTGCGAGCAATAGGAATGGAAAACCGGCCTCCAGCCGCAAGCTGCGCATAGTGCCCAAGCACGTCATAGCGTAGACCGTTGGTGCCTTGCTCCTTCCACGCAGTGCGGACGCCGATGCCTTCTTCGTCCCGATCAGAAAAGCTGCCCTTCACACATGCTTGGTTCCTGGTTTTGTCACCCACACGGAGTTGGAGCCTGGCGCACGGATTGTAACCTTCGCGAACGGAATAGTAGTGCGCGAGATCATCGTTTCAATCGATGATGATGCTCATCGCCTTGTTTGGAGTGTAACGAACGACCGGCTAATGCACTACAACAGTGCCGCTCGGGTCACGGAGGAGCCGGATGTGGTTGTGTCCAGCCTGGACCTTTGCTAGTTTGACATGCATGACGCCGAATGCGCCCGACGATCCGAGTAGGACCATTGAGACTCTTTACCGGTCGGAATCGGGCAGAATTCTGGCGACGCTGGTGCGCCTGCTTGGCGATCTCGATCTCGCCGAAGAGGCCATGCACGAGGCTTTCGCTGCCGCCCTGGAGATATGGCCGCAGACAGGCCTCCCGGACAAGCCGCGCCCTTGGCTCATATCGGCTGGACGATTCAAGGCCATCGACACGATGCGGCGGCGGGGACGCTTCGACGCGGCACTGAACGACCTGACACTCCATCTCGAAGCGCAAGCCAATGGAGCGCCCGAGGAAGAAGAGTTGGAGGACGATCATCTTCGTCTCATCTTCACGTGCTGCCATCCTGCGCTGCCATCGGAGGGGCAGGTTGCGCTCACACTACGTGAAGTCTGCGGCCTGACAACAGAGGAGATTGCGCGGGCATTTCTGGTTACACCGGCGACGCTTGCTCAACGCATCGTTCGCGCCAAAGCTGTCATCCGCGATAAGGCTATTCCTTACCAAGTGCCCGTGCCGCAGGAATTATCAGCGAGACTGGGGACCGTACTTCAGGTTGTGTATCTGGTCTTCAACGCGGGTTATTCAGCGGAAGCAACGGGAGCTGGATTGAGCCGCGAGGCGATCCGTCTGGGTAGACTGCTCCTCGACCTTCTCCCGGAACCCGAGGTGATGGGCCTGTTGGGGCTCATGCTGTTGCAGGAGTCGCGCCGCGCCGCTCGAAGCTCTGCCGAAGGAGAACTGATCCTGCTGGACCGGCAAGATCGTTCCCTGTGGAATCGAGATCAGATCATTGAAGGCATCGCACTCACCGAGAGTGCTCTTCGATCGCGCCGTTTCGGTGCTTACACCCTGCAGGCGGCCATCGCGGCAGTTCACGCCGAGACTTCCTCGGGGGCGTCCACAGATTGGCGTCAGATCACGCTACTCTACGACCGACTGGTTCGAATTCAACCATCTCCGATCGTGGAACTCAACCGTGCGGTTGCCATCGCCATGTACGAGAGTCCGGAGCAGGGGCTTCGTCTCATTGATGAACTTCTGGCGACCGGCGAACTCGCCATGTATTCTCTCGCTCACTCCGCCCGTGCGGATCTCTGTCGCAGGCTAGGGCGCCTTCCGGAGGCCCGTGCTTCGTATGCGAAGGCGCTTGCCCTGGCTCGACAGGAGCCGGAGCGTCGTTTTCTTTCGGGCCGGCTCGAAGAATTAAATTAAAAAACGTGCTCTGCTGTCGATTTCCCATTTGCCCGACGACTATAGGATGAACAATCCGGGCCAGAGGTCGCGCTGCTGGCAACCAACATAAGGAGAGACATATGAAATACATCTGTTTGGGATACTACGATGCAGCAAAACACGCGGGCATGACTGAAGACGAGCGAAACGCTATGGTGGACGAGTGCTTTGAGTACGACGATCATTTGCGCACAAATGGGCACTTTGCTGCAGGAGAAGCTCTTCAGCCTCGCGAATCCGGGTTGACCTTGTATTGGAAGAACGGCAAAGTCGCAACCACCGACGGTCCGTATGCTGAAACCAAGGAACAGCTCGGCGGCATTCTTGTACTGGAAGCACGCGACATGAATCATGCAATTCAGCTCATGGCGCAGCATCCGTCGTTGAAGTATGGGACCCTTTTCGAAATACGTCCCGCCGGCGACTTGAGTGAAATGATGAAGGCCAGCGAAAAGCGGCGGCGCAAGCTCACCGCACGCTGAAATATACGAGAGTTAGCACAACCATAGTGAGGGGAGGATTGGGATGTCAAAGGTTCGGGTAGCTGGATTTGGTGTTTCGTTGGACGGTTTCGGCGCTGGGATCGAACAGAGCCTGGAGAATCCGCTGGGCAAGCGCGGGCCGGAGATCTTTCAGTGGTTCTTTCATACGAAGACCTTTTGTTCCATGATCGGGAAGGAGGGAGGGACCACAGGGAATGTAGACGATGTGTTCGCTCACCGGGCGATGGATAACTTCGGTGCCTTCATCCTCGGCCGCAACATGTTCGGTCCGGTGCGCGGTCCATGGCCAGACGAGTCATGGAAGGGCTGGTGGGGTGACAATCCGCCATACCACGCACCGACCTTCGTTCTTACGCATTACGAACGTGAACCTCTGGTGATGGAGGGGGAAACCACCTTCCACTTTGTGACGGGGGGATTCGAGGAGGCGCTGGTCCTTGCGAAGGAGGCGGCTGGCAGCAAAGACGTCAAGATCGGAGGTGGCGTGGCAACGGTGCGGCAGTATCTGGGAGCTGGCTTGCTCGACTCTCTGCACATCGTGTCTGCACCCGTTCTTCTCGGTCAAGGAGAATCTCTGTTCGATGGTCTGGACCTTCATGCGTTGGGGTATTCCATAACCGAACGCAAGACTTCGGAATACGCCACCCATCTTGTGCTTGAGAAAACGTAGAGACGGGGTGTGGGCGCAAGGCGCGATTAGGATGCGCGCCACAACACTAGTCGGCGAGAGCTGCGAGGCTTTCGATCTCCCCAAGCCGGCAAGTTGACGAAATCAGCCAAAATCGCAAGTTGAGCCGTCTGGGGGACGCCCCATGGTGAGTCGATGAGCGATAAGGCCGCGAAGTCATTGTTCTAGACTCGGGGGCGGTTTGCTTGAGAGAATGCGACTTTACAGGAGTGCACATGTTTCCCGCGTCCTCTGCCCGTCTGACATTTCGAAGCTGGAACGAAACGGATGCAGCGCTTGCTCAAGCGTTGTGGTGTGATCCGGAGGTGACTCGCTTCTTCGGCGGCGCTATCAGCCAGGAACAGGCGCGTGACCGACTCCATGTCGAATGTGAACGTGCCAGAAATTTCGGCATACAGTACTGGCCAATGTTCTTAAGTGAGACAGGTGAGTTTGCAGGGTGCGCGGGTCTACGACCGTGGTCGGTGGACCCCGAAACAGTCGAGGCCGGTGTCAACTTGATGCGGTCCGCGTGGGGACTGCGGCTCGGCGAGGAGGCTTTGCTCGCTGTACTCGCGCACGGCTTCGATATGCTGGGCCTGCCGATCATCATCGCCGGGCATGGAGTCGTACACGACAACTCGCGAAAGCTGCTGGAGCGAGTTGGATTCAAGTACACACACGACATTCTGTGGGGCCCGAAGAAGATCGAGGTGTGTATGTGGGCGATGGACGCAGAGATCTGGCGCGTTCAGCATAAGTAGCGAAAAACACGGTCATCCAAACGGGACCCGACGAGCGCCAGGTCGCCACGTCACTCATTAGTCAGTTTCATCCACGGACGGCTTTCTTCCTTTCGCTAACGTTAGAGCTATTTGTCCTACATGATTTGAGGTGTGAAAAAGGGCATGGGCGAATAACCTTACTTTGGATACAGTCCCAAAAAAAGGAGTATCCACTGGCTTCAGCCAGTCCTCTTCCGAGCTGGTTTCCACGAGCTCTTCGAGTACCTTGTAGCCCCGCTCAATCAACTCTCTGCTGTAGCCGATATCAAAATGCTGGCCAGTATCGATTTCGCCCATCGTCGTGTTTCTGACAACAGTTGCTATACCGAGAAACTGACTGAAGAGGTTGATCGTTTCGCCGATGTGGCGATAGATGAAACCGATTGAAGCTGTTCTGTCGTTCAACTGTAAGCCGGAGTTTTGTTCCGTAATCCGGTCAAGCGAGAATGAACTCGTATGTTGATTTTGCTTAACTATTTCAAGTAACACGTCTTTCTGCATGGTTGTCCTCCTCATGGACGTCCTCTCGTTGGTGAGTCGTCTGATTCTGCAAGCAGCTCGCCCAGTCGATCAAGCCCGCGCTCCCATGTTGACCGGTGATCCTGGACCCAATTGTGAAGCGCCAAAAAGCCAGTTGGTTCGAGACGGCAGGTGCGCACTCTGCCAAGCTTTTCTGTATGCACAAGGCCAGTTTCCTCGAGCAACTGCAAGTGCTGTCCCACGGCGGTGAGGCTTATCTGCAACGGGCCTGCCAAGCTGGAGACTGAGAGCGGACCTTGGCGCAGTCTGTCCACAATCGCTCGACGAGTGGGGTCACCTAGGGCGTCAAATATTCTTCCGATGTCCACTGATGTTCGCTCCTTCCAGCGGCCGACCAAGCTTGGGGGGTATTCCGTTACACGCCAAAAGCATTACGTT
>JADEYI010001970.1_pt1 | contig 12031 bp, 10 predicted proteins | sample 8542331 | NCBI WGS metagenome assembly JADEYI01 (sample SAMN16510988, study PRJNA670497) | mine drainage metagenome | isolation source: biofilm near Copperflume 1 | place: Germany: Marsberg coppermine Kilianstollen | collected 2018-02 | reverse complement strand
CTGGGTCTCATGCCCAGCATCATATCAGAAATAAAGCTATATCGGAAGCACTACAGTAGCGCGGGGCTGGAGAGCCCCGCGCGGGGTTGCTCACCGGCCCCGCGACACGACTCGAAACCATCTGCACGGCAGTATGGGGCGGAAGAACGTTCCCTACACGGAGCCCGGGTCCGTCCCACGGGCCCTAGCAGGATGCTGAAGAACTCTCTCCATCACGGAGCGCGGGCATTCAGCCCGCGCGGTTGGCTTCACAAGCCCCTGCAGAGGCTTCAAATTGACGCCTGTTGACGCTTTTTCAGCACCCTGCGAGGGAGCCCGCGCGATGACCTTCACACCCCGTGGAGGCGCCTTCAACGTGACGCTGTTGGTCACGCCTTCAGCACCTACGGGGAGAGCCGCTCAAGCCCTGGGTTCAGTTGCCGGGCTTCCCGGAAGACTGGCCGTTGCGGTGCCGCAGCGTGATCTTGCGCAGGAGCCGCTTGTAGCGCTGGTCGCGCACTGCCACCTGCATCGCGTTCTCGATGTCGGCCGCCGTGATCGACGCGAGCGCGCTGTCGGCGCTCATGCCGCGCTTCATCTTCCGCGTGATCGCGATCCCCGCCATCAGCGTCAGGGCACTGGAGACGACGGCGGCGGCGCCGGCATACGCCTTGTACTTGCCGCTGAGCTCCGGGAACTTCGCGACAGCCCGGTTCGCCAGCCGAAGCGTCCGGTGCGTCGCCATGTCCGGACGCTCGCCCTGCGTCGGCGTATCCCAGTCGAAGACGTCTTCGACCTGATCGGGGTGCTTGACATCGTCTGCCTTGATCGCCATGTGCCCTGCCTCCTCTGCGGGATCCCGAACGGGATGAGGCCGCACTCAACTGCTTACCCGGCGCCCCCCAACGAAGGGCGCCGGACTACCGCGTATTCACCTCGGGGCGCCGCGCGCCACGGAGCGCCTGGACCATCTCGAGCGCCGTGAGCGCCGCCTCGCGGCCCTTGTGCCCGGCGGCACCGCCGACACGGTCGTAGGCCTGCTGCTCGTTGTCGACGGTCAGCACACCGAAGACCACCGGTACGCCTGTCTCGAGAGCCACCTGCTGGATGCCACTGGCAGTCGCCGAAGACACGTATTCGAAGTGCGGCGTGTCACCGCGAATGATGGCGCCTAAACAGATAATAGCATCAAACGCGCCGCTGGTGGCGAAGATTTTTGCCATCAACGGCAATTCGAAACACCCGGGCACCTGTTGGACCGCCACGGCCTCACCAGCCACGCCCCGGGCGCTCAGCTCTTCGATGCAGCCCTCCGAGAGGTGCCGCGTCACGTCCCCATTGAACCGCGAGACGACGACGGCCAGCCGGATCCCCGTACCATCCACTACAACATCGTCAAACGGCAGCCCACCTGTTGGCATGGCCCAGCGTAGCGCGCTACCGCGCCGCCGCGGAAGCGCCTGGGAGCCGAGCGCACGCGCGAGTCGCCCGCGCTGCCGCATCTTGCATCACGGCCGTCCGGTACGCTGCCGCATGGCCCTCACGCATCGCTTCGTTGAAGCGAACGGCATCCGCTTCCATTACGCCGAGCAGGGCGCTGGCCCGCTCATCATCCTCCTTCACGGCTTCCCGGAGTTCTGGTACTCCTGGCGCAGCCAGCTCCCGGCGCTCGCCGCTGCCGGTTACCGCGCGGTGGCGCTGGACATGCGCGGCTATGGACTCACGGACAAGCCGCGCTCAGGCTACGAGATAGAGCACCTCGTCGATGACGTCGTCGCCGTGATACAAGCGCTCGGCGAGTCACGGGCGCACCTTGTCGGGCACGATTGGGGCGGGATCGTCGCCTGGCAGACCGCCTGGCGGCGCCCGAATGCCGTACGCTCGCTCGTCGTGATGAACGCGCCGCACCCGTCGGCGTTCGTGCAGTTCGCACGGCGCAATCTGGGGCAGGTGCTGCAGAGCAGCTATATGCTCTTCTTTCAGGTGCTCCGCCTCGCCGAATGGGCGCTGACGCGGCGCCACGCGGCCGCGGTCGCCTCCGCGCTGCGCCGCGCCGCCAGCCACGCCGGTGCGTTCAGCGGAGCCGATGTCGCTGCGTACCGCGCGGCGTTCCTTCGGCCGGGCGTCGCGAGCTGCTCGCTCGCGTACTATCGCGCCGCATTCCGTCAGCGCTTCGCCGCACTCCCCAGCGGCTTGATTGACGTCCCGACGCTCGTGCTCTGGGGAGTCGACGACCCGGTGCTGAAGGCTGGCATGAACGATCGGCTCACAAGTTGGGTGAAGGACATCACAATCGAACACATCGCGGATTGCGGGCACTGGACGCAGCAGGAACAGCCGGATCTGGTGAATCGGTCGCTGGTCCGGTGGCTGGCGGCGCACGCAGCCTGACGCGCCGTCTCAAGTCGAAGCGGCGGAAGGCCGATCATGATCCAGCGCACGTCTCGGACGGCGCCCGAGGAGCGATCGTGGGTGACACGGCTAACTGGGAGTTCGCGGCGGTGGTCGCCGCGGTCGTCATGGGGCTGGGCGGGCTGCTCATCTTCACGGTGATCAGCACGATTGGCTCCTGGCGCGTCTTCCGGCTGGCGGCGCAGGCGTCGCGCGAATCCGAAGCGGCCGCGGCCGCGGTGCAGGAACTCGCGCGCCACCTGTCGTCGCGGCAGCCCGCGGCGCCTGCCAGCCCGACGCCCTACGCATCATCGGGTGAGCTTTCGGACCTGCTGCGCCAGGCCGATGCTCTCGTCGGACAGCAGGCCCGGCTCCAGGACGCGACGCGGCGCTTGATCGAAGCGCGCGTGTTGAGCGGCGACGACGCCGGCCAGCAGCTTCGGGAGCTCGACGCCGCGGTGCGGCGGCTCGAGGAGAACCTCAGCAGGGTCGCGGCGGCCGTCGCGAACCTGGGATCGCACACGACATAAGGAGGCGCCATGTCTCGCAACCACCCGCAACTGTTGCCCACCGAAAACACGGATCCCGTCGCGACGATGATGGCGGCCCTCCTCCCGTTGCATCGCGCCGTCACGACTGAATGGCTGGTCGATGCGGCGGCGACTGCCGCCGAGCGCGGCCTGGGCGCGCCGTTCGCCCTCGTCTACCTCGAGGAGCAGGACGGGCGGCTGGAGCATCGCGCGCCCGCGTCCGACCTGCGCCGGCGCTCGCTACAGCGCGCCGTCGACGCCTTTGGCGGGAGGGTCGTCCGCAAGCTCGACCCGATGCGGTCGCAGCCCATCGCCGATGCCCTCGAGACTCACGCCGCCGCCACGATCAGCGCTGGCGAGTTGTTCGAGGGCATCGCGGACGGGACCGTGTCCGAAGCCCAGAAGCAGCTGGGCATCCAGCGCGTCGCGATCGTGCCCCTCGAAACGGCAGGCGAGCGCATCGGTGCGCTCGTCGTCATGCTCTCACAGAGCGTCGATGACACGCTCCTCAAGCTGCTCGGCGATCACCTCGCGTGCGCCGCCGTCAACCTCCGCAACTCACAGGCCGCGCGCGAGCACGGCGTTACGGACGTCGTGCGCTCCGTCTTCGACGCGCGGAAGATGGAGACGGACCTGCAGCGCGAGTTGACGCGCGCCCAGCGCCACAAGCGCGAAGTCTCGATCGTCGTCATCGAAGCGACGAACCTTCGCCTGCTCCGCGACCAGTTCGGCCGCTTCCTCACGGACCGGCTGCTGCAGCGGCTCGGCGAGTCGCTCGCCCAGCACGCCCGCGAGATCGACATCATCGGCGCCTACAAGGAAAGCGGCTACACGATGATCCTTGCCGAGGCGGAGCTCGACGGCGCAGCGACGGCCGCGCACCGCCTGCTCGAAGCGGCGCAGGACGTGCGGCTTGACGGCCGCGACGTACCTGGGCTCGACCTGCACCTCGTCGCTGGTTGGGCCACCTGCCCGGCGGACGGCGTCACCACCGACAGCATCTTCGCGGCTGCCGAGCGCCGCATGTACGACGAGGCGCGCGACACCCAGGTCGCCTGACGCAGTCTTCCCCGCTCTACCACAAAGAAGCGACGGTCGGGTATCGACCGTCGCTTCTCTGCTGATATGCGTTGCTTGCGGAATCGCCGCCGGGCGGCGCGTTGCCTACGCTGCGTCCTCAAGCGCTACGACCGTGACGTCGTTCTCTGCGGAGAAGAGCGAACGCACGCGATCGCGAATCTCCACCTGGACGCTCGCGGCGCTCGTCTTTCCTTCGATCCAGACTTTGAGCGTCGCCTTGTGGCCGTCGTAATCAAGCAGGGCGATGTCGCGGACGGCGGGGTGCTCGCTGATCGCGTCGTCGACGGCGCGCAGATCCAGCGGGCCGGGCCGGCTCTCAAACTCCAGACGAAACGCCACCATCCCGGCGTTCTGGTCGATGACCTCGCGGAGGCCGTTGCCCGCGGCCGGCGCCGTTGCTTCGGTGCTCGCGTCCGTCGCCGCCGCTGCGCCCGCATCAGCCTTCGCGAACGGCTGCGGGATCGAAACGGAGCGCTCGCTCGCCGCCGGTGGTGCGACGAGGGTCGGCCGGGCAAAGACGGCCGGCGCCGATTGCGAACCGATAGCCGCGGAGGCGCCGGCGATCTGGCGCCGCCCCTCGCTCACCGCGGCTTCGATCTGGTCGAAGACAGCGGCGATCGCGTGCACGCGCGGCGCCAGGGCGCTCAGCGCGCTCGTCGCTTCCGCCGCGCGCTGCAGCGCATCATGAAGACCATCGAACGCCTGCTTCAGTTCCTCTTCGAGACCGGTCGCGGGTGAGTCCGGCATTCGTGCCTCCTTGTGCTGCCGTCGATCGATTCTGTTATCGGCCGCATCAAGAATGCGTGAAGCGCGAGTCTTCGGGAATCAGGGTTCTGCCGCACAGTTCGCGGGGGATGCGTACGTCACGCCGGCTCCTGCCGTAGTCGCCGCGGCGCGCTGGCAGCGCCCCGTACGCGTTCGGCTCGAAGGAGACGCGGCGGTGCCGCCGTCGCGATCGGGCGCATCGGCCGACCGGGCTCGATGTCCGTTGCGTTGCCCGTCGTATACGGCTATCCGCGGAAGTCCGGTTCGTCGAGCACGCGCAGCCACGTCCCGTCCGGCTGGCGGACCGCGACCTGCGCCCGGGCGCCCGCCTCGTCCGCCGCTCCCAACGCCCTAAGCGCGATGTCCCCGTGGCGCGCCGTTGGCAGCTGGTCGTCCAGCTTGAACTGCGGGGCGGCCTCAAGCATCTTCACGTACAGGGCCCGGATCGCGTCGCGGCCGGCCGTCAGTTGCCCCGGCGGAAACGCCACGACGGCATCATGCGTATACAGCGAAGCGAGCGCGCCCGCATCGCCGGCGTTCGCGAATTGGACGAAGAGCCGCGCCAAGTCGTCGGCTCACCGTGCGACGATGCTGCGCCTGGACAGCAGCGTGATCGATGTGGGCAGCGGGGCAGGATTTTCGGGCGTGGTGCTGAGGTTCGTGTGGCCGGGATTGCCGTGGGCGCCACCGTCGACCATGGACGATCGACCAACCGACCCGCCGAAGGCGATCACGCCGGCTGGGCGACCTTCACGCGCAGGCTGACCGGCGCGCCGTCGCGGCCGAGGAGCGCGTTGATGGCACCGCCGTCGTAGTACGACGGCACGAAGGCGATGCCTTCCTGCACGCGTCCAGAGATCTTGCAACGCAGCGTCAGTTCACCGTGCACCGTTACCAGCGTCACTTCCTCTTCGTCGCCGATGCGCATCGCCACGGCGTCGGCCGGGTGCAGTTCGACGAATTCCTCGCGGTGCAGCTTGTCGGCGTTCGGCGCGTGCAGCTCCGCGCCCTCGAAACTCGTGTACAGCGTGCGGCCCGTCGTCAGCAGCAATTCGCCGCTGTTCGCCTGGGTCGCGCCCGCGCCCACCGGCTGCCGCTCCGCGCGCGATGCCGCACCCGCGGCGCGCGCCTTCCCCCACATCGCGAAATCCGCGCGAAATCGCTCGTACCCCGGCACGATTGCGGCGATCTCGTCCGTCACGGCGTCCGGGTGCGCGTATGCCCACGTGTCGGCGCCGCCGATGGCGTTCGCCAGATCACTGAGCGCGAGCAGCGCCGGTCGCGCGTCGCCGAGCGCGGCGAGCGCCGCGTGCATGCGGTTTACGCGCCGCTCGCCGTTCGTGTAGGTGCCCGTCTTGCCGTACGTCGGCACGTCCGCCAGCACGACGTGTGCGGCCTTCGCCGTGTCCGTCATCAGGCTGTCGATCACGACGACGAAGTCGAGCGCGTCCAGCGCCTCCCGCACCTTCGCCGTGCCGGGCGCGAACATCAGCGGGTTGTCGCCGACGACGACGAGCGCCCTCAGCGCGCCGCTCGCCGCCGCATCGATCATCGCGTCGAAGGACATGCCGGGCTCCGCCAGCGCGGTGCGCCCGGGGCCTAGCTCCGGGTCGATGCCCATGTCGCGCGCGCCGTATGCGCTCGCTTCCGTCGGCAGCACTGTCAGCGCCTCTGCCGCCTTCTCGCCCCGCAGCGCGATCGCCAGGTTGGCGCTCGCGCGCGCGCCGTTGCCGGCAGCCTGCGCATCGCCCGGATTCGGCGCGAAGATCAGCGACACGCGCTTGCCGGCGTCCTTAGCGTCCATGAGGATCTCGATCGCGATCCCGGTGTCCCCCTGCGCCACCGCGGGCAACTCCGCCTGTTCGCCGGCCACCCGCTTCGCGAGCGCATCGACGAGCGCCGCGACGTCGCCGGGCCGCGGCTGCAGCCATGTGCCGCCGTACGGATCGGCGAAGTCGGCCAGCTCGCCCCAGATGGGCGACACCAGCAGCAGCCTCCCGTGGCGCGGCGCCGCCGGATTGCCGACGATCGCGTCCTTCGTTCGCAGTGAAGCGACGTTGTGGCTCGACTCGAGATCGTCGGCCACGACGATGACGATGTCACTGGCAGCAAGCGCCAGCATGTCCGCCGGCAGCGCCTCCGTCCCGAACGCCGCTTCGATCGCCTTCATCGCTGCTCGGTTCGGCGATGCCTCGCTGAAGTCGATGTTCGGCGTGCCGATGACCTCGCGCGCCAGCTTCTGCGTCAGGTAGTTCTCTTCGTTTGTGTTGAACGGCGATCCGAGCACGCCGACGGATTTCGCGCCGTGCTTCGCGATCACGTCCTTCAGCTGCTGCGCCGTGTACTCGATGATCTCGCCCCAGTGCGCCGGCATCTGCGCGCTGCCCTTCGGCCCGCGCCGCACGAGGTGACGCTGCAGACGCTTCTTGTCTGGCACCGCTTCGTAGTGGAATCGGCCGCGCACGCACACCTGGTCCGCACTCACGGGGTTCACGTTGTCCGGCTTGACGATCACCGCCCGCCCGGAACGCGTGCCGATGCTGATCGTGCAGCCGACGGAGCACGAGTTGCACGTCGTGCTCGTCCAGTCCTCCGTGCGCGCGATCCACTTATTCGGCTTCTCCATCAGCGTCGCCGTCGGACAGACGTCGATGCAGGCGCCGCAGAAATCACAGTTGGACTCGTGGATCGGCCCGCCGGCGCCAAACGCGATGAGCGACGTGTACCCCTTGTTCGAGAGCGTCATCGCGCTCGTGTGGCGGATCTCATCGCAGGCCCGGACGCAGCGCGTGCAGAGGATGCACATCTGCGGGTCGAACTCGAACCACGGGTTCGCCCGGTCCGGATCCGGCTGTTCCGTCTGATAGTAGGTCCGCGCTTCAAGCGCCCACGGCTCGACGTTCTCGAAGCCCATGTCGAGCAGGTCGTTCGTGCTCTGCAACTCACAGCGGTAGTTCTTCGAACACGTCAGGCAGCGGTGCGTCACAACGTCGTCGCGTAGACAGATATCGCCCGGCATGCACTTCACGCGGCGGTGACAGGTCAGGCAGCGGTCCGAATGATTGGCGTTGATGATCGCCAGCACCTGCTGACGCGCGCTCTTCACCTCGGGCGCTTCGGTATTGACCACCATGCCCTCGGCGACGCGCGACGTGCACGAAAGCTGCAGCCCGCGCGCGCCTTCGATCGCAACGAGGCACGTGCGGCAGCCGGCGTACGGCGCGAGCCCATCGATGTAGCAGAGGTTCGAGATCCAGACGCCGTTCTTCTTGATCACCTCGACCAGCGGCGCGCCCGCTTCCGCCTCGATCTCGGTGCCGTTGAGGGTGATCTTAGCCACGCGTGTTCGCCTCGATCACTCGCTCGCCCTTCGACACCGGCGTCTGCCGCGCCTCGAGCTCGATCATCTCGATGATCCCTTCGGGCGCGCTCTGGCCGTGCGGGTACTCGTACCCGTTGCGCCGCAGATGCTCATGCGCCAACCGCGTCAGCGCGTGCTTGTCCTTGTACATGCTGTCGAATTCGTACACCGCGTCCTCGAACGTGCCGCCTACCTGGATCGCCTGGTACGGGCACGCCTCGACGCACAGCGCGCAGTACATGCAGATGCGGAAGTCGATCTCGTAGCGGACCTTCTCGAGTGTCCCATCCGGGTTCGGCGAAGTCTGCACGAGGATGCAGCCGTCCGGGCAGGCCTGAGCGCAGGTGCTGCAGCCCGTGCAGCGCTCCTCGAACCACAGCAGATTCGTCCGAGCGCGCGGCGAAATCGGCCGCGTGATCTCGGGAAACTGAATGGTTGCCGGGGGCATGACCATCCGCTGGATGGTGACCGCCATGCCCTTGAGGACGCCGACGCCGTACATTTCGTACCCGCCTGGTTTAGATTCGGCCACTGGCTTGGGCAGTTCGATTGTAACAGTTTTCACTTATGGGACAACGGCGCCTGCCGCCCGGATTCCCCACGCCAATTCGTTACAGAAGCTTGAAGCGGCTCACGTTCGCTGTTGCCGGCTACTGGCCCCGCCGATACTTCCACGTATGATTTCCGCGCGGCCGTACGCACTGAAGTCCGTCATCGTCGCGCTCCTTCTGGCGCCCATGGTCGCGCTCGCGGTCTTCAACCTGCGCCCGGCCGACGATCCGCTCATCAACGCCCCTGCGTTCCACTTCTGGGTCGTAAGCGCAACTGCGCTCTTCGCCGCCGTGGCCGGCGCCATCGTCATCGGCTCCGCGCGCTCACTGCGCGAGACCCGGCTGCTGTTCCTGGCGCTCGCATTCGTCTCCATCGCGGGTGTCTTCGCCGTGCACGGCCTCATGACGCCCGGCTTCATCGCCGATGGCTTGTACTCGTCGGTGCCCGTGTCCGCGTGGATTAGCGTCTTCGTTGGCGCCGTCTTCGTCGCCCTCAGCGCGGCGCAGCTACCGCGCCCGCTCGCCCACTTCGTCGAGCGCGCCGGTGGCGTCATCTTCGCCTGGACTTTCATCGCGACCGCCGCCTACGTCGTGATCAGCATGGAAGCGGAGCACTGGCTCGACCCTCTGCCGGCGAGCGATCGCTCGCTGCAGTACGTGATGGCGCTCACCTCTGCGGCGCTCTTCGCGTTCGGCGCCTGGCGCTACGCACAGTCTTACCTCTTCGCGCGCTTGCCATCGCAGTTGGCGATCGTCATCGCGCTCGTCATGCTGTGCGAAGTGCCCGCCATCCTGCTCTGGGGCGAAACGTGGCATGCATCGTGGTGGAGCTATCACGCGCTTTATGCGACGGCATTCATCGTGCTGTTCGCCGGCTGGGCCGTCGAAGTGCGGCGCGCCGGCTCCCTCCGCGCGATCGCCGATGCGCTATCGATGCGCGACGCGCTGGCTCAGCTGAACCGCGGCCGCGATGCCCACGTCCTCGAGCTCGTCGACGCCATCGAGATCAAGGACGCCGCCACGCTCGGGCACGTCAGCCGCGTCAGCGCCTACGCGCTCGCCATTGGCCGGCGCATCGGCTTGCAGTCAGGCGAACTGCGCAACCTCGTGCTCGCCGCCCAGATGCACGACGTCGGCAAGATCGGCGTCCCCGATTCCGTCCTCCTGAAGCCATCGGCGCTCACCGACGAAGAGTACGCGGAGGTCAAACGCCACACCCTCCGCGGCGACGAAATCGCCCGCCGCACCGATGCCCTACGCGCACTGGCGCCGATCATCCGCGCGCACCACGAGCGCATGAACGGCCGGGGCTACCCGGACGGGCTCACCGGCGATGAGATCCCGCTCCTCGCGCGGATCATCGCCGTCGCGGATACCTACGACGCGATGACAACGAACCGGCCCTATCGCGGCGCCCGCAACCACGCCGAGGCGACCGCAGAGCTGCTGCGTGTCTCCGGCAGCGAGCTCGACGCCCGCTGCGTCACAGCCCTGCTCGCCGTCTTCGAAGAGCAGCAACCCGCCGCTGCGGCCTGATAATCCGTCGGTTAGCACCTCCTCGCCGATCATTGAATCGGCGACACCAGTCCCAGTTACCAGTTGTCAGTCACCGGGTTCGACCATCGGCCGATCGACCCCCTATAATGCCCTTGCCCCAACGTTCACCACCCTACGGGAGCCCGCATGCCGGCCGAAGTCCTCTATCGCAAATGGCGCCCCCAGCGCTTCGCCGACGTCGCCGGGCAGGACGTCGTCACGCGCACGCTGATCAACGCGCTCGCGCAGCACAAGGTCTCGCACGCGTACCTCTTCTCCGGGCCGCGCGGCACGGGTAAGACGACGACGGCGCGCCTGCTCGCGAAGGCGATCAACTGCGAACGCAATCTTGAGGGCGCGGCCGACAGCCCGGGCGAGCCGTGCGACGCCTGCGCATCGTGCGCGGCGTACAACGAGGGCCGCGCGCTCGACCTCGTCGAGATGGACGGCGCCAGCAACCGCGGCATCAACGAGATCCGCGAGCTCCGCGAGAAGGCGAACTATGCCCCGACGGGCGGCGCCACCGCGCACAAGGTCTACCTCATCGACGAAGTGCACATGCTTACGACGGAGGCGTTCAACGCGCTCCTGAAGACGCTCGAAGAGCCGCCGCCGCACATCATCTTCATCCTCGCGACGACCGACGCGCACAAGGTGCCGGCGACCATCGTCTCCCGCTGCCAGCGCCATGACTTCCGCCGCATCTCACTGACGGCCACCGTCGACCGCCTCGCCGTTATCGCCGGCGCAGAAGGCATCACGATCAGCCGCGACGCCCTCGAACTGATTGGCCGCAGCGCCACCGGCAGTCTGCGCGACGCCGTCAATCTCCTCGAACAGATCTGCGACTCATACGGCAAAGACGCATCGATCGAAGCCGTGCGCGAAGGTCTTGGACTTGTCGCCGATGAGCGCGCCGCCATGCTGGCCCTGCAGGCCGCGCGCGGCGACCTCGCCGACGGCCTGACGACGATCGGCGCCGTGCGGGACGACGGTCTGGACCTGCGTCAGTTCCAGAAGGAAGTCGTCGCCCGGCTCCGCGACCTGCTCCTCGCGCAGGCGGGAGCGGGCACGGAGCGCGGGTGGACGCCCGAGCAGCTCGCGGACATGAAGCAACAGACCGCTGGCATCGCCGGTGCCAAGCTGGTCCGCGTACTGAAGCTCTTCAGCGAGGCGGACCTGCGCGCCGACCCCCTCTCGCCGCTCCCCCTCGAGCTCGCGCTCGCAGAATCGACGCTGGAGCCGGCGCAGGCGCCTGCCGCAGCTGGTGCCGCGCCGAACGCTCGGACCGCGCAGCCAATGCAGCGTCCGGTGCCGCCCGCGTCGTCGCGCGCTCCGAACAACCAGCCGTCCCGGCCCGCCGCGCGGCCAGTAGCGCCAGCACCCCGCCCGGCCGCGACGCGCGGCGATCTCGGCAACGCCTCCGCCGAAGACATCGCCGCCATGCTCGGCAGCAAGTCGCCGGTGATCCCGCCCGCCTCGGACACTCCCGAAGAGCCGCCGGCGCCCGCCGCCAAGCCTGCTGCCGGGTCGAAGGCCGCGAACGGCAACGGTGGGGTTCAGCCGCCCGCCGCAGCGCCGCCGGTTCCCGCGAACGCGGATCTCGCGGACTTCGTCGATGCGCAGCTGCGCCCCGCGGCCCGCGCCCGCAACGTGAAGCTCGATGCGCTGCTCAACGGCTCCTGCCGCGCACTCTCGTTCGAGGACGGCGTCCTCACGCTCGGCTTCTACGTCGATGGCTTCCCCAGGCAGCAGACGGAGCTCCCGGCGAACCGCCGCATCTACGAAGAGATCGCCGCCGGCATCTTCGGAGCACCGGTGTCCATCCGATGTATCAT
>JADEYI010001969.1_pt1 | contig 12031 bp, 11 predicted proteins | sample 8542331 | NCBI WGS metagenome assembly JADEYI01 (sample SAMN16510988, study PRJNA670497) | mine drainage metagenome | isolation source: biofilm near Copperflume 1 | place: Germany: Marsberg coppermine Kilianstollen | collected 2018-02 | reverse complement strand
GCCTGTTTGTGCTGGCGTGGCGCTGCCGAGTGGAGGCCGCACATCGTGGCTCCCTCTCAGGCGGCATGCGCGCCTGAGAGAAGCTTTAGGGTATAATACGCTTGACGCCGCGCGCGGTCAACCACATAGCACTCCCGCGGCAACACGACGACATGACGCGGGCTAGGACATGCCAGAACTCTCCGAAAAGCTTCAGGCCATCTTGCACTCGCTGCCGCATACGCCAGGCATCTACCTGCACAAAGATGCTGACGGTCACGTGCTCTATGTAGGCAAGGCCACGTCGCTCTATGCCCGTGTGCGCTCATATTTTGGGGATCCCGCCGATCTCAGCCCGAAGAACCGCGCCCTGGTGGCCAAAATCGCCGACATCGAGTTCATCGTGGTCGGCAGTGAGGTAGAGGCGCTGATTCTCGAAAATGAGTACATCAAGCGCTACCAGCCGAAGTATAATGTGCGGCTGCGCGATGACAAAAACTATCCCTACATCAAAGTCTCGCTGACTGAGGACTTTCCGCGTATCTACCGTGTGCGGAGCTTCCGGCGCGATGGCAACCGCTACTTTGGGCCATATACCAGTTCGGGCGCGGTGGATGCCACGCTCGATCTGATGAATAAGGTCTTCCCCTATCGCACCTGCCGCTACGACGCTTCCACCTGGGCGCCGCCGCGCGGGCAGGCGGAGAAGCCGCCGCCGGAGTGGAAGCTCAAGTTGCTGCCGCGTCCCTGTACGCAGTATTACATCCATCGCTGCAATGCCCCGTGCGTGGCCAACGTCACGCGCGAACGGTACGACGCGGTGATCCATCAGGCGATCCTCTTCCTAGAGGGCAAGCACGAAGAGGTGCTGGAGGATCTGCGCCGACAGATGGAGGAGGCCGCGGAACACTTGGAGTTTGAGCGGGCCGCCGCGCTGCGCGACCGCGTGCGGGCGGTGGAGCAGGTGCTGGAGAAGCAGAAGATCATCAACACAACTGGCCCGGGTGACCAGGATGTGATCGCGGTGGTGGGCGCGGACGACGAGAGCTGCGCGCAGGCCTTTTTCTTCCGTGGTGGCAAACTCGTAGGACGCGAGTATTTCGTGCTGCAAGGGACACGTGATGCCGCACCCGCCGAGGTGATGGCCTCATTCCTCCAGCAATTCTATGACGCGGCGCCCCACATTCCCGCGGAAGTGGTGCTCGAACACGAGCCGGACGATGCCGAGGCGCTCCGCCAATGGTTGCGCCAGAAGCGCGGCGGTGCTGTCACCTTCACGGTGCCCCAGCGCGGCGACAAGCTCCGGCTCGTGCGCATGGTGGCCCAGAACGCGCGCGAGGTGCTAGAGCAGCAGCGCATCAAGTGGCTCTCAGACAGCCAGAAGACCGCGCTCGCCCTCGACGAGTTGCGTGAGGCATTGAACCTGCCCACGCCGCCCCACCGCATCGAATGCTATGACATCTCGAATATCCAGGGAACCAGCGCTGTTGGCTCGATGGTTGTGTTGGAGAATGGCAAGCCGCGCCCCAGCGACTATCGTCGCTTCCGCATCAAGACCATTGAGGGCCAGAACGATGTCGCGTCCCTGCGGGAAGTCCTGCGTCGCCGCTTCAAGCGCTTGCTTGCGCGAGATACGGGCCTCGCTCCCCTGGAGAGCGACCTAGACGCGGTGGGGGTGGCGGACGCTGAGGTGGCAGGTATGGCGCGCGAGGGGGAAGGCACGGAAGGCGCGCAGAGCGATATGCTGACGGGAGAGCTGGGCACGGAAGCAGACGCGGAACTGGTCGAGATCCCTCCTGACGAGGCGGAGGCGAGCGGCGATCTCGTCGCTGATCCCTGGGCGCAACTCCCTGACCTCATCATCGTGGATGGTGGCCGACCCCAACTCAACGCGGCCATGACGGTGTTGGCCGAGCTTGAGGTGGGCGTGCCCGCTATTGGGATCGCCAAGGAGAATCACGGCTCCATTGGGACGTATGAGGAGATCTATCTCGTCGAACAGCCAGAGCCGCTGGTGCTCCCTCGTGGCTCACAGGGCCTCTATCTGGTGCAGCGCATCCGTGATGAGGCGCATCGCTTCGCCATTACCTACCACCGCCAAGTGCGCACCACGCGCGGCTTTCATTCCGTGCTGGACGATATTCCCGGTATTGGGCCGAAGCGCAAGAAGGCGCTTATCCGTCACTTTGGCTCCGCGCGCGCCATCGCTGCCGCGACCGTCGAGCAGTTGGTCGCCGTGGATGGCATGACACGCGATGCCGCCGAGAAGGTGAAAGAGCACATTGGCAATGGGCGCGCCATCGCCAGCGATGACTAGCCGCGGGTGTAACGTGCGGGGTGCGGGTGACGACCCACGGATGCCCAGTGATGCCATTCTCCCGCCGCCCGTGCGCGGCGTCACTTCAGCGGATTAGCGGCACTTGTGTTCAAGCTCAGCACAGCGCAAGCTATAGCCACTCACCCAACCAGCGTAATAGCCAGCGTTGCGGGCGGCCCCCTCTCGGCCGAAGAGTTCCTGCGTGGCCCGCATCGCCTTGCTCAGGATGCCAGGGCGTTTGCTGGTGATCTGAGGCCACTCGGCTGACGCGGCGGTGGCTCCCGCGCGCTTCCCGGCGAAATAAAGCTCGGCTTCCATCGTCTGCGTCGCCAGTTCTCGCTCCCAAGAAGCGTAATGATCGTTTGGCATCTTCCCACCTCGTATCCGCGCTTCCCGCTTCCACGGCGGTGATTCCGGGTCAATGCTGACCCCTACGGCACAGAGTGCCCGACCGGGCAGGATGCGCCAGCATGCGGGGAGGTGTGAGAGGCTCGCATGCCCCCCTTCAGACATGGCGGAGCGCAACAGAACGGACCAGGCCATCAGAACAGAGCCACCACAGCGGAGCCACCACGGCGGAGCCACCACGGCGGATATGAATGCGTGACGAACGTGTCTCATGCTTCACACGGGATGTCAGGTATGAGCGGGGGCATCTGGGCATCACGCAGCGGACCGTGAGAAAGGGAAGCAGCAAGAAGCAGGCACGAAAAACGCTCGCACACGCGCCGCGACACTGAGCAAGCGTCTCGCATGCGCCCTCATGGTGTCGCGCGGGAGCGGACTGGCACGCTCATTCATGAGCCAGACTGGAACGCGGTGCGCTCCAGTCACCAGCCCGCTCTCACGCCGCGCTCAGCGGAGCGCTCTAGCGGCGATAGTCATCACGGCTTGAACGCCGGCTGTCACCACCTGAGCCATACCCAGAGGAGCGCTCGGGGCGGGGCTTCGCTTCATTCACCGTGATCGTGCGGTCGCCGAGTTGCGTGCCATTCAGGCCAGCAATGGCGGCCTGGGCGGCCTCATCGCTGGACATCTGGACGAAACCAAAGCCTTTGCTCTGACCGCTCACGCGATCCATCACGATCATGGCCTCGACAACTTCACCATAAGGAGCAAACAGTTGAATCAGTTGCTCGTTATCGGCGTTGTACGACAAGTTTCCGACGTAAATACGGGTGGCCACTTAGGCAATCTCCTTCACAATGCGCATGCGCTGGCGCACTGACGCTCCAGCACTCAAACCACGAAACAAGTCAATCAGTGCGCCAATCCACGGACTCAGAGGAGACTCAGTGCGGAGGAGACTCTGCAGAGGGCCACCACACAAAGAAAGGGCGTGCGCGATCAACTACGTCCACAGTGTACCACACATTGCGGGTGTACCTCCGCTCTTGGCGATACGCGCGGTGCCGCGGGATCTGTTGGAGGGGCGAGAGCCATGATGATATGGGGGCGCACTGCACACCGAATGGGGCGCGGAAGACCGCGAATGGGGCGCGGAAGACCGCGAATGGGGCGCGGAAGACCGCGAATGCCGTCGGATGAGCAGCCGCCCTCTTCTATGTGGTACAGTGCATCATACGCTGTGAAGTGCGTGACGGTGTGCGGCGGATGGCACGAGTGCCAGATGCGAATACCACCTGACGCCTCTCGCCATCTCGCATGCGTTTTGGCAGAGGAGAGCGGTTTGCTCATGCCTACGCGCGCACCGTCTGCCCTCTCATACGATGAGCCGAGAAGATGGCTTGCCTGCTGTATCTCCTCCACACGCAGGCCGTAGAGCAATGCCCCGCACTGTCGGCCAGGGATCACCGAACGAGCGGTGACGATGTCCGCTCTGCCTGAACAGCTTCTTGTCGCTTGGCCTAGCGCAGCGCACACGCGACAGCGGTGCGGCAACTGAAAGTAGGACGATGGTGGACACCCTGGAGACATTGCGCCAACGTATCACCGAGTTGGAAGCGGCGAACCTTGCCATGCGCGAGATCGTCTTGCGCGTCGCGGAGGCCCGCATGGCAAGGGATTCGGTCACTATGATCGAGTCATGCCTGAATTGCTCGCTCAAACGTGGCGGCGAGTATGGATACGCGGGCAAGCATACTGATACCTGTGTGGTGACGCTAGCCCGCCAACTCGGATTCTGAGCGGCCTGGCATGCTGTGGAGAGGAGTTCTTGGATGGGCGTTCAAGGCCGGCGTGTGCTGCTCTTATGTCAGGCTGATGGCTGCCAGGCGCAGGCCAAGCAGAAGTGTCGCCTCTGTGCTCAGGAGTGCTGTAGCGTCCATGGGCACTGGGTAAAAGCGGGAAACATTGGCACCTTGCGTGGGCCAACCCCATCAGACGCTAGTATCTGGCTCTGCGCGCGCTGCGCGGAAAAGATGCGGTTGGCGGTGCCGCCGGACCCGCGCCGGGGACGCAGACCGGGCGTGGATGATCCCCTCGCCTAGCCATCAGAAGGCTTCTTGGCCGCTTCTGGCTGAACATCCCGCGGGAGAGGCAGGCATTGCCTCCCATGCGTTTCCGCTCCTGAACGATGCGTCTGCGCGGTCTCGCCGCGAGGCGGAGCGAGGAACAGGGCTAGGGGCGGGGGACGCACGCGCGTGACCGCGTTATCTGCCTGAATAGTGGCCGACACGCTCCTCCCACCGAGTAATCTCAGCAAGCAATCTTTCCCGTAACTGGCCGACCTCTACGGTCATTTCGTGCGCATAATCGGGGATGGAGATGCCCCATCCTGGCGAAAAGGGCCAGCGACGCCCCGCGCGCCAGATCGTCCACTGCTGCTCGCGCAGTTGGAATGTGGCGGAGTCCGCGGTCGTGACCGCGAGACCGAGGGCGTCATACAGTTCCCGTGAAAGCTCTGCCTGAAGATCCGCTTCGAACTGGCGTTTGCCCGCCACCTTCACATCGTCTTCCCGATACTGGGCATTGAGCGTCGCCTCGCGCATGAGCACATGTAACTGGTCATCGTCCGACATGTTTTCCGCCTTTCCCCATCAGCCATGATAATCAGTAGTATACCCTCCGATGAAGAGCATCGTGTTTCAGGACGCGATCAGTTTCAGGATGCGGTCGGCGCGAGGCGGGCAGAGACCGCTGGCAACAGAGGCGGGCGTGCTCGCGGCCCCTGTGCCAGTGACCTCCGCTCACCGCTGCGTTCATTCCGCTGGGGCGGGGACGCCGGTCGGAGCGGCTGCTGGTGTGGCGGCGCTTGATTTCGCGCGCGCCAACAGGGTCGGCGGAATATGATAGACCTCGCGGGCCAGTCCGAGCCGCGCGAGCGCCCAGATGAGGTAGCCGGAGAGATCGAACTGCCACCAGCGCAGCCCATGGAAGGCAGAGCGCGGAAAGGCATGGTGATTGTTATGCCAGCCTTCGCCGAAGGCGAGCAGGCCCACGATCCATTCGTTGCGGCTGCGGTCGCGTGTCGCGAACGGGCGCTTGCCGAAGGTATGGCAGACCGAATTCACACTCCAGGTCACATGATGGGTGAGACAGATGCGCACCAGTCCACCCCACAGCAGGCCTGACCATCCCCCAATAGCGAAGGGGATAGCGACCGCGAGCAGCGACCACACTACCCAGGTGCGGCTGACGAACATCACGATCGGATCCTCAACCAGATTGCGGCAGTACACTTTCGGGTCGGCCTCGGTCCCGGCGAAGATCCAGCCGACATGCGCATGGAAGAACCCTTGAACGGGACTATGGGGGTCGCCATCGCGGTCAGACAACGCATGATGCTTGAGGTGGGTCGCCGCCCACTGGACGGCTGCGCCTTCCATGCCCATCGTGCCCAGGATGAGCAGGACGAGTTTGACGGCTGGATGGGGCCGGAAGCTCCGATGCGTGAGCATGCGATGGAAGCCGACCGTGACGCCAAACGCGATCAGGGTGTACATGACCGCCAGCAGAACCAGGTCAGACCAATGGACAGCGCGCATCCAGAGCAAGCGGATGGCGACCAAGGTCGCCAGGAACGGGACAACAACAATGACAAGCGTGACCGCTTTGGCCACTCCAGCGAGACGCATAGAACCTCCGATTGGGTAGTTCCACCTTCCATAGTGGAACACCTCATGAGAGGGATATGCCCGCGCGGATGTTTCAGTGGGCGTGGGACCAAGCTCGCGGAGCGCGTTTTGGCCAGCGCTGGCGCCGCGACGGCGACGGGCACTGCCTTGGGCGCGTACAGCTTTGGGCGCGCTCCCCACGCCTCAGATGGGGAAGTAGTCGTGCCGTGCCCAGAGCGAGTGGGCGTCTGGACCCTCCAACGGCTCGGTATGCACTGGCAGCAGGAAATCCGGCCACGTATCCAGCAGATGGATGAACGCGGCGGCCACCTCGGGATCAAAGTGGGTGCCCGCCCCAGCGGCGATACGGTCGCGCGCGGCGGTGAGCGACATCGCGGATTTGTAGGAGCGGGCCGAGGTAAGGGCGTCGAAGACATCCACCACCGTCAGCAGCCGTGCGCCGATTGGAATATCGCTTCCCGCTAACTCGTCGGGATAGCCGTGGCCATCGTAGCTCTCGTGGTGATACAGTACCGTTCGCACCAGCTCATCGGGAACGCCATACGCCAGCAGCATACGTGCGGCAATGCGGGGATGGCGGTGCATCTCGTGCCACTCCGCCTTCGAGAGGGCGGAGTCCTTATGCAGGATACTATTCTCCATCCAGGTCTTGCCCAGATCGTGGACGAGTCCGGCCAGGGCCAGATCGCGCGCGGCGCGGCGTGGCCAGCCCATCGAGCGGGCGAGACGCTGTGCGTAGATGGCCACGCGGCGGCAGTGTTCGTAGGTGATGAGATCACGCTCCCGAATGCTCTGGCCCAACTCATGGATGGTGTGCCGCGTATAGCGGCGTGTTCCTGGGAGGGCTTCCCCTACTGATGTCACTGCCTTGTTGCTCACGTCTTGCCGCATTGCTCTCATGGAATCGTTCTCGCTCCAGTTCGTCGTTGAACCGTCTCTTCACTGGAAGCCTTGGCAGAAGCCATGCCAGACCTAGCGAGTACACCGCGCGCTCGCCATTGGCACCGCTCCACTGGCCGCGTCATGCTCCTATAACGTGACGCCCGCGATGGGAGTAACCGGCCCCGGACTAGCATCCTGGCGTTCCTTCATCCGCGCTCATTCCGCCTTGGCGGGTGATGGTCACGTGGTCCACATGGGTGGAGCATGCCCGCGCGTGCCTGTTCGCTCGCACCCTGTTGGAGGGCGACCGTCGTGGAACCGCCACGGCGCACTCACATCATCTCGCATACGGCTGGAAGAGGGGAGGGTTGTAGGAGTATTTGTGTGCTCTGGTCATCTCCTGTCGCTTGCCACGGAGGCTCGGAGGATCGCGCTTGGTGGTCGTGTGCCTGGTGGCGGGGTGCCTGGTATGTGAGCCGTGCCGCGCCCCAGCACATCACGCGAGACCGCCGATCGCTCGCTCCGCTCCGCGCTCATGCCCGCCACATCCGCGGCGGCGCACGGAGCGTATCTGAAGGAGGAACGCCCCCGCATGAGGAGCACGGGATCGGGGTGCCGAGAGATGCATCCAGGCGGTGGCGGCGTACCGGAAGGGCGCGGCTTCCGCCACAATAGGCAGTGGCACGGCGGGCGCCGCGCCCATCAGTCAGAAGGAGTGGAATGGGGATGGCACGCTGGACACGCGCGCTGGCCGCGCTGCCGTTTCATGAGGGGCGGGTGCTCGATCTCGGCTGCGCGTTCGGTTTCGCCACGCGCCTGCTGCGCCGCCGTGGCTATGAGGCCGTGGGCGTAGATGGTTCAGGGGAGTATATCGCCCGTGCCAGGCGCGCGGACCCCCAAAGCACGTATCTCGTGGCGGATGCCACTCATGTGCCCTTGCCTGATGCCGACTTCGACGGCGTCCTCTTCCTCGACGTGTTGGAGCATCTGCCTGATGAGCGCGCCGCCATCGGCGAGATCGCGCGTCTCCTCCGGCCTGGTGGCACGTTGGTGTTGAGCGTGCCCCATCGGGGACTGTTGGCCTGGCTAGACTCGCTCAACCTGTATGCCTCGTTTGTGCGCATCACCCATCATGGGCGCTTCCCTCCAGAGATCGCCGCCACAGGTGTCCACCAGCACTATTCGGTCGCGCAGGTGCGGGCGTTGCTGGGGGGTGCGTTCGAGATTCGCCGTCTCAGGCGTACCGGCTTGGGGCTGGCCGAGTTGGCCAATCTACCGCCGCTCGTGCTCTTCCGGTGGCTGCTGCCGGCGGAGCGGATCTACCAGATAGCGGCGTTCGCCTATTACTCGCTGTATCTCGCTGAGGATCTCGTCCGCACGGGGCCGTTTGGCTACCATCTCATGGTCGTGGCCACTCGGCGCGGCGCGGCCTCATAGCCAGGGGCGCCACGTGACTGATTGCGCCACGTGACTGATTGCGCCACGTGCGATAATGAGACCAGATGATAGATCATTCCGCGATACGCGCCGCGCGCGAGAGGAGCGATTCCGCATGAATCCCATCGAGCAGGTCGTGCAGCAGGCCATCCTAGGGGCCGCCGTCCGCGAGAACCACGCCCTGGAGCATGCCACGATTGTGCTGCTCAGTAAACGTTTTCCTGAGACCCGTCTCTCCGGCATCTCCTTTGCCACCGGCTTCTTCGTCTTCGGTGATATCCCGACCGAGGCCATCCGCCCGAACGCGGAGCAAGCCCTGCAACGGCTGCGCGGTGGCGAGCCGGAGATGGCGATCCACGAGCGCTGTGGCACCAATCTGGCTGTCGCGGGCATGCTGACCGGCCTCTCCGCGATGACCGTCACCCGGCTGCGCAAGCCCTACAACTCCTTCAATAATGTCATCCTCGCGTCAACCGCCGCGCTCGTCGTCTCGCGGCCTCTCGGCTTGCTCGTCCAGCGCTACATCACCACGCGCACACCAGGACGCGAGATGAAGATCGCCAGCGTGAAGCGCTTCACCTTCCTCGGCAGTCCGGCCCACTTCGTGCGAACAGAGAATTCGGGTGCCAGGCTGCGTCTCGTGCCGCGCGCCTCGTAGCGGTCGGGCTGCCCAATCTCCACGGTGCGCGCCACCTGAGTCTCGTGGGCGCGCGGCCACGCACTGGAAGTGGCGGGCAGCATGGACGACAGCCACAAGCACCGACGACGCGCTTCTCAACGCCGACGGCACCCCGGCCAGAAGCGCACGACGCCTCGCCCAGTGGGGGGCGCCCCTCTCAGCGGCGCGACCGTTCGCCAGCGAGCGGCCACGCCCCTGGGCGCCCAAGGCGGCGGTGGCATGCGCCCCACCGCTCGTCCCCCGCATCCACACCAGCCTGGTCTCTCCGCCAGCTATCACGGTCCCTCTGCCCGTGCGGCGCGACTCCAGCCGCCCGCGCCAGGCGCGCCGCGGATCGCGCGTCGGGCCAATACCGTCGCCTGGTCGCTCATTCTCGTCGGCCACCTGGCCAGCGTGCGGCGTGGCGGCAAGCACAAGCGCTGGCGGCGTGGGCGCCTACGGCGGCATCCAGCGGCTGGCTTGTTGGGGATGGTGCTGCTGCTGACCATGCTCTTCTCCCTCGTCGCGCCGCTCGTTCCGTTGGTGCGGCTGGGGTATGATGCCACTGACGCGCTGCGCCGCGCCGCCGCTTTGCAAGCGCTGCTCGCTGATGGGCCATCCACGCTGCTCAACGCTGGCAAGATTGATGATGCGCAACGCCAGGTGAGCGCGCTGCGCGTGGACCTCTACGAATTGAACGGCGCGGCCAATCTGCTCCTCGCGCCTGTCGGTGTCTTCAGCGCGCAGGCCCAGGATATGCGGCTGCTAATACGCATCGGCACCGAGCTGACGACCGTGGCGGATGAGGGATTACAGGTGGCGCGCCTGATTCTCACGCCACTCGAAGGTGGCGCGCTCGGTCCGACCACAGACGTGCCCAGCATCACCTCCGCCGATCTGCGGCGGGCAGGTACACTGCTAGCGGACGCCGATGGACATCTCGGGGTGGCGCTGGAGGCCGCTTCGCGGCTCAACCCCACGGCTCTGCCGCGCCAACTGCGGGCGGGGACGCGCTACGGGGGGTTGCTCGCGCGGCTGCCGGAGGCAAAACTGGCGCTTGGCCAACTGGCGCTGACATTGCGGGCCGCCCCCCAGTTGCTGGGCATTGGCCAGCCAGCGTATTACCTGGTCATCGCGATGGACCGCAGCGAACTGCGCCCAGCGGGTGGCCTGATGGGCAACTATGGCATCCTGGAACTCGATGGGGGCAAACAATCGAGCCAGCGTCCACTCTCCCTGCGCAACACCTATAATCTGGATAGCGCCTATTACCGTAACCCCGCGCTCAACAGTCACCCGGATCTGAACGATAAACCAGCCTGCTATTCCAGTGGCCCGCAACCGCCGGAACGCTATTGGTGGTGGCCGATCCGGCGGTTCTCGTGCGAGTATGGCTGGGGATTGCGCGACTCTGGCCTCTCGCCGGACTTCCCGACCAACGCGCGCATGGCCCTCCAGATTGCCAAGGAGGCCAGCGCCGTGCCCGCGGGTGTGCCGATTCAGGGTGTGATCGCCTTCACGCCTGTCCTGATCGAGCGTGTGCTCGATCTGACGGGGCCGCTCTCGGTGCCGGTGTTCAATGTCACCGTCACGGGCCAAACGCTGGAGCGCCAGATTCATGACTACCAGTTGCTGGGCAAGACGCCTCCTGGCCAAGATCGCAAGGAGTTTACCCATCAACTCTCCATCGCGCTGCTGGCGCGTCTGCGCAGCCTACGAGGGGCCGCACTGAAGCCGCTGCTCAAGCTCGTCCAGGATGCGCTACGTGAGAAAGAGCTGGAGCTGTACTTCAGCGATGCTCAGATGGAAGGGCTGCTGGGGCAATTGGGGGTCAGCGCGGCGGCCCAGACGAATGGCGATGGCTTCTTTGTGGTGGATACCAACGATGGTGGCAACAAGGCAAATCTCTATGTGACGGAGCGCCAGACCGACGTGGTGACCTTGCTGCCGAATGGTGGCGCGCTCCATCGGCTCCAAGTCGCGGTGACATACGCCAAGACTGGGCGCGTCTACGAAGGCGCGACGGGCTTCGAGGATTACAGTGACGTGCAGCGCACCTATCTGCCAGGAGACGCGCGCATTCTCGACTATGCTGGCTTCACACCGCCCGTCTTCGCACCCACCACCTGTGGGCATGGTGGCTACGCCAGCCCCATCACCGCCTGCGACTCCGCCCACGCGCTCACCCTGCCCTCAACCACCAGCGACACGCCAGGCCGGGCGATGGTGATGGGACCGGTGCTGGTCACCTGTGGCGGCGTTACCAATTTCAGCACCTACGATCCGACCGCCGAGTTGGCCACGTGCCGCGCACATCCCGGGCCTCAGACGCTCAACATCTACCTCACGTGGTATACGCCCCAGGCCTTCACGCTGGATGCGCGCGGCCACGGCACCTATACGGAACAGGTGGAAAAGCAGCCCGGAAGTGTAGATTCTCTGGCGGTCTACGTGGTGACGACCTGGCTGCGCGGCCCGTCGGCCAGCGCCAGCGCTTGGCTCGCGGATGTGCCACACTGGAGCGAGGACGCGACCGCGCGCGACGCGGCCTTCGCCGATCTGGTGGCCGGTGCGCGGCGGATCGCGAGCGGCCCCCTTTCCGCCGATACGACGATCACCTATAGGTTCTAGCGCGGTTCTAGCGCGACGCGGGGGAGCAAGCATATGGTGAACGAGGAGCAGGTGAACGAGGAGCAGGTGAACGAGGAGCAGGCCGGTGGC
>JADEYI010001968.1_pt1 | contig 12032 bp, 9 predicted proteins | sample 8542331 | NCBI WGS metagenome assembly JADEYI01 (sample SAMN16510988, study PRJNA670497) | mine drainage metagenome | isolation source: biofilm near Copperflume 1 | place: Germany: Marsberg coppermine Kilianstollen | collected 2018-02 | reverse complement strand
AGCGAAGGACCTGTAGCCGGGCCAATTTAGAACATAGGATCATCATCTTTTGAAATGATGTCTAAGGGAGAGCTTTTCTCAAAGATCTCGGTCATGAGGCGCATCAGGCCATTTTCCAGCGTGCGATGCATCATAGCGCGCAGGAATGGCTGCTCTTGCGGGGGTACGCCTGAAGACGGATGAAGCATCGAGGCTACCGCGCTCATCAGACGCGCTTCATCGTCGCGTTCAACCTGTTGGAAAAGCGCGCCCTGGCGGCGCAGTCGCGACTCGTAGAGCAGACGCCACGGATCATCGATGACCTTTGCTAGCGCCTCGCTGACGACTGCCTCTAGTTTAGTATTCACTGCATCAGTCTTGTGTGGCCCTTTACGTCTGCGCCCGCGTGGATTTGCCACTCCACTCATTTGAGAAGTATAGGGACCGATAAAGGGTCGAATTACATCAAACGGGGCGTAATACCATGAGGTGAACTCTGGCAGTGTGTACAAATCTTGCCCGCGCTGCGCCAGGATTGCCATTTCCGGGTCATATGGACGAGGCTCTACTATGGTAATGGCTGGTGGCGTCGATTTCTTCGTTGTGTCTCCCCCCTCGATCAGAGGCCGCCAGACGGCATAGGCGACGGAAACTTTGTGCCGCGTGCGTTTATTGATAGTGCGAGCTTCAGCAATTACAGCGCGGCAATAGTCTAATGGCACCTCGAAGCTGTTAAAACCCTGCTCTTCCATACCCTCTACCAGCTCGTCCCAGTGCGCCGGCTCCATCTCATCGGTCCCATAGCAATCTTTGATGCCCCAATCGTCCTGAAACAGCACGTTCACGCCCTTTAACAATCCATCTTCGCGCTTCCAGGACATCAGTATCATTTGCGCGCCGGCCCCATCAATAAAGCTGACACGCGCCTCGTGCAGGGGTTGCCGTTGATACTCGTATACCTGAGCCATAGCCGCGTCTTCGGTGCCGGGACTGGAATGCATGGTCAGCCGCCCAAGCGTGGCACGCGCCTGTAGCTTCACCTGCCGGTTTGAGTGATTCGCCAGCAGGTAATTGAGCGCAGGTATGGATTCGTGCGCGGCAATTGGTCCCAGTTGCTGGAGAGACTCGATGGTTGCCAGCACTATCTTAGTAGACTGGTTATCCAGCAAAGGAAGCAACAGTTTGCTGGCGCGTGAGTCCTGGCTCATACCTAACCAGCCGATGAAGCCCAGACGCCTCTCCATCGGCATACTCAGCACATCTTCCAACACCGATTCTATGCCCAGTTCGCTGCGCCCCACCAGTTCCAGCAGGCGCATCTGCATCTGGAGCATGGCCGCTTCAGGATCGTTCAAATAATCCACGATACCATCATCCGCCATCTCCGAGCCAAGTTCTTTCAGCACCGGCGCCAGCGTGAGTTTGGCAAAATCGCTGATGGTTGGGTCCGCGACCAGGTCTTCTATTTCTTCCAGGTCAAAGCTGGTCGCCAGTTCAGAGAGAATCAATACAGCAGCAGAGTACGCTGTCAGATCATTGGAGCGCAGTAAATGAAGTACCTTGTCTCTTGCCCCGTCGGTCCATTCTTCATCCAGGCGATCAAAATAATGTGATAAAGTGGTGGGGTCTAAATCGTCCCTGCGGCTCATCGCAAGCAGAATACTGTCTATACTTTCCTGCGGAGGCCCTTTGCGTCCTCGTGGCATAAATTCGCTGCCTTTCACAACAGAGATTAACATTCATTACAGTTTCTTGCTCATCTATGGTGTTGGTGGAGTTGCACAGGTGTAATGGTTGTCCAGAGCATTGTATCACGAGAGAGCGGGTTCGTCTATCACAAGCCTCAATACCGACCCTCCGTATCATAAAGCCGCGCAGGGCGAATCAGCGTTGAAGTAGCGGGTGAATTCAGGGTATGCGCGGCTTCCGCGAGTAGGGCGAGGCTGATAAGGAAGTCATCGTGTCCATCAGCGGGGTCAACGTAGAAATCGAGGGTTTCGGGAGCAGGCAGGCGATAGCGGGCGCGGCGCAACTGCTGCCAGCATTCGTTGTAGATAGCCGTCGGAGCTTGCTGCGGCGCGTAGAGTTTGAGGCGACCAGCATTGATTAGCGCCAGCATCTGGTAGGCCAGTCGAGATTTTGCCGGACGGCTAAAGGCGAACGGCACGATACGGTCCGCGCCGAATTTAGACAGCAGCAGCGATGCCAGGCCCGCCCCCAGGCCCGTAGCATCAACCACCAGCGAGCGGATACCCCACTGTTCGACGAGCGCGATCACTGCGGCGTATTGCTCAAGATGTGACCGGCCCGTCCACCAGTAATGATGAATAACATCGATGCAGGGCAGGCTCAGTTCATTGAAGAAGACTCGCCCAATGGTAATCACGGAACTGTCGCGCTTGCTGCTGGCAAACGAGTTGCCGCTTGCTAGCCCCGGCGCGGCGGGTCGATCTTCTCCCGCCACATCCATTCCCGCGATATACCAGCCATCTGCGCCGGGAGCCTCCTCCCAGAGATGCGAACCCTGCAAGAGCGTGCGTTGCAGGCCATTCAACAAGTAACCCGCGCCACTGATGGAATGCAGGAAGTACTGGGTCTGGATGGCAGGATGGTCTTCACCCAGGCGAGCAATTTCATGCTCAACGAAGGCGCGATACTGTGGGTTGATGGCGGCAAGCTCGCGCCAATCAAACTCAAAATGGGTGCGCAAACCTCCCTGTTGCTGCGATTCCAGGTTGACCGCGCGTTGTTGCGCAAGCAAGGTGCTATCCGACCACGCGGTACCGTACAAAATTGTAGTCGCGTTCGAGGTAGCCGCCATCGGGCGAAAATCGCGATCAAACTTTTCAGGCGTGACATCTTGCGCCTCGTCAATCTCCAGTAAAATGTCGGCAGTCGCTCCTACCACGTTACTTTCTTGCCCCGCCGAATAAAACATGACACGCGGCCCCGTATGAGTGCGCAGCAGCGAGGATTCGGGGCGCGGCGCAAGCCCGACAATATAGCCGGAACTTGTCCAGATGCGCTCGCGTATAAAAGGCGTATCGAGCATCGAAAGCAGGCGCAGGCGACTGGTTATGATCTGCGGCGTGAAGGTCGGCGCGGCCTTTACAATGGTGCCCTGCGGCATAGTCATAAGCAAATACGCCTCCAGCACGGCTGAAAGCTGGTTTTTACCCGACTGCCTCGCCATCATGACCGTGATAATTCGACCATGCCCCCCTTCAATAGAGTCCAGGATAGCACTGGCAACCTCGCACTGGTACGGGTAGAGAGGCTTGCCGAGGACCTGCAGGGCAAAGCGAGCGATAGAAGATTCAGAATGTTTCATATGTGGTGTTATATGTGGTGACGAACGAGGTAAAGCTGACGACTTCGGTGATATCCAGCATATCGCCGGATGCTTGCTTGTTAGTATACCATGCATAGAGCGCAAAAACAAGAGCACGCGGACAGGGCGGGGGCAGAGCCGCCTTTCACTGGGAGGTTTTTTAGGAAAGGGGCAGCGAGTGGAAGCTGTCATCCTGAGCGTAGCGAAGGATCTCTCGTCGGCAGCGCGCAGATCCTTCGCTACGCTCAGGATGACAGCCTCTGGCGACCGGCGCGTTTCAAAAACCTCCCAGTGAAAGGCAAGCCCCGCCTGGTCCGTTGCACAACCTCATTTTTTGTTGTATAATATTAGAACAAATATTCTAATTTTCGGGAAGTGTTAGAGAAGCAGAAGCCGTATAAACGACGGAAAACAAGCATGATTACTATTACTACTCGTCAAGGGAAAGATGTTGAAATCGTGTTGGAGAGCGAACTATGCTCTCCTATGGATATGGGAGAGCGTGTGCGCGCCTATTGTCACATTCATGGAAGCGATCACCAGCGTTCTCTCTCAATCAATAAAGCGACCGGCTGGGGTCATTGTTTCAACGCGGCCTGCGGGGCTACCGTGCTGGTTGTAGAGTGGAATCGCGCCCTGGCGAAACGCTTGCTTCATTCTCATTACCAGGGCCTTACATCAGCCGCCCTGCCTGGGTATGCGCCTCCTTCGCAAGAGTCGAGATACAGGCAATATGCATTCCAGCCCATGCTGTTGCCGCCGCCCAGGTCGATTCCGCAGTGGCAACAGGATGAACTACACGCGCTGTGCGAACTTGATGGGCAAATGCGCTGCGCGCTCGTGTATACGCGGCGAGCGCGGATGTATCTGAGCGAGCGCGGCATTCCGCTCAAAGTTGCGCTGGCAACGGGTGTCGGATATCTGCCGTCTGCGCTGTTGAACGGACCAGATATGCGCAAGCAGCGCGGTTTATTGCGCAGGTGGGCTGATCGTATCGTCTTCCCGCTCAGCTCTCCGGAGGGGCGTGGATACATCGGACGTTCGCTGTGGCGCTGGCAACCGGGCATGAATGAAACGACGCACAAAGTTTTACTCGAGCGATCAGGAAGTCCCAGGAGATGGATCAAGACCTGCCCGGCGGGCTGGTTTAGCGCGGCCAGTGAGGACGTTCCGCGCGCCATAATTCTCGTGGAAGGCGCGTTTGATCGCCTGACGTTGCTGGCGGCTGGCTTTCAGGCAAACGACATTATTGCGCTTGTTGGCACTGCCGCGCCCGTTGACTGGCTCCCGGCGCAGGTCAAAACAATCGTGCTGGCGCTCGACGGAGACGAGGGTGGTCAGGAGGCCAGCAACCGGCTTGCCCATCAACTGGTGCTGGCAGGCTTACAGGTAAAGCTATGCCCACCAGGCCAGGATGGTTGTGGCAAAGACTGGAACGAACGCTGGCAGCGCATGGGACGCAAAAGCATCGCCTCTGTGTTTGAAACATTTTACGAGGCGCGGTCGGCGTGAGCGGCTCCCCCTGGCTCTCGCGAGCTACGGAATCACCGTCCACAGGATAGGCCCGTCGGTGCCGAGTTTATCGGCGAGGAAGTTTGTGTTGCGCTGGATATCGACAAAGTAGATGCCCTGTTGCACATCGTTCATGGCAACAACCAGCTGGTTTCCTGCTGAGGCCGACCAGGACAGTGCTGAGGCCGCGCCTTTCAATGTGAGAGAGCGTGGAGTGCCGGGCGCTTGCGCGTTGGCGATACCTATGCGTGTGCCAGTGCTATACGCTACCTGCTGGCTATCCACCGACCAGGCAGGGGCGGGAGCGTAGGCAACGCTGTTGGCGACGGTTGTGTCAAGAGCCGTGCTTGTGTTTACAATATGGAACGCGCCAACGCCTTCGGAAAGCGAATCGAGATAGCCAATAGACGCGCCACCGGGCGACCATTCAGCAAAGTTGACCTGCCTTCCCCTGGTCAGTTGGATGAAGCGAGCGCCCGATGTTACGTCGATGCGCCAGATATCGCCTGCGCGCCCCGCGATAGAAGTGATGACCATCCAGCTACCCACGCCGCCGTGACCGCTGCGGCTGTAGATAGCCTGCGCGTAATCGCCCGCCTGTATTAATTTCGCCCCGGCGCTGCTATCCGTGCCAACAGAATGCACCCACAGGCTGCGCACATGACCAATGCTGCCAACGCTCCAGGTAATAGCAGGGGCATTTGTGTCTGGCGACCAGTCCAGCGTAAGCACGTTCTGACCCGCGGTTGCTTTTGCGCCTATACCATCAGCAATAGTCAGTATGCTATTTATTTGTGTATTGTAATCAAGGATGCTTGTTGCATTCTGGTAGCTTACTTCAAAAGCGAGGCGCGCACCATCGGGCGACCACGTCGGATGCGAAACGCTGCCCGGCATTGAAACAACAACCCGCGTGGTTTTACCAGTGACCGTCGAATAGATAAAGAGCTGCGTTTGTCCGGTTCCGGTCGGATCACCCACAAATGCCAGCCGGGTTCCATCAGGGGACCATCTCAGGCTGTTCGAAATGGTTGCCCAGGTGGCGGTATCCTGGATCGATGCAGGCGACTTGCTCGCGTTCAACAGGGACGGATTGATGGCCGTATCTTGCTGCCCATCGCTGCGAATAATATGGACACTGGCCTTTTTCAAATCAATATAAGCCAGCATGTTACCCGTCGTTCTGCCCGGCAAGGTAGCTACGACCCAACCAGGAGAGACGTTCACATTGGCCGTTGTCAACTGCTCAGGCCGCGTGCTCGTGCCATCAGCGCGTTCGCTCCACAGCATAGTATCGCGCAGAAATACAATGCGCGTTCCGGCTGAAAGCGGACCCGGTTGCAGACCTGCCGGCGGTGTAAAACCTGGACGGTTGCTCGTAGAAGGCTGACGAGACAAGACAAAGATGCCGGCAACCGCTCCCAGGCCGATCGCTATAATCAGCGCGGCGGCGATAGTCACGATGAGAGTGCGGCCGCTACTCGAGCGCCTGCGCGCGGGCGGTGTTTCCATTTTAACCGTGGGATGAGGCGCGGTGCTGCGCCCACCGGGAATAGCCACGAGATGCGGGCGACCGGGCGTATCACGGCGCGGACTTCTGGCCGCGGGACCAGGAACTGTCTGCCCGGCAGATGAGGCGTTTTCATGTGTTTCGCCGGTCAGTTCGAGAAAGTCTGGCGACGAGAAGATACGTTCGCGCAAGGCTGCATCGGGAGCAGCACGCGGGAGACGCGAGACAAGGGTATCGTTGCGGCGATAGTCGGCCAGCGCCTGCGCGCAACTTCGGCACGTTGAGAGATGAGCAGAAACCTGGTGACGTTCTTCGGGTGCGAGCATGTTGTCAAGGTACGCGCTTAGCAGTTCCTCAACTTGCTCGCAGTTCATTTTGTGCCTCCGCCTTGCTCTAGCAATTTATAATGCTCGCGAAACGATTGTCGCGCGCGCGAAAGATACATCTTGACACCGCTCTCGGCGATATTCAGGGCCTTCGCAATCTCACTGTAAGAGAAGCCTTCCTGAGTATACAGCAGCAGCGCAGCCCGGTAGTGATGGGGCATACGACGAAGAGCGGCACGGACTAATTCCGTTGTGCCGTAGATTTCCTGAGGATCAGCGCCATCAACATCCGCTGGTTCGTGATCGAGGTCTTGCCAGGGAAGCCAGGCGATCAGCTTGCGACGACGCAAAGCGTCATACGCTGTATTGGTTGCAATGCGATACAACCATGCTGACAGTTTCAGGTTCGCATCCATCTTTGGCAGCGCGCGAAACGCTTTCAAAAAGGTGTCCTGTGTCAGATCGTCTGCTTGTTCTCGGTCCCCAACCAGATGATACACGTAATTATAGATAGGTGTCTTGTATTCGTCGTAAATCTGGTCGAAGGACCAGGAAGATCCCGTAGTTTCCGCCCTGGCCATGCGCGATGCCCCTTCGATGACTATAGCTACCTACTTGACCGTTCCATACAAGTGATAGCGATGCATCTCCGAGCCGCGCAACAACTTTGCTCCTGCGGGTGCGGAAAGACTTATATCCTTCTGTGTAGTGGAACGGACAATTAATGCTTCCAGTAACATTATGATTATTGAATGAGTCCGGCATTCGTTGTGTTTTACTGTTACCCATGGTAGCATATTTGCCAGAATCCCTGAAATTAGTAGCCCTGAAGTTAGTACTAATGGGGGAAACATTGGTCGCCTCCTGCTTCCGCTTCCCCCCAATCCGTTTTACGCAATGCGCGGCCACCGAAGTCCCGTTTATTTGCCCATCAGTGGAGCGTATGGTACCATACAACAAGTACGATACCAGCGGGGGCCAGGGCGGGGCTTGTGCCCGCCCAATAGGCGTCAAGGTAACGAACTCTCGTATGAGATCGATGGCTGTGTGCCGGGCCGCTTCCAGGGCGGGGGCAAGCCCCGCCTTTCACTGGTAGGTTTTTTAAGAAAGGCATCAGCGAGGTGAAAGATGTCATTCTGAGCGCAGCGAAGAATCTGCATGCGACCCGGCGGGGGATTCTTCGCTGCGCTCAGAATGACAGGCGAGATCGGCACGTTTCAAAAAAACCTACCAGTGAAAGGCAAGCCCCGCCCCTACCCTGTACGACCGGGTATCTGGTTCGTGTAGGGTACGGGCGACCCTTGCGGTCGCCCTGGAAGCCGGACCATGCCACTTTCGACCCGGCTTACCTTGACGCCTATTGGGCGGGGCTTGTCCCCGCCCTGGAAGAGAGCTATATATTAAGGAGCATAATCACCACATGACCGATGTGAAGCGCCTGCACGAAAAACGTACTGTCTGGTGGCAGCAAGACGGAGCGCATGGAGCAGTCTGCATGATTGACCAGTCACTCCTTCCGGGTGAAGTGGTCATTCTCACATTAACGCATGAACAACAGGTGGCCGATGCTATTGCCAGGCTCCAGGTGCGTGGCGCGCCAGCTATCGGCGTCACAGCCGCGCTTGGCATGGCGCTGGCAATTTCTCGCCTGCGTGACGAACAGGGCGATACGCTGGCAGTTGAGCAAGCCGTAGCGCACCTGCGCAACGTAGGCGAACTATTGCGCGGCACGCGGCCCACCGCGGTCAACCTGGCGTGGAGCGTAGACCGCATGATACGCCACGCGCAGCAAGCGGTTCGCGACGGGTGTTCGCTGCCAGAACTGGCGCAAGGAATGCAGGCGGAGGCACAGGCTATCGCCGGTGAAGACTTCGAGGCGTGTTTGCGCATGGGTGAATTTGGGGCGACGTTGATTGCCGATGGGGATACGCTGCTGACGCACTGCAACACGGGCTGGCTGGCCACTGCCGGTTGGGGTTCGGCTCTCGCGTCGATCTACGTCGCGCATCGCTCCGGCAAGAAATTGCACATCTTCGTCGATGAGACCCGCCCGGTGTTGCAGGGTGCGCGGCTGACGGCCTGGGAACTGCAACAAGAAGGCATCCCGCTGACGCTGATAACGGATAGCATGGCGGCTCACTTCATGCGTTATGGCGGCATCAAGGGGGTTTTTGTGGGAGCTGACCGCATCGCCGCCAACGGCGACGTTGCCAACAAGATTGGCACATACGGCGTTGCAGTGCTGGCACAGGCGCACGCCATTCCGTTTTATGTGGTAGCTCCCCGTTCTACCATTGATTTGAGCCTTGCATCTGGCGAACGCATCCCCATTGAACAGCGCAATCCCGACGAGATCACGAGCATACGTGGTATTCCTATCGCGCCAGCCGGCATCCACGCCGCCAACCCCGCCTTCGATGTCACCCCTGGCAGCTACATAACGGCAATTGTGACCGATGCAGGCATCGCTCGCCCACCTTATAACCAATCATTGCGCGCGCTTTGTGCCGGGTATCATGCTGTTGGGACGGGCAATGTGTAATGAATAGCGATATTATGTAAACGATCGCCGGCTACGTCGAGCAGACCCTGGGGATGAACATCTCAGCGATGCAACGCTGGCCTAATTTTTCTATGTGAAAGGGAGGATGGAAGAGTGTCCATTCTGGTTGTTGGTTCTGTTGCTCTCGATACAGTCGAGACACCCTTTGCCAGAGCAGAGGAAACATTGGGAGGCGCGGCATCCTATTTTACGACTGCCGCCTCGCTGTATAGCCAGGTCAACCTGGTAGCTGTTGTGGGCAGCGATTTTCCACAGGAACACCTGGAGTTCTGGCGCAAACGTCCTGTCAACCTGGCGGGCTTGCAAATGTGCGAGGGGCGCACATTTCGCTGGATGGCCCGCTACCATATGGATATGAACGCGCGCGATACGTTGGATACGCAACTGGGCGTCTACGCCGGTTTTCATCCCGTTATTCCCGATGAGTACCGCAGCAGCGACCTGCTCTTCCTGGCAAATATCCAGCCGGAATTGCAGATGGAGGTACTTGAACAGGCTCATACGGCGCGACTGACGGTGCTTGACACCATGGAACTATGGATCGTGACCGCCCACGCGCAATTGACCGAGGTTATCAAGCGCGTTGATATCCTGCTGATGAGCGAGGAAGAGGTGCGCCAGTACACCGGTCGCGCCAGCCTGGTCTCTGGTGTGCGCCACTTGTTCGATCTTGGTTTGAAATACGTGGTCGTGAAGCAGGGCAGCTACGGCGCATTACTCTTCAGCGCGGATGGCTCTTTCTTTAGCGCGCCCACCTATCCCCTGGAAGAAGTGATCGATCCCACCGGCGCGGGCGATGCTTTTGCAGGCGGTTTCCTGGGCTACCTCTCCACCGTCAAACCCGGTGCCAGCGGGCAATACAGCGTCGAAGATCTTCGACGCGGCGTGGTGCATGGCAACATTATCGGCTCTTTCGTGTGCGAAGATTTCAGTATTGGTCGCCTGCGCGTCCTGACGATGGACGACGTGGCCGAACGCTATCGCGTTCTGGTAGAATGCTCGCACTTCGATCCTCACTGGCATTTCGGAGGATAGGCGATGGCGGCGCATACGTGGGGTAGACATGATGATGGGGATTCACAAAAGCATGGAAGTATCGCTCCACCCCTGTCATCCTGAGCAAAGCGAAGGATCTGCGCGCTGCCGGCGAGAGATCCTTCGCTTCGCTCAGGATGACAGGCCTTTCACTTCGTTCCACCTGCGATTGCCCGCTTCTTTTGTGAATCTCCATCATCGCGTCCCCACATTTGGTAAATCATAGTAAAAATGGTACCATTATGTTTGTGACAAACCACAAATCACCTGTCGATATTTTCATGGAAGGAAAACTAGATTCATGACCACTTCAACGAAGGGCGATGTCAAAGACATCTCGCTGGCCGCTCGCGGCAAGGACCGCATCGAGTGGGCGGCCAAAGAAATGCCGGTTCTGCGGCTCATTCGCGAGCGTTTTATCAAAGACCAGCCTCTCAAGGGCATCCGCATGTCGGGCTGCCTGCATATCACCACCGAAACGGCCAATCTCGCCATCACGCTCAAAGCCGGAGGAGCCGACCTCGTGCTGTGCGCCTCCAACCCGCTTTCCACGCAGGATGATGTCGCCGCCGCCCTCATCAGCGAATATGGCATCCCCACCTACGCTATCAAGGGCGAGGACGAAGCCACCTATTATCGCCACATCAACGCGGTACTCGACCACCAGCCACAAATGACCATGGACGACGGCTGCGACCTGGTCTCCACCATCCATACCACGCGCACCGAACTGATTCCGGCCATCATCGGCGGCATGGAAGAGACAACCACGGGCGTCATTCGCCTGCACAGTATGGAGAAGAATGGCGTGTTGCGTTTCCCCGTGCTGGCGGTCAACGAGTCCGACACCAAGCACATGTTCGATAATCGCTACGGCACTGGCCAGAGTTCGCTCGATGCCATCATCCGCTCCACCAACATCTTGATCGCGGGTCGCGCAGTCGTGGTCTTCGGCTATGGCTGGTGCGGGCGCGGCGTGGCATCGCGCGCGCACGGCATGGGAGCCAACGTGATTGTGTGCGAAGTTGATCCGACGCGCGCCCTGGAAGCCGTCATGGATGGCTACCGCGTCATGCCAGGTATCGAAGCCGCCGCGCAGGGCGACATCTTCGTGACCGTAACAGGCGACATCAACGTCATTGATCGCCAGCACTTTGAGCGCATGAAAAATGGGGCCATCCTCGCCAACTCCGGCCACTTTAACGACGAGATCAACATTCCAGAACTGGAGAAGCTCGCCACCAGCAAACGCCGCGTGCGCGACTTCGTGGACGAGTATACCTACGCCGATGGCCGCCAGGTTCACCTGCTGGCCGAGGGGCGTCTCGTCAACCTCTCAGCCGCCGAAGGCCACCCTGCCAGCGTCATGGATATGAGCTTTGCTAACCAGGCCCTGGGCGCGGAGTTCATCCTCATCAACGCCAAAAGCTTGCAGCCGCGTGTCTACACCCTGCCCGCCGCACTCGACAAAGAGATCGCTCGCCTCAAGCTGCACGCCATGGGCATCCGCATCGATACCCTGTCCGCCGAACAGGACAAATATCTCAATTCCTGGGAATCGGGGACATAAGGCGGCCCCAGCTATGGAAGGCCAATTACCGGGGCGGGGGCAAGCCCCGCCCGTACCCTGTCCGGCCTGGTGCAAAAAATAAATCACACCCGTAGCTGTAGGGACGCGGGTGGATGCAGGGTGGATGGGTGGACCCTTGTGGGCGTCCTTCAGCTGTAGGGACGCGGGTGGATGCAGGGTGGATGGGTGGACCCTTGTGGGCGTCC
>JADEYI010001967.1_pt1 | contig 12035 bp, 8 predicted proteins | sample 8542331 | NCBI WGS metagenome assembly JADEYI01 (sample SAMN16510988, study PRJNA670497) | mine drainage metagenome | isolation source: biofilm near Copperflume 1 | place: Germany: Marsberg coppermine Kilianstollen | collected 2018-02 | reverse complement strand
AGTATCCTTTTTTTCAGGGGTTTTGCAACCCCCCCTTTGTTGGAATCAATGCCGCGAGGGTCGCCCCTACAATACTACGCTGTCCGTATTACTCGAAATGCGTGTATTGTAGGGGCGACCCTCGCGGTCGCCCTGGCCCCCTTGCCCTCATGGGGTCGCCCTGGCCCCCTTGCCCTCATGGGGTCGCCCTGGCCCCCTTGCCCTCATGGGGTCGCCCTGGCCCCCTTAACCTCATGGGGTCGCCCTGGCCCCCTTAACCTCATCTTTCACTCGTAGGTTTTTTGGAAACGCGCTGACCTCGCCTGTCATTCTGAGCGCAGCGAAGAATCTCTCGTCGGCCAGTACGCAGATTCTTCGCTGCGCTCAGAATGACAGTTCCCACTTTCCCTGTTCCATTCCAAAAAACCTCCTAGTGAAAGCTTAACCTCATGGGGTCGCCCTGGCTCCCTCTGCTTTAGCTTTACTGCTGCGGAACAAGATAGGCTTGCGGATTGCTTTCAAACAATCGTTTGCAAGCGGGACAGCAGAAATAATAGTCCTGCTCAGCAAGTTTACAATGGTGCCGAGCATTGACTTTCTCTACGTCCATACCACAGACAGGATCAACGGCAGTCTTGCTAACCACTATTGCGTTTTCTTCAATCCCCGTATCTTCTTTTATAGCAGCAGACGTACCATTCTCTTCTCGCGGCAAACCCCGACGACGCACAAGCACGAGTTCCGCCAGAATGCTGGCCGCGATTTCCTCTGGCGTGATCGCCCCCAGATCAAGCCCGACAGGTGTACGCAGACGCGCAATTTGAGCCTCTGTTAATCCAACAGAATGTAAGTAAGCGCGGCACGCTTCTGCTCGTTTGCGGCTGCCAACCATCCCAACATAGCGAGCAGGACTCCGTAAAGCCTGCGCTAGCACCTCTTCATCATATTGTCCATGGGTAGCGACAAGGATGTATGTCTGTTCAGTAAGCTGCACCTGGCTCAAGTCAGCATGGAGTAGCTGCGATACTGCAAAATTGAGCACCATTGCTAAACGACTGAGCGCGGCAATAACCGGCGAGTCGCCTATCAACAAAAGCTTAGGTTGGGGAAGATGTGGCTCCATATAAATATCCACTGCGCCACCGCTGGCACAAGCCATCGGAAAGACGCGTACATCGTTGCGTGCCACGCCCATATCAGATGCACCTATACGCATAAGATAGGGTTCTGGCTCTCCCCCATCACGTAACAGGCAGGCAGCTTCGCGCAACACAACACTTTGCGTGCAACTTCCACCAATCCAACCCGTTATCTGCCCATTAGCTTGAATAATAGCCTGTGCTCCCGGTTTTGCGGAAGTCGGCCTTTCACACCACACCACCGTTGCCAGCACAAACGATTCCCCCGCATGCGCCAGTTGGTAAGCCAGATCAATTAAAGCATTAGACATCGTTCTCTCCTGAGAAAGGTCATGCATAGATTTGGATGCGATTGCAGCAGGCATCCCTCATGGGATGCCTGCTGCAATCGCATCCAAATCTATGACTAATCAGCCGCCAACCCTTTTTCTTTAAGGACATTCCACACCTTCATAGGGGTGAGCGGAATATCGATATGTCGCACGCCAACATGCGCCAGCGCGTCAACAACAGCATTCGCAATCGCTTGCGGCGCACCAACCGTAGGTGACTCACCTACGCCTTTCGCCCCGATAGGATGATGTGGAGAGGGCGTAACCGTCTTGTCAGTCTCCCAGTGCGGCGTCTCCATCGAGGTGGGAATCAGGTAGTCCTGGAAGTTACCGCCCGTAATGTTCCCATTATCATCAAACGTTATCTCCTCGTACATCGCCGGTGCGAGTCCTTGCGTCAGACCACCGTGAATCTGCCCCTCAACTACCATCGGATTGATGATTGTGCCACAGTCATCCACCGCCATAAAGCGGCGAATATGCACCTGGCCAGTGCCACGGTCGATATCCACCACACAGATGTAGCTGCCGAAGGGATAGGTGAGGTTGGGCGGATCATAGTAATTTACCGCCTCCAATCCCGGCTCCAGATACGGCGGGCAGTTGGTATAGGCCGCGAAAGCCAGTTCCTGGATCGTTTTCCCTTTACCGGGTGCTCCCTTGACAAAGAAACGTCCTGGCTCCCACTCAAGGTCCTCCTCACCCACCTCGAGCAGATAGGCCGCGATCTTCTTAGCTTTATCACGCACCTTGCGTGCCGCCAACGACGTTGCCGCCCCCGCCACAGGCGTACTGCGACTGGCATACGTTCCCAGTCCATAAGGAGCGGTATCCGTATCGCCATGCTCGACATCAATATCATCCGGCGACATACCAAGCTCGGCTGCGATGATCTGCGCAAAGGTTGTTTCGTGTCCCTGTCCCTGTGTCTGCACACCGATGCGAGCCAGAATCTTGCCGGTAGGGTGAACACGTATCTCGCAACTATCAAACATTTGGATGCCAGCGATGTCGAAATGCTTGCCAGGGCCAGCACCGACGATTTCGGTGAAGGAGGAGATGCCAATGCCCATCAGCTCACCACGCGCTCGCTTCTCTAACTGCTCGCGCCGTAGCCCTTCGTAATCGATGTTTTTCATTGCCAGCCGCAGTGCCGCCTCGTAGTTACCGCTATCGTATGTCCAGTCGAGGGCCGAGCGATAGGGGAACGCTTCCGGCTGAATAAAGTTTTGCAGTCGCAAATCCGCCGGGTCTTTCCCTATTTCATGTGCCAGTGTATCCATCATGCGCTCGATCAGATACGATGCCTCCGTCACACGGAATGAGCAACGATAGGCAATCCCACCGGGAGCCTTATTGGTATGGACGGCATCCACATCGACAAACGCGTGCTTAAAGTCATACGAGCCGGTGCAGATGTGGAAAAGGCCAGCGGGAAATTTGGTCGGCTGTGCTGCCGCATCAAATGCGCCATGATCGGCCAGGGTATGGACGCGCAAAGCCTGCACCGTGCCATCCTTATCGGCGGCAATCTCTGCCTTGATGTGGTAGTCGCGACCAAACCCCGTACTGCTCAAATTCTCCGTGCGGTCTTCAATCCACTTGACAGGTTTTCCCGTCGTCAACGATGCAACAACCGCGCACACATAACCTGGATAGATCGGTACCTTGTTGCCAAAGCCACCACCAATATCCGGCGAGATAATGCGAATACGATGCTCCGGCAAACCGGCCACAATGGCAAAGAGAGTTCGGTGTGCGTGCGGTGCTTGCGATGTCATCCAGACGGTGAGTTTGCCCGTGCCTTTATTGTAGTCTGCCACACAGCCACAGGTCTCGATTGGCGCGGGGTGAATACGCGGGATGAACATATCCTGCTCGACGACGATACCATTCGCTGCGGCCTCGGCAAAGGCAGCATCGGTTCCCGACCGATCACCTGTCTCCCAATGATAAATCTGGTTTGTGGGCTGCTTGTCCTGCTTGTCGGGGCGCAATAATGGCGCACCGGGCAGCAGTGCTTTCTTGGGATCAACGAGCACGGGGAGTGGTTCGTAGTCTACCTCGACGGCAGCAGCCCCATCGGCAGCAGCATACCGACTGGTGCCAACGACGAAAGCAACTTCCTGCATCTGGAAATGAACTTTTTCCAGTGCCAGTACCGCCTGCGTATCAGCGGAAAGCGTAGGCATCCAGGCCAATCCAGCCGCCGCCAGGTCTTTACCAGTGATAACCGCTACGACACCAGGTACCTCCAGTGCCTTGCTAATATCAACATTTTTGATCAGCGCATGGGCATAGGGACTCCGTACAATATCACCATAAAGCATATTCTTAAGCTGCACGTCGTCAACATAATTGCCCTGTCCACGAATGAAGCGAGCGTCTTCCTTGCGTTTATATGATTCTCCTAAGCCATGTGTAAATGTCTCGGTCGCCATCACTCGCCTCCTTCGCCGGCACCCACCGGAACCTGCTCAGCCGCCTGCATTTTATCTGCCGCATACTGAATAGCCTTGACGATATTGACGTAGCCTGTGCAGCGACAAAGATTGCCGGAGATACCGACACGAATCTCCTGCTCACTGGGGTGTGGATTGCGCTGCAAAAGAGCCAGGCTCGTCATCATCATCCCTGGTGTGCAATAACCACATTGCAAGGCATGTTCCTCGTGGAAACCTTCCTGCAATGGATGCAGTTTGCCATTCTGCTCCAGGCCTTCAACGGTCATTAACTGACGCCCATTTGCCTGCACCGCGAACATGGTGCAAGACTTGGTCGCCTTGCCATCCACGATAATGGTACAAGCACCACAACTGGTGGTATCGCAACCAATATGCGTGCCGGTCAAGCCCAGTACGTCGCGCAACCAATGCACAAGCAGCGTCCGCGCCTCAACCGTATCCTCGTAGGCGGTTCCGTTAATGGTGACGTTAATAGTATGTTTGCTCATTCTATTCCTCCCCCGTAATGCGGCCCTGCGCTTTGCGCAGCGCACGCACTGTCAGTGTTCGCACCATCGCACGTTTGTAGTCAGCAGAACCGCGCGAATCGCTACTTGGTTGCGCTGCCGCCGCGGCAAGATCAGCCGCCTGATGTATACTTGCGTCATCTAACGCCTTCCCCAGCAGTGCTTGTTCGGCATCGCGTGCTCGCAGAGGAGTCGGCCCCACATTGGTCAAAGCAATACCTGCACGCGCCACATTCCCTTTATCATCCAACGTGACAGAGGCAGCAACCCCCGCGATAGCATAATCCCCGGCTTTACGCTCAAGTTGAATATATGCGCTCCCACTGCGTGCAGCGGGTGCAGGCACGCGGATCTCTTGTAAGAGCTCGTTGGGATGGAGCGTAGTCTCGAAAGACGAATCAGCAAAAAACTCATCAATTGGAATGAGGCGTTGACCACCTGGTCCAACCGCCACGATCTGCGCCCCCAAAGCTAACATGGTCGCCGGATGATTGTTGGCGGGATCAGCATGGGCAAGGTTGCCCCCCACAGTGGCCCAGTTGCGCACAACCGGATCAGCTATCATCGAAGAAGTATCAAACAGGATAGGGTAGCGACTGCGGATGAGATCAGAAGCATCTAGCTCTGCTTCACGGGTTAACGCGCCGATGTGTAATGTGCCATCCGACTCTTGAATGTACTCCAGATCAGGAATATGGTTGATATCAATCAAGACAGATGGTCCAGCGAGGCGGAATCGCAAAATAGGAATCAGGCTTTGGCCGCCAGCGAGGATTTTGGCTTCGTCGCCATGTTGTTCCAATAGCGCAACAGCTTCGGTAACGCTGTTTGCCACTACATAATCAAAGGAACCAGGAATCAAAATGTCACCTCCAATTAACTAACAGTCGTAGACCCGCCAGGCCTACAGACGCGCACGTTCCTGCGCTTCATCGGAAAAATACGCCAGACCGATAGGGAGGAAATCGTATCAAAGTGTGCAAAACCCTGACATAGTACAGTATAAACCTCATCCCCCATAGATGTTACCTCCAAAAGGGGGTATTCTAAGGTATACGAATGGAGGTCACAGCCACCCCTGTTTGACGGCAACCATCACCGCTTCGGTCCGATTCTTCACACCAAGGCGGTGCAGAATCTCCTGTACATACCCTTTGACCGTGTTTTCACTGAGGTACAGTTGTGTCGCAATCTCGCGGCTGGATAGGCCCTGGGCAACAAGGCGTAAAATAACGATTTGTTGTGAACTCAGTGGCTCAGGTAGAGGTTCCTGGCTTGAGTGCGGCGAGCGACGAAGCTGGGCCATCACTGCTACTGCGGCTTTGGTATCAATAGCTCCCTCACCACGCGCCACCGCTCGTATGGCTCGTTTAAGGTCAAAACGTTCAATATCTTTGACGATGAAGCCACGCGCACCCGCCTGAATACACTGTGCGATCAGTTTTTCATCCGTAAAGGTGGTCAGGATGATAACCCCAGTTTCGGGATATCGCTCGGTGACAATGCGACAAACTTCAATGCCGCTCACATCGGGGAGTCGTACATCCAGTAAGACTATATCAGGATGCAACCGCTCAATCAATTCAAGTGCCTGTTCCGCGTTGGCTGCATCTCCAACAATAGCGAAATCGGGCTCGGATAGCAATATCGCCTTGAGCCCTTCGCGTACCATCTCATGATCGTCAATAATCAGCATATGAATCATAACGGTACCACAGCCTTTACGATCAATCCACCCTCTTCACCATTCATCAGGGCAAACTGACCACCCAGTTCTTCCAGTCGATTATGCATACCCTTCAGCCCAAGATGGGTTGCGTTTCCACGATACGTCTGCATGACTTGTGACGAGAGGCCAACCCCATTGTCCTGCACCACCAGCATCGCCTGCTCAGTGGTGATCTGTACCGTGACAATCACTATCGTTGCCCGCGCATGCCGTCGCACATTCGATAGTGCCTCCTGCGCAATGGTAAAAAGGATACTCTCAATACGCTTCGGTAATTGCACCGCAAGTTCGGCTACCACCAGATCGGCCTCTATGGACGAAGATTCACGCAGATCATGAATCAAAGTGTAAAGCATATTCACCAATCCACCCTCCTCTAGCTCCATCAGAGAGAGGGCAAAAATGGCATCCCGCACCTGTGCATTTCCTAATGAGGCCAGTTGTTTGATCGTGCGCAATTGCGGCACAGCCGCGGCATCAGCAGACAAATGTCCCATCAGCCATTCAGCTTTCAGGCCAACCGTGAACAAGGTTTGCTGCACGCGATCATGTAATTCTTGCGCAATACGACTTCGATCATCGGCCAGCATCTGACGCTTCTGCACCTCGGTAAGCTCATGATGCAGCGTCTGCATATCGGTCGCAAACTTACTCAACTCCTGGTTGCGTCGCTCCAATTCAGCCGTGCGCTCGCATACCTCGCGTTCCAGTTGCGCCGCGTACTGCTCCATCGCCAGCCGTTCGCGTGCGATGAGTTGTGCGTTATGGATAGCGACGGCTGCCTGCGCACTTAATGCCTCGATCAGTTCCGCGTGCCGACTGGTGAAGCGAGAAGGATGGGTATCGCCTATCAGAAATGCACCCAGGATAGCTCCTTCGCGTGTTCGTAATTGCACACCTAAAAAGCTGCGCACAGGAATATGCCCGCGTGGCACACCGACATAGCGCGGGTCTTCCTGCACATCATCCACGACAATGGATGACCCCTCCCAAAAAACAGGCTCCAAAAGGCCAATCCCCTCAACCGGCCCCAAATGGCGAAAATGTTTTTCAATCGCAGGCGTAGCCCCTGAGATGGCCGCCAGATTGAAAATCACCTTATTGGCAGGTTGATTGACATTCTCACCAGCAATTTCGGGTATGAGGAAGAAAGCAGCATATTGAGCGGAAGTAACTTTACGCGCAGCATCAGTAATCATCTGCAACAGACGCTTCAGATCAAACTCGGAAGTAAGCGCTATTGCGATGCGGTTCAATTGCGCCAGTTCATCAGCCTGCACTTGCAAGTTCGCAATGAGATCCGCACGACTCTCATCAACATCAATGTCCTGAGCCATATTACATATCCCATCAAAAACGCCATTGTACGAATAGAAGCGACAAACCAAGTATATCATAAACGCTTGCCAGCAATCTATACCCCTTCAACCCTCACCGACCCACCGTAGGGGCCGATTTATCGTGCCCACCGCTGATTGATCGGCCCGTCCCGGTGATGGAATGTCTGCATGAATGTGTTCATATCCATCATCGCCCCCTCGCCAACCACCCCCCCTTATCGCGCATATAGTTACACGCGCTACATTTCTTGCTATAATACCCCTGACTTGACCGCAGAACGCTGGGATTGACAGACAGAAGGAGCTAGACAGTGGCACTCGACATTAAACGTACCCGTGATAACCTGCAAGCCCTGGATTTTAAGACCCTCTTTAATGAACTTGGCTGGAATCTGCCACAGCATAACAGGCCGGTAGCAATGCTCGTAGGAAACACCACCTATCAGCGTCGAGCCATCGCCGAACTATCGGGTGTCGTCATTTTTGAGATTGTACCCGTGGATGCGCGGGACGGCAAGATACCCAATGCACACGGACGCATGGCCATCTATAAGGAAATCTCCCCGCTTTACCACGAAAACCTCTTGATCTTCCTGGATAGCGACCGCACCCAAAGCCTATGGTACTGGGTCAAACAGGACGGCGCCAAATCCTATCCGCGTGAGCATCTCTATGCCAAAGGGCAGCCCGGTGATCTCTCTCTGGGCAAGCTTGAGGCCATGGTCTTTGATATCAGTGACTTCGATCAAGAGGGCAATGCACCAGGCGTGCTCGCGGTCGCTAATCGCTTGAAAAATGCGCTGGACGTAGAGCGCGTCACCAAGAAATTTTATGAAGAGTTTAAAGAGGAACGCCAACATTTCCTCGACAGCATCAGTGGCATCGACGATGAGCGCGACCGCCGCTGGTATGCCTCCGTGCTACTCAACCGTCTCATGTTTATCTACTTCTTGCAGCGTAAAGGCTTTATTGACCACAAAAATTATGACTACCTGCATGCCAAATTGACAGAGAGCCAGCACCGCGGACCAAACCTCTATTATAGCGAGTTTCTGCACTTGCTTTTCTTCGAGGGCTTTGCCAGACCCAGTGCTGAAAGAAGCGTGGTAGCCCAACACGTACTTGGTGAGGTGGTCTATTTAAACGGCGGCCTCTTCCTTCCTCACCCCATAGAAAAACGCTGGCCATCGATACACATTCCTGACGCGGCCTTCGCGCACCTGCTCCTGCTCTTCTCGCGCTACTCCTGGCACCTCGACGATACTCCCGGCGGACAGGATGACGAGATCAGCCCCCATGTGCTCGGCTATATCTTTGAGAAGTATATCAACCAGAAATCTTTCGGAGCATACTATACGCGTCCTGAGATAACAGAATATTTGTGCGAACGCTCGATCCATAAACTGATCCTTGAGCGTATGAATGCGCTTGCCATCGGTCGCCACTTTGAAACTATCGAAGACTTACTGATGAACCTGGATGAACGCCTCTGTCGCGACCTATTGCACGAGTTGCCCACCATCTCCCTGCTTGATCCTGCTTGCGGTTCTGGTGCATTTCTGGTTTCTGCTATGAATACCCTGACGAAAATCTATAGCTTCATCACAGGCAGAATTGAGTATTTACACGATAGTTACCTCACCAAATGGCTGGCGGAAGCGCGTGCCGCCCATCGCAGCATCAACTACTACATCAAAAAGAAGATCATCACCGACAACCTCTTCGGCGTAGACGTTATGGAAGAAGGGACTGAAATCGCCAAATTGCGCCTCTTCCTGGCCCTCGTCTCCGCCGTACAAACCGTTGACCAGTTGGAGCCGCTCCCCAACATTGATTTTAACATTCTACCCGGCAACTCGCTGATTGGTCTCTTGCACGTCAACGAACAACGTCTTTCCCAACTCAACCTCTTCCAGAAATCCTATCAAAAGGTGGTCGAGGAGAAAAATCAGCGCATTCAGCAATACAGAGATGCCTCAACGTATACCAGAGATTTACGCGCTCTGCGCGATGGCATTCAAGCATTGCGCGACGAGGCGACCGCGAACCTCAACGAACTGCTCCTCGACGATTTTACCAAGCTTGGCATCAAATACGAGCAGGCCACCTGGAACAGCGCAAAAGCCACCGATGGCAAGACCGAGAAACGCCCCTTGACCATCGAACATATCGAGAAGTTGCATCCCTTCCACTGGGCCTATGAATTTGACCGCGTGATGAACGAGCGCGGTGGATTCGATATTATCATCACCAATCCACCGTGGGAAATCCTCAAACCGCAAGCCAAAGAATTCTTTAACCTGCATTCTAAACTGATCAGCAAAAATAAGATGCGCATCGAGGATTTTGAAGAAGCGAAAGCGCAACTCCTGCAAGACGCGGAGGTACGCGACGCCTGGCTGGCCTATCAGAGCCAGTTTCCCCATCAAAGTGCCTATTTCCGTGGCGCAGCCCAATACGCCAACCAGGTTTCAACCGTGCATGGCAAAAAGCAGGGCACCGACATCAACCTCTATAAACTCTTCACCGAGCAATGCTACAACCTGCTGCGTCCAGGTGGCGAGTGCGGTATCGTCATTCCCAGCGGCATCTACACCGACCTCGGTGCCAAACAACTGCGCGAACTGCTCTTTGCACAAACGCGCATCACTGGCCTGTTCTGTTTTGAAAATCATAAAGGCATCTTTGAGGAAGTACATCGCAGTTTCAAATTCGTGGTGCTGACCTTTGAAAAAGGTGGGCAAACCGCGAGCTTCCCTGCCGCCTTTATGCGCCACGAAGTGCAGGAACTGCTGCGTTTCCCCAGGGCTGGTGCCTTGCCCATCTCGGTAGAACTCATTCACCACCTCTCTCCCGACTCGCTCTCAGTCATGGAGTTTAAGAACGAAGTGGATGTCACGATCGCCCGCAAAATGATTAAATTTCCCCTGCTGGGCGAAAAGATCGCACACACCTGGAATGTCGTCCTGTCCAACGAGTTTCATATGACCAACGATAGCAAGTTGTTCAAAAAAGAACCGGCCCCTGGTCGCCTCCCCCTCTTCGAGGGCAAAATGATCCACCAATTTAGCCATGTATGGAGCAAACCACGCTACTGGGTGGATGAAAAAGAGGGCCGTCAAGCGGTATTAAGTCGTCAAATAGATACCGGACAAAAGTTGGATTATCAATATTATCGCTTAGGATATCGAGCAATTGGGCGTACTACCGACCAGAGGGCATTGATTGTGACAATTTTTCCTTGCCAAACTTTTGCTGGAAACTCGCTCATCATTTCTCGGCGGCTTTCCCCTGCTGATGGAAGTGAGATTATTAATGATCGTCAACTTCTTTTTGTCATGTCCATTATGAATGGTTTCATCGCAGACTATTTCATCGGACAAAAAATTTCGGCTAATTTGAACATGTTCTACCTCTATCAGCTCCCCGTTCCACGTCTAACAGAGCAATCCCCTATCTACAAGATGATTGTGGAACGAGCCGCGAAACTGATCTGTACCACGTCAGAGTACCAGGCATTGTGGGATGTGTCGATGCCAGCTATCCCATGGTCTCCTGATGCCGTTGCTATAAGCCAGGCTGAACGAGCCACATTGCGAGCAGAGTTGGACGGTATCATCGCGCACCTGTATGGTCTCACGGAAGAGGAATTTCGTCATATTCTTGACACCTTCCCATTGATTAAGCAATCGGTTAAGGATGCTACTCTAGTAGCCTATCAAGAGTTCGCACACGAGCCAGATGATTTAGTCATCGCTGAGCTAATCGACAAGGGCGAGAACGATAAGGTCGAGTTCAAGGTGGCCGCTTGTTGGAACACGTATCACAAAATAGCGGACATAAAGATGCGTGAGAACATTATCAAGGCCGTGGCGGCTTTCATGAATAAAGACGGTGGGACAGTACTGCTTGGGGTCGCGGATGATGGCACCATTGTGGGGCTGGAAGATGATTATACGGCGGCTCACGCACAGCCTAAAATGCAGAATCGCAATGGCTACCAACAATTTTTAAGCAATGTGCTCGTAGACGCTATTGGAAAAGAATTCACCGGATTGTACAGCATCTCATTCCACACAATACGCGGCAAGGATGTCTGTAGCATCACCGTCGCGCCTGCCCCGCAGCCGGTCTACGTCCACGACAGCAAGTTCTACGTGCGCAACGGCAACGGCAAGCAAGAACTGAATATGAAGCAGTTCAACGCGTATGTTAAACAGCATTGGCCATAGCCTCGTTATGTATCATTATGCTCAAAGGCTCTGCATCCTTCTGGATGAAGCGTAGGGGCCGATTAATCGCGCCCCTATAGACATGAAGTTAAAGACAACTGTGCGGCTATTCCCCCACCAGGGCGGCCGCCAGGGCCGCCCCTACCATACACGGAACGGCTCTGCGAGCCGTATCGCGTCAGGAAAAGCGAGGCGTGTATGGTAGGGGCGGCCCTGGCGGCCGCCCTGGAAAACGCGCCGCATTGCTTAACTTCATGTCTATGGGGGCCGATTATGCACATTGAAAATTTAACATGATGTATGAAACTGGCCT
>JADEYI010001966.1_pt1 | contig 12059 bp, 13 predicted proteins | sample 8542331 | NCBI WGS metagenome assembly JADEYI01 (sample SAMN16510988, study PRJNA670497) | mine drainage metagenome | isolation source: biofilm near Copperflume 1 | place: Germany: Marsberg coppermine Kilianstollen | collected 2018-02 | reverse complement strand
GATGTCATTCGACAGGTGACCGGGTTAGCCGCTTAAGTTTCGACGTTTTATTTAGGACGATGCCTTACTTAGCGAGGAAACTCAAAGAGGACAGGAGCATGGCATTAAAGCGGAATGGCCTGAAGGTATGTAAGGTACAGTTCCGCAAGTCCTGTGCGCATGGTGAAGCTGAGTTTGCTGAATCCAAGTTCCACTCGGTGGACTGCACACCCGTCGTAGCATACCTGACACGACGACACCACAATGCACGTCAGTACAATTCGGACGTGATAATACGCCAGTGTAGAGTTCGCTGGCGGAACGCTCCATGTGGTGAGAGGCTGGTAATGAACCAGTTAAGGAACGAACGGACACCTACACGCACTCCACGTCAAGCAGGCGTAAAAGTGGGATGGCCTACGGGTCGCGAGACCTACGGTCACGGAGCCCCCATAGTAGTCGGAGGACGGGAAAGCCGTCTACATGGCGAAGGGGCAGGGTACGAAAGTATCCGAGAGCTACACCCTGACAACGTGTAGCAGGGCAGGTGTCACCGTGAGTCAGAAATGGAAGGTCGCGAGATGCGAGAAACCGACACCATCTTAGGACTCATACGAGAACGAGGCAGAAAAGGATTGCCACTGGAACGAGTGTATCGACTCCTGTACAATCCAACACTCTACCTGACAGCGTATGGCAAGATTTACCGAAACGCGGGAGCCATGACACCAGGCGCAACGGAAGAGACCGTTGACGGCATGTCACAGGCGAAAATCGCCACAATCGTCAAAGCTTTGCGAGACGGAATGTATCGATGGACGCCAGTTAGACGGACGTACATCCCGAAGAAAAACGGGAAAATGCGGCCTCTGGGAATGCCCACATGGTCAGACAAACTCGTGCAAGAGGTCATACGGATGATATTAGAGGCGTATTACGAGCCTCAGTTCTCCGATCACTCGCACGGGTTCCGACCGGAGCGAGGGTGTCACACCGCGCTACAGGAAGTCTACCACAACTGGGTAGGGACGACGTGGTTCATCGAAGGAGACATCTCCCAATGTTTCGACAGGCTCGATCATGATGTCCTGCTGACGACACTGAGAGAGAAAATCCACGACGAGCAATTCATCGCCCTGATAGGTGGACTACTCAAGGCGGGATACCTGGAAGAGTGGAAGCTGAACAAGACACTGAGCGGGACACCGCAAGGCGGAATAATCAGCCCCATTCTTGCCAACATCTACCTTGACAAGCTGGATACGTATGTAGAAGAAACGCTCATGCCAGAACACACAAGGGGTGAAAGGCGAAGGCCCAACTTCCGATACCAGAGCCTCGCGGTGCGAGCCAGAGAGCAACGGCACATCGGGAACTGGAAAGCGGCCCACCACCTGAAAAGGCGGATGCAGCAAATGCCTTCCATCGACACCTCTGACCCTAAGTATAGGCGTCTGAGGTACGTCAGGTACGCAGACGACTTCCTCCCAGGCTTTGCAGGGCCAAAGACAGAGGCCGAGGAAATTAAAAAGCAACTGGAAGAGGTGTTGCGAGGGAAACTGAAGCTAGAACTCTCCCAGGCCAAGACCTTGATAACCCACGCGAGGGCGAAGGCAGCAAAGTTTCTCGGATACGAAATCCGCACCCTACAGAGCGACACGAAGCATGACTATAGAGGACAGCGGAGTATCAACGGAGGAATAGGCTTACGAGTACCTGAAAGAGTCATACGCGAGAAGTGCCTACGCTACATGAAGCAAAAGAAGGTGATACACCGTGCGGAACTGCTACAGGAAAGTGATTTCACAATCGTGGCGCACTACCAAACGGAATATCGCGGACTGGTGGAATACTACCGATTAGCATACAACCTGCCAGAGCTAAGCTACCTCGCCTGGGTCATGGAAATGTCCCTGACGAAGACGCTGGCACACAAGTTCAAAGTGGCAGTGAGCGAAGTGTACGGCAGGTACGAAGCGAGAGTCCTGATAGACAAGAAGCCCTACAAGGTGTTGCGAGTCGTCAGGAAACGGGAAGAAAAGACACCCCTCATCGCGCAGTGGGGAGGCATCTCTCTGAAACGGGACATAAAGGCAGTCCTCGACGACCAACCACAACGTATATTCGGACGACGGACAGAACTCGAAAAGCGACTCCTGGTGAATGCCTGTGAGTACTGTGGGAGTACGGAGGACATCGAAGTACACCACTTACGGGGACTGAAAGACCTCAAGAAGTACACGGGCCGCGAAAAGCCTGAGTGGGTCAAGATGATGGCGGCACGCCAGCGCAAGACAATGGTCGTCTGTCGAACGTGCCATGAGGACATCACGCTCGGACGCCCGATGCGCCGGAAGAAAACGGACACGGGCTTCATGAATGTGAAGCCGAAGGCGCGAAAAGGTCAAGTTCACAAACAGGTGATGCTGGAGAGCCGTGTGCGAGGAAACCCGCACGCACGGTTCGGAGGGGGGAGGTCGGAAAAGGAATGAACAATCATCGCCTCGCCGGCCCCCTACCCTACTACAATGCGGCCCTCTCCGAACGTAAAGACGCCTATCAGCAGTATCAGCGGAGTACCATCATTGTCGGTTCACAGCGCATCGTCGCCGCGACGATGGTAGCATCGCAACGGGTAAGGTCCATCAGTTTCTATGGGCAAAAGCGGGATTTAGTCGAGATTAAGGAAGTACTCCGTCCAGAATATCAGGAAATCGCTTCCCATGTCTTGCAAGATGTTCTCTTGCGCTTAGAGAAAGCGTTCAGGGCCTTTTTTCGACGAGTGCAGAATGGGGAGCAGCCGGGCTATCCCCGCTTTCAGGGACGCAATCGCTACGACAGTTTCACCTACCCTGATAGGGCTGGTTGGAAACTGGGGGCAAAGGAGCGGCCAGCAGACAAAAAAGGGGCGGTACGAGTTAATTTGCGTCTCACCAAGATCGGCACGGTCAAGTTCCACTTGCACCGAAACATGATCGGCGTCATCAAAACGCTGACCATCAAACGTGAGGGTGAACACTGGTACGCAGTGTTTACCTGCGAAATCGGCAAGCCCGAACCCTTGCCGAAAGTCTACGAGGATGTTGGGATTGATTTAGGAGTCACGCATTTTGCTGCACTCTCGAATGGTGAGTTCATCGACCATCCCCGCTATTTCCGTAAAGCAGAGAAAAAGTTAACTGAAGCACAACGAGTATTATCGCGAAAAAAGCGTGGGAGTCATCGGCGCAAGAAAGCAGCGCGTCAGGTAGCCAAGTGCCATCGCAAGATAGCCAACCAACGGAAAGACTTTCAGCATAAAGCCTCACGCAAGCTGGTCAATCAATATCAGGTCATCGTGTTTGAAGATTTGCAGACGAAGAACCTCACGAAAAGGCCAAAGCCAAAGCAGGACAAAGAAACGGGCCAATACTTACCCAATGGCGCATCAGCAAAAGCAGGACTGAATAAATCAATTCTCGATGCAGGATGGACAACCTTTACGAAGATGGTCAGCGTCAAGGCAGCATGGGCCGGGCGCATGGTGGTCTTTGTGAATCCATCCAAAACATCGCAAACCTGTCCCAATTGCGGGACGATTCGCAAGAAGACGCTAGAAGAACGATGGCACTCCTGCGCCTGTAGGTGCGAACTCGACCGGGATACGGCGTCAGCGAAAGTCATCCTGGACCTGGGACACCAACAGCTTTGGTCGGGACGCGGCCAACGTCGGCAACGGCGTAGAAGCCGCTGGTCAGAGACCGACGGTACGTTCACAAATAGTGGGTTTAATGGTACCTTGCTCCCCTTCTGAGTGAGGCGAGGCGCTTAGTTCTCAAAATTGACGGTAACACGAGGCAGTTTCAACTGCGCCGTCCTGTGCGCCCACGCGCGAATAGCCTGAGCGACTACTTCATTATCGCGGGGCTGGCGCAGCTTTTCGCGCTCAACCACCCGCCGGGTCATCACCTGGATATGCCAGCCGCCATTGAGACGCTTCAATCCTGATGGTGTGGCTACCCTCAGTAAGGCCGCAATACGTGGGGATTGGTTGTTGACGATTTGAAGAATGTCCGTCCAGTTTTCGTGCAGTACCGACGTAAACTGTTCCGCGAATTCATCGTATCTCGCGCGTGGGGTCTGCTCCATGTAGCGCCTCCTCATTTGTATAGAGTAAGACTGGCATGACTCTAGTATAGCATATTTTTGCCTTTGCAAGGGTTGCGCGGCTCATATTTTTGCATAACATTGCTAGTAACTCAATTGCTTCTCATACAAAATCACTTCCAGACCCTGGTACATATCCCGGCCCACTTCGCGAAAGCCGTTTTTCTCGTAGAGTTTCCGGGCAGGCACTTGCACAACCGAGGTGTCTAGATGCAGTGTCTTATAGCCCATAGCACGGGCGCGGCTTTCGAGTTCGCTGAGAATGAGTTGGCCGAAGCCGCGTCCCTGGAAGTCTGGATGGGTGCGCATGCGCTTGATTTCGGCGTGCTCAGGGCTTGTGCGGCGAAAGGCGCCCATCGCTATAAAGATGCCATCCCATTCACCAATCAAGAATTCGCCCTGGTTGTTGAGATATGCCTCTTCGATCGCATACACATCGTCGTCCCAGGGACCGCGCCCCAGGTAGGCTCCAGCCTGCTGGATGGCATAAACGTGCAAATATTCGACGGCCTTCATGTCAGCAGGCTCGTAACGGCGCAGGGTGAACATGAATCGTGTCCTCACACTTTCTCGTGAATTGTTCTCATTCCGGGTGCTGCAATTACGTACTCTTCGTTTGGTAGTCTATGGCTATAGGAAATCATATATTCCACCAGTTGCTATGCCACTTTTTGGCTACCGCCAGCGCGTCCCGCGTCTCCTGTGTCAGGATGGTCATGCAGCGATCAACTTCGGACGAAACCGCGTAGAGATCGACGAGGCCAGCATCCAAGCCGACAAGCGGTTCAATGGCGGCAACCGTGCAATACGGCACATAGGCCGCGCTATAACCGCCCTCTTGCAGCATAAGCAGCCGACCATCACAAACTTCATCGGCAAGGTCACGCATGAGCATAGATATGGTACGGAATCCGGCCATCGTGAGCATATTCTGGGCCAGTGGATCGAGCCAGTTGGCATCCTGTCCCGCGGAGATGATGATGAGTTGCGGGCGATATTGCAATCCGACAGGTATTACCAGTTGCTCGAAGGCTGCGCGATAACCTCTATCGCCAGTTCCAGCCGGAAGTGGGATGTTGACAGTGTAACCGGCCCCTGCGCCACTGCCCACCTGTTCAAGCTCTCCAGATAGTTTGGGATACCAGTTATGTTGGTGAAGCGAGACAAAGAGCACACCTGGATCGGCGTAAAAAGCGTCCTGTGTGCCATTGCCGTGATGCACGTCCCAGTCCACAATCATCACACGTTCCAGGCCATAGGTATTACGCGCATAGTGCGCCGCAACGACAGCGTTGTTGAAGATACAGAAGCCCATGGCGCGATTACTCATAGCGTGATGCCCCGGTGGTCGCAGCAGCGCGTAGGCGTTGCGCACCTCGCCCTGCATAATAGCCTTCACTCCGTTCAGAGACCCACCCGCGGCATAGACCGCTGCGTCGAACGAACCAGCACTGAGCGGCGTATCGCTCTCGATCTCGCCCCACGCGCCCTGCATTGGGCCACCTTGTACATGAGAACGCACCCCCTGAATGTATTCGCGAGTATGATAGACGGCCAGTTCATCTTCGCTGGCAGCGCGCGCCGCTACAGGCTGCATCATAGCGGTCAATCCCGCACCGTCGAGAAATTCCTTTATACGCTTTGTGATACTCGTCGAAGAGGGATGGCCCTCAGGCGATGTCTCAAAAGACCCCTTACGCATTCGTACAATATTCTGCGCGCCAGTATCGTGGTGTAAATACCGTTCATCGAAAATAAGGCCGGTGCGATGCGTTGAGGGGAGGATAGAGGTGGGAGGCATGGCAACAATCCTTTCTCACGGAGTGTACGCTCAGCAAATATGCTCGCGTACATCATATGATACGTAAAATTGGCGCGCAAATTATTGCATACAGGGCCGTAAGATGTTAGTATAGGCGCATCATGGAACAGAATAATAACTCGGCTAAAAGTACAATAGATGAGATAGACCAGCGCATCATCGAAGCTCTGCAACTCGATGGACGTCGCCCATTCACCAAGCTGGCGGCGGAACTGGGAATTTCAGAGGCCAGCGTGCGGCAAAGAGTTGCCAACCTGATTAATAACCAGGTGATGCAGATCGTCGCCATCACCAACCCCTTGAAAATGGGCTTTTCGCTCGCCTGCATGATCTCCATTCGCGTCTCTGGAGAGCGATTGTTGGAGGTCGCCAGGGAGATTTCTGCTTTCGATGAGATCATCTATCTCATTATCTGCGCGGGAAGTTCCGATTTATTGGCCGAAGTTGTCTGCCGGGATAACGATCACCTGTTGAGCTTTTTGGCAGAGAAACTGTATAAAGTCCCAGGAGTGCAGCAAACCGAGACGCATACGTACCTGCGCGTGGTGAAGCAGAACAACTGGGCCTTCCTCTCCCAGGCGCGAGTCTCGCCCACACATATCAAAACGCAGTCCTCGTCCATCGAACAGTAAAGAAATAGGAGATTACCTCCACACCATATCCCTACTATACCGGGCGCAGCACAGGAATTTCGCGCCGGATTTCAAAATGTAACAGGCTGTGCGCCTGGCGAATGGCCGCCTCCACCGCTGCAGGCGTTTCGCCACGCGCGAAGATGAAGCCCAGGTAGCTCGCGCCTTCTGGCAAAGGCACCAGTGGATAGTTTAGCTTCGCGCTAATCTCAATGCCGGTGACGAGCGGTACCCGCTTCGCCTCTTCGACGCCACGCACCGCTTTGAGGATGCCTGCCGATGGGATAGGGATCATCATCACCCCGGCGGCGCTGTTCTCGCGCTCGACGCCGGTGATTTCTTCTCCAACAGCGTGGCGCAAGATCAGTTCTTCGAGACACATGCCCGCGCCGAATTCCAGCACGGTCGAGCAGAGTCCGCCAATCGATCTCCCGGCAATCTCCAGCATCCAGGGGCCTTGCTCGTTGACGCGCAATTCGGCATGCACCGGACCCTCCTGCAAGCCTAGTGATCTGGCAGCTACTGAGACACAATGTGCGATAGCAGCCTGCGTTTCCGCGGGCAGGCGCGAGGGCGTGACATACATCGTTTCTTCAAAGAACGGGCCATCCAATGGATCGGGCTTATCAAACAGGGCCAGCACTTTCAATTGACCATGCGTGAGCAGCCCTTCCAGAGCCACCTCGAAGCCGGGAATGAAGTCTTCGACCAGAAACACGGTTTCGTGTTCGGAATGACCCTCGTGCAGCAACAGGCGTTTGAGGCGCTGAAAAGCCGCCACAAATTCCGCCGGAGTATCGGCGCGTATCACGCCGCGACTCCCTGACAGGCGCGTCGGTTTCAGCACGCAGGGATAGTTGACCTGCCTGGCGATTTCGGCGGGATCATCACGCAGGTAAAACGGGCGAAAGACGGGGCAGGGCGCGCCGCCCTGCGACATTAGCGCGCGCATCAGCAGTTTATCCCGCGCCGCCTCCGCCGCTCGTGGCGAGTTCTGCGCCAGTCCGAGCGCAGCATTAGCGTGCGCGGCAAGTTCAGATGCGCTATCGTCCACCGAGAGAACGGCGTGTAGAGGATGCTCATGCGCGTATTCCACGACAGTTCGCACAGAAGCCTGCGGGTTCGCGAAATCCAGGCCGAGCGGCACATGCCAGTACTCCGAAAGCGTTTCGGGCAAATCAATGCCCACCACCACCGCCAGGTTCAGTTTTTTCGCCGCGCTCAAAAATGCGCCTGCCCGGTAGGTGGCTGGCGACATCAGGAGCAGCACGCGCTTCTGGTCACTCGCAATAGTTCTATCCATATCCATATTTTTACACTTCTATGCTTCTTGATCTTGTTTGACTGCCACCTGCAACCCGCGTGCCTTGAGCGCAGCCGCCAGCGCGAAGAGTCGTTCATCGCCATGCACCGTCCAGAGCAACTGCGGCCCATCCCAGGAGCAATCGTATGTCCCCTGCCACTGTCGATGCTGCACGCGCCCTCGATACTGCCAGGCAACCGCGCCCGGACGCCGGTTGTTAAATCCCAGGCCAGCGCCATCAATGCTGGCAAAATCTTTACTGTGAAAAATAACCTTCATACCGCTCGCATGTATTCCAGGAGAAACTTACTTTTAGATAGATCATATCATAGGTGGGAAGCGCCAGGGGCTTGCATTTTCCAGCATACACGTTACAATGGGGTACGGACAAAAGACATGAAAAATACATGCCATGAACGGACAAGTTACGAAAGGATATTCTATATTTATGGAACGCACGTTAGTACTAATCAAACCAGACGCCGTACAGCGCGACCTGGTTGGCGAACTTATTCAACGTTTTGAGCGCAAGAGCTTGAAACTGGTTGGCATCAAAATGATGGCCCTATCTGATGATTTGCTGGACGAACATTACAGCCACCTGGTGGGGCGCGACTTCTTCGCAGAAATCAAAACCTTTATGCGCAGCACGCCCATTATTGCCTGCTGCTGGGAAGGGGTCGATTGCGTCAATACCGTGCGGACGATGTGTGGCATTACCAAAGCGCGCGAGGCCGCTCCCGGCAGCATTCGCGGCGACCTGGCGATGAGCGTGCAGGCCAACCTGGTCCACGCCTCCGATTCGCTGGAAACAGCGGAAGTCGAGGTTGCGCGTTTCTTTAATGCGAATGAACTATTTGCATACGAGGATGTAGTGAACCCTTTTGTATACTCTTCCCGCGAGAAGTAGGCCAATGTAATCGAAAGCGATGGACATGATGACCGAGCAATCCAACTCACAGTTGACGCACCTGGACGAGAGCGGCAGTATCCATATGGTGGATGTGACCGGGCGGGCGGAAACACTGCGCGAGGCTGTCGCAAAGGCGCGGGTGCGTATGCTGCCGCAGACCGCGCGCCTGATAGAAACCAACGCGGTTGCGAAGGGAAACGTGCTGGAAGTGGCAAAGATTGCCGGGATCATGGCCGCCAAGCAGACACCGCAACTCATTCCCCTCTGTCACCAACTGCCCATGACGCACATTGACATGCAATTCACGCTGGATAGCGAGCAGGGTCTCATCTTCATCGAGGCCCGCACGCGCACGCACTACAAAACAGGCGTTGACGTGGAAGCCCTTACCGCCGCAACGGTAGCCGCCCTGACCATCTATGATATGTGCAAGGGAGTTGACACCACCATTACCCTCGAACAGGCCTATATCGCGCTCAAAGGCGGCGGTAAAAGCGGCACAGTCGAGTTTGAACCCGATGTACATTGAAAGCAGGATGAAGCTTACAGAGCTAAAAGAAGGTGGAATTTGCCTACACTGGTTTTTTTACTCGATGTCGATAACACCTTGATCGCCAATGATGATGTCAAAGATGACTTCAACGCACACATCAAGGTTCAGATGGGAGAACAGCTCACGACGCGCTTCTGGGAAATCTACGAACAGGCGCGTCAAGAATCCGAAGTGGTCAACATCCCACTGGCCCTGCAGCGACTACGCGCCGAAACACCCCTGGACGTGCTGGACGAAGAAACCTACCGGCACGTCCACTCGATCTTCGATAACTATCCATTTTACGACAAACTCTACCCTTACGCGCTTGAGACCCTGCGCCACCTGAGAACGTTGGGATTAACGGTCATCGTCTCCGACGGTGACATGTTCTTCCAGGCCGAAAAGATTTTTCTCAGCGACCTCGCTGAAACCGTCGAAGGCCGCGTGCTGATCTACAAACACAAACAGCAGCATCTGGAGGAGATTCAACGACTCTATCCGGCTGATCGCTACGTCATGATTGATGATAAGCCGCAAATTCTCGCGGATAGTCGTTTGATACTGGGGGATGAGCTGACCACGGTGTTCGTCAAACAGGGCAAATATGCCGTGAACCAGCACCCCGACGGCTTTACAGCCGATATCAGCGTCGAACACATTGGCGATGTGCGCAACTTCTCAGCCGCGCAGTTTCTCAAAGCCTGAATGCCCATACAGAAGGATGAATCATACTCTATGCACAAACAGGCGGATGCCCTGGTCAGTTTGAGCGTGGCCGCTCAAAAGACGCTGCAGTTAGATGTCTACAAAAGGCGGCGTATTGAAGCGTGTGGAGTGCTGATCGGCAGCATCGACGAAACGGACAACTGGCAAATTGAAGCAGCACACCCATTACGCAACCCCTTTGACTCGCCCGTTTACTTTGAATTTGACCCCGAAGATCTGCTGCATGCCGATCTTTTATATCCCGGACACGTTATTGGAGCATATCATAGCCATCCCACCGGTTTTGCCAGAGCCAGCAGCACTGATCGCAAGAATATGAAGCGCATCAATGTAGCGCAGCGGATCCCCTGGGTCTGGTTGATTATTAGTGGACCGTTTGATCGCGCTCCAACGTTAGTACATGAGGAACACGATTTTTTGAGCATTCTGCCAGTATCTTCTTATATCGCGTATCATCACTACGCGGATACGGGGCTACAACAAATTGCGCTGCGTTTCGATGATGAGTAGCCACGAAAGGCGAGATGCGTTATAATGAACGCCGATAAGATGTTCCAATAAACAGTAGTGATAGTGGAAATTTTGCCTGGCGAGTTGCTACGCATACGTTGTGACTGAATAGAGGTAACGGGAATGAAATGTCCAAATTGTGGAAATGAGTTAGACCCAAACGAAGTTTTCTGCGGGCAGTGCGGCGCGCCAACCAGACCGACAGGTCTGCCAACAGAAATGGTTCAGACACCACCCATGCCCGGTGGACAACTCAACAACCCCTACAAGACGCAGGTAGCTCCCGGCACAGGAAGTTTCAATGCGGGTACTCCTTCCACTGCATATCCTCCATCTCCCAACTCTAACCAGTCTACCATGCGTTCTTCTGGCCCACAGCAGCAAGGCGAGTTCTACCAGGATGCCACCGAGGCCATGTCCATCCTGCCAGATCAAAGACCAGGGTACCCGCCAGGCTATCCACAACAGGGATATGCTGGCATACCCGCGCAGGGAGGAACGCCAGTCGTGGGCCAGTTTGGACAACCTGTGCAGACAACCAATTTTGTCCCTCCCAGTTTTCCGCAGGCACCCATCTACCAGACGGGGCAGGCTTATGGATCGCGCCCAGGGATGACACCGCCTCCAAAACATAACAATAATGTGGTTCTGGTAATTGCCATCATCTGCCTGGCCAGCGCAATTATTGCCGTAAGCTCTTTTGGCATTCTCTACCTCGTGCGTAAAAACAACACGAAAACTGTCGTAACCCCCACCGTCACAGCAACGACCGCGCCGAGTCCCAGCCCAACGCCGAGTCTCACGCCATCACCATCTCCAACGCTTACTCCGTCTCCAACGCTCACTCCATCGCCAACGGTCACGCCGGACAGCGGCTTCTCTTTCTGCGATACCCCCTGCATCACCAATGGCTTCCAGGTCGAATCGCCCAATGGTTGGCAACAGACAACGCCAGGCACAACATCGATCGAATTTAACGACCCTCAACAAATCGATGCCCACGCCTTATTCAAAACGCCCGGAGCAACCACAAGCGATGCCATCACGCTCATCAATAATGATCTGGCCGCCAGCTATTCTTCAAACCCCGGTTATACTGCGCCAACCTCCACTTCTAGCATGAACATTGGCGGAGAAAGCTGGACCTACGAGACGGCTTCGTACCAGCTGAATGGCGCTACCGAACAGGTTCAAATATACGCGACCGTTTACGGAGGCAAAGCGTTCATTATTGATTTGCAGTGGCCCGCGTCACAATTCACCCACTACTACAATGGATTCTTCCAGGCTATGCTCAATAGTTTCAAATTCCAGGCGTAGCGGTGTTGGAGTCCCCCGGCTTCAGACAATCGGAATGGTCTCCAAAACAACGGCGTTTCGGGAGCGATGTCTGTGTCACACAGAAGGAGAGAAGAAAACCAGAGCTCGTTTTACCTGCTAACCCATACGATGGCACTGGGCTTGCTCACAGGACTGGGCAGCACTTTTTGGAA
>JADEYI010001965.1_pt1 | contig 12092 bp, 14 predicted proteins | sample 8542331 | NCBI WGS metagenome assembly JADEYI01 (sample SAMN16510988, study PRJNA670497) | mine drainage metagenome | isolation source: biofilm near Copperflume 1 | place: Germany: Marsberg coppermine Kilianstollen | collected 2018-02 | reverse complement strand
TCGAGCAGTGCTGGCAACTCGCCTACAACTCGCCCCCCAACTGAAATGTACCCACCACAGTTTACGTTCTTTGCCAACAACCGTGTGTTGTGGTATAATCCAGGATAGTGCTGAAAGAGGCGTTTTCGGCGTCCGTAGACAGCACTGATTCTTACCTTTCTGCTCCGCGCTGGACGGGGGACTCACACCTCCCCGAAGCGAATTCAAGCGCGCAGCAATCCCATAGAGAGGAGGTGTGTTACATGGACATGCGTGAATACGAGTTGATGTACATAGTACGTCCGACCGTCACGGAAGAACAACTCCCCGGCGTCAACGATCACGTTGATAGCATGATCGCCAATCTTGGTGGCGAAGTCCGCGAGAAGCTGCCCTGGGGCAAACGTCGCCTGGCGTACCCCATCGATAAGCACGAAGATGGCTACTACATGGTAGATAAGATCAGCCTCGACAACACTCGCACGCGCGATCTCGAAGCCCAACTTCGTATATACGACGAAGTGATTCGGCATATGCTTGTGCTGGCGACTGAGACGCCCGCGCCAACTCCAACGCCAACAGCGGCCCCGACGCAAGCACCGGCCCCCGCTACTGCTCCAACTGAGGAGTAAAGCGGCCAGCTACCACTTCGGCGTTTAATATTGAGTGCTGAGTACCGGAAATTATGAGTAGTGAATCCAGGTAATGAGTAAGATGGAGGCCGGATATGGCACGCGGCTTAAATAAGGTTATGCTCATCGGCAATCTGGGTAAAGACCCGGAAATGAAATATACGCAGCAGGGCACTCCTGTCACAACTTTCTCAATGGCAGTCAGCCGGAGTTGGAAATCTCCAGACGGCCAGGCGAAAGAGGAAACAGAGTGGTTCCGCATCGTCGCGTGGCAGAAGCTTGCTGAGCAGTGCAATGAGTACCTTCATAAAGGCAGTAAAGTTTACATCGAAGGCCGCTTGCAGACCCGTGAGTGGCAGGCCCCGGACGGGCAGCAAAAGCAGATCGTTGAGGTGATCGCCAATGAAATGCTGCTCATTGATAGCCGACAGGGCGGTACAGGGCCGATGGGCGTGGGGTCCACTGAGGACCGTCCTGCCAAGTCGTCAGGTGGTGGGGGCGGGTATAACAACAGCAATACCTACGACGAGTCCGATATAGACGTTGACGACATCCCGTTCTAAGCCCCTACGTTTTACGAATGTTCATGCAGCTTGCTGCACCAATGTAGCTTGCTGCCCACAAGTAAGGATGGAGAAATGGCTGATCAGACAGATAATGTAAATCCAAACCAATCAGGTGGAGGCGAGCAGCGCCCACCCGGGCCGCCAGGCCCGGGTGGGCCGGGTGGCGCTCGCCCCGACGGAGCGCCGGGTGGCGGAGGTTATCGCCCCGGCGGGGGTAGCGGCGGAGGCTACCGCCCGGGTGGAGGAGGCGGCGGAGGTTATCGCCCCGGCGGGGGTGGTGGTGGTAGTGGAGGCGCAGGCGGAGGTGGTCGCTTCGGTAATCGAAGTGGCGGCCCTGCTGGGCGCGGCGGTCCTGGCGCACGGCCCCGCTCACGTGACCGATATGTGCCGCGCCGCAAAGTCTGCGCCTTCTGCGTAGACAAGGTGCAGGATATTGATTACAAAGATATTCCGCGCCTGCGAAAATATCTCTCCGAGCGTGCCAAAATCGAGCCACGCCGCAAGACCGGCACCTGTGCTCGCCACCAGCGCGCCCTTAGCGTAGCTATCAAGCGCGCTCGCCAGATGGCCCTTTTGCCCTTCGTAGGTCCCCACTCACGATAGAAGGAGTCTTGAGAGGATAAAACGCTCAAGGCGTGAGGTGAGCGACTCCGGCGCGCTTACTTTCGCCTTTTGACCTTAAATCCTCAGAATCACTATGGCTAAGAAGAAAAAGCTTGAATCCACAGCCCCTGTGCCTTTAACACGGGGGCAACTCTCGCGAGCAGAGAAGGAACGCCGGCAGATCCGTAACCTTTACGCAGTGGGCGTAGCTGTGCTTACCGTTACAGCGCTGATAATCGGCATCGCTGTGGCTTATACTTTCGTTATCCGGCCTAACAGCCAGGTGGCTAGCGTCAACGGTACCTCTATTAATCGGGCTACTTATGACAAGCTCCAGCGCTGGAACCTTTTCCAGCAGATCCAAAACCAATCTATACAGGGCCTCAGCCAGACGACCGACCAGCAGACGCTGACCACCCAGCTTACTACCCTGCAAAACCAGCTGAAGAATGTAGATAACGACCCTGTGGACCCCACTGTCCTTAGCCAGCTTATAGATAGCGAGGTGCTTCGGCAGAAATCGCAGAGCGAACTTGGAATCACTGTCACCCAGGGTGAGTTGAAGAGCGCCGCCATCAAAGACTTTATTCCGCAGCCGACCCCACCCGCCACGCCCTCCTCGGCTGTTACCACTACAGCGACCGCTGCGACCGTTGCGACCGTTGCGGCTGCTACAATGACCGCTACGGGGACCACTAAAGGTACCCCCATCCCCACTGCCACGCACATCCCTACTGCTACGCCTACAATAGGCTCACCCACCGTTACCCCTTCCCCTACCGCGACTTTGCCTCCGGTGCCGGGGGCATCGGCAACGGCGGCTACAACCTATGACCGCTACATAAAAGCTATTGACATGCCCACAAGCCCTCAAGTGAGCGAGCCTATTTGCGGCAGCGGCTGCCCCAACCTCTCCGAGTCTGATTACCTTAACCTCATCATCGAGCCACGAGTGCGCCGTGACAAAGTTACTGAAAAACTGGCCGCCACACAGGTGATGACCCAGGTCGAGCAGATACATGCCCAGCACATCCTCACCACTACCGAGGAAGGGTCGAAAAAGATACGTGCTATGCTGGACAAGGGCGCTGACTTCAGTCAGCTGGCTAACACCCAGTCGTCGGAGCAGATACAGAGGGTGCAACAAGGCACGGCCCCTAACGGCGGCGACCTCGGCTGGTTCCCCCAGAAAGGCTCAAACTTCGATCAAACGTTCGTTGATGCTGCCTTCAAGGTGCCTACCGGGCAGTACAGCCAGCCTGTGCAGACACAGTTTGGCTGGCACATAATTAAAGTGATTGAGAGAGACCCAAAGCGCCCCCTCGACAGCGCCACAATTGATACCTTGAAAACCAACGCTTATAATGACTGGTTCACAAAGGCCCGCGATTCGTCTAACATCGTACCAAAACCTACGCCTACGCCTTTACCGGCCACGCCGGTGCCGATCGTGCTAACGCCCGCGCCCGTCGCGCCGTCAACGCCCGCAAGCACACCGGGCAGCCCCGGCGTTACACCCACGCCGGTTAGCTCAGCGACCACCGGGGCAGCCAGCGCGACGCCTGCCGCTTCGCCCGTCAACGCTACCCCCGGTACTCCCTCTGCGCGTTGACAGTGTGTTGGCGGACGCCAGGCAGCTGTTTATGTTGAAAGTTGGAGCAGATTAAACCCTGCTCCAACTTTTATAACAAGCCAACTAACTTTGTGAAAAAGTTGACAAAGAGACTGAGAGTTGCTATAATCAACTGGAAATGAGAACGAGATAAAGATTGCCCCACGGCAGGATTATACCAGGCGGACACCGGAGAGGGGCCCGCTTGATTTGTGCCCAAAGCGTGTGATATAATGCTCCACTATGCCTCGGAACAGCCTGGTTCGAGAGGTGGAGGCGCAATTATGCAAGACAATGGTTTGGGCAAAGCTCTCGCGCTGGCGGCGCAACTTGGATTTTCAGTAGCCCTTCCGATGGTGGTGTTCATTGGCGGCGGGGTTTGGCTCGATGCCAGGTTGGGCACGCGGCCCTGGCTCCTTTTCCTGGGCGTTATTCTAGGTGTACTCTCTGCCGCGGCGGCTTTCTACCAGATAGCGGTGGCTCAACCCACGAGACGCAGAGACGCCGGAGCGCCCAGGGCAGAGTACAAAGTGGAGCGACGCACAGGCGACGTTGGCACGCCACGAGCCGATAAAAAACGACATAATGGCCGGTAGCTTGATTTTTCCCGCTCATGCCACTCTACTGGAGAAGGATAGATATGGACCTGCAACCTAAGCTCCCCCGTATAACTATCAAACCTGAAGACCTTCTCGTAATTCCGACTCCGTTCGGCGACTTCCATTTCACCAACTCAATGCTCTTTTCACTGATTGTGATGGTCGCCCTTGTGATCTTCTTTGCTATTGCCACGCGGCGCATGAGCGTTGTGCCCAAAGGCGCGCAGAACCTGGCCGAGGCGGTGGTCGAGTTCCTTCTGGGCCTTGTTGAGGGCACGGCGGGTAAGATTGTCGGACGCCGTATCTTCCCTCTGATCGCTACCCTCTTTATATTTATCCTCGTCGCTAACTGGTCGAGCTTGCTACCCGGGGTTGGAACGATTGGCACCTGTATCCGCGAGACAAGCAGCGCGAGCGCCGGAGCAGGCCAGGCTATTCAGACAACGTCGAATACAGCCGCGCCTGCACAGCAGGAGGCCGCACAGCCCGCCCGTGGGCTTGCACAGCCGCTTTGTAAGGAGCCGGGCACGGTTTTCGTGCCCTTCCTGCGTGCGGCCAACGCCGACCTTAATATGACGTTGGCTATGGCGTTGATCGCTGTAGTAGTGGTTCAGGTGGCGGGCATCGCGGCGCACGGTGGGCTGGGGTACCTCAAAGAGCTTACTACCCCGATATTCCTTGCGCCCATTCACATAACGGGCGAGCTTGCACGTGTGATCTCCCTCTCCTTCCGTCTTTTTGGCAACGTATTCGGCGGCGAAGTGTTGGTTACGGTAATGTATGTGCTGCTGGGTAGTGTCTTCATCGGTTTCGCCACCTTTATCTTTCTCGGACTTGAACTCCTTTTCGGCTTCATACAGGCTGTGCTCTTCTCCGTGCTAACGCTGGTCTTCATATCGAGCGCGGTTGGTGGGCACGCCGGAGAGCAAGGTGCGGAGCATGGCAGTGCCGAGGCGTTGGGCCAGCAAGTAGCAGGTAAAATAACGGGGCACAGCGCCCCACACGCTGAACGCGCCACCGAAAAGACGGCGCAGCATGTGGGCGGTTGAAGTCCGGGTTGGTGAGAAGTGGGAGGCTTCACGCTTCTCGGCTCGTTTGAGCCACATGCGACGAAACGACGGATTCAGTTTAGTATAAATTAGCTTCGCAGGAGGAATGTCTAGTGGATCTTAGCTTTTTGGACTTGAATGCTCTTGGTTATCTGGCTCAGGCCGTCACCAGTGACCCGCGTGGGTTGAAGTTGATCGCTGCCGGCCTTGCTATCGGCCTCGGCACTATCGGCCCCGGCATAGGTCTCGGTATCGGCACGTGGGGCGCTACACAGGCCATTGGCCGCAACCCCGATGCCGAAGGTCCGGTGAGAACCGCCATGATCCTCGGCCTCGGCTTTGCCGAAGCTACTGCCATTTATGCGCTCGTTGTGGCCCTGGTGATCATCTTCGCCGGTGGCGTATAGCCAGGCGTTAGGTAGATGTAGTTGCACGGAGTAGGTGATCGTAGTGCGTATCACGTATCGCGTGAGCGATCATAGATATAGCATCTTTATTCTCCACTTGCGTAATACCACTACGGTCCCGTAAGCAGATAACAACATGGGAAGGAATCTCCTATGCTCGACTCATTAGGTATTTTGTGGGGCAACCTGCTCTGGCAGATCTTTGCCTTTGGTGTGCTCATGTATCTTCTCTATCGTTTCGCATATAAGCCGGTGATCAGTGTGCTGGATGATCGTGCAAGCCGCATCCGTGAAAGCATTGAGCAGGCAGAGCAGATTAAGGCTGATAACGCGGCGGCGGCACAGCGCGCAGAGCAGATCATAGCTGAGGCCCGCGCCGAGACGCAGCAGATGCTGGCGCAAGCCCAGCAGATGAGCCAGCGCACCATTGCGGCGGCGCAATCAGAGGCGCGCGAGCAGCGAGAAAAGCTGCTGGCCGATGCTCATGCTCAAATACTGACCGACACGCAGCGCGCCAAGGAAGACCTTCAGCGCGAGGTTGCCCGACTGGCTATTATGGCCGCCAGCAAGGTGGTCGGCAGGTCGCTCGACACTTCAGACCACTACAGGCTGGTAGACGAGGCCCTGGCCGAAGCCGAGAAGCGCGGCAGCATAGGCCGGGGTTAGGTAGGGTTCGTATTGCGTACTGTGTATCGCGTAGTGGCGGCTCGCCGGGTTGGGGGCTAAAGAGACAACTCCCTGGTAACCCTTACGCAATACGCAGTAATTTAGGAGAAACGAGTGGCACTACGTGGAGCAGCGGGGCGCAGGTATGCGCAGGCCGTCTTCGACATAGCGAAAGACACAAACACCCTCGATCAGTGGTTGAGCGACTTGAAGGTGCTCGACGGCATCTTCGGGGGCCAGAACGCCGTTTCTGCCCTCGAAGATCCCCGCGTCACGGAGCCGGAGCAACGCCGTACTATTACCGAGCTTGTGAGCAAGGGCGTTGTCAGCCAGATCTCTCTGAATATGCTTATGTTGCTCCTTCACAGACGGCGGCTAAATCTGCTGCCGAGGATAGTAGAAGCATATCAGGCAATGTACAACAAAGAGAAGGGGATCATAATAGCCGATGTCACCACGGCAGTGCCTCTGGATGAAGCCCACCAGAAGAGAGTTGCCGACCGGCTTTCAACTATTACCGGCAAGAGCGTGGAGCTTCATGTTCATGAAGACCCCCGTATGCTGGGGGGTATAATTACACGCATAGGTGACGAACTCATAGACGCGAGCCTGGCAACACGTCTCGCCGAGCTGGGCGAGAGGATGTCGTAGCTAGCTGTTAGCTAACGGCCTCCCGAATTGCGCGATAGACAGCTAAAAGCCGTAAAGGAGAAAACAATGGCGTTACGTGCAGAAGAAATCAGTTCTATTATCCGCCAGGAAATAGAGAATTTCGACCAGCCCGTCCGCACCGTCAATGTGGGCACGGTAGTGGAGATTGGCGACGGCATTGCTCGTGTTCATGGCCTTGCCGGGGCGATGTCCTCAGAGTTGCTTGAATTCGAGATAGAGACCAAGGAAGGCCGCAGCACTGTCATGGGGATGGCCCTCAACCTGGAAGAAGAGTCGGTGGGTGTGGTTGTCCTCGGCCCTTACACCCAGATTGAAGAGGGCGACACCGTACGCACAACCGGGCGCATCGTTGAGGTGCCCGTAGGCGATGCCTTGCTTGGACGCGTGGTGAACGGCCTCGGCCAGCCGATTGACGGCAAAGGCGACCTGCCTTCCACCCTCAAGACCCGGCCTATCGAGCACCTGGCACCCGGGGTAATATATCGCCAGAATGTAGACACGCCGTTGCAGACGGGGGTGAAAGCCATCGACTCGATGATCCCGATTGGCCGCGGCCAGCGCGAGCTTATCATCGGCGACCGCCAGACAGGTAAAACCGCTATCGCCATCGATACCATCATCAACCAGAAGGATAGTGGCGTTCTCTGCATCTACGTGGCTATCGGCCAGAAATCGTCGCAGGTGGCACAGGTAGTGGGCACCCTTGAGCAATTTGGCGCTATGGACCACACGATTGTGGTTTCCGCCAGCGCCGCCGACCCTGCAGCCTTGCAATACATCGCGCCTTACGCTGCGTGCGCGATGGGCGAAGAGTTCATGGCATCAGGGCGCGACTGCCTTATCATCTACGATGACCTGAGCAAGCACGCCTGGGCTTACCGCCAGGTTTCGCTCCTTCTGCGCCGCCCGCCAGGACGTGAGGCATATCCCGGGGACGTTTTCTACCTGCACTCTCGCCTGCTGGAGCGCGCTGCTCGGATGAGTGAAGCGCAGGGTGGTGGTTCCCTTACCGCTTTGCCGATCATCGAAACGCAAGCTAACGACGTATCAGCTTACATTCCCACAAATGTGATATCGATCACTGACGGCCAGATCTTCGTTGAGGCTGACCTCTTTTACGCGGGCATCCGGCCCGCTGTAAACGTCGGCATTTCGGTAAGCCGCGTGGGTGGTGACGCTCAGATCAAGGCATACCGCCAGGTGGCGGGCCGCCTCAAGCTCGATATGGCTCAGTTCCGCGAGCTAGCTGCCTTCGCGCAGTTCGGCTCCGACCTTGATAAGTCGACCAGGGCCCAGCTGGATCGCGGCTTGCGCATTCAAGAGGTGCTCAAGCAGCCACAGTATAATCCCCTTTCCGCGCCGCAACAGATCACGATCATTTACGCCGTTACGAACGGCTTCCTCGATGATGTGGCTATAGATAATGTTCGCTCCTGGGAAGAGCAGTTCCATGACTTCATGAAGAACGCCCACCCGGAGGTCCTGGAGACAATCGCCAACGACAAGCGCTTGAGCGATGAGACAATCGAAGCTATCAAAAACGCGATCACCGAGTTCAAGAGAACCGTAAGCTTTAAGTAATTATCAATTAGTACTTGCTAATTGCTAATTTGGGGTAGCTATGCCAAGCACACGTGAGATACGACGCCGGATAACGTCGGCCAAGAACATATCGCAGATTACACGCGCAATGGAAATGGTGGCGGCTTCGCGGATGAAGCGCGCTCAGCAAGCTGTGCTTGCCGGGCGGCCTTATGCGGAGAAGATTGCTGAGGTGATGCAGAACCTGGCGGCGCGAACAAGCGGGCAGGACGATGAGGTTCACCCTCTTTTGCAGGTCCGGCCTATCAAGAATATTACCGTGATTATGATCACCGCCGACCGAGGGCTTGCGGGCGCGCTGAATACAAACGTAGTACGCCGTACTACCCGCTTCATCCTGAATGAGAGCAGTGGCGTGCCTGTGAACATAATCGCGGTGGGCCGCAAAGGTCGTGACTTCATGCTGAGATATGGCCGCCCAATGGTGGCTGACTTTATCAATCTGAATGATCGCCCTTCCATTGCGGATATATATCCTGTGGCTCGCGTGGCGACGGAAGAGTTCATCAGCGGTCGCTCGGACGCAGTCTACATGATCTACACTGAGTTTATAAACACACTTATACAGCGCCCGGTTGTTCACAGGCTGCTCCCTCTTGACATAACCGACCTTGAGGGAGGCGCTCCGGCCAGTGAAACGGAAGCCCCCGACACCGCGGGCACAAAGACCGAGTACATATATGAGCCAAGTACGGGCGAAGTGCTATCGCAGCTTATACCGCGTTATATCGAGGCGCGGATCTACCAGGGACTGCTTGAGCACCTTGCTTCTGAGCAAAGCTCGCGCATGATAGCCATGCGCAACGCCACCGATAACGCCAAAGAGATGATCTCCGACCTGACACTCGCTTACAACAAGCTACGTCAAGCGAACATCACAAGAGAAATTATCGAGGTTTCCAGCGGCGCGGCTGCGCTGACCGGATAGCAGTAACTATTGCGCAATGCCTGTTACCTGAAAGTGACGAGCAGCATCGCATGGTAGCAGGCTCATAGTATAGGCCACCCAGCGCACGTACATCAGGCGAACCTTGGAGCATGACTAATGGCGCAAGTTTACCAACCGAAGAAGACATCTACCAAGCTAATTGAAGGCGCGGTGGCGGGGCTAATTGGCGGTATAGTCACCATCCTGGTGATGGCGATAGCCGACTTCATTATTACTCCACCACCGCCCTCGACACCTTCGCCCTACACCATCAACTCAGGTATCTGGTGGCTTACACCGAGCGCGATAGGATCGTTGGTTACAGGCCAGAGTCAGTCGAACCAGGACCTGCTCGACTCATCATACTTCGTTGGCTTGTTGCTCATACTAGCAGCATTCGTGATCCTCGGCATTGGCTTCGGCCAATACCGCCCGTTGTTTAGAATCTTCAAGATAAACCCGGTTCTGGGAGGGGCGATCTACGGAGCCTTTGTGTGGCTTGCCGTCTTCTTCCTCTTCCTGAGATCAATCAGCCCCGCTACAGGGAGAATAAACTCCGTAGCATTTCTGGTCGCTATGATACTGGGTGGCGCGGCGTTAGGATGGTGGGCCAGCCGCCCAGCCCCAGCCCCTGCGTCCGCGCCAGGCCAGGCGTAGCCTTTTACAAAGTAGAGGAGAAAAGAAATGCCAGCAACAGGTAAAATCGTACAGGTAACAGGCCCTGTGGTGGACATTGAGTTCCCGCCAGACCAGCTGCCCGAAATATACAACGCAGTTGAGATCCCTACAGACGGCACGGTCGCGGGTATCGTGGACAAAGCTGAAGGGGTGCGAAACACAGAGGGCGGCAAAGTAGTTTGCGAAGTGCAGCAGCACCTCGGCAACGATTGGGTACGCGCTGTCTCCATGTCGAGCACCGACGGTCTAAGGCGAGGCATGGACGTGGTTGACACAGGCGCGCCTATCATGGTGCCCGTGGGCAAGGCCACACTGGGCCGCATCTTCAATGTAATTGGCGAAGCTATTGACCAGGCCGGGCCTGTAGAGGCTACCGAGCGCTACCCTATTCACCGGCCCGCACCTTCTTTTGAAGAGCAGTCGCCAGCCGCCCAGATCTTCGAGACGGGCATCAAGGTCATTGACCTGATTGCGCCCTTCGCTAAGGGTGGTAAGATCGGCGTCTTCGGCGGCGCAGGCACGGGCAAGACGGTTATCATAACAGAGCTTATTAACAATGTGGCGACGCAGCACGGAGGCTACTCGGTCTTCTGCGGCGTGGGTGAGAGAACACGTGAAGGCACCCAGCTATACCAGGAGATGCGCGAGTCGGGCGTGTTGGATAAGACTGTCATGGTCTTCGGCCAGATGAACGAACCGCCCGGCGCTCGCTTGCGCGTCGGCCTCTCAGGTCTGGCGATGGCTGAGTACTTCCGCGACACAGAAGGCGCTGACCTCCTGCTTTTCATAGATAACATATTCCGCTTCGTGCAGGCGGGTTCCGAGGTGTCGGCGCTGCTGGGGCGTATGCCCTCCGCCGTAGGCTACCAACCGACGCTGGCTACCGAAATGGGCCAGCTACAAGAGCGTATTACCTCCACCAAGCGCGGCTCGATCACATCTGTGCAAGCCGTGTACGTGCCCGCCGATGACTATACCGACCCTGCGCCCGCCACCACTTTCGCCCACCTTGATGCCACCATCAACCTGGAGCGTTCGCTGGCGGCCCAGGCGCTTTTCCCGGCAATTGACCCGTTAGCTTCTACCTCTCGTATCCTTGACGCACGTATTGTGGGGCAGGAGCACTATGATGTGGCTCGCGCCGTACAGCGCGTGTTGCAGCGATATAAGGACCTTCAGGACATCATCGCCATCCTCGGCATCGAGGAGCTTTCGGAGGAAGATAAGCTGACCGTTGGTCGCGCCCGCCGCATCCAGCGCTTCCTATCGCAGCCGATGTACACAGCCGAAGCCTTCACAGGCATCCCAGGCGCATATGTTTCTATCGCCGATACAGTGCGCGGCTTTCAAGAAATCCTTGACGGCAAGTACGACGACCTCCCTGAACAGGCCTTCTATATGGCGGGAACCATCGAGATGGTGGTAGAGCGCGCCGCCACGATGCAGCAGGGGTAATACGCAATACGTAATAGGGAGCTTCCCAACAATGGCTTTGAGCCTTGAAGTTGTCACCGCCGAGAGGGTGGTGCTTACTGACGACAACATAGATATGGTGATCGCGCCTTCGGTTGATGGGGAGGTCGGCATATTGCCGCACCACGCGCCTTTACTCACGATCTTACAGATCGGCGAGTTGCGGGTTCGCAAAGGAGCCGACGAGCAAAGCATCGTAGTTGCGGGCGGCTTTATAGAAGTGCTACACGACAAAGTGACTGTGCTTGCCGATGCCGCTGAGCGCTCCGAGGAGATAAATATCGCGGCAGCCGAGGAAGCTCGCACACGCGCTGAGCAGGATATGGCAAATCGTGGCAATGTAGATACAGCGGCAGCAGAGGCTGCGATGCGCTTCGCCACCTTGCGGATCCGCGTGGGCAACAGACGGCGCAGACTCCGGCGCGAGGAGGGATAGTTGTTTTCGCGCTCTATAGGTATTGATCTGGGCACGGCTAACGTGCTTGTCTTTGTTCGGGGTCGCGGCGTAGTGCTCAATGAGCCTTCGGTAGTGGCTATCTCAACGCGTGATGGCCGCGTCAAGGCGGTTGGTAGGGCGGCATACGATATGCTTGGCCGCACCCCCGACAGCGTTGAAGTCGTGCGTC
>JADEYI010001964.1_pt1 | contig 12100 bp, 7 predicted proteins | sample 8542331 | NCBI WGS metagenome assembly JADEYI01 (sample SAMN16510988, study PRJNA670497) | mine drainage metagenome | isolation source: biofilm near Copperflume 1 | place: Germany: Marsberg coppermine Kilianstollen | collected 2018-02 | reverse complement strand
GCACTGACAAGGCTATCACAGTGTTGTTTTCGACATAAAAGCTTATATTGTGCTCGCTGCGAGCAAACTTGTCTTTCACGTACAGCAGGGTAATGGCTTCTGCTGCATTGAGATAGCCATTGTCCTGAAGTAACCTCTCGACATCTTTGAGGGCATGTACTTCGGTGATGGGGATGGTTACGTTGTTATAACTTAGTGTGGGTTTGTTTGGCACTATTATTTCCTCATTTATTATATTTTGCAACCGTACAAGCAAGCGAACTGGACGCGGGCCGATTATGAATGTTAACGACCACCATCGGCCATACCTCGTAGGCGCACAATTTATTGGCGCACCGCCGATTTATCGGCCAATGGCTCGTTGATGCTCTCGCCCTCCCCAGGCCGATAAATCGGCGATGTGCGCGATAAATCGGCACCTACGAAATGACCGATGGTGGTCGTTAACATTCATGATCGGCGGCCCCTACGGCTGATCCATACACTTTGCAGGTTAATGCGCCATGAAGTTTTGCCAGAAGAGGTGCATGCGTTCGCGCAAGGGGGCGTGTTCTGGCTTGCGCAGGTAGGGGTCGAGTTGCCAGAGTTTGGTTGCCAGCGAGCGCGACAACTCGATGAGTTTTGTATCGCTGAGGTCGGCCATGCGCAGTTCGGGCATACCACTCTGGCGTACACCGATAAAGTCACCGGGGCCACGCAGTCGCAAGTCTTCCTCGGAGAGGCGGAAGCCATCATAGGTTTTCTGGAACACGTCCAGGCGTTCCTGGGCTGTAACGCTGGCATCGGCACTGAGGACGTAGCAGTAAGATTGCGCCTTGCCACGCCCAACGCGGCCACGGAACTGGTGGAGTTGTGAGAGGCCAAAGCGGTCAGCGTCTTCGATGACCATCACGGTGGCATTAGGTACGTCGATACCGACCTCGATGACCGAGGTAGCAACGAGGATGTCCAGTTCGTGATCGCGGAAACGCCGCATGGTCTGGTCTTTCTCGGCGGGCTTCATCGCGCCGTGGAGCAGGCCCATGCGTTGATGGGGGAAGACTTCGCGGCTCAAGCGTTCATATTCGCTGGTTGCGGCTTTGACGGCCAGCGTCTCGGATTCCTCGATGAGGGGGCAGATGATAAAGGCCTGGTGACCATCGGCGACCTCGTGGGCGATAAGTGTATTGGCTTCTGTCCGGCGCGCTCCGGTGCGCCAGCGCGAGATAATGGTCTGTCGACCGGGGGGGAGTTGGTCGATGACCGAGACATCCAGATCGCCATAGAGGGTGAGGGCGAGCGTGCGCGGTATGGGGGTTGCCGTCATTACCAGCATGTGCGGGTGATAGCCCTTCTGGCGCAGCAGGTCGCGTTGTTCCACGCCAAAGCGGTGTTGCTCATCGACAATAACCAGTCCGAGCCGTTGAAAATGGACATCTTCCTGGATCAGCGCGTGCGTGCCGATAGCGACCATAGCTTCTCCACTTTCGACGGCGGCGCGTCCCATTGTGCGTTCGCGCTGTTTCAAGCTGCCAGTTAAGAGGACGGTACGGATGCCGAATGGTTCCAGCATGGCACTGATGCTGCGGGCGTGCTGTTCCGCCAGGAGTTCGGTGGGAGCCATAATTGCGCCCTGGTAGCCATTCAGCGCAGCGACGAATAAGGCGGCTGCCGCTACCGCCGTTTTACCGGCTCCGACATCGCCTTGTAGCAGGCGACACATTGGTTTGTTCTGGCCGAGATCGCCTAATATCTCGTTGATGACGCGTCGTTGCGCGTTGGTAAAGCAGAATGGGAGGGTGGCCTCAAATGGTTGTGTAGTGACGACAGAGACCTCTGACCAGAGCGTGGTGACGAGGGCATTGGACGTTTCCTCTGTTTCGTCTGGTGCCGTTGTCTGGATCTGCTCATCCGAGGTTGAAGCATCGATAAATACTTTTGTGGGGTCGATCTTGAAGGCGTTGCCCTGGGGAGCTTCGCGTTGCCAACGACTGCGCCGCTCTTGCATGCCTAGCTGGATGAAGAAGAGTTCGTCAAAGGCCAGGCGACGGCGGGCAGAGGTCAGGGCGATGTTGCTTTCTGGATAGTGAATGTGCGAGACGGCATCGGGTAAGGGCATTAATTTGCCTTCGCTGCGTATCCAGGCTGGAAGGTGGTCGGGAATCATGGCCGCGTAGCGGTCAACCACCCATTTGGTGAAACGCCGCAACGTTTTGGCGTGCAATCCCTCGGTCAGTGGGTACATGGGTACTAAGCGACCGGTGTTTAACAAATCGCCCTGCTCTGGTAGTTCATGGCTGCGCACGGAAAATTCGATCTTATTGCCAAAGCGTTGCTTGACGCCCGTGACCACCAGGTAGGAACCCTGGGCGGCCTTCAATTGCTTTTGCAGGTAGGGTTGGTTAAACCATGACACGTTGATCTTGCCAGTTTCATCGGAGATGGTGGCAATAGTGCGCGTGCGTCCACTGCCTGTTGGGGAGGTTTTCACTTCCCAGATCAGGCCCATGGTGGTAGTGACTTCGTTGAAGGGAATATTGGCGATTTTGATCAGTTTGCTATAATCGCGGTGTTCGCGGGGAAAATAAAAGAGCAGGTCGCGCACCGTCCGTATGTTCAGGTTGTGCAGCCTGGCCGCGACCGTTGCACCCACACCAGGAATCGCTGTGATATCGGCACTCAACAAGGTCAGTACGGTGTGACCTGCTGTCATACCAGCTTCGAGACGGATGGTATTGTGGGGTGTTGTGACAGTTGTGACAATTGTAGCAGTTGTGGCTGGAGATTGAGTTTTCCCTTCGGCCTTGACGTGTGGTTTTCCGTTAGCACTTTCTTTAGGGGTCGCTCGTTTTGCGCGCGTCTGCGCTTGTGCTGTGTTTGCTGTATTTTTGGCAACGGGTGGAACCGTATTACGCTGTGCTGGCTCACTGGCGCGGGCGGAGGAAGATGCTTCTTTGGGCGAACTTTGTCCGTTGGCATCATTTGCTAATTCGTGCAGGATGGCAAGGGCGGCACGCAAGCTTGCTGCACGTTGCATCGGGTCCTGGCGGCGATATCCTTCCAGGTGTTCGGCAAAGTGATGAATGGGTCGCAGGTCAAGCCCCGCTTCTTTGCAGACAGTGCTGGTCTCCTCGGCCCAACGCGAGACAAAGAGTTCTAAGCCGCCCGGCTTGATGGCCTGGTCCTGGTGATTGGTGCGCTGCTCGTGCTGCAAGACTTTACGCGCACGCTCCACGTACATAGTCAGCGCGTTCTGTGTTGTATTTGACATAAGTTCTATTTCGCCATTCAAGGTATTGTTCTTTGTGCTCTTGTACTATAGTGGGTTTGTGGAACAAGTGTCAAGCGAGGGAAAGGCAGGATGAGAAGGGCTGCTGGTTTGTGACAGTTGTGACAGGTGGTTGGAATGGGAACAGCAAAGAAGAGTTCGTGGTTTGTACTGATTGGGACAAATGGGACAGTGGTGACGGTTGTGACATTTGTGACACCTATTTTTGATGGAACAGAGGAGGAGGATGTTGGTAATAGAAAGACATGGGTGGGTGCAAGTTTTGACAAGGTGTAGCCTTGTGTTGCCTTAGAAATAGTGTAGCATATTTTATTGTAGCAAGCAAGGGGTGATATGCATAATTTTTTTGCCGTGTTTCTCGTGTAACTGGAGCATTGAGGGCTAGTGCTTTCTCACAGCACCTCTTTGGGAAAGAGAGGAAAGTTGGGGACACCCCAAACCCCGCCAGGGGAGTGCCCCTGGACCCCCTTTTCCCGAACGAGTCTTGTGTTTCTGCACCAGGTAATCCAACTCGCATCAAATCACGTAATTATTGTTAAGCAGGAAGTCAAGTACGATTAGTCACATTGGTGACTAATGTAGTTTTTCTGCTAGTAGTTTTCTAAATAAGAAAGGGAGTTATAATGAACTCAATACGTTTTCTTCCAACATCAGTGCATGGTGTCCTGGATTACCTTGTAGGAATTGCCTTGATCGCAGCACCTTTCCTCTTTGGGTTTACTTATGTCGGAGGCATTGCCGTGTATTTGCCTATCATACTCGGTATTGGACTCATACTCTATAGCTTTGTCACGAACTATGAGCTTGGCATACCTGGCATAAAGTTCATCCCGATGCCATATCATCTGGTCTTCGACTTTGTTGCCGCTGCTTTGCTCGCTGCTTCGCCATTTCTCTTCGGGTTTTCCAGTAAGCCTCTCAACGTCTGGCTTCCACACTTTGTTGTTGGTCTCACGGTCATTGTGGTGGTTCTCGTATCACAAACACATCCTAAAATGATGGCCAAAACTGCATAGGTGGGTTGGTCTGCTATAGGTGTAAGCTTGCTGGATATCCAGCAGACTTACACCTTTTTTGTGAACAATGTTTCTCTAAACATAAAGCATGCGTGTTTCGGTTTCTAAGGGGGCATATTTCTGCGCCTTTTAGCTATTTGCTCTCATCTTGTTGCGCAATTCGTGGAGTCTTCCCACGGGAAGTGCAACGAGATGAGAGCAAGCAAGGGGTGAGATATGTAACTTTTTTGTCGTGTTTTCCGTGTAAAAAAGTGGCACTGCAAAAAAGGAGAAATGTTATGACGACGAATGAGCGACCTATTAATGAGCAGTCTACGGTAGTAGGTGTTTTTGAAATGCGTTCACAGGCGGATGCCGCGATACATGAGTTGCAGGAGGCGGGCTTTCGCGATGATCAGATAGGCTTTGTGGTGCGGAATGGCGAAAGCGGTGTTGCGCCTGCTGTTGAAAACGAGACCAATGAGACTGAGGCTGGTTCTGGTGCGGTGGCCGGTGTTGTTTCCGGTGGCATTATTGGTGGCGTGGTAGGAGCGGCGGCGGCATTACTTGTGCCAGGGGTTGGACCGGCGATTGCAGGCGGCATCTTGATTGCGGTACTGGGCGGAGTCGTTTTTGGGGCCGCGGCAGGCGGTATTCTCGGTGCTTTAATGGGTATGGGCATACCGGAGGAGGAGGCGCGTTACTATGAGAGCGAATTTTCTTCTGGTCGTACCATTATCACCGTGCAGACTGCTGATCGGCAGCAAGAGGCCACGAGTATCCTGCATCGCAATGGTGGCTATGACGCGGGTACGCGCTTTGTCCAGGTAGAGGCACAAGCACCTGTTTATCACGTCAATAGTACAGGTTCGCCAGAAGCAAATGGCTCAACTATGCAGTCACCTTTGTCTTCTCAACCCCCCCAGCAGACACAGCAATCACAACAGGTTCCTGATACAAATGAATCTACCCGCCATCACGATCCGGTGGGGTGAATGATCCCAATGTTCGGCTGCCGCGTGTTCCGTAAAGGGAAGTTTATAGAATACCAATAGGCGTCAAGCTAAGCCCCACGCCGCCCCAGGGTACCCGTGAAGGGGCAATACATCTCACTTAAGCCAAAACCCCCCCACCCCAGGGTACCCGCAAGGGGCACCCCTACCATGGACCAACGCGGCTCCACGAGCGTCTCCGTCCATGGTAAGGGTACCCTTCACGGGTACCCTGGGTGTCAGGCTGATTTCTCTTGTTCTTCACTGGGGACGGTAAAGTGAATCTCTAATGCTTTGTTTATAAAGCGGGCAACGGTTGCCTCCTGGTTGGCTAGAATGGAGGGTAAGGTGATATCGCGCTTGAAATTGCCGATCTCGACGATCATCTCGTCGCCTTTTTTGGTCATGAGCACTTTGTCCATCTCGACATGCGGGAGTGGGAGGCGCAAGATGTAGGTATCGCCATGGTGGGTGATTTCCTGTATTTGACCTTTATAGAAGACCTGGGTGGGGTCTTGTTCGCCAAAGATGGTATCGCCTAGCTTACCGAGCTGGTCGATGCCAAGAATTTCGTGCGAGTAGTAGGGAGCTTCCCAGATGGGCAGAGGCGCGAAGGTCGCGTGAATTTGTTGGCGTAGCTTCTCCTGGTTGGTATACATCTCTTGCATAAAGGTATCTTGATAATGACCGGGGGCGATGACGCGGTTACAGATGACAGCATCAATGGGATAGCCGAAGAGAGCAAGGTAGGTTTCGGCCCGTAAAGCCTCTTTGATTACCATGCGTTCAGGGTTGACGACTGGCCGATAGGAACTGATGGTGGGGTCACTGAGTGCTTCGCGCAAAACTTTGACGCGCTCACTGAGGGCCTGCACGGCATCCAGGATTTCGGCGGAGGGCAGGAAAGCCTTAATCAGTGGACGAGCCAGGTTGAGGGTGCCGCTTTGCAGGTTCATGAGGCGACCAGCATACCATTGGAAGGTGTCGGGCATGCTGAGGAGGCGCACGGTCTCACCGGTTGGCGCGGCATCGATGACGACCACGTCGAAGTTGCCTTCACGGGCATTGCGATAAATGTTAATCAGGCTGACGATCTCGTCCATGCCTGGGATGAGGGCCAGTTCTTCTGCCATGACGGAGTCGATACCGCGTTTACGCAGTATTTTGCTCATCGAATCCTGTAATTTGCCCCAGCCGCGACGCATCTCATCGAGGGCGTTGACCTCTTGTGCCCAGAGGTTAGGAGCCAGTTCTCTGGGTTCTGAGGTGAGGGGCATATTCAAGCAATCCGCCAGGCTATGGGCCAGGTCGGTGCTGACGACCAGTGTACGTTTGCCCATCATGGCGGAGCGTACTGCTGTGGCCGCGGAGATGGTGGTTTTCCCGACGCCCCCTTTTCCAAGGTAAAGAATAATACGCATAGTAGTCCTTGCTTTCAATGTTCTAAACTTATGAAATCTATCATACAGCGACCTCTATGAAGATGGGAGGTCGCATAAGCTTGTCATCTTTATCTACGTCCATTGCCCCTCTTCGGTTAGACTTTATGGTTATGCTTATCGAAATGGGTACTTATGTATGCTCACGGTTGGAACCAGTGTAGCACATTGCTATGCATTTGTGCGTGAGCAATCAAGGTGCATGAATGGTCTGTAGGGGCCGATTTATCGTGCTCACCGCCGATAAATCGGCCCCTACGCTTGCTTGCTACGTTCTTCGGTGACGTACTTGACGAAGCTCTGTCTATGCTCTAGAAAAGGTACGTCTCGTTGTGTAGATTGGTAGTTGATTGTTCTGTGACTGCAAAGATTGCCCACTCCATCTTATGTATCAGGCATGGGGAGGTTGTGTATGGCTGACCATCTAGGACGGCAATTAGGAAACTATCGCCTCATCCGTCTTCTGGGACGTGGTGGTTTTGCGGATGTCTATCTAGGCGAGCATGTCCATCTGGATATAAACGCGGCGATCAAGCTGCTACATACCCAACTGACCGATGAAGACATCGCGCTGTTCCGCAGCGAAGCCCGTACTCTCGCCCGACTGATTCACCCACAGATTGTGCGATTGCTTGATTTTGGCATTGAGAACAATATTCCCTATCTCGTGATGGACTATGCGCCAAACGGCACATTCAGGGAGCGTTATCCACGCCACACCACCTTACCATTGCCCTCCATTATCGCCTATGTGATGCAAGTTGCTGACGCTTTGCAGTTTGCGCATGACGAGAAGCTGATTCACCGCGATATCAAGCCGGAGAACATGTTCCTGGGAAGGCGCAACGAGGTGGTGGTAGGAGACTTTGGTATTGCCGTGCTCTCAAAATCGACACGTTCGCGCAATTTACAAGATATCGCTGGGACCGTGGAATACATGTCACCGGAGCAGTTACATGGCAAGCCGGGCCGGGCTAGCGACCAGTATTCCCTGGCGATAGTGGTCTATGAATGGTTGACTGGCGAGGTGCCATTTGGTCGCGGGGAAACCTATCGCCTGCTTAAACAGTATAATCGGGCCATCGCGGACTTTGATCGCGCTATCGCCATTGACCCCAATTATGCCTGGGCCTATGGCAGTCGCGGCCAGGTCTATTCCGCGTTAAAACAGCAGCAGAAGGCGATCCAGGATTTCGATCGTGCGCTCGCCATTGATCCCAGCCTCAACTGGGTGAAAACTGCCCGCGACGCAGCGGTACGGCAAAGCTAAGTTTACGAGGAGTAATCAAAAGAGCAGGACACCCATATGCGGGTGTCCTGCTCTTTCCCAGTTGCGAACTGGGTATGTCAAACGGCATCGATGAAAGATGCCATGTTCAGCTAAGGGTTACAATTCCATTTTGCCAGAGAGAACCATAAGTTTGAGGAACTCCAGGTGGCGAATAATCTCCGTGCGGTCACTGCCACCGTTCTGGTACCATTGGCGGAGCCAGAGCAGAGATAGCACTTCATCGGAGGTAAAGCCCTCCTGGGCGAGCATATCCATATCGGTAGTAGTGGTTTCAAGGTTTGTTTCGGTTATTAAATGTTCTTCAGAATGGATTTGCGGATTCATAATCGTTTCCTTCCGCCTGTAGCAGGCATTCCGCTAATGTGTCTATTCCGTGTATGCCCATGGTATATATTCATTGCCGTTCGGCTATTAACAGAGCTGGACTCGTTCTCTTTAATAGACGTTCGACGCCATACATTTTCAAATACCAATTTCTTCCTCTCCCACTCCCTCCTCCCCTATCCCTTCCTCTACTTATTCTTGATGTACCTAGCATAAACGGAATGCGGCGAAATAGCTATCTACTACACGACATGTAACTTGTGAAATATGTCACATCCAGTATCCAGCAAGCCTTCCAGGTGAGGAAAAGTGCTTGCTTGCATTGGTTGTCTGAAGTATATACGTGTGAATCTGCTTGTTGGTTCCATCAAATAACCCCAAATTTCGCGGAATATATATCCAGATTTACCGATACGACGAGAGTAATTTGATGTGTTATATATAGTAACGTCGGCAGGTTACAAAAAAGAGAAAGAGTATTAGCCAACAAGCGAGTGGCCCCACCAGGGCGACCGCAAGGGATCGCCCCTACCATATACGAGCCTGTCAAGCCGATTCATTCGTATATGGTAGGGGCGATCCCTTGCGGTCGCCCTGGCACTCTACCTAATGATATGCTTACAAATGACGCACGACGATATTGACCAGTTTGCCTGGGATATAGATGACCTTCTGCACCGTGGACTCACCGATGAACGACGCGACTCGTGGGTTGTTCAGGGCCAGCATACGCGCCTCGCTTTCGCTGATTGTTGCCGGGACTTCGACACGCTCGCGCACTTTGCCGTTGACTTGCATGACCAGCGTGAAGGTTTCGTCATGGGTCAGAGCCTCATCGTAGTTCGGCCAATCTGACAGGTGAATGCTGCCTGTATGTCCCGTCTGGTGCCACAGCTCTTCGGTAATATGTGGGGCCATCGGGGCCAGCAGTTGCAGCATGGCCTCCAGCGTTTTGCGGTAAGCGGCAGTGTGGGCGACAGGCTCATTTTGCTGCTTGACCAGCACGTTGTTACATTCCATCAGTGCGGCCAGAGCCGTATTGAAATGGAAGTTGCTCAGGTCTTCCGTGACGCGCTTGATGGTCTTGTTGCGCAGTCGCTCGATGGCCTTGCTTTCAGCAGTCTCCTGCGTGTTGACCTTGCCCTCGACCCAGTTGTCGGTGACGACGCTCCAGAAGCGGTTCATGAACCGCCAGACCCCTTCTAAATTGTCGGCCTTAAAGGTGCCGCCGGCATCGAAGGGACCCATGAACATCATGTAGCAGCGCACGGTATCCGTGCCATACTTCCTGACATAGTCATCGGGTGCGACGACGTTGCCGCGTGACTTGGACATCTTCTGCCCATCAGGCCCCAGCACGATACCCTGATGGAACAGGCGCGTAAAGGGTTCGTCAAAATGCAGGTAGCCCATATCGCGCAGTGCCTTCACAAAGAAGCGTGCATACAGCAGATGCATGACGGCGTGTTCCGCGCCACCGATATATTGATCGACAGGCAGCCAGCGTTGCATGGCCTCTTCGCTCCACGCCTCTTTATCGTTGTGCGGGTCCGCGTAGCGCAGGAAGTACCACGAGGAACACATGAAGGTATCCATGGTATCGGCCTCGCGCGTCGCATGACCGCCGCAGATGGGGCAGGTAGTGTTGACGAAATCCGCCTCGTAGCGCAGCGGGGATTCGCCGCCGGGCTTGAACTGGACATTGTCCGGCAGCAGGACGGGCAGTTGCTCCTCCGGTACCGGCACCATGCCATGTTGCTCGCAGTAGACGATGGGGATAGGCGCACCCCAATAGCGTTGGCGGCTAATCAGCCAGTCGCGCAGACGATAGGTGACCATATGCTTGCCGATGCCCTGCTCCTCGATGTAGCTGATCATTTTGGCAATCGCTTCAGAGGCGGGTGTGCCATCGAACGGGCCAGAATTGACCATGACGCCCAGGGATTCGCGCGCCTCTGTCCACGTCGCGGGATCGCTCGGAGCCTCGTCCGCAGCGCGAATGACCTCGCGTATGGGAATGCCGAACTTGCGAGCAAACTCGAAGTCACGTTCGTCATGGGCCGGAACACCCATGATGGCACCGGAACCGTAGCCCATCAGCACGTAGTCGGCGATCCAGACGGGTACCTGTTCGCCATTGACCGGGTTGGTGACGTAGCCACCGGTAAAGACGCCCGTTTTCTCCTTCTCCGTGCTCATGCGCTCGATCTCGCTCATATGTCGCGCCTGGTCTACATAGGCATCGACTTCTGCCTGGTGGTCGGGCGTGGTGATCTTCTCAACCCAGGGATGTTCCGGAGCCAGCACAAAGAAGGTGGCACCATAGATGGTGTCTGGTCGTGTGGTGAAGACAGGAATCTCTTCACGATGGCCATCGATCTCCGCCGAGAAACGAATTTCCGCGCCCTCACTGCGCCCAATCCAGTTGTGCTGCATGGTGACTGTTTTGTCGGGCCACTCGATGTGAGAGAAGTTCAGCAGTTCCTCGGCATAGTTGGTGATGCGCAGCAGCCACTGGTCGATCTCCTTACGAATCACGACGCTGCCGCAGCGTTCGCATGTGCCATCGGGCAGTACCTGCTCGTTGGCCAGGGTGGTGTTACAGCCAGGGCACCAGTTGGCGGGTGCCTTGGTGCGATAGGCCAGGCCGCGCTTGTAGAATTGCAGGAACAGCCACTGCGACCACTTGTAGTACTCTGGCAGGCAGGAGATGATTTCGCGCTCCCAATCCCACTGTGCGCCCAGTACACGCAGTTGCTGGCGCATTGCGTCGATATTTTGCAGTGTCCAGGTGCGAGCTTGCACGCCATGCGAGATGGCGGCATTCTCGGCCGGCAGTCCAAAGGCATCAAAGCCGATGGGTTGCATGACGTTGAAGCCGTTCATGCGCATGAAGCGACCGTAGGCGTCGGCGGGCGCGAAGTTGTACCAGTGGCCCATGTGCAGGTCGCCGGATGGGTAGGGTAACATGACCAGGTTATAGAATTTTGGTTTGGGTGAGTTGTCGGGGGCGTGGTACAGGCCCTCTGCTTCCCAACGGGTGCGCCATTTTGCTTCAATTTCTTTTGGGTTGTACTTTGTGCGTGTAATCATAATTTTTCCTCTCCCTCTTTAGATCGCCAGAACCTTCTCATCGCTGGACTTCTCACTGCCTACGGCAGTTTGCCAGTATTTTGTATTGGATGCAGTTTGTGCAGCCGCAGGCTGCACAAACTGCATCCAATACAAAATACTGGCTAGCCGCTGCAAGCGGCGATGAAAAGTTACTGCAATGATAAAAAAGAATACGTGTATGAGACCAATCTACATAACAATGTGAGAACATAAAAAAAGCCTTTCATCCACATAGGGACGAAAGGTTATTCCGTGGTACCACCCTGATTTTCCATCAATACATACATTATGCATAGGTAGCATTAGTAACATGGGTGGACCTGAGGGGATTCGAACCCCTGACCTCCTCCATGCCATGGAGGCGCTCTCCCAGCTGCGCTACAGGCCCGTGCGCGATATTATGTGTTGCTGAGTACCTATGAATGAATGAGTGTATTGATGTCACTCATTGTACGCGATAACGGGCGTCCCGACAAGTGCTAGGTTCTTTGGCTGGTACTATTGGCATGCGTGCAACTGGTAAGCGTATGTATGTATGCCAACAAAAAAGCCAGGAAAAGGAACTTCACGCTTATTGCTCACAGGCGAGTTCGGTCAGGTGTTGTTTAGCCTTGCACCAACCGGCTATTCTCTGTCGAAAAGTTGACCTACTACTCCTGCTCACCGCTAGTGTCTTA
>JADEYI010001963.1_pt1 | contig 12115 bp, 3 predicted proteins | sample 8542331 | NCBI WGS metagenome assembly JADEYI01 (sample SAMN16510988, study PRJNA670497) | mine drainage metagenome | isolation source: biofilm near Copperflume 1 | place: Germany: Marsberg coppermine Kilianstollen | collected 2018-02 | reverse complement strand
ATGGCAACGGCAGTGTTGCGACGTTCTGCTGAAGTTTCCTTCATAGTGCTCTCACCTGAGAGATGCTCTCCGCGCTGCTCAATGAGCCGGCCGGTTCCTTGCGGCTACCCTGCTCAATGAAAGCAGCCAGCGATCGAATTGTCGGATATTGAAAGAAACTGATCAATGCGATCTTCGTATCGATTTTTTTCTGATTCAGCTCCGCATGAGCCTTTACGATTTGCAGCGAATGCGCGCCCAGATCGAAGAAGTTGTCATCCAGTCCGACACGTTCGATGTTCAGCAGATTGCAGAAAATTGCGGCAATCGTTTGTTGCAGGGTGCTGGCGGGCGGCGTAAACGCCAACTGGTTTGCCGCAGCGTCCCGCTCCGGCGCAGGCAATGCCGCGCGGTCCAGTTTTCCGTTAGGCAGCCGTGGAAGCTGCTTGAGAGAAACGAATGATGCCGGAACCATATATTCCGGCAGCACGGCGCGCAGACGGTCGCGCAGGCTGGAATTTGCCGGTGGCTCGTTTTCTCCACAGGCGATATAGCCAATCAGACGTTTATCCCCATTGTCCTCTCGCAGCAGCGTCACCGCGTCCAGAATGCCGTCGCAGTCGCGCAGAGCATTTTCGATCTCTCCCAGTTCGATGCGGAACCCGCGGAACTTTACCTGGTGGTCCATCCGGCCCAGAAAGTCGAGCGTGCCATCCGCACGGTAGCGGACCATGTCGCCGGTTCGATAGAGCCGCGAGGAGGAATTTCGATGAGAAAATGGCGATGGAATAAAGCGTTCGCTGGTCAGCTCCGGACGGTTGAGATAGCCGCGCGCAACTCCCTCCCCACCGATCCATAATTCGCCAGCCACGCCGAGCGGAGCTGGCTGCCCCAGCGCATCGAGAACGTAAAAGCCGGTGTTCCGAATCGGCCTGCCAACTGGAACCGTTGCGGCGCCAGCGTGCTCGACGCGCAGCACAGCGGACCAGATGGTGGTTTCGGTGGGGCCGTACATGTTCCAAAGGCTTCCTGAACGCACCAGCAAAGACCGCGCCAGATCGGGATCGAGGGCCTCGCCGCCACAGAGAATCTTCAGTTCTGGATCGCCTTTCCATCCCGCCGCGATCAGCAGTTTCCAAGTGGCCGGGGTCGCCTGCATCACCGTAGGCCGATAGCGCGCCAGGTCCGCCAGCAGCGAAGCTGGATCGCCCGGCTCCAGCGCGATGCACACTGTTGCACCGCTGTACAACGGCAGCAGCAGTTCCAGCGCAGCAATATCGAATGACGGCGTTGTCACGGCCAGCAGCACGTCGTCGGCGGTAAAGCCGGGCTCGGCGCGCATGCTCTCAAGAAAATTCACCAGGGAACGGTGGGTGATCTGCACTCCCTTTGGCCTTCCCGTCGAGCCGGAGGTAAAAATCACATATGCGAGATTCTCCTGGGCACGCTGGTCCGATGTATCTGCCAGATATGTATCTGTCAGATATGTCTTGCTGCCGCCTGACGGATCCGGGGCAATCTCATCCAGACAAATAATTTGCCGTGCGGACGCAAGTGGACCTTGCGGCAGTAGCGGAATCAGGTCTCTGGTAGTAAGGACGACCAGGGGCGCGGCATCCTCCAGGATGTTTGAGATTCGGCCTTTGGGATATGCCGGATCGAGAGGAACATACGCCGCTCCCGATTTTGCAACGCCGAGCATGGCCGCAACTAAATCCGCCGAGCGCTTGAGGCAAAGCGCCACCAGTTTTTCCGGCCCGGCGCCGCGTGCGCGCAGGTGCTCTGCAATTTGGTTCGCGCGTTTCTCCAGCTCTCCATAGGTCAGCGAGCAATCTCCGGCGATGACCGCGACCCTGGCCGGGGTCCGACACGCGTGTTCTTCGAATCGCTGCTGGAAACAGACGCCGGCCGGAATCGGGGCGTCTGTCCGGTTCCACTCGATCAGGAGTTTCCGCCGTTCCGCATCCGACAATAGAGAGATCGCCCCTATCTTTCGGGTCGCGTCCTCTGCCACTGCGTGCAGGATCTCCAGGTAATGCTGCTGAATTCCTGCGATCGTTTCCGGCTGGTAGAGGTCCGCGTTGTAATCGAAATAGGCCCACAGTTCGCCATGCCGAGGATAGACCTCCACGGTCAGGTCGAAGCGGGCCGTCTCCATCTCCGGCTCCAGCACAGTGGTCACTACATGGGGCAATACAAGGTCATCCAGGCGAAAATTCTGCAAGGTGAACATGACCTGAAACAAAGGAGAATGATCGAGCGACCGCTCTGGCCGGAGCACTTGCACCAACTTGTCGAAGGGCACATCCTGATGCTCGTAGGCGCCCAGGGTCACATCGCGCACCCTGCCAAGGAGTTCGATAAAAGAGGGGTTGCCGCTCAGGTCGGTGCGCAAGACGAGGTTATTGACGAAAAATCCGATCAGCGGGTTCAGTTCGGCGCGGCTGCGGTTGGCGGAAAGCGAACCGAGCACGATGTCGTCCTGGCCGGAATAACGCGCCAGCAACACCTTGAACGCTGCCAGCAGCGTCATAAACAAGGTGACGCCGTGGGACTGGCTCAACTGCTCCAACGCCTTTACCAGCGGCATTGGAATGACCAGCTTCGCTCTGCATCCTCGCGCCGCATCTACTGACAGACGGCGGTGGTCCGCAGGAAACCCCAACACTGGCGGCGAGCCAGCCAATTGCTTTTTCCAGTAGGGGAGCTGACGATCCAGCTCGCCGGATTCCAGCCACTTCCGTTGCCACGCGGCAAAATCGACATATTGTATGGTCAGCGGTGGGAGCGAGGGTTCCCTTCCCGTCGCATAGGCCCGGTACAGTTCGGCGAGCTCAGCCAGCAGCACACCCATCGACCAGCCATCGGAGATCAGGTGGTGCATGGTCAACACGAGAAGATGGTTGTCCGGGGCAACGATCAGCAGTTCCGCGCGGAACAGCGGTCCACGGGTTATATCGAAGAGTTCCTGCCAGGACGCGGTGGCCCGTTGACGCAGCTCCGAACCCGGGCCATCGTCGAGGAGGTGGCGCGCATCGATTTTCGCAAGGCTCCATCCCGTGCCATCGGAGATCACGGCCCGCGGCGCGCCGTCGATTTCGACAAAGGTTGTTCTGAGATCCTCATGCCGCATAACAATTTCCGCAAGCGACCGTTCCAGCGCAGGCACATCCAGCAGGCCGATCATTCGCAGCGGAATTCCGATGTTGTAAACCGCGCTCTGTGGGTCCAGTTGATTCAGAAACCAGAGCCGCTGCTGGGCAAAGGAGAGCGGCAGCGGCCCGGAACGATCCACGACAGCGATGTTCTGTTCGCGGAGTCCGGACGGCTGCCGCGAGGCTTGAAGAAATGCGACGATCTCCTGCTTGCGGACGGCTAGCTCCTCGCGCAGATCCTTCGTGAGCACTCCCTGCGGAGCGCTGCACTTCAACGCATCGCCGTCCAAAGACAGCGAGGCATTTTTCAAACGGAGGTAGCCGAGCAGCTCAACGATCGATCTCATATGCGAATTTCTTCCTTGTGCGCTGGAGATGGATCCTCCTCCGCCCGGCCATGCGTGGCCCAAAGCATCGTCTCCAGCATTCGAACAATGTCAGAAACCGTGGGGTAGGCAAAAGCGATGGTGGGCGAAAGGTCCTGGCCCAGACTCATCTGTAGATTATTTTTCAAATCGACGGCCATCAGGGAATCGAGGCCGACATCGGTCAGGGGAACATCGACAGGAGGAAACTCTCCACGATGGAGGCCCAGCACTTGCGCAGCCTGCTCCAATACAAACGACTCGATAAATTTTCTTCGCTCCTGTGGTGGCATGTCGAGGGCGGCCCGCAGGCTTGCCGGCGCGTCCGAGGCCGTAACCGCTGGAACCATTTCCGGAGCGCTCACCTTCAATGGTTCAGGCTCCGCCAACCAGAACCGCTGCCGCTCCCACACCCGGGCTGGCAGCGGGATCGTGCGGCCGCCTTGTTCCGGGCCGCGCGCTGGCAACAGTGGAGCCTCTTCCAAAATAATGTGGGCATTCGTTCCGCCCAGGCCAAACGAGCTGACTCCCGCCACACGAGGCGTTCCGCTGCGTGGCCACGGAATTTTTTCTGTCGCCATTCCTAGCCGCGAGCCGGCCAGGGAAATCTGCGGATTCAATTGCTTAAAGTGGAGATTTTTGGGAATTTCGTCATGCTCCATGCAGAGCACAGCTTTGATCATTCCGGCCATTCCAGCCGCCGCTTCCAGATGGCCCAGGTTCGTCTTGACTGCGCCAAGAACACACCGCGGCGCAGCCTGTCCATCCTCTCCATAGACGGCCCTGACCGCCTCAATCTCAATGGGGTCGCCGAGTGAGGTGCCCGTTCCATGAGTCTCAACATAGCTGACTTCGCGCGGCTCCAGCATGGCATTTGCAAGCGCGGCGCGCAGCACCGCCTCCTGGGCCAGGCCATTGGGCGCGGTCAACACCGTCGTTCTGCCATCGTGGTTGATGGCAGTGCCACGAATCACCGCACGCACCCGGTCGCCCTGTTCAATCGCATCGGACAGGCGCTTCAATATCAGCGCACCGCTGCCTTCTCCGGGCACAAAACCATCGGCACGGGCATCGAACGTCTTGCATTTCCCATCGCCGGCCAGCATTCCCCACTCGGAGAAGACCCGCACCTCATCGGAAAGCGGCTTGAGGCTGCCGGCGGCGGCAATCGCCACTCCGCACTCGTGCGCCCGCAGGCTTTGGCAGGCGAGATGTACCGCTACCAGTGACGATGAACATGCCGTATCTAGCGCCAGGCTTGGTCCTTTCACGTTCAACAAAAAGGAGACCCTGCCCGCCGCCATACTATGCGCGGTCCCTATCCCGGCATGGGCAGAGAGCGGAGAGGAGACGCGGAAATGAAACCGCGCATAATCGCTGTTGCAGATGGCCGAAAAAACTCCAGCATCTGTGCCGGAAAGAACGCGCGGTTCGATGCCGGCATCCCACAACGCTTCCCACACCACCTCCAGCAGCAGGCGCTGTTGCGGGTCCATTTGCTCCGCCTCGCGCGGCGAAATGCCAAAATACGCCGCATCGAATCCATCGATCTCCGCGAGATATCCGCCCCGGCGTAAGGAGGGCGGCAAAGTGCTCGCATCCTTCCATCGTCCGGCGGGAATTTCTCCCACACAATCGCGGCCTTCCGCGAGCGCCATCCAGAATTGCTCCGGTGAACCGGCACCGCTGGGGAAACGGCATCCCATGCCCACGATCGCAATCGGATCGGAGGCGATGAGATCGAGGCTCTCCTTTTCCGCCCGCAGCTTTTTTACAGCGAGCGCGAGTTTGGCCGAGGAAACGCGCTGGTTTTGTAGCGCTACCATCAGGAACTCCTCTGCCCGTTGCCCATTAATGCCTGCAACGCATCTTCCTCCGACATTCCGTCGGCCAGCTTGCCGAGCGATCCGTTCTTCCTATTGACCGGGACGCCATTGGCAGATGTTTCCTCTGCTGGTTTCAGTTCATCGGGAGCGTCCAGCCGCATCCGTTTCAACAAGTGCGCGGCAAGCTGCTGAATCGTCGGATAGTTGAAGACAACGGTCGCGGGCACAGGAATCTCCAGAGCATTGCTGAGACGCCGCACAAATTCCAGACCCATGAGCGAATCAAGACCCATGCTTCCCAGTGGACGTTCCCGGTCGATTTTCCGGGTGGCAAGTTTCAGCACGCGGCCCAGCACTTCCTGCAAATAACCCTCGATAATTTCCTGCCGCTGCCGCCCAGGATCCGCAGCAGTCAACTGTTCGAGGATTTCCGACTGCTTCGGCTGACCGTCCGCGCCTGCTTTGCTCTTCGTCATCAATCCGGAGAACACGGGAGGAATGTCGTTTGGACCATGAAATTTGGCGAATCTCTCAGCGTCGATGGGAACTGCCATCACCTGAGATGGATTGGTCTCAAGAGCGCGCCGCAGCAGCTCGACCGCCTGCTTTCCCGAAAATGTATTCATTCCTTCCAGCGCGTAGCCTTCGATACTGCGTCCCGTACCTGCTGCCCGAGCGAGTCCGATCCGGTCCCAGCCTCCCCAGTTTACCGACATGGCTGGTTTGCCGAGGAGACGAAGATACTGAGCAAAAGAATCCATAAATGCGTTCGCGGCAGCGTAACTTCCCATGCCCGGTTGCGGGTGTACCGCAGCTATCGACGAGAAGAGGACGAAGAAGTCCAGCTCCTCCGACAGCGTCGCAGCATGAAGGTTCCATGTGCCGGCGATTTTGGGCGCCATTACGGGCAAAAATCTTTCCGGAGACAGGTCCACAATAAGCGCATCATCGACCACGGCAGCGGTGTGCATGATCCCCTTGAGCGGGAAGCCGCTTGCCCGAATCGTTTGCAGGACCCGGACCAGATCGGCTTCGCTGGTGACGTCCGCGCGGACCGTAATTACAGTGGCACCCGCCTGCTCAATTCTTCGAATTGCTTCGGCGGACTCGAGCGACGGCGCGCGCCGTGAAAGCAGCACAATTTGTCCGGCTCCGTTTTCCGCCATCCATTCAGCCACGGTCAAGGCCACGCCCCCCAGACCACCCGTGATGAGATAGGTGGCGCGCGCAAAAAACAGGGGCCGATCGTTTGCGGGCAATACGCGCACATCCCGATCCATCTGAATGGCGATCTTGCCGATATGCCTTGCCTGGGCCATAAAACGAAATGGCACGCCGGGGTCGGCGGCGGAGAAACTCCGCACGGGCAACGCCTGCCAATCTCCAGCTTCGATATGGCGCATCACCGTATGCAATAGCTCGGCAATATAGGAACGCCTCTGCTCAATCGCCGCGGCAAGATCGACGGCATGGAACGACAGGTTCCTGCGGAAGACTTTCAGCCCGAGGCGGCGGTCGTCATAGATATCGCGCTTTCCCAGTTCGATGAATCGTCCGTATGGCGCGAGGACTTCCAGCCCCTTCGACTGAAACTCGCCGGTCAGGGAGTTCAAGACGACATCGACGCCGCGTCCGTCCGTAATCTCCATCACCCCGGTAGCGAAACTCAGCGACCTGGAATCGAGAATGTGCTTCAACCCAAGCTTCCGCAGATAGTCCGCTTTCTCCGGTGAGCCGACCGTTGCGATAATGTTCGCACCGGCCCATCTTGCGATTTCGACCGCAGCCAGACCAACTCCTCCCGCCGCAGCGTGAATCAGCACCCACTCGCCGCGTTGAATACGCGCCAGTTCCACCAGGGAGTAATAGGCGGTCAGGAATGCGATGGGCGTCGTCGCCGCCTGATCGAACGTCATTCCAGGAGGTTTGGGAAGCACCATTTCCGCAGGAACGGAGACGAACGTATTCAGCATAGAAGTTTTCTGCATTGAGTCAGTTATAGCTATAACTTCATCTTCAACATGAATACTTTCAACGCCTTCGCCAACGGCAGTCACGCGTCCGGAACACTCAATCCCCAGCCGGATGGGTTTCGCGGGATCGAGTCCGGGATAAATCCCCATCACCTTGGTGACATCGATAAAGTTCAGGCCAGCCGCGACTACCTGAATGCCGACCTCCCCGGGGCGGGGAGAGGCACCTGAATTGGCCCGCAGCTCAAGATTGTCGAGAATTCCCGGCGCCGGAATCTCGATGCCATACTGCTCTCCATCGGCAAGCTGCCGTGCCTGCGCTACGGCGGCAACAGGAGAAAAATGGGTGATGCGCGCCAGATAGGTGGCGTTTCCCCGCAGCGCGATCCGGTCTTCCCTTCGGTCAGCGCACATCTCAAGAACCAGTCGAAGTGCTTCGATTGAATCCGGCGTCCCGCTCAAGTCAACCAGCGTGGTCCGGAGTTCAGGATGTTCGCGCGCCACGGTAAGACCGATCCCCCACATCGGGGCGTTTTCGATGCGCGGAAGATCGGTGGAGCCAGCCACCGTGATGGCTCCGGCGGTGACCAGCCACAGGCGCGGCAGCGTCTCTAAATTTGCTTTTGCAATTGCCTGAACCAGAGTTGGGACAGATTGGCTGCCCAAGGCCTGCGAGCGAATCAGGCCGTCTGCGCCGTATGCAGGAAAGGAGTCAGTGTCCAGAGTCCACAGATGCACCACGGCAGTCAGCACTCGCTCATTGAGGGCGGCTTCCGCCAACAGCCGCTCCAAATCCTGCGGCAGGCGGGGATTGATTTCAAATTCCGCCTCGGCGATCTTCCGGAATCCAGAACCGGGCCGGACGAGAGTACACAGGCCTCCCGCCGTTTCCACTGCATGTTTCATGGCTTCGGCAATTCCAATCGAGTCGGCGAAAATCAGCCAGTTCTCAGCCGATAACTTCGATGGAAGCAAAGCGTCTGCCTGAGTTGCTGAATATGTTTTGTTCTCGGCCTCCGCGAAGATCCAGTCCAGACTGTAGAGGGACTCGGTCGCCGCGGAGGGTAGCTCTCCGGCGACCCGCATCAATTCCATTCCGACAACATCGGCAAGAACGTTGCCTTCGGCATCAGCAAGCCATAGGTTCGCATGCACGCTACCCGCTGCGGCATCCGCGCCGATCAACGTAGCGCGCGCGAAAAGACCGCCTTCGACTGGGATGGAGCGATAGATACGAAATCGTTCGATCCGTACCGGCAAATAGGTGGCCTCAGGAGGAAACGACTCCTCTTCAGGAATTACGTGGATGGCTGCCTGAAAACAGGCATCGAGCAGAGCAGGATGGATACCGTATCGAGTGCCGTCCGCGATGTCGCACCGCAGGCCACACAGGCTTTCTCCGGGGCCGATCCATGCCTCTTCCACGCGTTGAAATGCCGGCCCGTAGTGCAAGCCGCTTTTTGCCGTCTTTTCATACAGTTCCTGATGACTGCGATGAACCGGGCACCGGCTCTTCAGTTCGGCCAAGTGCATCGTGGCGGGGACAGCAGAACCCGGTTCGACCGCCGTCACGATTCCGGTCGAATGAAGCGTCCATGCGGTTCTGACATTCTTGTTGTCCGCGTTTTCAGCCTGGTCCGCCCGGCCCCGCAAGTCGAACCGGAAGACGCCATTGTCTTCAGGAACAAGAGCGAGCTGGAACGCTTTGCGTCCGTTGTCCGGCAGATACATTGCGCTCAAAAACGCGACTTCACGCATTTCGAAAGCCTGCCCGTCAGTCACGGACTTTGCTGCGGACAACACCATCTCGATGTACGCGGAGGCGGGCAGGACAGCCGAACGTAAAACGCGGTGATCATTCAAATAAGGCAATGCTGAAATTTCCAGCTCTGTCTGCCACAGGTGTGTATCGGGCTGTAGTGAAGACTCGAAACTGCGACCCAGCAGTGGGTTGGTGTCGTCCGCTTGTTGTGCAAGGCGCAGGCGCGCCGGGTCGGCAGGCTCCGGCCAGCAGCGTTCGCGTTGAAATGGATATGGGGGCAGCGGCACGCAGCGCGCCCCTTCCGGATACAGCCGTTCCCAGGCAACTTTATGGCCGGACGCATACAACGCGGCCAGGCCTGACAGCAGCGTTGCTCGCTCCGGTTTGTCCCGTCGCAGAGATGCCACAGCAAGGGTGCGCGGATTGACCCGCCGCGCCGACGCTTCAATGGAAGGAAGCAGAATGGGATGCGGACTCAGCTCAATGAAGGTGTCGTGACCTTCGAGCGACAACTTTTCAATCGCCGGGGCGAACAGCACGCTATGACGCAGGTTTTTTACCCAGTAGTCAGCGTCCATCTGAATGCCGGCGACATATTCGCCGGTCACCGTGGAAAGCATTGGAACTCGGCCCGGTCGCGGTGCGATGCCGGTCAACGAAGCAAACAGACCATCGAGTATGGGATCGACCTGCGCGCTGTGCGAGGCAACATCCACCTTGATGCGGCGGCAATAAATTTCCTTCGACTCCAGCTCTTTGAGAAGAGCTTCGATCTCCGCATTGTCACCGGAAATCACCGTGGTATGCGGGCCATTGCTTGCAGCGACCGAGACGCCGTCTCGTGCCCGCAAAATGTTTTCCACCTCTGCCAGCGGCAGTTCCACCGTGGCCATGCCACCGGCGCTGTTCAAGGTCTTCATCCGGCGGCTGCGGCGGCAGATCACGGCGACGGCATCCGCAAGAGTCAGGATTCCGGCAATATGGGCCGCCGCTACCTCGCCCATGCTGTGACCTACGACGGCGTCCGGCACGATTCCCCAGGACTGCCAGACAGCGGCCAGCGAGATGCTCTGGGCAAACAAGGACGGCTGAATCACATCGATCTGCGACAGGAACCGTTCTGCATCCGCGCCGAGCACCCGGTCTGTCAAATGCCAGCCTGTCTCCGCGGCGATGGCGGCATCGCACTGTTCGAATGCCTGCCGGAAGACGGCGTCCTGCGCGAAAAGCTCGCGCGCCATTCCCAGCCATTGCGATCCCTGGCCGGATGCGACAAATACGATTTTTCCGCTCGCCGCGCCCGCTCGATTGAGGACGACGCGCTCGTTGTCCTCTTTCTCAACCGCGGCGACGAGATTCTTTCGCAGATCTGCGATGTCCTCGCCGACGATGGCGGCGCGGTATTCATGGTGGTTTCGCCGCACGCTGGCCGTGTAGCAAACATCGTGAATGGGGATGGAGGCTCCCACAGTTCGCATCTGCTCAAGGTGCTCGCGCAGCAGTGCGTGCAGCGCTTCCGGGCCACGGGCTGAAACTGGCAGCAGGAATGGCCCACTTCCCCGCGATATTTTTTCCGCCGGCTGCTCGACTCCCTGCAACACAACGTGCGCATTCGTCCCGGTAATGCCGAAGGAGCTGACGCCGGCCAGCAGCGGACTGTTTTCCTCCGCCAGGCTGAATGTCTCTCCGGCAACATGTACCGGGAGACTATCCCAAGCGACCTTCGGGTTGGGAACATGGAAGTGCAGACTGGGTGGAACCGTCCGGTGCTGCAGGGCGAGCGCCGTCTTGATAAGCCCCGCGACTCCCGAGGCGGACTCAGTATGCCCCAGGTTTGTCTTGATCGACCCCAGAGCGCAGGAACGCGTGACGCCTGTTTCCGCCAGCGCCATGCCAACGGCCTCAATCTCCACCGGGTCCCCGACACTTGTTCCGGTGCCGTGCATTTCAATGTATCGAAGGTCCTTCGGCTCAATCTGCGCGGATTTCCACGCGGCCTTCAACATCTCCCGCTGCCCATCGCGGCTGGGGGTGACCAGCAGCCCGCTGCTGCGACCGTCGTTATTCACAGCGCCGCCGCGAATGACGGCGTAGATGCTGTCGCTGTCGGCCAGTGCACGCGAATGCCGCTTCAGAACGACAATTCCCACGCCTTCGCTGCGCACAAAGCCATCCGCGGAGGCATCGCCAAATTTGCAGCGACCGTCGGGCGAAAGCATCTTTGCGTGGCTGAACAGTTCGGAGATCTCGGTGCCGAGAATCACGTTCGCCCCGCCAGCCAGCGCCATATCGATCTCTCCCGACCAGAGCGCCTGGCAGGCCATATGCACGGCGACCAGGGAGGATGAGCAGGCGGTATCGACGGTGATGCTGGGGCCTTGAAATCCAAACGTGAACGACAGCCGCCCCGATGCTGAGGACCGTCCGCAGCCGGTAATGGTGTAAAAGTCGCGTTCTGTCGCCGACTCATACAGGCGCGTCTCATATTCATTGGTCCACAGCCCGGTGTATACGCCGGTTGCGGACCCCGCATAGGACTCTCGAATCTGGCCGGCGTCCTCCAGCGCCTCCGATGCGACCTCCAGCAGCAAGCGATGCTGAGGGTCTATGTAGATGGATTCGCGTGGAGAAATCTCGAAAAATTGCGCATCGAAACCATCGATTTCACTGAGAAAACCGCCGCGATCTGTGAGCAACCGGCCCGGGGCGCGGCGTGCATCTTCATAGAGCCGATCCAGTTCGGCGAAGCGCCCCCCAGGATACCGGCCAACGCAATCCTTTCCCGCCATGAGTGCCTGCCATAGCTCTTGCGGGGTCGAAGCTCCAGGATAGCGGCACCCGATCCCGACAATCGCTATCGGGTCGGCAGCGGGACGAACTGTAGCAGCCAATCTCTCTCGCGCGCTCTTCGATTTTTTTTCTACACTCATCGGATTGAACCGCACATTTGGGACCCTACTCTTAATCTGACCAGCATCCGGCGACCTGTATCACGCGTTCAACTCGCCAACATCAAACTCCGTACAGTCGCGCGGGCCGTCATGCGGTCATGGAG
>JADEYI010001962.1_pt1 | contig 12118 bp, 9 predicted proteins | sample 8542331 | NCBI WGS metagenome assembly JADEYI01 (sample SAMN16510988, study PRJNA670497) | mine drainage metagenome | isolation source: biofilm near Copperflume 1 | place: Germany: Marsberg coppermine Kilianstollen | collected 2018-02 | reverse complement strand
TCGTAATGCGAACGCGCTGGCGATCCAGTGGAAGTTCTCCGAATAGAGCCAGCTAAGATCGTTGACTTCCTCATACCTTGCATAGGGCATTGCCAGTAAAGCTGAGTCTTTGCCGAACTTTACCGGCTTGACCGGCTTCTTGTAAGTTTTGTCAGCCAGGCTTTCATCCCGCAAGCTGGCCGGCACCTCAAAGCGAAACGAATCAAGCCAGAGTCGACTCGACCATTGATAGCCCTGCACCTCAATAGAGGTGCCCTGCTCCAGCTGCCGGATATAGGAACCGGCCGATCTCCGGTTCTCCGGCGACTCATACAGTTGCTCCAGCCCGGACCAACGCAAAAGAGTGGAACGAAGCACCTGATTTGCGCTCGCCGGCGGCGACCAGAGCAGCAACGCGTCGCCTATGCCCTGATCGAAACATTTACCCGCTAGAACCGCGCCCAACTCAAACCCATGCAGCAGAAGCGGAACGCGCGGGGAACGGCTGACCATCCAATCGGCAAGAAGCTGAACATCTTCAGTCCAATGCTCAAAGCTCATCTCCTCAAAAATGCCCGTGCTTTCCCCTACACCCCGATAGTCGTAGCGAAGGACTTCAATCCCCCGTATAGCCAGATACCGGGCCCAGCGAACCCAGGGGTGATAGGAGAAATGGCGTTCCGATGCAAACGCCCCGACCAGCAGAACTCGAGCCACAGGCTTCTGGACCGGATGCAGCACCGTGTAAAGATGCGCGCCAGGAACCGGTACGTATCCGGTCTGCTCGATCAGTTCAGCTTGAGATGGACCGCTAACCTGCACCTGAGATGGCTCCTCTTGTTCGTGAAGATCTTAGGCCGCACGTGTGGCTGTGCGATTGAAGACGATGTTTACGACAAGAGCGCGAAGCAGATACACACCCTCGAAAAGATCCTGCTTCGAATCGAGCGGGTTGATTTCCATCTCCACAGCCAGTGCGCGGAAAAGCCCCTCGGTGTGCTCGATGTCGCAGACGCCATGCACATCCGTGTATTCCATCTCGGTCGAACCCTGGGCCTTGGCAAGGTCAGCCAAATATCCCATAAAGCGCTGGATGAACCCCTCGAAAAAGGCCATGGTCAGGACCGATTGCACACCGGAAAGCTTGCCCAGGAATAGGCGCACATTCGTCAGGTCCTCGTGGATGGCGAGCGCATCGGTGTCAGTGGGAAACGCATGGGCAGCGATCGCAAACCTGCGCAGCATCGCCGGGTGAGCGTCACGGATCTCCTCGTGAAGATTGTCCAGCAGGATCGGTCGCGCCTCTTCCGATTGAACGGAAAGCAGTGCCGCAGTCATCCAATAGATGAAATTCCCTTCCAGGACCGCGGTATACCTGGCAATCATTCCGCGACGCTCTGAACTGGTCAAATGGTTCGGATTCGGCAAAGAAGCCATAAGATCGTCGATCATGCCGTTGATGCTTTGTTTGATGGATATGTCCACTTGGTACTTCTCTGCCTTCTGCGGTGTGAGTAACGTCGTCATCTGATTACCTTTCTTCCTGTTTTTTTAAATTCCACATCCAAAAATCTCTTCTGCCCTAAGCTCCGCCCCGTCAGTCATGCGCTTTCCGAGCAAATATCGTCTTACGGCAGACATAAATGCAAGTGAGATACCAATCCAAATCCGAACTTGCGGAAAACAGCGGAAAACAAATGTTTAGAAATGAACGGCTGCGTATTTCGAATGCAGATTTACGATGCCCATCACACCCTTTGTCTCCGAACCTCAGGCCCGACAGGCGGAGAAACCTGTACCTTAGGCTTGCTCGACAGAGGATATGGGCAACATAATTGGCACGGAAGACGAAAATTGACAGAAAAAATGTGCCGCAACTGATATCTATCTTGCTTGCATTGCCGAATTGGGCAGAGAGAGCCAGGAGTATCCAGGCCTGTTCGGCGGATAAAAGATTTCCTATGAAAGACGATTGTGTGAAAACTTTTTCCTATTTCGTGAAATTTGTATATGCCCGCATAAATAATTGAAAAATTACTACTTTGCACTAAGGTAATCAGCCTCCCGCTTACCTTGATGGCTAGGCGAGAGGCTGCTTATGCTTATTCGTACCCGGCTTATAGAGTGTTTCCGTTTGCCTGAGGTTGGCTCCGAATCAGCAGCGGATGATTTTCGCCTGCAAATCAGGATGGGTGACGCGTCGGGTTGCATTCCGCGTATCAACCACCAATTGCGACTCTCGGACAATTTGCTCGTAGTCGTAATCGGAATGGTCGGTCGCAATCAGCACGCAATCGTAATCCCCAATCGAGGTCAATTGCATGGATGTCATATTGAGGTCATAGTGGCGACCATGGCCGACGGTAGGGAAAAATGGATCGTTATAATCCACCAGCGAGCCTTTGCGGCGGAGCTGCTCGATCAGTGTCAGCGAAGGCGATTCGCGCAGGTCGTCGATGTCTTTTTTGTACGACAGGCCGAGCACTAGTATTTTGCTGCCTTTCAGAGGCTTGCTGCGGTCGTTCAGCGCCGCAGCCACGGCTTCGACAACGTGATAGGGCATGGAGGTATTCACCTCCCCGGCCAGCTCAATGAAGCGCGTGCTGAAGTCCAGTTCCTTGGCCTTCCAGGAAAGATAGAAAGGATCGATGGGAATGCAGTGGCCACCCAGCCCAGGGCCAGGATAGAACGGCTGAAACCCAAATGGCTTGGTCGCCGCCGCGTCGATGATCTCCCAGATGTCGAGGCCCATGCGCAGGCAGAGTAGCTTCAATTCATTGACCAGCGCGATGTTCACGCAGCGGTAGATGTTTTCGAGCAGCTTGGTCATCTCCGCCGCGGCGGGGCTGGATACGCGAATGATGCGGTTGAAAATGTGGCCGTAAAAGGCCGCCGCCAAATCCGCCGACTCTTTCGTCGAAGCGCCGACAACCTTGGGGATATCGCTGCGCTCGACCGTAATGTTGCCGGGGTCTTCCCGTTCCGGAGAGTACGCCACATAGAAACACTTCGCCGGGTCAAGACCATCCCGGAAACAGCGCAACCCCTGCGGATTATTCGCTTCGAGCAACGGAATCAGTACCTCTTCCGTAGTGCCCGGATAAGTGGTGCTCTCAAGGATCACCAGCTGACCAGCACGCAAATGAGGTGACAGCGAGCGAGCTGTGTCTTCAATGTAGCGAAGGTCAGGCCCCTGGTGCTCATCGAGCGGAGTCGGCACGCAGATGATGATGGCCTGCATGGCGCTGACATCGGCGTATTCGGCGCTGGCGCTGAAGCCAGTCTCGCGCAGTTGCGCAATCTCTTCCGGCAGAATGCGCTGGATATAGGATGACCCGGCATTCAGCTTGTTCACCTTGCTGCGATCAACATCGAAACCCGTCACTGGAAACCCGGCGCGGGCAAAGAGCATGGCCAGCGGCAAGCCCACATATCCGAGGCCGACGACTCCGACCTTTCCAGTACGGTCGTGTATGGTCCGCATCAACGGGTCGATAGAAGCCGACACCGCTTTCGAAGCGTTGGTCTCGGCGATAGCTGTGCCTGCCGCCGCGGCTGGCGGAGATCCTGCTGCATTGTTCCTGTTGCTTGAATTGCCCATTCTGTTATTTTCCCTTCGAATTTTTCTGCCGCAAAGCGACTTTGTCGCGCAGCAGTTCACCATAAAGCTGTTCCATTCGCTGTTCGGCGCGAACCAAGCTGAATTCCTGCACGCGTTCCCTTGCCGCGTGGCCCAACTGCCGCCGTAACTCCAACGGACGCAACTGCAATATGGCCTCGGCCAGCGCCTTCGGGTCGTCGGGTGGAACCAGAATCCCCGTGTTTGCAAGCGCTTCTCGGTTCCCGCCTACTTCTGTGGCCACGGTGGGCAGCCCAGCCGCCATATATTCCAACAGCGAATTGGAAAACCCCTCTGCCAGAGAGCTAAGCACGCCAATGTCCATTGCCGCAAGGTAAGGGAGGACATCCGTCTGCGCGCCTGCAAGATGAATGCGTTCACCGATGCCGTGTTCCCGAATCCGCTCCTCGATCGCTCCCAGTTCCGTCCCATCGCCAACGATCATGAACCGCAAAGATGGGTCTTGCTGGAGCGCGATCCTGGCGGCATCCACAAATTGCAGCAAACCTTTGACCCGGCGCATACAGGAGATATTCCCGACCAGGATTTTATCGTCGGAAATTTCCAGTTCCCTGCGGGCGGCGTCACGAAGCTGGTCAAACCCGGAAAAATTCTTGAGGTCGATGCCGTTATAGGCCACCCGCATTTTGCTCGATGGCACCCGCTCAGTCTCTGTTATGGCGTCGGCCACGACCTGACTATTACCCACAATACAGTCGACGGACAGATTGGCGAGCCGCTGCATCCGGCAGATAAAAGGGCCCATCCAACGGGTATGGTCGTGCCATTCGTTCAGATTACGTCTGGAACCCACAACTACAGGCACTCCAGCCAAACGCGCCAGCCACGGACCGAGGATATTGCATTCAACGAAAAAAGTTTGCACCAGTGCAATCTTGTGCCGGCGCATCCACCGAGCCAGATCAAGGCATGCACGCCATCCGGTCGGGCGAAAGAGACTGTCAGCTCCCGCCGGGTAAACCGGGCACCCAGCACGTTCTTCGGTCAGCCATTCCGTGCCTCGCAACACAGCAAGATACGGCTCATAGCCAGCACGTGCGGCCAGTTGGATTAGCTGAAGCACCTGCCGCTCTGTTCCACCCTCCGCTATGCCGCCTATCTCATCAATAAGGAAAAGAATTCGCGTTTTTCGCGTAAACGAGTCCGCACCCTCCTGAAGCCCTTCCTGATGAAGCTGACTACCCCAGATCTGCTGGACAGCCGATGTCATAATGCTGCCTTTCTTACGATTGGACTGTCGGGCAAGCCTGCTCGCTCACGGCAGAAACTGGATTGGCGGGCTCATTTTCGCGCAAGACACGAACCACTCGGGCCGGTACTCCTACAGCAACGCAATTTGCAGGGATTGGCCGGGCAACCACGGCTCCGGCTCCAATCAGGCAATTGTCTCCAACATCCGCCATCACAACCGCACGAGCTCCTATCCAACAATTTTTCCCGATATAAATTCTTTGCTTATGTTCAGGCTGAGCCTGAAAATTCTGGGTGAAACCCTGGGCATTATGTTGATGGCTTCCGCTTAACAAATGGACGTCATCGGAGATGATTGTGTCCTCTCCAATATCCACCAGACCCAGTTGGCTGCGCACGCCTAGATACACGTTTGAGCCGATATTAACCTGCGAGTAGGACAGCAGGCAGCCGAATTGGAAACACACATGATACGGGCAGGAATTCAAGACCATTCGATAATAGGCATTCCGGATCAAAATCCCGATTGTTCCGGGCAGCAAACTCAATGCCTGGCTTTGCCCTGCGAGCCAGACATCCCGCCCCCAAATAGACTTGGCCGCTGTCTCGGGCAGCCATAACGGTGCCGTCAATATCCAACCGATCCCATAAATAATGGATTTCACGGCCCGTCGAACCATCAAAACTCCTCGAATCGTTTACAGCGGGAAAAGCGATTCATAATAATCGACCACTTAAACATTGTCCTCTATATCCGGCGCAATGCCACATGAGACCTGGGGTGGTTTCTGGTGAACCCACCCCCAGCCTATTTTGATTGGCAGCCCTTTCGAGCCGGACGGGCAGTTTTGCCGATCCATCTCGCGGGGGTTAATCTACCACTCGCGGCGGACGCGTTGTACGACCGTGCAGGCAAGTAGAACAGCGCCCGCAGCTGCGGACGGAATCATCATGAGCGAAAGCAGTGTCATTGTTTGTTGTCCCTTCGATACGCAAGTAACCTCCATGCACAGCACAGAATTGCGAATCCGAGCCCCTGGCCGTCCATTCGTCGGCTGATGTACCAGTTATCCCGCCCTGCGGGCACACGGCCTCAAGCTGCTTTGCGAGTCGGTAGGTTCCACGAGTTCTCTGCGCCAAACTGTGTTGCACTGTCAATGTTGCAATCCGTGGGCCGTTTCGTTTTGAGCAAGCCTGACGCGAGGAAAACACGCCTCTGGAGTCCTCCGTGTCGGACCTCACAGATTTTTGCAGAGCGCCGTATGGCCAGTGGATGCGCAGGGCATTGCACACCTCTTTACCTGCTTTTTCCCATTTGTCTGTCGCATCCAGCCATTCATCCAGCCATTCTTCCAGCCATTCTTCGGCAGTTTGGCGTTGAGTTCTGGTTTCTCAGCTTGTACGACCTGTCCACGTTTTGGCACCCGGCGTGCAGAGTCCAGGCATAGGGTGTCCTGTGTCCGGGCTGGCCTGGCGCAAACCCCCGAAAGAGCTTATGCGAGAGAACGTAAAAACCGCTGTCAGCAATCTATTGCAACGGACGGGAGTGTCCGGTCTGGTGCGTCGAGCCTCTGCGTCCAGTGCTGGTCTGGTTCTGGCGCTGCACCGTGTCCTGCCACTGGAGGAGAGAGCCTCCTGCTACGATCGTCATCTGGTTCTGAGCGAACCGGCATTTGTTGCGCTACTGCATCTGCTCCAACGGGATTACCAGGCCGTGCCGCTGGAAGATTTGTTGTCAGAACCAGGCGGCGCAGACGGACGCCCTAAAGTCGCGCTTACATTCGACGACGGCTGGGAGGACAATTACCGGATCGCCTTTCCTCATCTTCTCGCCAACCGGATACCCGCCACGATCTTTGCCTGCACGGAGCTGCTAGGCACAAGCGGTGTGTTGCCGGAAGAGCGCTTTGCACGCGTCTGGGCCGGATGCACAGCCCGGAACCAGCTGAAAGAACTGCTGGACGATTTGAACCACTGGGGCATGGGAAACCGCAAGAACGTCAACGTGCTCTCCGAACGGCGATACTGGTCGCAGGAGTTGAAACGAATGCCGCTCGACGCGCGGCTGCTGCTGCTCAACCATGTAGAAAGCCGCTATGACGTGCCGCTGGCGTCCCGGCGCCGTTTCCTGCGATGGGAGGACGTGCGCATCATGACCAACACAGGCCTGATCCGCATGGGATCGCACACCAGCCGTCACGCATCGCTCACATCGGAAACAGACCGGGACATCCGGCGGGAACTAGAATGCTCCAAGACGAAGCTGATGGAACAGACCGGAACGATGCCGGAGAGTCTCGCTTATCCGAACGGTATGTACAATCGCCGGGTGATCGAACTGGTGCGCTCCGCAGGCTTTAGAACGGCGCTGGCGACAAACCCGGGACCCGTCAGAAAAAATTCCAACCCATTGGCAATTCCGCGAATTGCGGTGGATGATACCACGGTCACGGACGCCGGAACGCGATTTTCCGCAGCCCGTGCTTCGTTCTATTTCTTAAGTTCCGGCCTGAAGTCCGCTCCCTGAGGAGCATTTTCAGCCATCACTGGAGGGACTCCACCAGTCTTTGCAGATGACTGCATCCGCTGCGATGGCCGAAACATCTCCGCGATCATGCCTGCTCCCAGACCCAGATAAATGGTGCAATAGGCGACAGGACCAAGCAGCGCATGTTTCCAACCGTGCCGTCGCCCCAGATCGAACGATGCAGCCAGGGTGAGCAGAAAAAACATGGCCGCCGGCGCCGCCGGAAGTGCAAGGAACCAGCTCCCTGTTGCCAGCGCGATTCCTGCAAAAAGAATTCCGGCGACCAGCGCAGCCACCAGAACCGCAGGCGCCCACTGGGACAATGATGCCGCTTCCGGATGTTTCCGGGCAAGCCGCACGCGGCCAATGCCATAGCGCATCATCTGACGAAACAGGCCGGAGAAGTTCCGTCGCGGCTCGTAGTACACCGCAACCCTGGGATCGCTATAGGCCTTGTAACCTGCGGCTGCAACCCGTGTATTGAACTCGACGTCTTCGCAGGCGTCAAAGGATTCGTCATATGGCCCGATCGTTTCAAAGACATCTCGCCGGTAGGTTGCGCCGGAACTCGCCGGATGGACAAAGCCTGTATGGCTCATGTCGTAGATGAGGGAGTCGCGTCCGTGGCCCAGCGTGGAGGCACGCGCATCAGCGATGATTCGGCCCACACCTGTTGGAGAAAAAGCGATCAGCGGTTGCGGGCGGCATAGACAGTCCGCGCCTGTTTCCTCAAGCAAGAGTACGGTGTCGGCCAGCAAACGCCGGGAAGGGATCTCACAATGTCCGTCGATGAACAGGACAATGTCCCCGCAAGCTGCGGCTACGCCGGCGTTACGCCCCGGTCCGGAGCGCTTGCCCGGATTGTCCACCAGACGAATCGTGACCGTCGACTCGCGGGCCTTTGCCAGAACCGCTTCCCGGGTGCCATCGGTCGAGCCGCCATCGGCAACAAGAATTTCAAAGTCATTCGCCGGATAGGTCTGCTGTACAAGCTGATCGAGCAACCGGCCAATACAGTGAGATTCATTGCGGACCGGCAGAACGACCGATATTTTAGGCAACGCCATGCACGGGTTCCTCGACCTCCGCGGAAAAAGTGTTCTCCAAATTGGCCCTGTAGAGCATTTCGAGCAGGCCCCTTTGTCTGGCCGGAGAAAAATTCTCTTCCACGTGCCGCTTGGCATCGATAGCCAACTGTCTTCGCAAAGACGCGGAGCGCACCATCTTCTTCATCGCTTCCGCCAGAGAGACGGGCGATCCTGGATCCGCAAGAAGGCCAGTGCGGCCGTTCTCGACGATCTCAGGTATTCCGCCGACCGAGGTGGCAATCACGGGGATGCCGAGCAGCATTGCCTCCAGCACGGAGTTCGGCGCTCCTTCGGCAAGAGACGGCTGCACCACGCAATCCATAACTTTCATCCAGAGCGCCGGCTTCCTTTGAAAACCAGCGAAACAGACGCGCGGCTCAATGCCAAGCCGCCGGGCCTGCACGCGCAGCGCACTCTCTTCCCTGCCTTCCCCCAGCACCAGCAGCTCAATCGGCTGGCCCGGCATCATCTTGCCCAACAAGGCAAATGCCTCCAGCAGGTAGCGATGTCCTTTTTCCCGGCTGAGACGTCCTGCGGCGCCGAAAACAAAAGCGCGACCGGTGAATCCAAGTTCCGCGCGACTGGGAGCCATCTCCTGTGGCCTATCGGTATCTCTCGGCGCCAGCACTGCGTTTTGAATCACCAGAGGCGCGCGACGCCCCCGGCGCAAGCGGCCCAGTTCTCGGGCCTGCGCCGGGGAGGTACAGACCACCCACGGGCTTCGCACCAGCAGGCTCCGCTCCAGGCGCTCATACAGAGTGACCTGCCAGGTTTCCGAAGTGAAGCCATGCACAAACGGTATCCAGGGAGTGCTCGCATGTTTGGCGGCGAAGTGGCCCACAACGTTTGCCTTGTAGCCATGCGTGCAGAGCAGGTCGATCCGGTGCTGTCGTAGATACAGCGCCAGGTCGTCGACCAGGCCGGGACGTATGCCGCCCGGAATCGAGACCGTCTCGATTCCATGACGGCGCGCCAGCGTCAAAACTTCAGGAGATTCAGAGTCGTCCTGAAAACTGCCCAGCACCACCTGATACCCGGCATCCCGCGTATCGCGTGCATGGTAGACGAGTTGTTTCTCCGGGCCACCGACAGAATCGCTGGCAATCAGATGCAATATACGCGACAAAATATTTCTCCTTCGGCCATGATGCGATCAGCCTTTCCAGTGTTCTTTCGTGCTGGCTCCATCGACCGGTTGAAAGGTCAACTCAACGGGCGCCACGGCCACACAAAGCGATTTTTACTGTCTTGAAAAGGATTGCCAGATCGAACATCAGTGAAGCATTTTTGACATAGAACAGGTCGTACTCCAACTTGGTCCGAGATTCCTCGACATTCGACCCATAGTCGGCGCATACCTGCGCCCAGCCGGTGATTCCAGGCCGGATGCAGTGGCGCAGATCGTAATACGTGATCTGTTCTTCCAACATGCGGACAAAGTGCGGACGCTCCGGGCGTGGCCCGACCAGGCACATTTCGCCGCGCAGCACATTGATGACTTGTGGCAGCTCGTCTAGACGCAGTTTTCTGAGCAGAGCCCCGGCGCGAGTGACACGCGTATCCTTTGCCGTAGCCCAGACTGGCCCGGAAGCACCCTCGGCATCCTGGCGCATGGAGCGAAATTTGATGACATGGAATGTACGTCCTCCCAGACCAACGCGCTCCTGCGTATAAAACACCGGGCCAGGAGAGTCCAACTTAACAAGGATTGCAACCAGCAGCCCTACGGGAGCCAAGAGAATGGCAACGACCAGCGCGGACACAAAGCTGACCACGCGATGGATCGCTCGCGCAAATTGGGACGGAATCAATGCCTCACCAAACGCAAGCGCATTGACCCGCACCGACTCTACCGGCACCCTTCCGGTGACAGATTCATACAACTCACCCGCATCCTGTACGCGGATTCCGACCCGGCGCAGCGAAAGCAGATCGGCTGCAGGAACCGTGGAGATGCTGATCTCTGAACTAATCACGATCCGATCCGGCCGGAAGGAACGTGCCAGTTCGCCCAGCCGATCTACTGTTCCGACAACCGCAAACCGAAGATCTCGCGGAAGGGGCTGGGAGTGATCGAGAACAACCCCGGCCAGCTTGAGCGGAAGACCGCATTTGCCGGTCAGTTCCTCGGCAAGTCTCTGCACTGTGACTCCGGAGCCAACCAGCATAACCCGGTCGCCCTTGCTCATTTTTCTGAGCCACCAGTCGGAAAACCAGCGTTGGAAATAGAGCAGGAAAAGGATCAATGCCAGAAACGGCTCCATGAAGTGAAGATGATTCCGGTCGCGTAGCAGAAACCACGCCAGAGGACTCAGCAATATAGCGCTCATCCCCAGCCCTCGAAGGCCGGAAACCATGACCATATGCCGGCTGCGAAGCGTGGCGCTTTCATAGAGGTCGGAGAAATAGAAGGACCACAGCCCAATAATTGCAGCCAGCAAAACCAGGGCGTAAAACTGCACCCCAGCGAGCGTATCCAGGGGGACGTTCGGACCCAGCAGAAGAAAGAATCCCATAGAAAGCAGCAGGGCATCTCCGATGACCAGCAGCAGTTTGCTCGATGGAACATACAAGTTGAACATGCGAATCATGTCAGTTCTCCGTGCTTTTTGACCCGTACCCGTAGCTGTATCCGTACCCGGATTTCAGGTAATATCCCTCGCTCTTCAAATGCTCGACACGATTCACGATGCAGCCAGCCACCTTGTCCTGGAGCATAGCGAGCGCTTCGCGGGCCGCGCCGATTGGTGTCGAGTCCGCGTTGAGAACAAAAAGTCCACAGTCGACCAGGGGCACCAGGGATTGCGTGTCGGCTACCGCCAGCAGCGGCGCAGAATCGAGCAGAACCACGTCATATTGCGTCTTGGCTTCCTGCAATAGTTTTTCCAGACGACTACTCTGCAACAGACGATCTGGCTCTTCCAGCGGATGGAAGCCGAACAATACATCCAGTCTGCGGTTTACCTGGTAGATTGCATCCTGCCACCGTACTCCTTCCGCCAGTGCGAAAGGCGAATTCATATTCGGCTCGACGCCGAAGATCGTATGTTGGCTCGGATGCCGAAGGTCAAAATCCATCAGTAAAACCCGCAAACCTTCGACATGACTGAGCGCCCCGGCCAGATTGGCCGAAATCGTAGTCTTGCCCTCACCCGGCAGGGCACTCGTAATAAGCATCGTGCGAAGCTGGAAATCTTTGCTGAACGTTTTAACCCGGGCGCGCAATACGCGGAACTGCTCCGCCATTACCTGCTGCTTCGGATCCAATTCCGCATCGCGGGGAGCCAGCGTTACCAGAGCTTTGCTGATCCTCGGAATGGCGACCTGACGGACCGTGCCGGTTCTTTCGCCGATCGTCTGTGGATAGAGCGCTGGCTTTACTTCCTCAATTCGAATGGCTGCTTCCATTTGCTTCATTACCACACCTTCCTGCTGAATATTCGTGACTTTCATTTTTCATGTCTCCGTACTAACGAGGGGCCGATTGCCGGTCGCTTTTCAGACCACGCCGTCATTTCCGGATCGTGCTCAATGCCCAGGTTTCTTCTGCTATGGGAGGGCATTTCGGAAGTGCCACAATCACCGGGAGCTTGAGATATGCCGCCGCTTCCTCGGAAGAATGGATCGTATCGTCGCCTAACTCCACAACCAGAGCAAAGATCAGGCCAGCTAGAAGTCCTATCAGCACGGCGC
>JADEYI010001961.1_pt1 | contig 12137 bp, 11 predicted proteins | sample 8542331 | NCBI WGS metagenome assembly JADEYI01 (sample SAMN16510988, study PRJNA670497) | mine drainage metagenome | isolation source: biofilm near Copperflume 1 | place: Germany: Marsberg coppermine Kilianstollen | collected 2018-02 | reverse complement strand
TGCTGACGGGGCTGGGGCTGGGGCTGGGGTAGGAGACCTGATCGTTGGCGGCGATGGCCGTTTGGCCCGCTGCCAGGAGGCTGGCTCCGGCAATGGCGACGGTCGCAAGACCGAAGGCAGCGGCGGTGGCCGCCAGACGGGTGAGACGGTGCATACGTGTTTCTCTCCGGCAGATGTGAGTGATCCGCTCGATCATCTTTACGCTCCGAGCGGCCGGACGGATTCCCCTGTGCGAGTGAGGCGAAGGTACCTTGCCGAGGCCGTGCGTCACGCGCGCCGTTCGCTAATGTGCGGGCGTCTCAGCGCGACGTTTGTTCCACGTAGTAGTTGTACCCGCCCTCGAAAATCCGGAGTCCGCCATCGCGCACTTCGATAATGCGGTCAGCGAGCCGGTCGAGCAGGTACCGGTCGTGCGAAACGACAACAACCGTCCCTGTGAATCGTTCGAGAGCATCCTCCAGCACTTCCGCGGCAGCGATGTCGAGATTGTTCGTCGGTTCGTCGAGGAGCAGGCAGTTGGCGTCGCTGAACATCAGGCGTGCCAGTTGCACCCGGCTCTTTTCGCCGCCGCTGAGGGTTGCAATCGGCTTGCGCACCGCGTCGTAGGGCAGAAGAAACCGGCCAAGCTGGGAGACCGCTTCCGCTTCTAACATCGGCTTGACCTCCCTCAGTGCCTCCACCGCAGTCTGGGCGAAATTCAGCGTCTCGTGCTCCTGGGCGTAGCGTGCCAGGTGGATGCTGGGCCCCACCCAAACCGCGCCGGCGTCGGGTTCGAGTGAACCGAGCATGAGCTTGAGCAGGACGGACTTCCCCGCACCGTTGGGCCCCACGATCCCGATGCGCTCCCCGTTCATGATGGTCAACCGCGCGCCACGGAGGATGACGTTGTCGCCGAAGTGCTTCTGGACGTCGCGGAGCTCAACCGCCTTCGCCCCTCCCCGTGTGCCGGCGCGGAAGTGAAGCGACATCCGCCGTCGTTCCAGCACGGGCCGATCAACCTTTTCCATGCGGTCGATCTGGCGCTGTTTGTTGCGCGCCTGTTTGATGTGGCGCTCATCGACGACAATCCGCGCCCAGAGCTTAAAGCGTGCCACGGCCGCTTCGAGGCGGGCGATCTCCTTCTGCTGGCTCGCGAAGTCCTGTTGCTGACGCACGAGAGCCAGTTCCTTCTGTGCTGCATACGCGGTGTAATTTCCCTCCCACCGCCTCAACCGTACGCCTTCCACACGGTGCGGTTCGAGTTCGACGATGGTCTCGACGGTCTCATCGAGCAGATAGCGATCGTGGGATACGACGATGACGGCGCCGTCGAAGTTGCGGATGAGTCGCTCGAGCGCAGCCTTGCGTTCGAGGTCCAGGTGGTTGTCCGGCTCGTCAAGCAGGAGCACATCGGGGTCCGCGAGCAGGCAGCGGATGATGCCGATGAGCTTACGCTGGCCCCCACTCAGCACCTCCACCCGAAGGGACCGGTCGGCCTCGGCGAAGCCGAGTTCGCGGAGCAGGCCCTCCGCACGGTTCCGCAGCATCGGGCCGCCCGCCGCAGCAAATCGCTCCAGGAGGTGCTCGTGCTCAAGGATGAGCGCATCGAACGCGTCAGGGTCGGCCACGATGTTGGGATCCGACATACGGTGTTCGGCCGCAAGAATGGCCTCGTCGATAGCAGCGAGGTCCGCCCGGCTGGCCAGCAACTCGTCGATGGCGCTACGGCCGGGTGTTCCGGCGTACTCCTGGGGAAGATAGGCAACGGTCGTGCCCTTCCGGGTGGTCACGCTGCCGGAGTCGGGTTGGTCGACTCCGGCAAACAGGCGGAGCAGGGTGGACTTGCCGCAGCCGCTCGGCCCAATCAGCCCGATCTTTTCGCCAAGCTGCAGTGACCACGAAAGGCCCTGGAAAATCGTCCGGCCGCCGTGGAGGCGCGAACCGCTGTTGATATCGGCAAGGATCACGTGTTGTCCATCCGCGGGACATTGTCGCCGAGGCGGGCGCGACCTGCAGAGGTTCGCTGTCAACAGCAGTCCTGCGAGTCCGTGCTGGCGTTTATGCTGTGCTCGCACCCGTCCCGCAGGAGGCGTCCGTGTTTATCGCGATGAACCAGTTCCAGGTCAACCCCGAGCGCAGTACTGAATTCGAAGCCGCGTGGCGCACACGAGACAGCTACCTCTCTGGCGTCCCCGGCTTCGTGCAGTTTGCGCTACTGAAGGGCGATGAGGCAGGCGATTTCGTTTCTCACACGGTTTGGCAGTCACGCGATGCGTTCCTCGCCTGGGCGCAATCCGATGCCTTCCGTCGCGCCCACAATACGGCGATGCCCGAGGGAGTCCTCACCGGGCACCCACGGGCGCGGTTCTACGAGGCGGTGGTTGTCGAAGGGGCCGAAGCGGCCCCTCCCCGGTAGCCTGGCAGTGACGGACGAGCCGGCGTCACCGTTCCGCCCCGAGCACTTCCAGCGAGTCGATGAGTCGGACGACGCGCTCTTCTATACGACCCCGCGGCTCGTCACGCACATCGACGACGCGGCGATCGCTGCCATAACGCGTTTCTACGAAACGCTCATCCCGGAAGGAGGGGCGGTCCTCGACCTGATGTCGAGCTGGGTTTCGCACCTGCCGGCGAACGGTACCTATGGCAGCGTGACCGGCCTCGGCATGAACGCCGAAGAGCTTGAAGCGAACCCACGGCTCAGCCAACGCGTCGTGCAGGACCTGAACAAGGACCCCGTCCTCCCGTTCAGCACCGGGGCGTTCGACGCTGCCATTGTCACCGTCTCCGTGCAGTATCTGACGCGTCCGGTGGAAGTGTTCGCCGAGGTCGGACGCGTGCTGAGGCCGGGCGCGCCGTTCGCCGTAGCCTATTCCAACCGCATGTTCCCGACAAAGGCGGTCGCCGTCTGGCAAGCGTTCGGGGATCGCGACCACGCCGAACTGATCGGTGCCTATTTCCGGCTCTCGGGCCGCTTCGGGCCGCCCCAGGCCCACGACCTGAGCCCGGGCGCCGGTGCCGACCCGGTGTTCATGGTTGTGGCACGGACCCTGCCCGCCGAAGGCAATGGTGAAGGCGCTACAGGGTCATCGGCTGACGATTTGTGAACTCAAACAGCATCGCGGGGCGGTGCGCGCCGTATTTGACGGTCCTGCCCGTTTCGTGGACGACGCCGAGGCCGACCACCCGCCGGCGAAAGTTCCGCTTGTCCAGCTCTTCGCCGAGAATCGCTTCGTATACATGCTGGAGTTGGGTGAGCGTGAATTCCTGGGGGAGCAGACTGTAGGCGACGTTCGTGTACTCGAGCTTGTTGCGGAGTCGCTGCTCCGAGTAGGCGATGATACGCTCGTTGTCGAATGCGAGGTGCTGCAGGCCGCGGACGGCGTGCCAGTCGGGCCGCCATTCCAGCTCTGTCCGCAGGCGGGTCCGGGCGACATCAACGAGTGCGAAATAAGCGACGACAACCTCCGCTCGCCCCGGGCCGAGGCGGTCGAACGTGAACAGCTGTTCGAGGAAGACATCCGAGACGCCGGTTTCGTCCGCGAGTTTGCGGGCTGCGGCGCCATCGAGGGATTCACCTTCGAGGAGGACGCCGCCGGGGAGCGCCCATTGGCCCTTGCACGGTTCTGCGGCCCGTTCGATGAGCAGGACGGAGAGGCCGTCCTGGCGGACCGTGAAAATGACCACCACGACTGCTGTCGTCATGGCACCAGTGTATCCCCGGGACGAATAACGCTCAGACCCGTGGAGTCACTTCACGCATGAACCGGCGGAGGGCCGTAAGGAGGTCGGGCATGTTCCGGGCGGGCAGTGAGAGCATGAACTCATCGAGCCCGACGGCGGCATAGGCGCGCAGGTCAGCCGCTTGCTGCGCAGCGTTCCCCGAGAGCGGCCACTCACCACCGCCCGGACGGGTGCGGCCCCCCGGCATGTGCCGCAGGCAGATTGGACCCGGTTCCTTGCCGAAGTGGGAGCACTGCGCCCGGTAGTCCGCGGCAAGCGTCGCGAACTCCGCGGGCGCGAGGTTGATCGGGTGCCAGCCATCACCGAGCTCGCCGGCCCGGCGGATGCTGGCCTTGCCGTTGCCGCCTACCCAGATAGGGATCGTCCCGCGCCGTGAGGGGGCAGCCTTGGGGAACATGCGCATGTCGCTGTACTGCTTCCAGCGTCCGGCGAAGCTTGAGGTCTCCGTCTCCCAGAGATTGCGGAACACGCGCAGGTATTCGTCCGTCCGCGGGCCGCGCTCTTCGAACGGCACGCCCAGCGCCTGGAACTCAGGCTCGAGCCAGCCTGCGCCGACACCCACGACCAGCCGCCCGTTGCTCAAGTAATCGACCGTGCTGAGGAACTTTGCCGTGAACACGGGGTCGCGGTAGGGCACGATGAGGACGCTCGTACCCAGGGTCACGTGGCTGGTCTCCGCGGCGATGAAGGCGAGGGTGGCGAGCGGTTCGTCCATCATTTCGGGGATGTATGTGGAGCCACTCTGGACGATGATATGGTCGCTCACCCAGAGCGAGTCAAAGCCGAGGTCTTCAACAGCGAGGGCGATGGTCCTGATCGCGTCGGGCGTAGCGAACTGGTTGGACTGTGGGATGGCGACGCCGTAGCGCATTGCGTGCAGCTATCCTTTTAGCCTTGGTTTGGCGGATGGTGAGTGGAATGTACAGTTTCTGCTGCCGGTCTGCATCCACGCCGCGCCTCCGATTGCGGACAGGGTGACCGAAGGAGGCGGCGCACCGTACAATGGCTGCTCGTGCGGAGGGGTCGCATAGTGGCCGAGTGCGGGCGCCTGCTAAGCGCTTACTGGGTGTTTAGCTCAGTCGAGGGTTCGAATCCCTCCCCCTCCGCCACCTTTCGCCCAGTGCTTCCATCCCCGGTGTCGCCATGACCAACAGGTACTATCTTTGGACCGTCGGCTGCCAGATGAACAGGGCAGACAGCGAAAAGCTCGCTGCTGGCTTCGAGCGCATCGGACTGAAGCCGACGGACCGCATGGAACGTGCCGATATCGTCGTACTCAACACCTGTAGCGTCCGCCAGCATGCCGAAGACCGCGCCTATTCGAAGCTCGGCCGCGTGCGCGAACTCAAGCAGGAACGCCCCGCGATGAAAGTCGCGCTGATGGGCTGCATGGTTGGCCTCAAGACGGACGAGCTGCAGAAACGCTTCCCGCAGGTCGATGTCTTCGCTCGCCCGCAACAGTTCGACGGCATCATGGGGTTGGCGGAAGGGCCCGCCGAAGACGTCGGCGGCGAATTCTGGCCCAGCACCTATGCAATCCCCGAGGGCCCGTGCGCGTATGTCCCGGTCGTGCACGGCTGCAACAAATTCTGCACCTACTGCATCGTGCCCTACCGCCGCGGACGCGAAAAGAGCCGCCCGCTTGACGAGATCGTACGCGAAGTGGCCTATCTCACGGCCCACGGCGTGCGTGAAGTGACGCTCCTCGGACAGACGGTGGAAGCCTATGGCCACGACCTGCCCGAGCAGCCTGATCTTGGCGACCTCATGCGTGCGCTCTCGGCCCTCGACCGCCTTCAGCGCATCCGCTTCCTCACCTCGTATCCGAAGGACATGACCCATCGCATCCTCGAAGCGATTGCGGCGCTGCCGAAGGTGATGGAGTGCTTCTCGCTGCCGGTGCAGTCGGGCAGCGACGCCGTGCTGGAATCCATGCGGCGTGGCTACTCGCGGGCCGAGTACATCGACAAGATCACCGAGGTGCGCGCACTTATGCCGGGAGCGGGCATCACCACCGACATCATCGTCGGCTACCCCGGCGAGACAGATGCCGACTTTGAAGAGACGTGTGACCTTCTCGAAGCACTGCGCTTCGACAAGGTGCACGTCGCCGCCTACTCACCGCGTCCCGGTACGATCGCGTTCCGCAAGATGCCTGACGATATCCCCGCGCCTGTGAAAGCAGCCCGCCTGCACCGTGTCGAGGAGATCGAGGGCCGCATCTCGCAGGAGATTAATGGCTGCTACTGGGGCAGCACGCAGGAGATCCTGGTTGAAGGTGTCCGAAACGGCCAGCCCTTCGGCCGCACTCGGACCGGGAAGCTGGTGCATCTCGACGCCCCGGCCCGCATAGGCTCGCTCATCGATGTCCAGATCGAACACGCCGGCCCGTTCGCGTTGCGCGGCGTGGCAGTGGATGCTCTGTCGCTCGCGTGAGGAACAGCCCCACAGGTCAGGCGACGACGGCGACTTGAGCCGTCGGCAGAGAGCGGAGGCCCGTGGCTGCGACCGTCGCGGTGCCTGTCGTTGGGTGTCCGCCCATTGGAGACGGGGTGGGGATGCCGCGTCGCTCCAAGACACTGAGGTAGAGCTCGCGGGCATCGGAAAGGTTTTCTTCCGCTTCGTTCTCAGTGCTCCCCGAGGCCATGCACCCGGGCAGCTCGGGGTGCATGGCGAGGTAGCACGCCTCGCCGGCGGTGGTCACCGTCTTAGCGACGACAGTCATGTAAGCGGGGTCGTTCACGGGGCTGTGCTCTCCTGACGCCTTCGAACCTCGGCCACGAGCCGAAGTGCGGTAGTAACGTATCCTACTGCCAGCGGCGAGTGCCTGCCGACGGTGGTCCTCAAATCATGCCACACGGGGTGAATGTAGAGGGTATGCTTCCCGCCCTGTTCACATTCGAACCCGAACCCCGTATAGAGAGTATAGAGATCGTCGGCTCCCCAGCCAGCCTTCGACAGCCGCATCCGTTCGAAGAGCTTCTCGGCGGTTGAAGGCATTTCAGTTGTCAGTTCGTTGTGGCCGAGCCACCTGCCGCTGGTTCCCTTAAGGCAGCTAGCAACGGAACCCTGACGATCTCGTTGTCGTTCATGAGCACGTAGAACTCGAACATGCCCTCGTGCGGAATCGGAAGTCCGCGGAGCACGAGAATCGCGTTCTTGATTTGGCGGTTCGCATTCGTGCTCGGAGGGACGCCGAAGGGCTGGGAGATACGCACAACCGACTTGCCGTCTTGGTCGATGAAGTCCACCGTGAGTTCGCGCTCAGTGCCGCATTCCGCGGCTGCGAACTCGATGCTCAAGACGAGTCGTAGCTCAGCGTGGGTGGCCGGGAACGACGAGGCGAAAACCGTATCGAAGATTCCGAGAACGTTGAGCTTCGCGTCGTTGGTTTCGTTGACGTAGTCGGCCACCACGGCCATTCGAACTTGCACGAGCCCTCCAGCGCATCTCACTCAAGCCGGCAATCGGAGGTCAGTCGGCGCGTAAACAACGCGAGGAGCGGCATCAACGTCCCTCCCTGCCCGAAGATGCCCGGCTGACGCCAATGTTTTTGGTGGAGCTGAGGGGATTCGAACCCCTTACCTCAACACTGCCAGTGTTGCGCTCTCCCGATTGAGCTACAGCCCCCCGGACAACGTCCCCGATGGTATCAGCGCCCCCCGTGAGCAGCAAACCGCTTTCAGCGTCGGGTCCGCGGGTCGATTGCGTCGCGAAGGCCATCTCCCAAGAACGTGAAACTCAACATCAGCATCGCGATCCCCACGGTCGGCACCAGCAGCATCCACTGGTTCACGCGATAGTAGGCGTAGCCATCGTTGATCAGCGTGCCGAGACTCGCGGCCGGTGGCTGCAGGCTAAACCCGATGAAGCCCAGGACGGCCTCCGCGAAGATTGCCAGCGGGATGCCGAAAGTGACAGCAACGATGACCGGGCCGAGCGTGTTCGGCAGCATGTGGCTGAAGACGATGCGCCGTGTTGATGCGCCCATCGAGCGTGCTGCAAGCACGTAGTCACTCTCCTTGAGCGAGAGCATCTGGCCTCGCACGAGCCGCGCGATGGTCACCCAGCTAACAAAGGCAATGGCGGCGATCATCTGCAGCAAGATGCCGCTCAGGCCCGGTATCTGCGGATCGCCCCCACCGATGATGGGCCAGGAGCGGCCGGTGAGGACGGCCCGCAGCATGATGATCGCGAGCAGGTCGGGGAAAGCGTACGTGAGGTCCGTGAATCGCATCAGAAGGTTGTCGCTCCAGCGCCCGCCCAGCGCTGCCCCTGCTCCGACACCGATGCCGATGATGAGCACCACGATCTGCGTCCCGAACCCGATCTTCAGCGAAATGCGCATGCCTTCCCAGGCCCGCGACCAGTTGTCCCGACCGAGGTTGTCGGTGCCGAAGAAGTGCGCAGACGAAGGCCCCTTGTTGATCTCCGAGTAGTTGACCGTCTCGGGGCTGTAACGCTCGATTGTCGTGGAGAACGACGTCAAGACTGCCATCAGGATGAAGACACCGAGGATGCAGCCCGCAGCCAGCGCGAGGCGGTTGCGGAGCAGCCGCTGCCACGCCTGGCCCCAGAGGCCGCGCTGCTTCGAGGCAAATGTGAACTCCGGCGCGTCGAATGGAATTGCTGTCGAAGTTGAGGCCATCGCGTTAGTACCTGATCCGCGGGTCGACGACGCCGTAGGACACGTCCACCACCATGTTGGCGATGGCGATGGCGAAGGCATAGAGCAGGACCGTGCCCATGATCATCCCGTAGTCTCTCAGGCTGACGGCCGTGACGAAGGCGGTTCCGATGCCCGGGATGGCGAACGTGTATTCGATGATGAACGAGCCCGTGATCAGGCCGGCGAAGATCGGGCCGGCCACCGTCAGCACGGGCACGAGCGCGTTGCGCACGGCGTGCCCGCGGACCACTCGGAACGTGTCGAGGCCCTTCGCCCGGGCGGTGCGGATGTAGTCCTGGCGCAACACTTCAAGCATGGAGGCGCGCGTGATGCGGGCGATGTAGGCCGCGGGCAACAGCCCGAGCGAGACGATCGGCAGGACCATTGTCTTTGGACTGCCAAAGGTCCAACCAATTACATCGAACCAGTGGAACTTGAGTGCGAAGACGAGGATGAGCAGCAGGGCCACGACGAAGCTGGGGATGGCGGCACCGATCGTCGCCACGAAGACACCGATGTAGTCGAATAATCCGTTCTGGTTCACTGCTGAGAGCACTCCCAGCACGAGACCCAGCACAATCGCGAACGTGAAGGCACAGAGGCCGAGTTGCAGCGTTGCGGGGGCGCCCTGCTTGATGGTGGAGATCACGGAGTTTTGGGTTTGGTAGGAGATCCCGAGGTCACCGCGGACCAGATGTTCAAGGAACTGTACGTATTGGACGCCGATGTTCTGGTTGAGCCCATACTTCGCGTTCATACGGGCCAGGAGTTCCGGCGGCAGGGCTTTGTCGCCCTGGAATGGGCCGCCGGGTACGGCGTGCATCAGGAAAAACGTCAGGGTCGCGACCGCGAACAGCAGCGGGATCAATGTCAGGATGCGTCGGAGGATGTAGGGACCCACGCGAACCGACCGTCCTTGTCTCGTGTGTTGAATTTGGAGGAGGGGAGTGGCCGCGGCCACTCCCCTCCCGGGTCGTACGGTCTCTGGGGCGGTTTACTTGGCCAGCCACCAGCTTTCAACGTTCCAGTCGGCAGCCTGTACCGCGTCCTGGGAGGTCGAATTCGACCGCATCCCATGGAGCTTGGTGTTGATCAGGTAGTAGGCCGACTGGTTCCAGAGCGGGGCAACGCCGCACATCGTCGTTGAGATGATCTCATTGATCTGCTTGTACTGGCCGAGGCGCTCGGTGTTGTTCTGATTGACCTTCGCCTTGGCGAAGAGGCTATCGATCTGCGGGTTGCTGCAGCCCCAGAAGTTCTGGCTGCCACCGGTGTTGAACTGGCCGTCGACCCAGTCCTCGGGGTCGGGATAATCCTGGATCCAGCCGCCGGGAAGGAGGTCGAATTTCCCACTGCTGAAGTTGGAGGAACGTGTCTTGGAATCGACGGTCGAGATGTTGATGTTGATGTTGAGGACTGTCTTGAAGCTGTTCTGCACGAATGCGGCGAGCGCCTTATTGGCTGGCGTATCGCGAATCATGAAGTCCAGCGTTGGGAAGCCCTTGCCGTCAGGGAAGCCCGCGTCGGCGAGGTTTTGCTTGGCGGCGGTCGCGTTAAAGCCGATCTGACTCTCGAAGGGGTCTTGCGCGACGCCCACGAGGTCTCCAGGGATCCACGAAGTCGTGGGAATGAAGACACCGCTGCTGATCACCTGGACCAGCTGCTTGCGGTCGATCGCCTGTGAAAGCGCGAGGCGCACCTTGATGTTGTCGAGCGGCGCGTGCTTGAGGTTCATTTCGAGCGCCTGGGTGGTCGCAACCTGCGGGTCTGCGAAGTAGGCGTCCTTGGTGCTCGGGTCGGACTTGATTGCGGTGATCTGCGCAGTGTTGGCGAGCGCGAAGTCCAGCTGGCCGGCGCGGAATGCGTTGTCGGCCTGCTCGGTGTTCTCGATGTACTTCATCGTGATCTTATCGAGATAGGCCTTGTGGCTGCTGGCGCTCTGGTAGTTGTCGTTCTTGACGAGGACGATGTTGTCCTTCTCGGTGTAGCTCTGGACCTTATAGGGGCCGTTGAAGGCGAGTGCCGTCGGGGCCGGCCACTTATCCGTCGCGGGATCTTTCACGATCGCCGTCGGGACAGGGAACGTGTACCACATGGCGAGCTGCGTGCCGAAGGTAGCCTGCGCTTGCGTCAGCTTGAACACGATCGTGGTATCGTCCGGCGCGCTCACCCCGAGCTTGGCCTGCAGGGCCAGCTTCTCAGCGGCGGTGGCCTTCGTGGCGGCCGAGTAGTCGGAGCAGCCAACGATGCTGAAGAGGAAGTTCTGGTAGTAGCCCGCGGTGTCTGGAGCGCAGGTGCGGACGATGCCGGCGACGAAGTCCTTGGACGTCATCGGCGTCCCATCGGACCACTTCAGGCCGGACTGAAGCTTGACGGTGTAGGTTAGGCCGTCAGTGGAGACTGTGGGCTGCGAGGCTGCCATTTCGGGCTGCAGCTTGTTGTCCTTGTCCAGCCGGTAGAGGCCGCGCCAGACCATTCGCTCAACGTTGATGTCCTGCGAAAAGCCGGAGTAGTGGGGATCGAACGACTGGAATTGCAGCCCCTGCAGGGTGACAGACCCACCCATCTGGATCGCCGATGTCGGCGAAGCGGCGGGCGAGGTACCGGCCGTGGCGCTTCCGCCAGACGTGGCATTCGCGGTTGGAGTGCTGCTGCTACTGCTGCTGCCGCAGGCAGCGGCCAGCGCGGATAGCGCAGCGATGGCGAGGACGCCGAATAGCACCCTCATTCTGGTTGTGGTCATCGTGTAGGTTCCCTCCTGAGTCGATTACCGGACGGTAAGGTGCGCGCCGGGAAGCGTAATGTCAACAGAGCTTTACTGCGGCGCGGCGGGAGCAATGCAGGTGTTGTGGCCGGGCTCACCCCCTGTCTCGTCTCCGTCCGCAGAGTGTGAATTCCGCGCCGGCCACGAGTTGTTACTCCGAATATCCTATTGATGTCTTCGATAGATGCATACTGCACGCTCCGCGCCGCTGTCGCAAACGTCCCGATTGTGACGCATGGCTTGCATGGGCGGGCGGCCTGATGCAGATTCAGCGAGGGGCACTTTGCGTCCACCGCGGCGCTGCAGCGGGGCGAGCGGGCCGCCGTTGAAGTGACACGGCACGCCTGCGATTCCTCCGAATTGGTGGTGGTTCATGGCTCGTATCCTTGCGATCGTCGGCGTGCTTGGGCGCGATCAAAAGGGCGTGGTGGCCCGCATAAGCACTTACCTGGCCGCCCACGAAATTAACATAGAAGACATTGAGCAGCGCGTGGTCCGCGGCCAGTTCATGATGGACATGCTGGTCGATATCACAGACGCATCGGCGAGTCTCGACGAGCTTGTCACGGGTCTGCTCGCGATCGGCGCAGAGATCGGTATGGAGGTTCGCGTCACCCTGCATGGGGCGAGGGTGCGGCCCCGCGTCGCTGTGCTCGTCAGTAAGGAATCGCATTGCCTCGAACAGCTCATCGAGGATCGCGGCAATGGAAGTCTGCACGGCGAGCTGGTTGCAGTGATCGGAAACCACCCAAATCTGCAGCCCAGGGCGGAAGCGGCCGGCATCCCGTTCTCCTGGATGGGGAGCGAAGACAAGGCTGCCCACGAGACGTTCCTGGTCGAGCGGCTGTTAGAGGCGCGCGCCGATGTAGTCGTGCTCGCCCGCTATATGCAGGTGCTCAGTCCAGTTGTGGTGGCGCCGTACGCAGGCCGGATCATCAACATCCACCCGTCGCTCCTCCCTCACTTCCCGGGCGCCAACCC
>JADEYI010001960.1_pt1 | contig 12147 bp, 11 predicted proteins | sample 8542331 | NCBI WGS metagenome assembly JADEYI01 (sample SAMN16510988, study PRJNA670497) | mine drainage metagenome | isolation source: biofilm near Copperflume 1 | place: Germany: Marsberg coppermine Kilianstollen | collected 2018-02 | reverse complement strand
TGTCTGCAGACGCACCTTGCTTCTGGCAGGAAAAGCGTGTAATAATAATAATAAACAGGGCCGCAGCCAGCTAAGAAGGTAATCAAACATGTGACGGCAGCATTGGCGCAACGCAGCAGTTATGCCGCCTTGCGGCTGGAATGAGCTGTCACAATTGGGCAGCCGTGACAGCTGTCCACCACGGATAGGTTGGGACGAGGTGACTCAAGAGCCTGAGGGTGATTACTAAGCTTACTAAGCTCATAATACTGCCCACATGCGCGCACCTGCAGAGGACGCGCGCGATGTCTTTGGTGGCCTCGCGCTTGCCGATCTGGATGGTGTCGGGGCCCAGGTAGATGGCGTGCCCTCCCAGCTTGAAGAACCCCTGCGAGCAAATCACACCAGTGCTCTCAGCCGACGCCTTCTCTTCGCACAGGGCTGGCATTCAGACTGGGCGTGACATTGTATCTGAGCGGCAGCGAAAGGGACCTTCATTGCCAAATTGCATGCCATTCTGAAATGATTTTCTCTCGCAAGGCATGGCTCAAGGTTCTATCACACAGCAGCCGACCGGCCCATCGAACCCAGATCAAGCGCTTGTCAAATGCAAAAGGCATCGCCTGTAGTCAGAACCCAAGGACCACAGGCACGCAGACTCTCACTGTTCCCACCTCGCGAGAGCACAGGACCCACAAAACATCAACCACCTGGATGACGCTTTGCAAAAGTAAAATCCGGCCATGCTGCAGCGGCACTCAACAGCTGCATGCGCGCAGGCACCATGCCGAGAGTGCCAGTAAAGCACAGCCGCGCAAGGTCCCGAGTTCACACGTCACGTGCAAGTTCAACACAGGCACCCCGCAGGGCACTGACAAAGGGTGTCAACCAAAACGACAAGGGGCGCACGGTTTCAAAAGAGACGCGCGTGCGCATGGAGGGCTTGGTGAAGATCATGGCCATGGTGAGGCCAGCAAAGGGCTTGTAGCTGTTGTCGCCGCTCTTCAGGGCCTCTTTCACCTGCGCACAACAGCCATTTCGAAATCATTCGAATTTATTTTAAAGAAGTTTCACTCGCAGCCTTAGGATCACCGCCTTTGAAGGTGTTCTGCCAGATTTTGTATGTCGCCATTTGCGCAAAGAGCTTTTCCTAGCGCCTGCTGCTGCAAGAGCAGGATTGCAGTGGCTGTCAAGGCTCCTGCTGCTGCCAGAGCAGAGTTGCGGCATCTGTCAAGGCGGCACCCACTTGGACATTCGAGGTGCACCCGACTAGTGAGCTGGAAGCCGTGCATTGCACGGCGGCGCGTCTGCCTGGGGGCAACCGCATTCTAAGCAGGGCAGCGAGTTTCTGCGCTCCTCAGTGCCTCACTGAAATGCTGCGCTCGCAGTCCTTCCCCCATGTGGCGGCTGTTCCTGTGATGTCCCCGCCCTCATCTGGTGCTGGCAGGTGCGGCTGGGACGTCGTTTTGTACAGAGATCTGCTGCGCTCTTCGAAGGGTGCACGCCCAGGAAATTGACTTCTAATGCATGACAGAAAGGGGGGAAGGAGCACCTTGATGGAGGTCTGCAGCATGGCCCACAACTCCTCCTTGGAGAAGTCATCAATGTGGAGGAAGTGGTGGCCCTTGGCCGGGGGGTCAACCCCCACCCCAGTGTACGTCTGTGTCTTCTCCAGGACTGCGCTGGCTCGTGCAACTGACCTCCTGCAGCACGTCAGAGAGAGTCAGATTGCAAGCCAAGAGTTTGCAACCCTAAGCTGGCAAATGCAGGTGCTTTGAGGCCAGCACGACAGCCCTTGAGGACCAAATTCCCTTGAAGGACAACAAAATTCTACAATTACGACTCAATGACACTCCGGGCAAGGAGCTCGATCCTTCGATAGTGGGCTCACGTGAATGTGATCTGACATTCAAAATACAGCACTGTCCCACCCGCTTTGGAGTACTGCCGAGTAACGAAGACGGCACAACATGCAATTTTGAAAAAGAACATAATGGGAATCCTAATCAGGTGTGAAGAGCAGTCCTACTGAGGGAACTTAACACTCCACTGGTGAATATTACTCAATACGTGAGCATCCAACATGAAAGTCCCTTTCTGAGATGTCTACATGCTTGCGATTCAGCATGCTAGTTCTCCTCTGCACCTGAGCTGGCGTGTCGGCCTTGTACTTCGACACCTTTCGGTAAGCAGATTTCTGCAAGATCTCCCTGTCAGACTCGCATGCCTTGCGGCTCCGACCTGCATCTGACATCCCGACGCAGCCATTTTTAGACTTTTTGGACTTTACTTTCCTAAATTCCGCTCTCCAAATTTGCTTCTCGGACACATGATCGAGCACATGACCCGAACCACAGCAGCCCGAATCATCATTCTGGGCAGCATATCGTGCCCCCACGGGCAGCGGTTCAAATCCAGCAGTGAAGCCCAATCATAGGAGTTGCATTTTTGAGTAAAACGCATTGACAGGAGTGGAAGTGGCCGCCACAAATTGTTTCACGGCATGTCATTGGCAATGTGCGTCACTGACAGGAAGTGACTATATTTTGTGGCGCTGAGGCGCACCACTGCTCACTCTCTTCATCGACAGCAGTGAAAAAAAGATGGAAGAAATAGTATGGTCTGCATATATGCCTTTGGGGATAGGAGACGGAAAGGGATTGATCACGTTGCCGGAGTGCTATTATAGTGTTGCAGCTCACAGCTGTCTCTTTCTACTTGAGCACAGTGCCACTCTATAATCAAATTGCAGTAGCCTTATATATTATCAAATGGCACAACAGCATAACAATAAAGTGTAGATTTGGACCACGCCATTGATTACTAAGCACTGGCTGAGCCCTTAGCAACTTGCATTGAATGTTGGACTGCGGTGATGCTCATCAGTCTCAACTGAAACGACGCAGACCGCCAGCAACTGCAACCAAGCAGCTGCTTAAAAGATAACCTTCATCTTCTGCGTTTATTAGGATTCAATGTGACCGCCGTGACTGAGACACTGGGACCAAGACTCCAAAAAACCCTTCACGGGACTCCCTCGGAAGCGAACAGCCCCCGCTGCTGAGAAAGAACGTTCCTGCTTGAACGTCCGCTTGGTCCTATATACGTAATTCAGAGTCACTGGCTTTGGGACTCTCGGGTGGTTAGACAATTTAGCTCTCAGACCGCCGGTCAAAATGTGAGTCATACCATGCATGACACTTTGCCCGCCCAATATATTGGGCAGCTGCAGGCGGGCAGGCTTAAAAGCGAGGATTGCAGCACAGGCTCCATATATGCTGTTTTGGAATTCTGTAGCTCGCACTTTTATGATCGGATTGTTTGGTTCTCCATTCGATGCTGTACGCAAGGCGTCACAAACGTTTCGGTTACGCTAAGGCACCCATTGCACAGTGTCCAAGTAAAGGAATTTCACTGCACAGAGGAGTATGAGATCACGCGATCGCCAAGATGTTCACGTATCCAGAGGGAAAGCTAGGGAAGCACGCATCGTGCGGACGGTGGTGGCCGTCGTGGTGTTGATAAATGTCACAGTCATCTCCTACCACTTGAGCAGTGTCCCAGCTGGCCAGGAGCTTCCCAAGAATGTTACGAGGACCATCCGAGAGGTACTTGGACATACGTTCAAGAACGCGGAAAAAGTGCCTGGGCAACTGTCACCAAAACCGAAGACTTGCCTGAATGCAATCTGGTGCAAGTGCAGGTGTGCCCAAGAAGAAGGCTGCAACAGAATCTGGCATCGAACATTACCTTCGAGGCGACAGAAAACTATCTAACCGATGAGAAACTTCAAGAAATACAGACATTTTTCCAATTGAAGATTCCTGAAAGTGCCTGGCAACCTGGCATCGTCAACTTGAATATCTTGTATACTCTAAATACGGAAGGTGGATGGAGCTCACCAAATGACCTTATTAATGCTGATTATTGTGATATGGATAACAGAGTGACTGGAGAAATTGAGCTTTTGAGGAGTTCACTGAGAAAGCCTGGCATTGTTTATCAGGTGTGCCTAAACTCCAAGGGGCACTGGAGGAGCCATTGATGGCTTTATTCCAGCATTTGAGACATCCGAAGGCCAACTTTTGGAAATATCAGCTGAATCGCATTTGGCCAAACAACACAACAGCCCAGAGGTGCTTTATATGTCATCCTGTAGCACGCTTCGACTGTACATTGCAAAGTGCATTGATTGAGAAATGACAGGAGATAAAGTGCAGCTTGGTTTTGCATGCCTTCAAGAGACTCGCAAGCATCTCTTGACAGCTTTGTTGACTTGACTGTGGTGCTGGTGCAGCGATCTGGGCACAAAGGATGCTCATGCAGATCAATGGGTGGTGCGCGATGAATCCAGCACATGCAGACTCCTGGCGTTCCAGACCAGCATCCTCTATGTAGCCGTTCCACAGGTTATTCCCCTGCACATCCCTTTTCAACCCCTCCCCACAGGCCTGCACAGAGGACTCCACAATAATTTGCACAGGGCAGGGAGATAATTTTCTTTGTATTAAGTCCCTGTGCAGTGATACTACTGCTGTTGCTCTGGTAGTTTGGACCCCCTTGGCCTGCAGAGGGGCGTCCCAGAATAACTTCAATGGAACGCGATGTCCTTGCTTTGGCCACAGTCTCACATGCGCTGTCACCACAAGTGATGTCACAGTGCACTCTGCATGGTGCAGAACATGCGGGGCGGGGAGCTACATTTATACAGGAGGGGCGCTAATGTGGCAACATCTCACCCCTTCATGACTGTGACGCCGTCCCAGAATCTGCTGATCAAGTTCCAAGGCGATCTGCCACACCAGTGAGCCCCTCGCTTCTGGAAAGTCACATCACCTTGCAGGAAGATTATAAACTGCCATGCATGCTGTAACAGGGAACCCCACATTACAGGTCAGGTGGGCAGCGACAGCCAGAGAATTACACAGATCTGATTGCTCCCTTTGAAGTGATGTTCAACGGACTCAGGAGAAATGCCAAATGGCAGCTAAGCTGACATTTCTGACAATGTGGGATCCTCATCCTGCATGGCCGTGACAGGGTCTGATCACAGACAAGGATGACTTCAGGACTCCCTGCAATTCATATTGCAAGACACCCGACCATGAAGACATCAGGAATCCTAGCTGTCACTCTGCAGATTTGAATTTGGTGCCAAAACTGGTGCCTGCTCGCACTGCAGGGTGCAGGACTTTGTCGCAGAGGATGTGAGCCCGCGCGTGAGCATTGCTCTCGAGCAATTTTACATCCCTGATGAGCTGTACCGACATGCAGTCGAGTTTGATACCATACGGCCCCCTGGGTCATGACATCTGAGTCCTTCAGCACTGCTGAATTAGCAGGCATCTTCAGATTGTCCACACTGCCAGAGGTTGTATGCAAAACTCACCCTGTCTTTCATTTCCTGCTCGTAGATGTGCCTATGCACAATGAAACTGAAAAGCATGGTGCTACAAGAAATGGCATCTTCTTGCTGTTTTTGACTTTTATGGCAAGTCTGTGATAGGGGAGTGATACCTGACACTAGGCCGATGTGGGAACGAGAGTGCGTGACTGTAGAATAATTTTACTGTGATAAACATAGGAGAGGGCAGCAGGTGATTGTGCTGGATTGCAGCTGAGTCAGCGTGTCAATTCCCATGAACTGCTTGAAAGTCAATGTCAAAGTCAAGTCAGGCACCCGGTTTTGAGTGCAGACTCCTCAGAGCAAGTGCCAAGCTTGTGGGCCAGATGGGTGATTGCAGGAAAAGCGATATTAAACCAAGGTCAAATGCAAGACATACAACGCAGTGCGAGCGCCATGAAAACAAACGCATGCAAAGATACTTGGGAATTGAGACTAGGCGTAGGCTCACCTGCATTGAAGCAAAGTTTGTTGCATGCGCAGCAAGATTGCTCGTGTCAGAGCTTTTGCTTCTTATCACTGCTGCCTGCATGGCTTTGCTTGTGATGTGAGCAGTCACATTTGGAAGCCATGCTGCCAAAGCAAGCCGTGCTTAGTCACTTGTGTGTGCACTGATCTCTGTATGTGTGTGCATTGATCTCTGTATGATGAATGCAGTGATGTGGCAATTCCTGTACAATTGTACATGGAAAATCGTACAGGCTTGAGGCTCAGAATCTTTGGAGTGCTTCGAATAATTCTTGCAATCCGAATAGGAACCTGAGACAATAGCAGGGTGAATGATGGAAGTGCTCTGTAGCTGCAGCCTCCCACTGAGAGTTTGGCACTAGATGCAAGATCTGACTCTTGCAGATGCCGGTCCTTGCCAGTGCATGCAGAATACACTGCCGCGGAGATCACTGCTGATTGGCGCATTGATATGATGTCAACACCACTGTGGTGGACGGGCGAGATTCACAAATTGTGACTACAAGATCCTAACACGACTTGGATAGCACTTCTGCACCTGATAGCATATTAGTGACACGTGCATTATATCACCACCACAGGTGAAGGCAGATCTTGGAGGGTGACTCTCATTGGCGCCCTGACGTGGCCTGGTGATGACGGTGCAGAGCATCTTTTACCGAAAGGTCGACCCGGAACCGTGATCTAGTAGCGGCATAAATCTCCAAAGTTCACAAAACACTACAGATTAACTCCACACCTACCTTCAAGATGGCATTCGTCAAGGCTACAACCGTCGTGCTGCTCGCCATCGCCGCCGTGGTCGCAGGTCCGTCCCGTTTTACTTAGCCCTAGACACTGATCTGAAGAACGTAGTCGGCGTTACCTGAAGGAAAGAGACTGTAACTTGCGAGATCGTGCTTGATCCGTTGCCTGATATCATGCAAGTGATTTTTATGTCGCGTTCTCAAGTGAAAATGATTTATGGCGAGGTAGCAGACCCGAAATATTCTGCTTGCCGATCGCTACCTTAAAGGCGCACAGCAATGCAGATCGTACTCACAGGAAGCTGTGATTACCAGAGATATTCCTGAGCAGGTTTTCTTGGTTGCTGATGGCATTGTATTTTGGTAAATATACTGAGGGAAACGCCCATCGCGGAATATGCTGTCGGCATGGAATGTGCTCTCTCGTATCGCGGAGTGTGCGCGAGAAGGAGAACGGTTGCAACTATGAATCTAGTACATTATTGCGTGCAAGATTTGCCACAACGTTCAAGCGATCGATACAGGAGTGTCCGACACCGTATTCTTGGATGTAGGCCGCAGCCTGCTGGCAACCCTGTCTCCCGTCGACATCGGCCGTCCCTGCACCCTGGTCGGCTCCAACTCGGCCAGTCTCGTCGCTAACTCTAACGGCGGAGCTTGCGCAAGCTGCGGTTCCGGCACCACCGCCACCAAGCCCACCGATGGCTGCACCTTCAAGGTTGGGCAAACAGACTGCGCATACGACCTTCGATCGTGCATGTTTGTCCTTCACTGGATCAATCTATAAATTGTGTCGATCCTAGCCCTTGGAATTGCCTGGCAGCTCATTATCTTGCTTGTGACTTGCATCGGTGTCGGCAGTGACTGGTACTCGTGTGCACTGCAGCCTCTGACCATCAAGGCCGGCGACAGCATCCCTTTCTACTACCACAGCAGGTGCGTAACATCCGTCCTTGTTAGATATCTTGTTTCAGGTGACCGCAGTGGCCCTGCCTGACTCGGGATCAAGGCTTTCGGTGGTGCCCGATCGGCCCTTTAGAACCACTTTCATGACTGACTTCTGTCGGCATTTGTCGTGCAGCACCCACAATCTTTTTCTGGACTCGGCTCCTTGCCGTTTCGAGAAGGAGGTCTGCAAGTCGGCCAACTCTTCCGTCATCACCGCCTCCAGCCCTTGCACCGTCACCTTCCCGACTGCCGGTGAGCTCCTGTCCCTTTCCAAAGACTAAAGACCAGTTAGTGCTGGACTGCTGGTCCCATTTGGCTCCAATTCCCATTTGGCACCATCATTGTCCCAACTTTTAGGGTGCCTCACCGGGGCAGAATCTTCCTACTTTTGTTAATGGAGCTTAGGATGGCCTCCAATCATACCCTGTACCGGCCATTGTGCTGGATTGACACCTGAGATGGGAGAACATCCTTCTGATTCCTGCTGGACAAGCTAGGCCTCCCGGGTTTTGGACCAGGCACCGGGCAGGGTGGCATGCATGCATGCATTTCTCTGGACATGCATGCAGGAATATGACTCTGCTGAGCATCTCGCGCTTCTGAGCGGCTGTTGAATGCTTGGATCCTTGCGGTGCGGAGACTTTGGACTATTGTTATTGTTATTGTTATTGTTATTGTTATTGTTATTGTTATAACACGCTCTTCCTGCCAAAAAACAAGGTACTAGGTGTAGTACATCCTGCAGACAAGCTGCAATTAAAGGCTGCCACAATCATACCCCTCGTTGGACTCTCCAGATCCAAGCAAGACCCAATCAATCGTGGGCATGGTGCTCAGTAGTTTCACCGCCCTCCGCCAGCCGGGGCCAACTTTTCAATGTAGATAGCAATCTATAGTGCCGAGGTCCCGAGGTTTCGATCTGGGAAATAAAATAGAATCTTATCATAAGATGTGCTGCGCCTGCAGGCACCTACTACATTTCAGACAAGGCTGGCACCAATGGCGCTTACTGTACTGACTTCCTCACCAACGTAAAAATCACCGTCACCTGAACACATGTTGACAAAGACTTGGGACGAATTCAGCAGAGAAATTACCACGTGAAGTGTTGACTGAGCAGGGTACAAAGCAGGGTTAAGCTTGTGCCCTTGTCAATGTCTAATGTGCTCTGAGCTGCGTATATACTAGTTCGCTCTTCGTGTTGGTTCAGAGTGAACCTAACTGCACCACAGCTACTCTCTGAGTCGGCCTTGGATCATTTCTTGTGCATGTGGCGTCCTTAGTGCACATGCGCAAGCATGTCGCCAGTGGTTACTCATGTTTTCTCTTAACCTTAATCAAGTGTGCAAAAGTATATTCACTAGGTTACTAATGTTTTCTCTTAAAATTAAAAAAGTGCCACAGTGTGCAGAAGTATGTTCACTAGGTAACCGATGGCAGATGCGGCATCTGAGATGCCAGTCCCCTTTTAGCAAAAGGATGGTCGCCATGGGTGCCCCGATAAGTGTTGCTGCATCTGCAGCATAGAAGTCACCCTTTCAAACTTAGATTCTGATTTTGTGCATTGCATTAACGGTGTGCGCAGCCCATGGGCTTGTGTGCGGCCTGCAGGCGTGCTGCATGAAGTAGATATGGCCCAAGTAGCTGTAGTACGGAATATCTTGTTGTTTCCAGGAGCTAAGAATGGCCCGGTCGCAGGGTGTGTCTTGCAATATTTTGCAGTGCAGAGCTCTAGAATATCGTGTAACGCCCCTTTTCTTTTGACGACTGTAGAGCAGGATTAATCGATCGCTCTACTCACTATGCCTGAATCATATGCTTTCAAAGCCACCAGTATACTACGTACCGATCTACTGATGATGAAGAAACTTCTTTTAAAAAGCAGATGCATATGCGCCAGGTATTCACTTTTGCGTTCGGTATCTACGCAAGCAAAGATTCATGGGAATGGTAATCGGTTGCGCTGGGAGATCCCAAAGAACCTCAGCATGGCATTGATGAGCATGCATGTGCGCGGTACGCAACGGCTGTACTGCACTTCGACCGATTTTGGATTGTCCCGAACAAGAGCACCGAGTAACCACCACGTTTCCAGCAATGCTTGATGTTGCTCAACCTCAGTGTATCGCAACCCTGTCACTGACTGCTGCTCACACTCCGCCATCTTAGCAATTGCGAAGCCATGTGCAATGCTGCAACAAACCACAAGGCGCAGCTGTGCGTGTCTTATTGGGAACAAGAAGGTTGCGCACTAGGATTGCAGTGGCTCGAACACCAGACCCGATGCTGCTGCATCAACTTGGCCCCGCATGCTCTCATTTCCCTTCAACCAAGTCCGTTGAGAAAATATCCGGAAAATATTCAGTGGCAGCTTCAGAGGCCACTAAAGATTACCCCTTGGCGGCTCAGGTTCGACAAGATCTTGGCAGATGCACAAGCGGCGGCGCTGACTAATGGTGCACCAGATGACTCGGCGCTGACTCAGTCCATGCGCTGACTAATTGGTGCAACAGATGACTCAGCGCTGACTCAGTCCATGCGCCCCTTGAGCGTCCGCGCGACCACGGAATCCTTGGTTCTGCGCGTGAGCAACACACATCGCCACGTCACACCACGTCACATAAATCATCAGCAAATTTCACAAAGTTTCAACCATTGATACTCTAAGGGTCATCCCATACAGCCAGCATCATGGGAAAGAGGGCGCAAGCACTGCTGTGCTGGCAGCAGAGGGATCTCGGTTCAAGGCAGGAAGATTAACAGTGCGGCTTCTCAGTGGTTGGGTGCAAGCCGCCGATGCGCGGATCGGCAACCCGCGCGCGTGCCAGGCCGGCAACCCACTGAACACACTCCCTCAATGTTCTGCCCCTTCAAGGAAATTCCCCAGTGCCCTGCTGGCATCACCTTCACTCGTAGACCTATCTCCATGTCCTACAGCACACAAGGTGATGCCGTGCAGGGCTGAGAGGGCGCACATGACATAGACGATAGCTCCCCAGCCCGAGAGGGCATCGCGGTCTGCGCCAGACATGAGGCACTGGGTCACCGTCTCAAACAGCTCCTCTGGCTCCTGCACAGTAGAAACAGCCATGCGCACTCAGAGGGAGACTTACTTGGGCTGACTCTGACAAGAAATTGAGATGGCTATGCTGCCAAGTTTTGGGTTGCCATGCTGTGAAGAGGTGCGCCAAAACAACCAGTCACTCTAAAACGCGCAGCCACACTGCGCTGCCTCTGTCAGAAAAGTGTCGTGGGTGTTCTCGATCCAGAGAGGAGTCTCCCTCATGAGTATTAGATCTACTTCTAGAGTGTTCCTGTGCTTTCAGTGCGCAGCCACACAGGCATGCGCTGTCAGAAGGGTGAGAGCTTTGCCCCTTGAAGAGAAGAGAGAATGCAACAGGAAGGCATTGCGAGCGCCAACAACCAGGAGGAAAACATCCCTTACGGCATTAGCCGACTGCGTCGGACACAATACTTCATAGAATACCTGACCCTGAGGTGCCAGCCGGACCTGCTGAAAAAGAGAGCACCTGGTAGGAACGGCAGGATGCAAAGGCAGGCCTGGCTTGGGCATGGCCTTTCAGATGTTCCCATGAAAGGGGAGAAAGTTGAGGCGAGAGCAGGACACTTCCAGCTACAAGCCATGAATACAGTATACAGTACTGAAAGTACATTCCTTGACAGAACGAAATTCCTGGCTGGAGCAGTTTTGAGTCCTATTCGGTCAGGCATTGGAAACATTGTCCAGTCCTTTGGCTCAGGCGCTTCCTATATTGCATCGGTGCAGAGCTAACCATGTCTGGCTGTCACATGGAATCACTGGGCTCTATAACATGTCTTCCTGACTTGACACAGCACAACAAATCTTGCGGAACTATAAAGTAAAAGAAGTGATACAAATTCAGGTGTAGTGGCAAAACGCGCGCACCATGTCTGGACGGAACATGGACTCGCACATGCCGTAGAGGGAGTCAGGGGCGGTGCCAGCGACCATGAAGTCATTCGCGGTCTCTATGGCTCCGATGGTGTCCATGCCGCAGATGTAGGGGACATTCGTCTTATCCTCCAGGCCCGCAATCACCGGCGACACAAAGTAGGGGCCGAACCTGCGCATGCATGCCAGAATCTCTTCTAAGGACTTTTCAACGCCTCAGGACAGCTGCCATGTCTGCATGCAATGAATTGTCACCACTCTCAAACATTCACAGACAGAATTGGCTGGTTCTTATGGCAGTCCGAAACATGCATGCAGCTTCTCCTTACAGGTAGAGCAGAGGAAAAGGTCTGCCAGAAGAATGGGAACACTATAGGCAGAATCTACTGTCAACCAGCTGCAGACATAGGGACAGGATTCGGTTCCAATACAACTCACCAACAAGCGGTTGAGAATGCAAGGCCTAGCACGGTGTCTGTGGCAGTTCACATAGCTGATGGCAAGAATGTATGCAGCCCAAACGCAACTGGCCCCGGCTGGCGGGGGGGGCGACATAAAGACTGAGCACCGTGCCCACGGTTGATAGGGTCTTGCTTGGATCTAGCGAGTCCATCAAGGGGTAGGATTATGGCAGCCTTCAACTGCAGCTTGTCTGCAGGACGCACCTT
>JADEYI010001959.1_pt1 | contig 12154 bp, 8 predicted proteins | sample 8542331 | NCBI WGS metagenome assembly JADEYI01 (sample SAMN16510988, study PRJNA670497) | mine drainage metagenome | isolation source: biofilm near Copperflume 1 | place: Germany: Marsberg coppermine Kilianstollen | collected 2018-02 | reverse complement strand
CACTGAAGGACTGGCGAATAGCGCAGAACTTCGTATCTCAAACTCTTCCGGACTACAGCGAGGATGTGCATTTTGTCTGTCCAAAACCGGAAGACGTGCCCAGCTTGATGAACTCATGGATGGAGATGATTCGCCGTCTGGAACTCTCGGAAGGAATTGATCCTGTCGTAGCTGCTGCAGCCGCCGCCTTTGGATTTGTATTTATCCACCCCTTTGATGACGGCAATGGCCGCATTCACCGATTTCTCGTTCATCACATCCTGGCGAAGCTCGGATTTACTCCGTCCGGAATTCTGTTTCCAGTCTCGGCCGCCATGTTGCGTAATAGGCTTGCCTACGATCAGGTATTGGAACGCTTTTCAGCTTCGATCATGCCTTTCATTCGCTATAACCTTGATCTAGAACATGGGATGACTGTCCATAATGACACCGCTCGCCTTTACTGCTATTTCGATGCCACGGCGCAGGCCGAATATCTCTATCAGTGCATCGAGGAAACCATACACCACGATTTACGAGATGAGATCGGATTTCTTGCCGTGTTCGATGCCGCCCTTCGCACGGTTCTCAATATCGTCGACATGCCGAATCGCCGGGCGTCGTTGCTGATAAGGTTCATTCTGCAAAATAAGGGCAAACTCTCCAAAGGCAAACGAGCGACCTTTTCTGAGATATCCGACCAGGAGATTGACCGAATCGAAAAGGGCGTCTGGGACGCATGGCAACAAGTCCACCATCCGGAAGGTTCGAAAACCCCCTGATGATCGCGCCGTCATCCTGCAGTGAGCCGCAATCAAGCCGGGTACGTCGTGGGTACACAATTTGCTGTTCTTTGCGATTCTTCGGATTTCTACCAGTACGATCCAGCGCCTGTGATTGCTTGTGGCTCCGTGTTCCGGACCAACTTTCACCGCGATAACAGCATGAAGCCAGCGCAAAACTTGGGCACAGATTAGGACACAGTTGACGCCGAACGTGCTCCAAAGAGCGCATCCGGCTCCGCGTAAGTCCAGGGAAACACAGCTACTCCGGCGGCTTGTCGCCGCCTGTTAACCGAAGGGTTGTAGGTTCGAGTCCTACCTGAGGAGCCAATTAAATCAAAACTTAGAGCAGTTGGAAGCAGTAGAAAGACACGAAATCGGCCAATTCTAGTCAATTTTGTCGGCACTCACTTTCAGAACTGCTGCCAACCCTTGTAGACGAACTCAAGGCTATAGCCGTCAGGGTCCAGCACGTTAGCCGCATAGTAGCGCGGGTCGTAGTAAAGCCGTATTCCAGGCGCGCCCTTGTCGGTAGCTCCCGCCGCGATTGCCGCTGCGTAGGCAGCGTCGACTGCTTCCCGGCTATTCGCCGCGAAACCGACATGAGCCGAACGGCTATCTGCTGCACCCTCACGCAACCACAGGTACAAGCGTCCGTTTGCACCGAAGCCCTTCAGATCAGGATGACCCGGCGGCCCATTCTTGCCGTCGTAATCAAACCGTTCAGTGATGCCAAGCGGAGCCAGCGCAGCCTCGTAAAACGGGATCGAGCGCTTGATATCGCTCACCGTGAGAAAGACATGGTCGAGCACCTACCCTCCTTTTTCCGTCAGATGACGCGGGATTACCCCGATTCTTCAGGTTTAGCAGAAGACCGTCCCGCCTTGCCGCGTTTGCGCGAGGTACTTATGCCCAAAGGCTCTTTTCTTGCTTCTGAGTTCACACCGGCCGAATGGTCAATCGCGGCCGAAAAGGCTGACTTCGATGGTGCTGTATAGGGACTGGGCCTGCTCCTACTCTATACTCGTCCCGAAACGGTTCGCCGATAAGAGTTCCGTGCGCAAAAGTCGCGCAGGAAATCCGCAAGTCATTCTGAACGAAGTAGAGCTAGTGAAGAATCCAGAAAATCCGGAGCATCGGTTCGGCTCAATTCAGGACGGTTGACAGAAATCGAACTTCATACATTGGACTTGCGCGTCCCGTGGCCGCAAATACCAGTCGAGAGAGTCATTCATGCTCTTCTCGGATGGTTCCTCGGCCGCTTGCGGATGGGTCGCGCGAAAGACCGACAACATCTCTGAAGAGAGGTGCTGGACGACTTCAGGATGTTTGGTAGCGACGTTCTGGAACTCTCCCGGATCGTTTTTCAAATCGAAGAGTTGGATGGTTCGTCCCGGTAGCGGATTGTCGGTCATATAGCCGTCCAGCCTTAACCTTTTCCCGCTGCAGTAAATCAGTTTCCAGTTATCCGTTCGGATACAGGCCTCTTCATTTTCAAGATATTCGCTGAAGATCGATTGACGCGGTTTCGAGATCCGGCCTGTTTTCAAATAGCCGGAGAGACTTTGGCCGTGGTTCAGGCTGAAAGGCTCAGCGCCCAGCATTTCCAGTAGGGTTGGCGGCACATCGATCGATTCGGTGAAATCCTCTACCTCCGCGCCCGAACGGATATGTCCCGGCCAGCGCATGATGAGCGGAACCCGTAAGGCAGGATCGTAGCAGACGTGCTTTTCAAACCTGCCGTGCTGCCCCAGGCTGTAGCCATGATCCGCCATATAGACCACAAGCGTGTCATTCTCCAGATTGAGTTTGCGTAGGGCATCCAATACCACACCCACGTTACGGTCGAGAAAGCTCACGGATGTGTAATAGGCGGCTATGATGCCTTGCTTCTCTTTCGCGGTTAAACCTCGGAAGACCAGGGGAATCTGACTTGCGTCTTCCGGTCCTATCTTTGGAACGGGAAAACTAGCGGGATTGAAATCGTTTCGATCTTCAATCGGAAAATTGAACGGCGAATGAGGCTCACGGAAGCTCACCCACAATGCAAATGGGTCATCTTTGTGCTCTTGGAGATAGTTCACTGCCTGCTGGGCCACCCACGTGCTTTCCATTTGCCGATAGGTGCGGGGAAAGGGTAGCTTGTCCGAATCCAGCCAGATGCGGGCCGGGTCCTGGAATGGACGCCATGTCGGCTTCGTTCTGATATCGCCGAAGTTGGGGGGTGGTCCCACCGCCGCCTGCCAATCTCGCGCCACGACATCCTCAGTATCGACCAGATCAAAGCCATGCAGACCATGCCGACTGGGGGTGTTGAAGTGCATCTTGCCAAAAATCGCGGGCCGATACCCGCTGGCTCCCAGTTGTTTCGCCAGGGTAGGCTTATCTTCCGCTAGCGCACTCCCTAGAACAGTAACCCCAGCGGAATGGGGTAGCTGACTGGTGAAGAAAGATTGTCGGGATGGGGTGCATACCGGTGAGTTGCAATAATTCCGCGCAAACCTGACTCCTTCTGACGCCAGACGGTCCATATTGGGGGTGTTCGCACGGCTGTTACCCAGAGCGCCCATAACATAGCCGGCATGATCGTCTGCCAGTATATAGAGCAGGTTCGGCTTACGATCCCTTGCATGGGCCACGCGGGGTCGTAACCATGCGCCAGCAAGCGCGGCCGTTGCGGTACCAAGCATCTGTCTTCTAGTAATCATCGGGAAACCGTTCTCCAAAATTGCAGGAACGTAAAAGAAGCCTTAAATGTGAAGTCTCAATAGCTTTTGGTCCATTTGATCGAGTCGGGGAGCACGGAACAGTGGAACGCAACAATGCTTCCCACTTCTCCACCCCCCCGACCCCGGCGTCGGTCAGAGTATCAACTCCGCTGCGCTGCACGAACTCTCTCCTGGTGCAAATACCGGGCAGTCAATTCCTCCCTTCCTTGGGTTCTGTCGGGGTTATTGGATATTGACGGTGAAGCAGTCGTTTTCGCACCCAATCAGGATTGCGACGGGGGAATCGTTGCTCGTGCTTACCTTGATGGCCTCGAAATAAAAGAGGGTTGGATCTCCCTTGAAGGATGTTATATCTGCCGTCGCGGTTTTCCAGGTTTGCGAGTTGTCACATGCCGGCGGTATGACAAACTTGGCTACTTGTGTGTTTAGATCGTAGACGTAAGCGGTCTGGTAGTCGCCGCTTGAAGTTCCCGCAGCGCATTGATTGAAGTAGGAAAAAGAGACAGTGGCGCTGGAGATTGTCGACGGGATTGTGAGCAGCTCATACATCCCGCTGCCCCCCACTGATTCCGTCCCGCTCAGGTTTGGCGGCCCGACATCGGCCACCTGACCGTTGGGTAGCAGGCCGTTGACAACGATCGTTGCAGGGTAATTTGTGCCTCCGCCGGAGGCGTCGAACAACGTCCAGCCGTCGTATGCCGGGTTTCCGGTGAATATCTGGGTGGCGAAGTCTCCGTTCACCGCGATATCTCCGACTGCATTGTTCGAGACAGTGAATGTCGCCTGATACCCCTGTCCTCCGTATGCGCCGATCCTTGTAATCGGTCCGCCGGGCGTGACCTTATCGAATACGTATGGAAAGTCGGTCCAGGTCAACATGCCGCCGTTTTGCCAGCCGGGCGTCAGATTGTCAGGGCTGTCCAGGTTGCCGTTGCGGTCCGTCATATAAAACGGCTGGGCGATAATATCCTCATAGCCTTTTACCTGGTTGTTTGGATCTGGATTGCTCTTGTACCCGGCTCCATAATATCGGCCGATCTGGATATTGAGATAGTTTGTTGTAAAGCTGGGCAGGTTGTTCAGTAGATGGGTCAGTGGCGCAAGCCAGCCGGCGTGGGGTAGGCCGGTCATGTCGCTGCTGTACTCTACGTGGTAATCCGTGGTGGGGTTGGAGCCATTGCCATCTGGGTAGGCTATGGCCCAACGGTTCAAGCCATGTGCCTTCGCGATGCTGATCAGCCCGGAGCCGGGAACATTGGTTGCGACCAGTACAGGCGCAGACCACACAATGTTTCCAGTCGAATCAAATGCCGCTGGGTTGTCTGTCGATGCCTCGCGTTCATAGAGGTTGTAGTACTGCAAGTCGCTCTGCCAGCTGTTCGCCGACGTTGGTGCGGGATGGTCGCTATAAAAATAACGGAAGGTATGAACCCCGTCCGCGGAGGTATAGACCTGGTTGATCGTTCCCAATAATCCTCTGGCGCCGAGGTATGTGTCCGGATAATTTCCTTCGATAGGATTGCCGTTTTGATCTTTCACCGGCACCGGATAGTAAGTGGAGTTAATGTCCGCGGCGTTTACCCACGGGCCGCCCATGCTGGCTGGCTTATTGGTCAGCAACTGCCAGTTGACGAAGTCCGTAGTCCGAGCCTCCTGAAGCGCTTCGCGCGAATTGCAGGCCCCGCCGTTTCCAACCCACGGGCAGGTGTTATTGCCTACCCGCGCTTCTCCTATGAAATATGCATAGTAATAGGAGTCGTTCCAGGGATAGTAGTAGCGTCCGGCCACGACCATTTGGTTGCCGTCTCCGCCGCCAGCGTCGTTCAGCAAAGTGACCTGTGTGCCAGCCGGGTATGTGACTGTGGGAGTAAATGGCTCGATTGGAATTATGGTCGTGCCCAAAGGAAGACCGTTCCCCATCAACTGAGTCCCCGCCGCGGCGGTGGATGCTGCATAGAAGCCCTTAACTGGGATTTCAGTGGCGCCGGCCGGGATGGCGGGCGACAAAACTGCTGTGCTGCTCGCGGGATAGTTGGCATTGGCGGTGAAGCTGTCTACCGAGATGGCAGTGGCGCCTGCGGATGCGAGGGAGTTTACCGTTACCTGCTGCGGAATGGGCTGGCCTGGGAGTGGCGATTGTCCCAGCGTGAGCACGGTGCCGGCGGCGATACTGTACGGCAACGATTGAACGGTCAGTGTTGAGTAGCTGGTCCCGGACGTAAGGCCGGAAGTCAACATCGCCAGGATCGGAGACGTGGTGACGCTATTGGATCCAACCGATAGATTTGCGCCGGGCGGGAGCGCGGTCAGTATTCCAGGAGATTGAACGGAGAGGATTGCGTAAAACGATCCTTGTGAAATTGGGCTTGCGAGCGTCGCGTTCAGTCCAACCTGTGCAAGCACAACGTTGTGCACGCTGCTGCCGGTTCCTATGGTGAGATTGGTGCTGTAGTTCTGGGCGACTGTTGGAGTCGCTCCGCCGACGTAGAAAGGCAGCGGGTTCACGGAGAGACTCGTGTATTGCTGGTTGGCCGTCAGAGCGGCTGTAAGTGTCGTCACCGAAGATCCGGAGGTAGCTCCGTAATAGTTGGTTGCGGCTGGAATCGTTGTTTGTCCCGTGAGCACGAACGAGGTTGAATTACTGAGGGTATAGGGACCGGTATCGGAGGGGCCGGTCGCGGTGTAGACGCCCCCCTGGGTGTCGTCGCCAACCACGCAGGTCAGATATTGGTAAAGCGGCTCGGGAGGCACATACCCCATTAAAGTTGGGAACGGGTTGGTGGTTCTTGACAGCAATCCGGGGTATCCAATTCCAGGCCCTGCTCCCGGTATGGCAGTGAGCGGGCAATTCGTGGAATCGGTCAATTTCTTCGGCCCGGAATGGAAAATGGTATGGTAGACGCCCGGCGCCGTGCGGATTGGATTGAAGTTGTAGGCAGCCTGCCCGTAGGTGACGTTGTTCTGATATTGCGGCGTGGCGTAATAAAGGCCTTCTCCAGCAGTACTGTGGCAGAGAGTCAGCGGGTTAGTGTCGCCGCTGGTGTAGCAGTTCTGGGCTGGCGATCTGCCGGTTCCGGCGATGCACATGCACACAATGGTCAACAAACGGACCTGCCATGCCCAGCCCCTGGAATAAAAACGATGGCTCCCCCACCTATCTGACAATAGGGCGGGCATAACGCGTGGCGCGGGGACGATATTTGCTTGCTTCGGATTCAACATGCCATCTCCTTGCATTGAAAAATTGAGGCTGCTTCCATCGGACTCAATTCCATTCCTGGGGAGGATTTTTCCGCCGGGTTAGGCCAGCCAACAGCGCAGATACTGCCTTCCTCCCATATCTCCTTTCCAACGGCAAACATCAGTTGTTGGGGGAGCCACGAACAGTAGCGAAGCAACCGGAATGAATTGTCGGCGGTTCACTGAGATTCTCCTCAAAGGGTTCCTGAAACTGGATCTCTTGTCAGTCGACACCCAGGGTGCCGGGGTTCGAGCAGTGCGGATAATAACAATCGAACGCACGGATCCCAAGTTGAATTGCCATGCGATCAAGAGTTTCTTCCACCGAAATAGCCAAGGACCTCGTAAGCGCTGCGGCTGCTGGAAAGGGAAGTTCCGCCCGGGCACAGAACGGCCCGCGTGTCGTCGCTACAAGTTTCGATATGCGGAACCCGAAGATCGCCCGCATTGTCAGTCTTACCGAACGTCTATAAAAGACGCATCGTCGATGCGCTCTTGAACGCTATAGTTCCTTCCACGTATCTTGCCATCCTTCGCACTTATCCCTAAACAAATGCTTCATAACTAAAATTCTCTTTTTTCCTTGTCGGACAGGATGGCCGCTATGTGCACCCGGACAGCCTGCGCGCTGGGAGACAGATTGGGTCGGTGGCTTTTTTGCCGGAAAGATATGGCGAGGAGGTCATCCATCCGGCCCTCGGCACTTTGCATCATAGCCACGCTCCGCGCGCCGTGTATGCGTGACTGCTTCCACGCAGGCAAAACTCTATCCAATAGATACGCAGAGCGCCGCTTACCAGGCGCAAGCGGCGGCCGGTCTTTGACCGTCTGCCGAGTCGAAAAATTGCTCTATCGGGCGCTACCCGATTCTTTTGCCATCACGGAAAAGTTCCGCGCCACTTCATATTGAGTGCCATCCGAAAGCGAACACTTCAAAGTGACAATATATGAGCCAGGATGCAGCGACCCTGCCTGCAAGCTGCCTAGCGAGGCCGCATGGAGGTTCGCCAGCGCGCCTTGGCTGATCGCAACCATATTGCCGGCTCCGGCTATGCCATAGCTCAAATTGTAGGTGCCGCTGAGTCCGGTCGAATGCGTCGTCAGGAATGCGTCGCCGATAAATTGAATTGCGTCCCCAGCACCGGACGCCTTCATCGGTACCAGCCCCAGGCCGATGATCACTCCTTTATCCTGCACGACAAAATGGGCGGGAGCGTTCGCTCCGCCGAAGTACGGATTGCCGTTTGTGGTGATGTCATCGTCGAGCAAAACGATTCTGCCTTCGTTGCTTGCCTGGATGGTGGATCCGTGAATCACCGAGTCCCGAATCGTGACGATGCTGTCATGATTTGCGAGCAAGGAGAAGGCCCGAATGTCCGAATGGTCGGCGTCAAACCGCGCCCCTTTTCCGAAAGTGCCAAGTCCGCCATATAGGAACTTGCAGTTTTCCGCGTGAATGATTCCACCCTCATTGGCGATCGCCTCGTTTATCGTCGAATCTTTTAAGATCACAGGCTGGCCGGAATGCGCGGCATAGAATTGCCAGTCACGCACCAGCGAGTTGACGAGAACCAGCTTTCTGCCGTTCGTCGTGGAAAAGCTCCGCCTCTCCGCGCTACCCTCCAGACCAATTACAGGGTTGGACCTCCCTTCCACGTGGTATCCGATGCCGAGGGAAGTTTTGTTGTTTGCGATCCTGATATCGGACCCTGTTTCCGACTCAACGTTGATTCCGAGAGGCGCGTCTTTTACATCAACCTCATATTTCACGTTCGTCTTGCTGGGCCTGCCTGGGCCTAGACTCCATGTATATGGTTTTGATGTATCGGGAAGGTCGTCCAGTACGGCGAACTGACCCTTCAGGAATTTGATCCAGATCAGCGATTTCGTATCGCTGCCTTCCACGTGGATCATGCATTCCCCGGAGGGATAAATTTCCACCGGAATATATTGCGTGTTTATCGAAATGAGTTTGGCGCGGTCGTTGAATGCGCCCAGGAACCAATTCCTCTTGTAATCCAGGTGTGCGTTTTTGACAACCAGGCTCGCGTCATCGCTGGCGACGAAAGAGGCGGGAAGCAGAATGTTGGTTTTGCCGGCGTTGGTCTGAAATTCCGAATCGGTGATCTTCAGGCTGGAATGGTCTTTGGCCTCCATTCGATATTGGAAGGATTGAGTCTGTGCCAGGTTGAAAACGCTGCCATCCTCGATTGAGAGCACGGCATTGTTGTTCAAAAACATGTTGCCGTTAAGATTTACATGGGCATGCTGGAACGTTAAATGCACGTCACCGCCGAGATGCAGGTCTCCCTCCAATGTCCAGTTGCCGGTCAGAGTTGCCGTGCCTTTGGCGACCAGATCGGCGGAACGAACCACGTGGCTGCTTGCAGCTCCGGCAGAGCTTTGTGGGGCAGCGAAACCTTGCGCTCTGCCCAGTAATCCGACGGCGCACACGCCAAAGCACAGCAGCCACAGCGGGCAATGAAGATCAACTCGCATAGTTCTCCTGGTACAAGTGAAGTGTTTCGGTCAAAAAACGATCTTGCCTCCGAACTGGACAACACGATTGGTAAGCGGGGTCACGCGGCCGAACTGAGAAGCCGGATAATATGTGATGGTCGGCTGTGTGGAACCGCCAGACGGCGCGTTGATACTTGACGCCAATGGCTGTGGCCCCAGCACAAACTGGCCGTGATTGAAGGCGTTGAACAATTCCGCCCGGAATTGAAAATTTACCCTCTCAAAGAGTTGAATATTCTTCATAAGGCCAAGATCGAAATTCTGAGTGCCGGGACCGTGAAAGGCATTCCGGCGGACGGTTCCGAGTTGGCCGAATGGCGGCGCGGTAAAGTTTTGAGGCGTCAGGTAGATACCGTGGGATTTGCGGATGTTGTTATACACCAGCGGACCAATCTGATTGGGATAGGTGAATGGGGCCTGGTTGAATGAAGTATCTACGCCCATAGTGACCGAATATGGCGCGCCCTTTTCGAAAGTGGCGATTCCCGTCGTCTCCCAGCCGCCGATAACCGCATTCAGCAGCCGGTCGTTGGTATGGAGGATGGTGTCGCCAAATGGGAGATCGTATACCCAGCTGCCCACAAACCGCTGCGGATGATCGTAGGCGGAGTAGCTGCGGTTCAATGAAAGGTTGTAGCTGTAAAACGGAGTGTCCTGCTCTGAGGAACTATCGTCCATCGCCTTTGACCAGGTATAAATAGCGGAAAAATTCAAGCGCTTTCCAAACCGTCCTTCTGACTTGAGGTTCAGCGCCTCGTAGGTGGAGGAGCCGATATTACTGATGAATAGATAACTGATCGGAATGTTTGGGAAAGGCGACCTGGCCTGGGCGTTCGACTGGTCAAGACCAGGGTTTGCCTCCAGGTCTGCGAGCTGGGCTGCATTGGGCAATGGAGCCTGGTTGGCTTGCAGGGGAACCGGAAGTTTCGAAGCGCGGTTTCCCAAATACTCCACTGAGAACAACAGACTGTTGCCCACCTGACGGTCGACGCTCAAATTCCATTGGTTCGTTCGTGGGTCACGATTGTGCGGGTTGTCGCCTTCCGATCCGGCGGCCCCGGCCCCGGCAACGGGAAACAATTGGGAGTCGGTATAGGGCTTGAATCCGGTCGGCGTGGGTACGACATTTACAAAAGTGGAAAATTCCTGGAACGGCGGCGCGAGCAACTCAAATGCGAGCCGGTTTGCATCTTGCACTGGATAATAGATGCCAAACCCGCCACGCACAACTGTCTTGTTGTCCGCAAAGGGTCGAAATGCAAAGCCGACTCGGGGCTGAAGGTCCGTGTACGAGGGATTGACGATGCCTTTCCCGACTAAGGGTGTACCGGTTCCGATCACGGTGCCTTTGCCGGGAATGTAATAATTTGGGCTCCCGGCAAGCAGAAAGCGCCCACCCAACGCGCCGCTCGCCGCGCTGGTGTCCAGCGTGCTGAGTCGGTTCAATGAATTGTCGACATCCTCCCAGGGCTTCGGGACATCGTAGCGCAAGCCGAATGTCAATGTGAGCTGCGGAAGTGCTTTCCAGTTGTCCTGGGCATACCCGGAATAAATGTAGCGCTTGACACCGGGGGCGCCGCCAGTCCCTTGAATCGTGACTCCTACAAACGGCGTTCCCAATAGAAAGTCCGAGAAGGCATTCGTGGTGAAGCCGAGCACTGAGGGGATTCCATTTTCGTAGATCAGCTCCGCGTTTAGATTAAGGACATCGAAAAAGCGGGCGCGAATACCCTCAACGCCAAACTGGAATTCATGATTGCCATGAATCCAGGTCAGACTGTTGTTCAAGTCGATCGAGTCTTCAATCTCCGCCCCCGAATCGGATACACCGCCGTTGCCAAAATTCGGATATCCCGCGATGACTAGCGTCGGAAATAGGGACGGCAGAGCCGTTGAAGTGTTATGGAAAGGGAAGGCGCCCTTGGCATCTTCGGTCTGGCCGAACCCGCTATAGGCTCGTGTGTATCCCAAACGAAATTGATTCAGCAGCGACGGACTGAATGTGTGAGTCTCGCCAAATGTCACTTGGTAGTCATGATCGTAGTTGTTCGTTTGTGAGACCGGAAGCGCGGAGGCGGTTCGTGTCGAGGTGGAAGGCTCTATAAGAAAACTGCCGAATAACGAGTCCGCCTGGCTGATGAGGTGATCAACCCGCCCGATATATTGAATGTCATTTGTAAATGCTGGCGCATCGCCCACAAAATTGAATCCCAGGCCGTTCGCTAGGCAGGCATCGCAGTTCGACGGCTCCAGCGCACCAAGCGCAATCAATTTGCTGGCGTAAGAGGAGAAACGGGTGGGAGAAATCATATTGTTAAGAAATGGCAAATTGGTCTGCGGATCGTAGATCGGGGCAAAATTTTTGCCTGTGACCGGGTTTATGCCGGAAAAGTTGCCATTCAACTCGGGCCCGGTAGGGAATACCTGCCGTACTTGGGATAGGCTCCGTATCCTCGTCGCTTGGACACTGCCGAAGAAGAATGTCCGATTCCTCCAGATTGGCCCGCCAAGGGAACCGCCAAACTGGTTATAACGTAACTGGTCCTCGATGTTCTTGAAACCCGGAGTCGACGGCAGGGTCACATGGAAATAGGGCTGCGCGTCGATCGCATTGTTGCGCAGGAACTCATAAGCTGTCCCGTGAATCTGGTTGGTCCCCGACTTGGTTGCAATGTACACCGAGGAGGCGCCGCTCTCCGACGCGGACCCAAGTTGGGTAATTGCGCGAAACTCCTGAACCGCGTCTACGCTGGGCTGCACGGAGGCGGAGGCAAGATTCTGGGCGTTGATGTTGATGCCATCCAGCCGGAATACAGTCTCACCGGCCCGGCCGCCCGCCACGGTAGGGCGAATAGTCGGGTTTACATATTGGTTTGCCGGCGTGGGTGCAGGCTCCGTTTCCGT
>JADEYI010001958.1_pt1 | contig 12156 bp, 11 predicted proteins | sample 8542331 | NCBI WGS metagenome assembly JADEYI01 (sample SAMN16510988, study PRJNA670497) | mine drainage metagenome | isolation source: biofilm near Copperflume 1 | place: Germany: Marsberg coppermine Kilianstollen | collected 2018-02 | reverse complement strand
TCACCAGACAGGCAATGCAGTCCAGGTGGGAGACAGCAGCACGTGCGGCGGCGACGTTCTGCATGATATCGACATCGACTATGAGATTTCCGTGCCTAAAAATTCCACAATTGTGGCCAGAAGCGGCGCCGGGAATATTCACGTCGAATCGATCAGCGGCTTCGTGCACGCCACCACCGGCAGCGGAGACATCATAGCCAACTCGATCGGCTCGGGCTCTCGACTGGGAACCGGAGCGGGCAGTCTGGACATCCAGGCCGCACATGGAACGCTGCAAGCGGAGACCAGCTCGGGCAACCTGAGCGTCCGCGATTCCGACGTTACATTTGCCCGGCTCGTCTCCGGATCGGGAAACATCACCGCGACGAACCTAAAAGGCGGCCTGCGCGCCATGACCGGCAATGGAAGTCTTACCATCGGCGGGACGCCAACGTCGGACTGGGGAATAAGGACGGGAAACGGCGCGATTCATTTTCATGCGGATGCGGGCGCGAAATTTTCGCTCGATGCCGGAACCGGGAATGGCACCATCGATTCGACGCTGCCCAGCCCGGTGTCCGGCCACAGCACGAACGGAGTGCTGCGCGGACCGGTCGGCGGCGGGGGGCCAGAGGTAAAAATGTACACCGGCAACGGCAACATCGACCTGCAATAGCGCGCATCGCTTACAGTAGACGCATGGTGCATACGCTTCGCAAAATTCCCGCCGCACAACTGCGTCTCATCGTGTTCGACCTGGATGGAACACTAATCGACTCGCGCGCCGACCTGGCGCACTCCGTGAACGGAATGCTGCGCCACTTCGACCGGCATGAACTGCCGGAGGACGTGATCGCCAGCTATATCGGGGACGGCGCGGGAATGCTGGTGCGCCGGGCGCTGGGCGACCCGGAGGACGACGGACTGGTCGATGAGGCGGAGGAATATTTCCTGGCCTACTACCGCGAGCACAAGCTGGACAACACCTACGTTTACGAGGGCGCGCACTCCGTGCTGGAGGCATTGCGCACGCATCCGCGTCAACCCATCATGGCTGTCTTGAGCAATAAACCAGTCGGCCCGACGCGGGCCATCTGCAAGGCGCTGGGCCTGGCGGAAGGTATGTTTCGCATTTACGGCGGCGACAGCTTCAATACGAAAAAGCCCGATCCGCTGGGCCTGGAAACCCTGCTGATGGAGGCCAAAGTCGAAGCGCACGAAACGGTGATGATCGGCGATTCCGATGTGGACATTCTGACCGCGCAAAACGCCGGCGCTTATTCCGTCGGTTGCAGCTATGGGCTGTCTCCGCACACGCTTGAAATCGCGCCGCCGGATGTGCTCATCCAAAAGGCCGCTGAGCTGATGGCCGTACTGGATTTGTGATCCTTTCCCTGAAGACTTTTCGATCGCCCGTCCCCCAACTGTAACCATACCGTTTACCATTTAAGTTGACGCTGACCGCTTGACTTGCACAGAAGGAGCACGCATACAAGATGCTGAAAAATTACCGGGGCAGGAAATGGGATCCAGCCATTTTTCTGTTCGCCGTCTGCATATTTGGAACGCCGACAGCGCGCGCTAAAACGAAAGGGCTGGCTCCGGGAACAGCGGTTCCTGTAATCTTCACCCGGACAATCAACGTGAAAACAAGCCGCACCGGAGACCGAATTACCGCAAAAATCACACAAGTAATTTTCAACGGGCCGGTTCAAACCGTCGCCAAGGGATCTCTTGTAGCCGGACATATCGAAAAAGTCTCCTACAGCGGGAAAGATGATCCCTCTTCACTGGAAATCAAATTCGATGAACTTGTGACGAAGCATGAAAAGCAGCCGGTGTGCTTCTCTGTCCGGGCATTGGCAGATTTGAACCACGTATATAACGCCCATTCACCGGTCACATCCATGGACGCCGGCGCCTCGCTGGGTACGACTCTTGTCGGCGGAGACCATATTCAACTCGGCGGGAAACAGGTTTATGCCAAGGATGGCGACAATGTCGGCATCAGCAATCGCTTTGGAATATTTTCCCGCCTGGAACCTGCGGACCCTCACGACAATTCGACGCCGGTAGCCTGCGGAGGAGTTTCCACTTTGCAGTCCGTCGCCATTTTTTCTTCGCGGGCGTGCGGTCTTTATGGTTTCTCCGGAATGCAACTGATCCAAACGGGCGGCCCCGAATCCAACGGAACGATTGAGCTCCAGTCCAAACGCGGGGCAGTCGAGATTCATTCCGGAAGCGCGGCGCTTCTACAGGTAGTAGGCTGCGGCGAAACGCAATCATCGCATTTTTAAATATTTTTCTCTTGCGCGACGGCTTGCTCAACGAGTCAATTTTCAATTGGAGCAGTAAATGAAATTTAGCGCGTCAATTCCCCAGCGCTTCGAGAAATTTCTTGTTTTATTTTTCCTGTTTTTTGCATCCGGATATGCCGTGGCCTCACCCGCAACTTTTGTGACGGCGCTGCCGGTTGCGGAAAACCAGATTCTTGCCCGCTTCAACTGGAACTCCATTTACGGCAGCCAAAGTTTCACCAGCTTCCAGTTTCCGATCAACCTGGCGTATGGTCTGAACGCCAGATGGACCGTCTTCGCCAGTCTTACCCCATTGCGCAGCTCCGCAGTATCGCAGACGACGGACGGCACATATCGAGTGACTTCCGCAGGCTGGGCTGACTCTTCCGTCTTCGCGCGCTACACGCTCATCAGCGTCGACAAGCCCGGTTCGACGCTGCGCATTGCTCCGCTGGCTGGCCTGTACATCCCCACCGGAAGTAACACATTGCGCGACTCGACAGGACTTCTACCAGGATTTCTGCAGACCGGTTCCGGCAGCGTTGACCCGTATGGAGGACTTGCCCTGGGCTGGAACAACGCTGTGTGCGGATTTGCAGCGGACAGCACGTTTCGACACAACCCGATTGGCCGGACAGGCGTCAGCCCGGGGGATCAATTTCGCGCGGATGGGCAAGGCGAAGTGCGGCTGCATCCCTTGAAGCTTCCTGAATACGGTCTTCCGCATGAACTGTGGCTCTCGATAGAAGAGAATTACCAGCACAATTCCTTGACACACTCCGAGGGCATCGTGTCGTCAGGTTCCGGCGGCTCCAGCTTTTATCAAGACGCGATTCTGGAATACGCGACCCTGCATTACGAAGTAGGCGCGGGGGTACAGATACCGGTGATGCAAAACCTGAACAGTCCGAGCGCAGAGCGGGAAAAACGTGAAGTGCTGGTATTCACCGAATATTACTTCTCCGGATTCAAAGGGAGGAGAAAATGAAAACGGTGCAGGCGACGAAACTTTCCGGTGTTTTAGCCTGGGTGCTGCTGGTTCTTGCGCCATGCGTTGCTATCGGCGCGCCGTCGGCACCGGGGCAGAACGCGAGTTGGCAGCGGATCACGGCGCACATCAACGGGGTCTTTTCTCCGCGTGGATTTTTCAATCTGCTGGTGGGGCTGTATTCCTTGCCATCGCTACGGAGCGCGCAGTTCAATCTGGGGAGATCTTCCATCGTCATGGATTTTCCGCCCAACACTCCTGAAATCACTCCAGAGCAGATTCATCGTATTGAGAAGAGCGCCGGATACCGCCCCGGCACGGTTGAAGTTGAGCACATTGCCGCCAGGAATTTTGCCGAAAAAGGCCCAGGATGGATACGGATTAAACACCCACAGTCCAGGAATGCACTGCGGCGCTGGCTTGAGCAGAACTTTTGAATCGATGGGCCTGTGAGCAGTTGAGCCTGTGAAGCGAGCCTGGGTGGTTATCTGGATTGGGCGTTTGCCGGCACAATCTTGATCTCAAAAAGTTTCGGCCATAGCTTTCCCGTGACAAAGATGCGGTCGTGCAGACTGTCATATGCGATGCCATTCAGAACCGCGCCTTCGCCCAGCCTCTGATTGGCAGGGAGCAGGTTTGTCAGACCCGTTAGATCGATCCACGCCAGCACTTTGCCGGTTGCCGGCGAGATGCGCGCGATCCTGTTCGTCAGCCAGATGTTGGCGAAGACCTCGCCGTGAATGTATTCGAGCTCATTCAGATTCAAAACCGGCTGGCCGTGATCTGTGACCGTGACATGTCCGACCGGCTGAAAAGTTCGCGGATCCAGAAAGCGCAACGTTGCCGTGCCATCGCTCAGAATCAGATGCCTACTGTCGTGGGTCAATCCCCAGCCCTCACCGGGGTAGGTAAAGTTTTTAAGCACACGGAAGCTGAACCGGTCGTAAACATAGCCCACATGGGATTGCCATGTCAGCTCAATCAGGTTACTGCCCCAGTCGGTCAGGCCCTCGCCAAAATATTCGGCGGGCAAATTGTGTTCCTGCAAAACGCGGCCTGTTTGCAAGTCCACCATGCGTATCGATGAGCGGCCGTTGAGGCCGGTCCCCTCATAGAGCATTCCGTTGACATACACCAGGCCCTGCGTAAATGCGGAGGAATCGTGGGGATAAGCATGGAGGACGCGATAGCCTTCGACAGGCGTGGCATGGCTGGCTGCAAACGCTGGCCCAACCTGGAGCGAAAACGCCGCCAGAATAAAAATAGAGAAGACCCTACGCAGCAATGCGATCGGAAAAAACCTGCGCGAGTGTGGCCAAAGACGTGGATGCTCGAACATCTCTCCAAAATACCGCACAGAGGCCGACCCCGCCGGCTCATTACAATAGTGTTATATGGATTTTGAGCTTGTCAGTGATTACCAGCCGCGCGGCGATCAGGCCCGCGCCATCGATGAGTTGGTGCGAGGGATCGTCGGCGGGGAAAAACATCAGGTGCTGCTCGGCGTAACCGGGTCGGGAAAGACCTTTACGGTCGCTAAAGTGATCGAGCAGTTGAACCGGCCCGCGCTGATCCTGGCCCACAACAAAACACTTGCCGCGCAGCTTTACCACGAGTTCAAACACTTCTTTCCGCACAACGCCGTCGAATATTTTGTCTCCTATTACGACTATTACCAGCCGGAAGCCTACATTCCGTCGAGCGATCTCTACATAGAAAAAGAGGCCACCATCAATGAACAGCTCGACCAGCTTCGGCTGTCGGCGACTCGCTCACTCTTTGAGCGGCGGGATGTCATCATCGTCTCCTCGGTAAGCTGCATCTATGGTCTGGGCTCGCCGGAGGCGTATTACGGGATGTTGATGTTGCTGGAAAAAGGCCAGAAGATTTGCCGGGAAGACATCACGCGCCGGCTGGTAGAAATTCTCTACGAGCGCAACGATGTCGATTTTCGCCGCGGGACGTTTCGAGTACGCGGGGACGTGATCGAGGTGTTTCCGACCTATGACGAGAGCGCCTACCGCATCGAATTGTTCGGCGACGAGATAGAAAGCCTATCGCAGATCGACCCGCTGTTCGGTACGGTGAAGCAGCAGTATTCCCGCCTGCCGATTTATCCGAAGAGTCATTACGTCGTGCAGCCGGAACGCAGGAAGACCGCGATCGATAGCATTCTTACCGAGTTGGGCGAATGGGAGAAAGAGGTCGAGGCGCAGGGCCGGATGGTGGAGGCGCAACGCATTCATCAGCGCACACGCTTCGACCTAGAAATGATCAAGTCGATGGGTTACTGTCACGGCATCGAAAATTATTCGCGGCACTTTTCCGGACGCCTGCCCGGAGAACCGCCGCCCACGCTGCTCGATTATTTTCCGAAGGACCATCTACTTTTCATTGACGAGTCCCACGTGACCATTCCACAACTGCACGGCATGTGGCATGGGGATCGTTCGCGCAAGCAGAACCTGGTGGATTATGGCTATCGGCTGCCTTCCGCGATGGACAACCGCCCGTTGAAATTTGAAGAATTTCAAAATCGCACACACCAGGTGACCTATGTCTCCGCAACACCGGGCCCGTATGAACTGACGCAGTCCGGCGGCGTGGTCATCGAGCAGATCATACGGCCCACCGGCCTGGTCGATCCGCAGGTCGAGATCCGCCCCGTGCGCGGCCAGATTGACGACCTGCTGGCGGAGATCCGCGAACGCGTAAAAAAAAGCGAGCGCGTGCTGGTGACAACGTTGACCAAGCGGATGGCGGAAGACCTGGCCAGCTACTACACCGAAGTGGGCGTGCGCTGCCGGTATATGCACTCCGAAATAGAAACGCTGGAACGTGTGCGCCTGCTGCGGGACCTGCGCAAGGGCGAATACGACGTACTGATCGGCATCAACCTGCTGCGCGAAGGGCTAGACCTGCCGGAGGTCTCGCTGGTCGCCATTCTCGACGCCGACAAGGAAGGCTTTCTACGCTCCGCCGGATCGCTGATCCAGACCATTGGCCGGGCGGCGCGGCACATCAATGGACGCGCAATCCTGTACGCCGACAAAATGACCGACTCCATGAATCGCGCCATTGGCGAGACGGACCGCCGCCGCGCCATTCAGGTGGCGTATAACGAGGAAAATGGCATCATGCCTACTTCGATCCTGCGTCCGGTCGATATGGCGCTGGCGGGCATTCTGAAGGTCGAATATGCCGACCTGACAGAAGACGCCGAGCAGATGCCGGAGGACTTCGGCTCAGAAGAAGAACTGAATGCCTATATCGTCAAGCTGGAGACCGCAATGCGCGACGCGGCCCAGAAGTTTGAGTTTGAAAAGGCAGCCAAGCTGCGCGACAGCATCCGGGAACTGCGCAGCAAGGACTTTCTTTTCGACGCGCCGAAGCCGGCGGAAGAATTGTCGTCCTGAATGAGAATGGAAAAAATAATCAGCCTCCTGAGCGCCGAAGCGTGACTCCCAAGGCTTGATGCTGTATGGTTTTCGAGGAAGCAACCCCAGCAATTTTTCGACAACGATACAGATGACGCTTAACGCATATCTGATACGCAGCACCCTGGTGGGCGCCCTTGGCGGGCTGCTCTTCGGCTTCGACACAGCCGTCATCTCCGGCGCAACCCACCAGCTCACCATCGCGTACGCGCTCAGCAGCTCGCAGCTCGGCATTACGGTGTCCAGCGCACTGATCGGCACCGTCATCGGCGCCATGTTCGCCGGCATTCCCGGCCAGCGCATTGGCCGCCGTGACAGCCTGCGAATCATGGCCGTGCTGTACGTGATTTCCGCAATCGGCTGCGCGCTGGCGTGGAACTGGCCCGCGCTGCTCACGTTCCGCATCATCGGCGGACTCGGCATTGGCGGCAGCTCTGTGCTGGGCCCAATGTACATCGCTGAGATCGCACCCGCAAAGTGGCGGGGCCGGCTGGTCGGCACGTTTCAAATCAATATCGTCGTCGGCATCCTGCTGGCCTACATGTCGAATTACACCATTGCCACGTTCCACCTGGGCATGGCGCAATGGCGCTGGCAACTGGGCATCGCCGGCATCCCCGCGGCTCTGTTCCTGGTCATGCTGCTGACCATTGGCCGCAGTCCGCGCTGGCTGGTCATGCAAAGCCGCGTCGTTGAGGCGCGCGAATCTCTGCGTCTGACGGGAACTCCGGATGTTGAGGCCGAGTTGCAGGACATTATCGCCTCGGTGCATCTGGACCGTCACGCTGAAGTCGAGCCGTTGTTCTGCCGCAAATACCGGCTGCCGATCTTTCTGGCGATCAGTGTGGCCATGTTCAACCAGCTCAGCGGCATCAACGCGATCCTGTATTACCTGAACGACATTTTCGCGGCCGCGGGCTTCAACAGCATGTCGAGCGACAAGCAGGCAATTTATGTCGGCCTGGCGAACCTGATCGCCACACTGGCCGCGATTTCGGTCATCGACAAGCTGGGCCGCAAGACTCTGCTGCTGGTGGGGGCGGTCGCCATGACCATCTGCCTAGTCATCGTCGCGGTACTGTTCCAGACGCACGGCCACCAGGACCTTTTGCTGCCGCTACTTATTCTCTACATCATCTCCTTCGCCATCTCACAGGGCGCAGTGGTCTGGGTTTACCTTGGCGAAGTTTTTCCGACCCGCGTGCGAGCACAGGGACAAAGCGTGGGCACCGCGGCCAACTGGATCACGAACGCCATCATCTCCGGAGTCTTCCCGGTGCTGGCCGTCAGCCATGCGGCACTTCCGTTTTACTTCTTCGCCGCCATGATGGCGTTGCAGTTCTTCCTCGTGCTCTTCATTTACCCAGAGACCAAAAACCTGAGCCTGGAAGAGATGCAGCGCAAAATGGGCATTGACTGAGCGGGCCTGCCGCGGCGCACGTTCGCCTACAATGGAAGACAGTCCTATGCCAGCATTGAACGAAACACGCACCCAGCTTCTGAATCTGATCGCCAAGCTGTCCTTTCGCCTGGGAGACTTCACCCTGTCTTCCGGTGCGCACAGTGACTATTACATCGACTGCCGAACCACTACCTTGAACGCGGAGGGTGGACGTCTCACCGGCGTGGCGCTGTACGATCTGATCCGCCAGCACAATCTGCAACCGCGTGCCGTCGGCGGGCTCACCATGGGGGCCGATCCGCTGGTTTCGAATATTGCCTCCGCCAGCGCATGGCGGCGTATCGAGCATCCGGAAACACCGCTGATCGACGGCTTCCTGGTGCGCAAATCGGAGAAGACCCACGGCACGGGACGCCGCATCGAAGGCTTCTCGGAACCCGGCGCGCGGGTGGTAGTGGTGGATGATGTCTGCACCACCGGCGCTTCCACGATCCAGGCCATCGAAGCCGCGCGTGGGGCTCAAATGCGGGTCGTCGGCGTACTCTGTCTGGTGGACCGGCAGGAAATGGGCGGCCGCGCCGCCGTTGAAGCAGCGGCGCAGGGCGCTGCTTTTCTGCCGCTTTTTACCGCAGAGGATGTCCGCGCCGCACACCTCGCGCTTTGAGGAGGAACCTCCAATGCCCGCCTGCACACACCTCAACCAAATCCGCAATGTGACGCCACGCACGCCAAACGGCTGCGAAGAATGCCTGAAGAGCGGCGATGACTGGGTCCATCTGCGGCTGTGCCTGGAGTGCGGCCACGTCGGCTGCTGCGACTCCTCAAAGAACAGGCACGCGACGAAACATTTCCATCACACCCAACACGCAATCATGCGCTCCTTTGAACCGGGCGAGGACTGGGGCTGGTGCTACATCGACCAGATGGAAGTGGATTCCAGATAGACGCAGCGCCGCCATGCCATACATCGCGCGCCTCCCGTTTGCCGCGCAGTTTGTCATAAACTGGAGCCATATGATTCCTACGCTTGAATGGACAGACGCCGGGGTCCGCTTCCTCGACCAGACAAAGCTGCCGCTGGAAGAGACCTACGTGCTGGCGAAGGACTACCGCGAGGTCGCCGAGGTCATCCGCACCATGATCGTGCGCGGTGCGCCAGCTATTGGTGTCAGCGCGGCCATGGGCGTTGCCCTGGGTGTGCTGCGTTCCGAGGCAACCGATCTGGAAGAACTGCACCACGAACTGCACATCATCTGCGATACACTCGCTGCCACGCGACCGACGGCGGTCAATCTTTTCTGGGGAATTGAACGCATCCGTCATCTGGTTCGCACGCTCTCGAGCGAACCTTGCGCCACTGTTCCGCAGATCGCCGAGGCTGCGGTTGCCGAAGCCTGCCGCATGTACGACGAAGACATCGCCGCGTGCCGGGCCATGGGCGCGCATGGTGCGGAGCTGCTGCCGTTTTCTGGGGGCGTGCTGACGCACTGCAATGCCGGGGCGCTCGCCACGTGCGGCTACGGCACGGCGCTGGGTATCATTCGCGCCGCCGTCGAACGCGGCCACAAAATCCATGTCTATGCCGATGAGACCCGGCCCTTCCTGCAAGGGGCGCGTTTGACCGCGTGGGAACTGCTGCATGACAACATTCCCACGACGGTGCTGTGCGATAACATGGCGGCCAGCCAGATGCGCGCCGGAAAGATCCAGGCCGTCGTCGTGGGCGCGGACCGCATTGCCGCGAATGGAGACGTGGCGAACAAGATCGGCACTTACGGGGTCGCCGTGCTGGCGAAGGAACATGGCATTCCGTTTTACGTGGCAGCTCCCTGGTCCACGATCGACATGGCGACTCCGACCGGTGACCAGATTCCGATTGAAGAACGCGCGGCCAAAGAGGTAACGCATTTCAACGGACGCCAAATTACTCCGAACGCAGCGGAAATTTCAAATCCTGCATTCGATGTGACTCCAGCAAAATATGTCACCGCCATCATCACCGAGCGTGGCGTGCTGCGCGCGCCCTATGCGGCAGCGTTGAGCGTGGCCTTCATGCAGGCCGTGCCCGCGTAGCGGCCAGAAACGGCTCGGCTAAACTATCTGCATGTCGATGGGTGCGCCCTTGCCGGTGAAACGTGACGCAGCCGGGCCCCACCACGCACCCGCTCCGCTTTCCGATCAGGCCTCCGCGCACCTGAACATGCTGCGAGGGGTGGCCGCGTTTGTGGTGCTGTTCGGGCATTGGCGCAACATATTTTTTGTGGATTGGTCACAAGTTCGCCGGCGAGACGTGGCCCTCGATTTTTTTTACGGCTCGACCAAGTACGGGCATGAGGCCGTGGTCGTCTTCTTTGTCTTGAGCGGCTACTTGATTGGACGCACGGTTCTGCGCGCAGTATGGGCAAGTCGATGGTCGGCAAAGCACTATGCCTTTCATCGGCTGATTCGGTTAGAACTGGTCCTGTTTCCCGCGTTGCTGCTCTGCTGGCTCTGGGACTCGGCTGGCATGCACTTGTTTTCGCCATCACCGACGTACCTGGGCACCAGCGGCAGTTCGGTGCTGCTTTCCCCTATTTCCCCGCACATAAGTCTCCCAATTTTTGTTGGCAATCTGGCGTTCCTGCAAACCTTGCTGGTTCCCTGCTTCGGGTCCAATGCGCCGATGTGGAGTCTGGCAAATGAGTTCTGGTATTACGCGCTGTTCCCTTGCCTGGTCATTGTGCTGACGAAATATTTTTCGTGGACGCGCCGAGCGATCGCCGCAGTTGTGATGATTGGGGTGGCGCTGTTTATCGGCAGATGGATGCTGGGGGAATTTTCGATCTGGCTGCTGGGCGTGGCGTTGATTTTTTTACCGCGACCGCATTGGCTGAAGGCCCGGCAACATTCGCTGTTTCTGGCGATTGCCTTTCTGTTTGTAATCGTCCAGTTGATATTGACCTTCGACCCCAGGAAACTCGAGGGACGGGGCAATACCGACTACATACTGGCCATAGCGGTGACGATTTTTATCTATGCCCTGCTACATCATCCCCAGCCGGTGGGCGGCCTGTACAAAAAAATAGCGAGTCAGGCGGCGGGATTCTCTTACACGCTGTATCTGACACACATGCCGGTGCTGGTGTTTTTCTCCGCATGGCTGAACCATCGCAATCCTCCGACGGCCAGGAACTTTCTGCTGCCGCTCGCAATACTCTGCGGAACGATCGCCTACTCCTATGGAATAGCGATGATCTTTGAACACAACACCGATCGGATACGCAAAAGGCTGGAGACTAGATTCGGCCTGTAACATCTACTCCATTATTTTTACGTTCGCGCTGACGATCAGCTTTGGCCCGGTCGCGGCCTGCACCTGCTCGACCGTTATGCCCTCAGCGATCTCTTCCAGCACGAGCCCTTGCGGAGTTACGCGGATGTAGGCCATCTCCGTGATGATGGTATCGACCACGCCCAGGCCGGTGATCGGCAGGGTGCAATGTTTCAGAATCTTCGGACGGCCATCCTTCGTGGTGTGTTCCATAGCAACGACCACGCGGCGCGCGCTGGCCACCAGATCCATAGCGCCGCCCATGCCCTTGACCATTTTTCCCGGGATCATCCAGTTGGCCAGGTTGCCCGCCTCGTCCACTTCCATCGCGCCCAGTACGCTCAGGTCCACATGGCCGCCGCGAATCATGGCGAAGGATTCGGCGCTGGAAAAATACGATGTCCCGGGCAGTTCGCTGACGGTCTCCTTGCCGGCGTTGATCAGGTCCGGATCTACTTCACTCTCCAGCGGATACGGTCCGACGCCGAGCATTCCGTTCTCTGACTGGAGAACTACTTCCATTCCCACAGGGACATGGTTGGCAACCAGCGTCGGCATTCCAATACCGAGGTTTACGTAGAAGCCGTCGCGCAGCTCGCGGGCCGCCCGCTTTGCAATGATGGTAGCAATCTGGCCGCGCTTGTCGGCATTGCGCGGTGTCGAAGCCTTCTCGTGGGAGGCGGCGGTCTTTCTGTCCGGATTCGATAGAGTATTCATAAGTGGGTTTCCGTTGATCTCTTCCC
>JADEYI010001957.1_pt1 | contig 12161 bp, 11 predicted proteins | sample 8542331 | NCBI WGS metagenome assembly JADEYI01 (sample SAMN16510988, study PRJNA670497) | mine drainage metagenome | isolation source: biofilm near Copperflume 1 | place: Germany: Marsberg coppermine Kilianstollen | collected 2018-02 | reverse complement strand
TCGCTCTTCGCGGGGCGCAGGCGCTGCTCATCGCCCTCGACGGGCAGCTCGCGCCCGACGATCCGGCCGACCTTCGCCACGATCTCGCGGATGCTGACCTCCGTACCGGAGCCGAGGTTGACCACCTCGCCGATCGCGGCGTCGGCAGCGGCGACGGCGACGAAGCCGCGCGCGGTGTCTGCGACGAAGGTGAAATCGCGCGTCGTGTCGAGCGCACCCAGGCGCAGGGTCGTGGCGGCGAGGGCCTGCGAGATGATCGTGGGGATAACGGCGCGCGCGGACTGGCGCGGGCCGTAGGCGTTGAACGGCCGGACGATGGTCACGGGCAGGCCGAACGAACGATGGAAGCTGACGCCGAGCGCGTCGGCGGCGATCTTCGTCGCGGAATACGGCGACTGCGCCTGCAGCGGGTGCTGTTCGTCCATCGGCACGCGGACGGCCGAGCCGTACACCTCGCTCGTGGAGGTGAGCACGACGCGCTCGATGCCGCCGAGCTCCTTCGCGGCGATGAGCACGTTCGTCGTGCCGATGATGTTGGTGTCGATCACCTCCTGCGGGTGCTCGTAGGAGTAGGGGATGCCGATGAGGGCGGCGAGGTGGAAGATTGCGGCGGCGCCGCGCATCACCTCGCGCACGGCGTCGAAATCGCGCACGTCGCCGAGGATGATCTCGGTGCGGGCAAGGGCGTCGCCGGTGAGCGATTCGAGCCAGCCGTGGCCGCCGCGGGAGGTGTAGCGGAGCATGGCACGGACGTGCGCTCCTTCGGCGATGAGGCGCTCGACGACGTGGCTGCCGATGAAGCCGCCAGCGCCGGTGACGACGACCGTCTTACCTTCGAAGCGCACGCATCCCCCTGCCGATGAGCCGCAGCGCCAGCGCCGCGAACGCGACCAGCGCCAGTATGCCGCAAACAAGGAGCCAGATATACAGCGTGAGCGCGATGGAGAGACGGAAGCCGGCCTCGGTGGTGAGGACGACGAGCAGGGCGACGAGCGGCGAGGCGAGGAACAGGGCGGCGGCGATGCGAAGCCAGTGGCTGGCGAGCGGGTTCATCGCCCGTGGGGCTCCGTGTGCAGGACGGACTGGAGCGAGCGGCCGCCGGCGACCGTGCGCCAGCGGGCCGCCGTCATGCGCCAGATCTCGGCGAGCGTGACGGCGCCGAAGATGCTGAGCGGGAGGTAGAGCGCATAGTGATAGCGCGGGTCGCCGACGAACAGCACACCAAACAGCAGGATGTAGAGCGGGACGATCGAGAAGACGAGCCAGAGGCGGGGGTCGCGCCGCCGTGCCCAAAACGGCGCGCCGACGAGCGCGAGGGCGACCAGCCCGAAGAAGGTGAAGGTCGAGAGCCGCGAGAGCCGGTCGGCCCCGGCCGCGCCGAACCATGGTTTATCGCTCTGGATCCAGGTGACGCCGCCGCTGTCATCCTGGAAGAGGTAGTACAGCCGGATCGGGATGAGCTTCAGCTCCTGCAGCCTGTGGTGCAGCGCCCACTCGCGCGCGAGGCGCGTGCCGTCGCTGTTGGTCTTGACCTCGAGCAGGGTGCGGTCGATGCCCACGTACGGCTGCTCGAGCTGGGCCGCGGCGTTCAGGCTCGTGCCGTCCGCGGTGGTGGCGCTGTGGCCCTGATAGGCGACGCGGCCGGCTCCCGTCGTGCCGACAATCGGCTCGCCCATCTGCACGGCGTTGCGCACGACCCAGGGGACGACGATGACCGCCGCGCCGAGCGCCAGCGCGGCCAGCGGCAGCGCGGCGCGCCGCCCGTACTGGAAGAGCAGGAAGAGCGCGAGCACGAGGCCGAAGGCGAGGAACTCGCCGCGCACGTAGCCGGTGAACGCGGTCAGCGCGCCCACACCCGCGATCAGCGGCAGGTTGGCGCGCTCGCGGCCGAACACGAAGTAGACGCAGATCGCCAGCACGAGCGCGGCCAAGAAGCCGAAGTACGTCTCCGTGAGGAGGACGCTGGTGAACAGCACGTGGCCCGGCAGCACGGCGAGCGTGACGCCGGCGAACGCGGCGACGGTGAGGTCGAAGAGCCTGCGCGCGATGAGGAAGACCAGCACGGGCGTCAGGGCGCCGAGCAGCACGTTGAGCAGCCGCGCCGCCCAGAGGGAATCGTCGGTGAGCTTGTAGACGACGGCGAGCGTCGCCGGGTATCCGGGGGGCCAGAGGGCGGTCGCGGTGAGGTCGTGCTGGCCGGGGTAGATGGGTGCGCCGTCCGGGGCCTTCCAGACCGCCGGGTCGAAGACGTAGCCATCGCCGGCGGCGAGGTGGCGCGCCGCGCTGTCGTAGAAGACGCTGTCGTCGTAGCGCCCGTCGCGAGGGCTGGGATGCACGTAGGCGACGAGCGCGAGGCGCACGACCAGCGCGAGCAGGAAGATCGCGATGATCCAGCGCGCCTCGTTCGTGCCAAGCCAGCGTCGCAGGGACGTCACGGGCGGAGCTCCAGGAGCGAGCGATGCCGCCGATCCCACACACCGATGACGGTGGCGGCGGCGATGATCACGACGATGGGGATCGCCGGGAAGTGGAAGCGCGGGTCGCCGAAGAAGACCAGCGGGATGGCCAGCACGTAGATGAGCGCCGCGAACAGGAACGCGCGGCGAATGTCCTTCGACAGCACGAAGGCGATGGCGCCGGCGATCGCGACGAGGCCGGTGGCGTAGTAGATCGCGTTCGCGGCGAAGGCGAGCACGTCGCGCCGGAACCGGGGGATGAAGGGGTCATTGCCGTACGACTCGGCGGCGAACAGGCCGTCGTCGTCCTTGTACAGGAGCCAGTACGCCTTCTTCGCCTCGAGCGCAGGCATGCGCAGCGGGTGCCGCAGCACATCTTCGATGGCGATGCGGACACCATCGCGGTTGCGCTTGATCTCGACCTGTTGCGGCGACAGGCCGGCGTAGCCATCGAAGCACTTGCCGCGCAGGAGGAAGGCGCCGGTCGCGCCGTTGAAGTTGCCGATGCAGAGGTCATCGCCGAGGTTCGTCGACGTGCCGGTGAGGGTGTGGAACACCAGCGTGTTGCGGATGGACCACGGCACGGTGAGGACGGCGACGCCGGCGAGGACGATAAGCATCTGCACGACGGCGCGCTTTTTGGACCTGAGCCAGAAGAGCCAGAACACGAGCAGCAGCAGCGGGAAGGCGAGCGTAATGGCGCGCGTCATCGTGGCGGCGCTGAGGAGCAGGCCGGCGCCGAAGAGGCGCGGCCATGCGATTCCGTCGTGGTCCCAAGGATCCCATAACAGGACGAGCAGCGACGCCATGAGGAGCATCGTGAACAGCGGCTCCGAGAGCACGGTGCCGGTGTAGTAGACCTGGCTGGGAAAGATCGAGAGGAGCGCGCCGGCGCCGAAGCCGATGCGGCGGTCGAACAGGCGCGCGGCGAGCAGGTAGGCAAGCAGCACGGTGATGGCGCCGAAGATGCCATTCATCATCTTGATGGAGAACGTGCTGCGGCCCCATCCGAAGATGTCGCCGGCCTTTTTCAAGCCGGCCACGGTGGCGGGGAAGCCCACGGGGTAGTACGCGAACGCCTCGCCCGTCGGGCGCACGTAGCCGCCGCCGTCGGCCATGATGTCACCGAGGATCACGTAGAGCGAAGGGTCGTTGAGCCCCTTCGGCGGCCGGTCGTTGTAGGCGACCCAGGCCGCGCGCGGGACGATGGCCATCACGAACAGGGCGAGCATGAGCAGCAGGTCGATGCGCGGGACCGCGAACGTGCGCGCCCCGGGCGCGACGCGGGGCGCGGGTGCGGCCGCCTCTGCGCGCGCCGGCGCGGGAAACTCCGTGCTCAAGCGGCGGCGTACCTCCGGTCAAGACTCGGCTCGCGGCGCAGGACCGCCGCGTACAGCACGAGGACACCGCGCGCGGAGAGCAGTGCGACGATGAAGACGACGGGGTAGTGGAAGCGGGAGTCGCCGAAGAACACGAGGTGCACGGCCGTCCACATGAGCACGGTGAGCGGCAGGACGGCGAGCGCGCCGCGCAGGCGGGCGCGGTCCGCGAGCAGCCCGACGCCGGCGAGGCCGAGGGCGGCGAACCAGAAGCCGTTTGCGAGGGCGCGCAGCCCGTCGCCCCAGTTGCGGGTGTAGAAGCCGCGCTGGTAGCCGGAGTTCCAGTCGAGGCCGGTGGCATCGGACTCGTACAGCGCGCGCAGCTTGAGGCCGGCCAGGCGCACTTCGCCGGCAGGGTGCGTCACCATGTACGCGAGGGCCTTCCGCAACTGCATGCGGTCGCCTTTCACCTCGTACTGCTGTTGCGTCAGGCCGGTGCGGTCCGGCAGGGGCAGGGGCTCCACGGTCTGCATCCGGCCCGTCGATCCGGCGTGGTTGCCCAGCCAAAGGTTGCCGCCGACGTTCGTGGCGATGATGGCGGGGGTACCAAGCTCGCGCTGATTGCGCACGACCCACGGTGCCAGCAGGACGCCGGCCACGGCCGCGGCAAGGATACCCCAGCCGATCGCGCGCCGCCATCGCATCCCGCAGAGGCGCCAGGCGAAGGGCGCCAGTGGCAGGAGCATCAGCGCCTGGCCGCGGGTGAGCGCGGCGGCGGTGGCGACGGCCGCGAACAGGATGACGAGCGGTCCACGCCAGGTGCGCACCTTCGGCACGAGGAGCAGGAGCAGCATCGCGAGGGTGAAGAGCAGGGTGAACAGCACCTCGGACAGCGCGAGAGAGGCGAAGAACACCTGGCCCGGCCAGAGCGCGACCGCCGCGCCCGCGACGGCGGCGGTGCGCCGCTCCCACAGCAAGAGGGCGATGCAGTAGACGACCACGACGGTGAGCATCGCCAGCACGACGTTTGCGGCGTAGACCTGCGCAAGGCCGTCGCCGAACGCCTTGAAGACGGCGCCGAGGAAGACGGGGTAGCCGGGCGGCCACGCGGCGGTCGGCGTGCCGGTGTAGGGGTTCACATAGCCGCGGCCGAGAGCGACGAAGTGGGCGGCGTTGCGGTACCAGACGGTGTCGTCGAAGCGGCCGTCGTTCGGGTTGGGATGGACGAAGCTCAGCCAGGTGAGCCGCGCCGTGAGTGCGATGAGGAGGAGCAGACCCAGCGCTGGGAGATGGCGCCGGATCCCTGCCATGTTCAAGCGCGCGTCAGTCCTCTCCCTATTCCTACTCGCTCTTCACCATCGCCGGCGCTACCCGCTCCAGGCGGCCCTGCCTCAGCTCGACGACATAGTACGGCGGGGAGAGGCTTTCCCTCAGCCGAACGAAGTCCGCCGATGTCACCGCCTGGACGGCGACGCCCTTACCATACAACGCGCGGCCCACGGAAAGCATCCACCCCGGCTGCCAGAACGGGTTCGTCCACTGGTTCTTGTCGTCGATGACATAGACGGTCGTGCCGGGAGGCACGGCCGCGTACTGCCGGGGGAGATCGTGCGCGAGGACCTGCCAGCGGAGGGTGTCACGCAGGAAGGGCTGCTCCTGATGGGTGTATTGCCACGCGTACAGGCCGCCGACGGCGACGAGCGCGGCGGCGGCGAGCGCGTGCGCAGCGTAGCGGTTCAGGCGCACGGCGTGATGGTGGACCCAGCCGGCCGCGACGGCGACGAGGATGGCGAAGAACGGCAGCGACATGTAGGTGTAGCGGGTGGCGGTCCAGAGCTTGCTCGGGACGTACGGCATCAGACCGGCGACGACGCCGATGGCGGCGAAGCGCGCGATGTTCGGCCCGCGGACGAAGAAGAAGATGCACCACGCGGCGACGACGGAGCCCACCGCCCATTCGACGGCGGAGGGGTCCTTCGCGATCGCGCCGACCGGGTAGGCGAGGCGCGACAGATAGACCCAGGTCTCACGCGGGATGTGCCAGCCGACGCCATAGAAGCTGCCATCGACACCCTGGCAGCCGCAGCCGCTGAGGCCGCTGACCAGCAGCGCGGCGGCGATGGCGAACGGCGTCATCTTCAGTGTGAAGTCGAGCAGGTCGCGCCGCTGCGCCAGAGACGCGAACGCGAAGTACACGAAGAGGACGACGCCGATGACGACGCCGCCTTCGTTCGCGAGGAATCCGAGGAGGTAGAAGAGAAATGAGAGCCAGTACCAGGCCGCGCGGCGCTCGCCGCCCGCGACGTAGCGGTAGAGGCTGTAGAGCGCGGCGAGGAGGAACACCTCGCTGAGCACGTGTGGCAGGGCGGTGATGTACGTCACGGTGTGCACGGCGGAAGCGGAGACGCCGAAGATCAGGGCCGCCATCGCGGCGACGAAGACGCGCTTCGTCATGGAGAGCACGAGGGCGTAGAGGATCATCACCGCCGTCACGTGCAGCGCCAGGTTGACGATCCGCCAGGCCATGGCGTCCATGCCGAAGAGGTGGAACTCGCCCCAGTAGACGAGCATGGTGAGCGGGCGCCAGTTCGGAGTGAGGTCGCGCAGGAGCAGGACGTCGCGGACGTACGCGGGGAAGGTGCGCGTCTGGATGTCGCCGAGCGGCACGAAGTCGTCGCCGAAAAAGTAGTAGTGCAGGGTGGGGACATGGATGCCGACGACGAGCCCGATGACGAGCGCGATCGGGAGGTGCCGGAGGGCCGCCCGCAGCAGGGCCGTGAGCGCGCGCGTATCCGGACGCTCATACGCGGGCGCGTGCGAGACTGCGACAGCCATGGTCAGCGAACCTCGGGCAGCGGCATCGGTCGTCCCAGGACGTGCGTGGACGCTTTCGCGATGGTAACACCGGTTTCGGCACCCGGCAATACAATTATCGGCCGCAACTGCTCAGGCACGTAAAGGGAAGGCGGGGGCGAGGATACGGGAGGCGGGGGCTGGAGGTGCAGTTGGAAGCCGGAGCGCCGGCGGCTTCGGGCTCCAGCGAAGCTACCGGGCGGGGCCGAGGCCGTGGTACCTGCCGCGGAAGAAGACCAGGGGGCGCGCGTCCTGGACGACGCGGCCATCGACGACTTCACCCAGGAAGATGGAGTGGTCGCCGCCGTCGTGGACGTAGGCGACCCGGCATTCGAGGAAGGCCAGGCAGTCTTCGAGGATCGGGGCGCCGGTGGCGCCCAGGACCAGGCGCTGGCCACGGAGGCTGCCGATCTCCGGCTCGGCGCGACGGGCGAAGAGGCGGGAGACCTCTTCCTGATGCTCGGCGAGGATGTTGACGGCGAAGACGCGGCCCTCTTCGAGTACGCGGTGGGTGTGGGTTCCCTTGTCGACGCAGATGAGCACCAGGACCGGGTCCAGGGACAGCGCCGTCACCGCGTTCGCCGTCATCCCCTGCATCTCCTCGCCCGCGGCGGTGGTGATGACGGTGACGCCGGTCGGGAGGTGGCCGACGATCGCGCGGAACTCGAGCGGGTCGAGGGGCATGGGCGGCCTCCGGCAGCGGTCCTGGCGGGCACTATAGCATCGGCGGATGGGCTGAGTAGCAGCCGCGCGGGGAGGTACCTGGTCTCGAAGCCGGAGCCTGGCGGCGCGTGCGGAGCCACTTCCCGCCGTCCCGCCGGGCGCGTATAGTCGCGATCGGTCGAGAGGAGGACGCGATGAAGAAGCTCGAAGGGCGCGTGGCGATCGTCACCGGCGCCAGCCGGGGCGTCGGCGAGTACATGGCGCGCGAGTTCGCGAAGGAAGGGTGCAACATCGTGGCGGCGGCGCGCACGGAGGAGCAGCAGGACCCGAAGCTGCCCGGCACGATCCATGAGACGGCGCGCGAGCTGTCGGCGATGGGGGTGCGGGCGATCGCGGTGCGCTGCGACGTGACGGACGAGGAGAGCGTGATCGCGATGGTGCGGCGGACGCTCGACGAGTTCGGGCGCATCGACATCCTGGTGAACAACGCCGGCATCATGGTGCCGCAGAAGATCGTGGAGATGCCGCTCAAGCGCTGGGACCTGATCTGGCGGGTAAACGTGCGGGGGGCGATCGCCTGCTGCAAGGCCGTGCTGCCGGCGATGATCGAGCAGCGAGACGGCGTGATCTTCAACATCTCGTCGATCGCGGCGGACCAGGACGGCGCCGGAAACATCTCGTACAAGCTGACCAAGCACGCGTTGCGGGAGCTGAGCGCAGGGCTGGCGGCGGAGGAGAAGGAGCACAACATCCGCGTGTTCGCGCTGTCGCCGTACGGCTGGGTACCGACGCCGGGCACGCTGTACCACCGCCTCGACGAGTCGATGCCGTCGGTGAGCCCGCTGCTCGAGCGGCCGGAGGCGATGGGCCAGGCGGCGATCTACCTGTGCGGCGAGGAGGGCAACGAGCTGAGCGGCCAGCACTTCTACAGCCGCCACCTGCTCCGTGACCGCGTCAACAACGGCGTCGACCTCTACCAGGGCGATGCATCGCTGTTCCGGTGAGCGACGAGGACGGGGACGGGCGGGCGGAGCGCCGCGAGCGCCGGCGGCGGGCGAAGCGCGAGCGCATACGGAAGCACGGCGCGCGCACGGCGAGCACGTACCGCGACGCCATCCTCAAGCGCCTGCGCCGGAACGCCGGGCGGGACGGGCTCCGGGGCCGATAGCCGGAGCGACGGGCCTCGCTTATCATGGCGTGGCCATGGACCGAGACTACGACCTGATCGTCGCCGGCGCAGGGGCCGGCGGTGCTGTCGTCGCCGCGCGGGTGAGCGAAGACCCGCGCACCCGCGTGCTGCTGGTCGAGTCGGGGCCGGACTACCCGAACCTCGAGGCGCTGCCCGAGGATCTGCGCAACGTGAACCACGCGTCGTTCTTCGACCACGACTGGCGGCTGCGCTACCAGCCGAGCACGACGAGCCGGGCGGACGCGCCCTTTCCACGGGGGCGGGTGACGGGCGGGTCGTCGGCAGTGAACACCGCGATCGCGCTGCGGGGGCAGCCGGCGGACTACGACAAGTGGGCGGCGCTCGGGAACCCGCTCTGGAGCTGGGAGCGGGTGCTGCCCGCGTTCCGCAAGCTCGAGACCGACCTGGACTTCGGCGGGCCCTACCATGGGAAGACGGGGCCGATCCCGATCCGGCGGCACACGCGCGAGGAGCTGGTGCCGTACCAGGCCGCGTACCTCGACGCGTGCAGGGAGCTGGGGTACCCGGACGCCATCGACCACAACGACCCGGAGAGCACGGGCTACGCACCGCACCCGATGAACAAGCGCGGGGCGCTGCGGATCAGCACGGCGATCGCCTACCTGGGGCCGGCGCGCGGGCGGCCGAACCTGACGGTGCTCGCGGAGACGGATGTCGTGCGCGTGCTGTTCGAGCGCGGCGCGGCGACGGGCATCGAGGCGCGCACGAAGGACGGCGCGACGGCGCGAATCAGCGCGCCGCACGTCGTGCTCGCCGCGGGCGCGATCCACACGCCGCCGATCCTCGTGCGCTCTGGCATCGGGCCGAGTGATGTGCTGGACCGGCTGGGCATCGCGGTGACGCGCGTGCTCACGGGCGTGGGCGCGCACATGCAGGACCACCCGGCTATCGGGCCGACGCTCGTGCCGAAGGAGGGCGTGGCGGACTGGGACCAGCCGGTGATCCAGACGACGCTGCGCTACACGGCAACGGGCAGCAGCGACTTCAACGATATGCAGCTCGAGCCGCTGTCATTCATGCACGTGCCGGGCGGACGGCTGCTGATGGGGCTGGTGGCGTGCGTGTTCAAGTCGTACTCGTACGGCCGGCTCGTCTTCGAGAGCGCGGACGCCGGCGCGGCGCCGCACATCGAGATGGACTATCTGTCGGACGAGCGCGACTACACCAGAATCGTCGACGGTGTGCACCGGGCGATGGAGCTGGTGCACACCCGTGCGCTCGCTGCGGTGAGCGCGGAGGTACGGCGCCCGACGCAGGAGGAGCTGGCAAAGCCGGACGTGCTCGAGCGCTGGATCCGGGCCCACGCGGCGACCGGCGCGCATCCGTCGTGCACGGCGCGCATGGGCCCCGCGGACGACCCGACCGCGGTGGTCGATGAACGCGGCGTCGTGCACGGTCTGCGCGGCCTGCGCATCGCCGACGCATCGATCATGCCGCGCGTGCCGAGCGCGAACACGAACATCCCGACGATCATGATCGGCGAGCGCATCGGCGAGTGGGTGCGGGAGGAGCTGGCAGGGGCGTGAGGATGGGGGAGGCGTCGCCGATCCTGGCCGAGGGCCGCGGTGACGGCAGCGGCACCGCAACGAAAATCTTACCGTTGGAGGCTTTACATTGGGTCTCCGCTCCGTCTAAAGTATAGGCAGGCACGGCAGAATCCATCCGTCTCGCAAGATTCTCCCCTCTCTTGCGTCGCCATTCTGACCGATAGTGAACGTAGCGCGGCCGCGTCCCCATGGGCGTTGCGCCGCCCTCTACGAGGTGCAATGTCTCAGAAATCGAACCGAGGCAAGCGGCGCGGCCCTATCCGGGACGGCGCCCGTCCGACGGCCCCCGCGCCCGCGGCGGACCGCTACCAGAAGTTCCTGCCGGAGTGGATGCGGGGCAACAACGCCGCGGCGCTGCCTCCCCGGCCTCGAGGGCCACGCCGAGCACGACCCGCGCGGCCGGCGGGCGGCTACACTCCTGGCAAGTTCGCGGTCGGCGACTGACGCCTTTCCCCCGGATCAGTGGTCACGCGCGGCGAGGCGTGCCGCCTGCGCGCGCCCGGCGGCGCGCCAGATGCCGGTAGACATCGGGCGGACATCGTTCTAGGCTGAACGCATGGACATCGAACGCGCACCGGATCTCGAGGCGCCGAACCTCATCGCTTCGTTCGAAGGATGGAACGACGCAGGGCACGCGGCGACGACCGCCGTGCGCTACCTCGTAGACACATGGCACGCGAAGGCGTTTGCGCGCATCGACCCGGAGGAGTACTTCAGCTTCACCGACACGCGCCCGACGGTGCGGATCGTCGACGGCACGAGCCGGGAGGTGCGCTGGCCGCGGAACGAGTTCTACTGGCGCAAGAACCAGGAGCTGGTGCCGGACGCGGTGTTGATGCCGGGGGTAGAGCCGAACCTCAAGTGGCGCTCGTTCTGCGGCGAGATCATCGACCTCGCGCGGGCGGTGGGCGCGCGGCGGATCGTGACCTTGGGCGCGCTCGTGACGGACGCGGTGCACACGCGGCCGGTGCCGCTCACGGGCTTCTCGACGGAGCCCGACGTGCAGGCGAAGTTCGCGGCGCGGCAGATCACGCGCTCGAACTACGAGGGCCCGACGGGGATCGTCGGGGTACTGCACGACGCTTGCACGAAGGCGCAGATGCCGGCGGCGAGCCTGTGGGGCGCATCGCCCTACTACCTGGGCTCGACGCCGAACCCGAAGACGGCGGTCGGGCTGCTGGAGGCGCTCGACGACGCGCTCTCGCTGCAGCTCAATCTGGGCGAGATGCGCACGGTCGCGGACGAGTTCGCGCGGCAGGTATCGCAGGCGGTCGGGGAGAACGCCGAGATCCAGGAGCAGATCCGGGCGCTGGAGCAGCGGTACGACGAGCGCGGGGCGGGGCAGGAGCGGGGTGCGCCGGAGTTTCCGCCGACGGGCGCGATCATCGCCGACCTGGAGAACTTCCTGCGCAAGCAGCGCGAGGAAGGCGGGGGCGCGTGAGGTTGCTGCTTCCGGCGCCAGCGTCACGGACGCTGGAGGCTGGACCCGCGGCCGCGGAGGTTGCGCGGACGACCGTGCGCTACCTGTAGTTCCCGAAGTTGAGCTCGACGTCGTACTCCTGCTGGCGCAGCAACGCGATCACTTCCTGCAGGTCGTCGCGTGAGGGAGCTGAGACGCGGACGGCGTCGCCCTGGATCTGCGACTGCACCTTCTTGAACTTCTGATCCTTGATCAGCTTGACGATCACGCGGGCGGTGTCGGGCGAGATCCCCTGCTTGAGCTCGATCTCCTGGCGCACCGTGCCGCCGGACGCGGGCTCGACCTTGCCGCGATGCAGGTTCTTCACGGGCACCTTACGGCTGATCATGCGCTCGCGGAGTACGTTCCAGAGCGCGCTGAGGTAGAAGTCGTCGGAAGCGGCGAGGCGCAGTTTCGCGTGCGGGCGGTCGTACTCGATCTCCGCCTTCTGGCCCTTGAAGTCGTAGCGCTGGGCGACTTCCTTCTTCGCCTGGTTGACGGCGTTGTCGACCTCCTGGAGGTCGACACCGGTGGTGACGTCGAATGACTCTGTCTTCGGCATGGGGGCAGGATAGCGCGGGTGCCGAGGGATCGACCAGCGATGGGTCGGGGTTTGGGGCGGTACGGGGCCAACTGCTACGATTGGCACGGAGG
>JADEYI010001956.1_pt1 | contig 12164 bp, 11 predicted proteins | sample 8542331 | NCBI WGS metagenome assembly JADEYI01 (sample SAMN16510988, study PRJNA670497) | mine drainage metagenome | isolation source: biofilm near Copperflume 1 | place: Germany: Marsberg coppermine Kilianstollen | collected 2018-02 | reverse complement strand
AATCAGGCGCAGGCGGCATCGGATCGCGAGAGATTCCAGCAGCCATCGTCCGCGTGATGATTCGCTGATGAGGTGTTGCCGGGCTTGCAGACGCTACACAGCCCGACCGCAGTTTGTTGGAATGTTCCACGAGTTACCGGTCGTATTGGCGCCGGAACTGTGAGCGATCCCGAAAATCCATCAACGAGCGCGATGAACGCAAATCTGACTCGACAGCGAGCAGGGCGGAAGTCGTACCTTGAATATTCTCCGCCATTGCCGCACCAATTGATACGGACTCGTATCGGGTGAGCATGAATTCGTCACATTTGGCCGCCATGATGACGCCGTCGCCGACGCAGGTGCTGGCGATGATCACGGCGTTCTTCGGCAGCGATCTCCCGAAGCACTAGCAGGATGCTGACGAAATTCTCTCGACGCTGGGCTGCATTGCCGCCGTCAGCGACACGGGTCGCCGTCACAACTGAGCTGGCGCTGATCCAGAACACGTGGATCGTCGTCTGCAGCAATTCCTCTGCCGTGGGTCGTTCGGCTGCAACCATGTGATGCTCCAATGGGCTTGACGGGCGCTGCCGCTGCAAGCGATGGCGCCCAGGCGACGCTGCGGCATGCACACGCCAGGCGTGAGCGGATGACCGACGCATAACGAAACCGGCCAAACTATCGGGCGTGTCAAGCGGGCCGATATGGCGTGAGCCGCGGTACCTCTTTTCGCCTGCGGTCTTGCGCTCCGCGATCGCCAGCGAGCGCGAAGGAACCGTGTCTCGCGCGCGGTGTACCTCTGCGCCGATCGCGTGCGCCGATCGCGCTGGCGCCAGAAGGTTGGGTGGTGAGCGGGGGACGTGGCGCCACGCCACCATCGCCTATGCTGACGCGGTACGGCGGATGCGACCGCAGAGCGGAGGCGCGTCGTGGCGAAGCAATCGGCGCCGAATCGGACGGGCGGCGCGACGCGAATCGCGCCGCCCGCTTCGACCCGCCGGAGAATCTGGCACCTGATCGCGAACCCCTGGGCGTTCCAGGGGCTGCTGCTCCTTGGCCTGCTCGTGCTAGCCTACTTCGAGATCGACCTCAAAGACGTTGGAAGAGCATTCAAGAACGCTCGCTATGAATTCCTCGTGGCGGCGTTCGTCGTCTACATTGCCGCGCGCTTCCTGCATGCGGTCGAGTGGCAGATCTCGCTCCAGAAGGTCGGGCGGGCGCCGCTCGCCGGGCTGTTCGGTATCACGCTCATCGGCACGCTGGTGAACACCGTCATACCGGCGAGCGCGGGCGACGTCGCGAAGGTGCAGATCGCGGCGAACCGCTACGACCTGCCTCGCGCCGGTCTCGTGGCCACGCGCGGAGCCGAGATGGTGGTGAACGCGATCATGATGGTGGTGTTCGTCGCCGTGGCGTTTGCGCTGCCGGGCGCGAGCGTCGTGCCGCGCGCGGTGCTGTACCTCATGGTCGCAGCCGCGCTCGCGCTGTTCATTTTCGCGGAAGCGACGAGCCGGCTGCTGCCGGAGACCTTGCCGGACTGGCGCGTCATTCACATGCTGCCGCGGCGCTACGTCGACTGGCTGCGCTACCACTGGCCGCGCTTCCATGCGGGGTTCGAGGTGATCCGGCGACCGGACCTGCTCGGGATCACGCTGCTGTTGAACCTCGTCGGGTGGGCGGAGGACATCCTGATCGTCTGGCTCTACGCGCTGGCGTTCCACCTCTCGCTGCCGTTCGGCGCCTACGTCTCCGTCACCGTCGCGATCGCGCTGGTGACGACGTTCCCGATTACGGTCGGCAACATCGGCACGTACGAGCTGCTTGTGACGAGCGTACTGACGCTGTATGGCGCCGGCGCTGCGCCGGCGCTGGCGTATGCGATCGGCACACACGTGTTCGCTGCGGCATTCAACATCGTGCTGGGGCTCGCGGCGGTCTCGGTGATGCGCCTGAAGCCGCGCGACATCTTTCGCATCGCCGAACGATCGAGGCAGGGGCCGCATGACGCGAGAACGCGGAGCCCCGAGGACAGCGCCGGGCAGCGCTGATGTGCGGCGGATTGGCGCCCGCCTTCGTTACACTTATCCGATGGTTCACTCGACGTCCCGACCGACCTTCTCGCGGCGCCTGGAGCTTCTGTGACCGCACCGCCCCGCACGGCCCCGCACTGGAAGCGCCTCGGGTTGCTCGAGGGCGCGCCCGAGTGCGCGATCGAGGCTGCATGGCTCTGGCAGATCGCGCGTCATCACCCCGATCGCGGTGGCGATCCGGCGGTGGCGCGCGCGATCAACGTCGCCCACGACGAGCTCAAGGGCAGCGGCTCGAAGCCGAACGAGTACGTCGCCCGGCATTACCAGTCGCAGCCGTGGCTGGTGCTCGGCGTCACGCGCGATGCGGAGCCGGAACTGGCGCAGCGCGTCGGGTCGCAGCTGGCGGCCGCGCTTGATACGCACCGGCGCCTCGCCGATCGCGTCGCCTGGGCGGTAACGAACTTTGGCGCGAAGGTGACGCCGCCACCCGGCGCCGCGCCGGCGCGCGTCGCGCCGCCGCCGCCGCGTCCCCGCCCGCTACGACGCGCCGAATCGGCGCCGCCCACGCCGGCGACGCCGGGCATGCCCGATGGGCTGCCGAACCGCATCGACCTCGGCACACTGGCGTGGGGCGATGAAAGCGCGCGGACGATCAAGCTCACGTGGCCGCGCCACGCACCGTACGAGATCAAGGTGGAAACGCCGGCGCCGCTGCGTGCGGAGGTGACGGCGTCGAAGGCGCTGCCCGGGCGCTTCGTGATCGCGATCACGGTCGATTGGGAGCACGAGGCCTTCACGCACAATCCGACGCTCCGCGGCCATACGATCGACGGGCACGTGGCGGTGCGCTGGGCGGGTGGTGGCGAGGCATCCGTGCCCGTCCACAGTATCGCGCTCTACGCGGCCGTCGTCAGCGTCAGTCCGCAATCGCTCGACCTCGGCACCGTGAACGCGTCGGCGCCCGCACGTGCGGCAATCGCGCTCGTCAGCAGCGCGCCGGCCACCGTCAGCATCGAACCGCCGGCATGGCTGGAACGCGTCGAAGGCGACCGGCCCGCGCGCAGCGACGACCTGCGGCTGGCGACGAATACGCCGGTACGCATCGAGTTCGCGGTCCGCTGGCAACCGATCCTCGACCGCGCCGCGGCGTCGTTCGCCGAAGGGCGGCCGGTGCGGCCGACGGGCACGATCGTCGTGCGCTGGGGCGAGCGGACGCTCGAGGTGAAGGCGCAGGTGGTGGTGGAGGCGCCTCGCGGCGCGAGCAGAAAGAAGTAGGACTCAGGAGGTAGGCTCGAAGGCGGAAGGGCCGGCCACCCCGCCGGCTACACCAGCGGCTCTTCGGCGGTGCGGGCGCTCGCGGCGCCGCGGACGGCCGGGTCGGCTTCGACGGCGAGGGCGGCCTGGACGGCGGCGATGGCGACTTCGACCTCCTGTTCGTCGGGGTCGCGGGTGGTCAGCTTCTGCAGCCAGAGGTTTGGCGCGTAGAGGCGGGCGACGATCGGGTTGTCGCCGTAGCGCTGGCCGAGGCGCAGGACTTCGTACGCCAGCGACGCGATCACCGGGATGAGCACGATGCGCTCGATCAGGCGCACCCAGATCGCCGGCGAGCCGAGCAGCAGGAAGACGACGAGCGAGATCAGCATGACGGTGAGCAGGAACGCCGTGCCGCAGCGCGGGTGCGCGTTGGGATAGTCAAGGACGCTTGCCGGCGTCAGCGTCGGCCCGTGCTCGTAGGCATGGATCGCGCGATGTTCCGCACCGTGATATTCGAACACGCGCCGGACTTCGGGCATGCGGCCGATCAGCCAGACGTAACCGACGAGCATAACCAGGCGGAGCAGGCCCTCGGCAAGCAACTCGACATAATGATTCGCGTAGCCGGAGATCCAGCCAGTGAGCAGCACCGGACCGGCGAAGAACACCGCCCCGACGAAGACGAGCATCAGCCCCAGCGTAAGGAACAGCTGCGCGCGGCTCACGTCCTCCTCGTCGCGGCCGGTCGCCACCTGTGACGACCATGTGAGCGCACGCAGTCCGAGCGCGAGCGTCTCGTACAGCACGATGACGCCACGCAGGATAGGGATGCGCCGCGGCAGACCGGTGTAGACGCCGGAGAGACGCTCGGAGCGCGTAACGATGCGTCCATCCGGGGCGCGGACGGCGACGGCCATCTCGTGCGGGCCGCGGATCATCACGCCTTCGACGACGGCCTGACCGCCGTAGTACATGTTGGGTTTTGCCGATGCCGCCATACGGCCAGCGTAGCGGACGGCCGGAAGCGCCGCTATCGGTGGCCCGACCGAAGCTTGCGCCGAGGGCGCCTGTCCTGCCGCCGCTGTTCTCGGTCGCGTACTTGAAGATCGCCCGCCGACCGACGATGATTGGGGAGAACCATCCTTCGCGCCCAGAGAGGACAGGAGGCACATCAGATGACACAGCTTCTTACCCGGGTCGACGTACCGGCCGATGTCCCATTTCCCCAGCAGTCGGACTACGAAGAGAACTTCCAGACGATGACGAAGGGCACGGGGCGCCTCATGCTCTTTGCCGGCGACCAGAAGGTCGAGCACCTGAACGACGACTTCTATGGAACGCTGAGCAGCGGCGAGCCGATTGCGGCGGACGATGCGGACCCGGAGCATCTGTTCAAGATCGCGACCAACGGCATCATCGGCTGCTTCGCGACGCAGCTGGGGCTGATCGCGCGCTACGGACGCGACTACGCGAGCGTGCCGTATCTGGTGAAGTTGAACTCGAAGTCGCACCTGATCAAGACATCGCAGAAGGACCCGCGCAGTCTCGCCTGGGCCAGCGTCGAGGACGCCGTAACGCTCGACGAAGCGGGGCTGAACGTCGTCGGCGTTGGCTTCACGGTGTACCTCGGCAGCGAGTACGAGTCGGAGCAGATGCGCGAGGCGGCGCAGGTCTGCTTTCAGGCGCATCGCCACGGCCTCGTCGCGGTGCTCTGGGTGTATCCGCGCGGAGCCGCGGTGCCGGAGGAGCAGCACCCGCACATCATCGCCGGCGCGACGGGCCTGGGCGCGACGCTGGGGGCGGACTTCGTGAAGGTGAACTACCCGAAGGTGAAGGAAGGGTCGCCTGCGGACGCGTTCAAGGAAGCCGTGCAGGCGGCGGGCCGGACGCGCGTGATCACGGCTGGCGGTTCGAGCACCGACCCACGCAAGTTCCTGCAGACGCTGCACGACCAGATCTTTATCTCGGGCGCGTACGGCAGCGCGACGGGTCGCAACATCCACCAGAAGCCGCTGGCCGAGGCCGTGCAGATGACGAACGCGATCAGCGCCATCACCTACGGCGGCCACAGCGTCGACGAGGCGATGGCCGTGTACGACGGACGGGAGAAGTACTCGATCTAGGCTGCTGGTTACTGGTGACTGGGGCTGGCGGATCGACGATCGGCGCGGCTACCGCGACGAGATCGCGCCGCGTACACTTCGCTATCAAACGCGGTGGCTGGAACCGCCCAGTCAGCAGTAACCAGCAGGTTTCCGAGTGATGCGCTTTGCCAACAGGATCGAACAACTGCCGCCGTACCTGTTCGCGCAGATCAGCAAGAAGGTAGCGGCGAAGAAGGCGCAGGGGATCGACGTCGTCTCGTTCGGCATCGGCGATCCGGACCTGCCGACGCCCGAGCATGTTGTCGATGCGCTGTGCGAAGCGGCACATGAGCCGGCGAACCATCGCTACCCGGAGACCGAAGGCCTGCCGGAGTTCCGCCGCGCGGTCGCACACTGGTACGAGCGGCGCTTCGGGATCACGCTCGACGCCGACAAGGAAGTGATGTCGCTGATCGGCTCGAAGGAGGGCATCGGCCACGTTGCGCTCTGCTTCATCGACCCGGGCGATGTCGCGCTCGTGCCCGATCCGTCGTACCCGGTGTACGAGATCGGGACGATGTTCGCGGGCGGCTCGTCGTACAGGCTGCCGCTGCTCGAGGAGAACGGATTCCTGCCCGATCTCGACGCGATCCCGCCTGACGTTGCATCGCGGGCGAAGGTGCTCTGGCTCAACTATCCGAACAACCCGACTGGCGCCGTCGCCGACCTCGGCTTCTTCGAGCGCGTCGTGCAGTTTGCGAAGCGGTACGACATCGCCGTCTGCCACGACGGGCCGTACAGCGAAGTCGCGTACGACGGCTACCGCCCGGTGAGCTTCCTGCAGGCGCCGGGCGCGATGGACGTCGGCATCGAATTCCACTCCCTGTCGAAGAGCTACAACATGACCGGCTGGCGCATCGGCATGGCCGTCGGGAATCCGGGGATCATCGATGCGTTGATGCGGGTGAAGTCGAACCTCGATTCGGGCGCATCGCAGGCGGTGCAGCGGATGGCGATCGCCGCGCTCGAAGGCCCGCAGGACTGCATCGCCGAGCACAACGCGATCTACGAGCGCCGGCGCGACCGCGTGGTCGATGCGCTGCGGGCGCTCGGACTGCGCGTGACGCCGCCGAGGGCCAGCCTCTACATCTGGGCGAAGGTGCCGGACGGGATGACGTCGGCCGGGTTCGCCGAGCGCCTGCTCGACGAAGCGGCGGTGATCGTCACGCCAGGCAACGGCTACGGCGCCCACGGCGAAGGCTACGTGCGGCTGTCGCTGACGCTCGCCGACGACCGCATCGACGAAGGCCTGCGGCGCATCGCCGCGCTGCCGGCGCTGGCGTAAGGGCAATTGACCGCGATCGAATGCTCCTACTTGCACGGAACCGTCGAGCTAACGGACGAACGCGCGCATCACATCGCGGTGCAACACCCAGAGCTGCTCCCGGAGCATGCCGGCGCCTTCACATCCACGATTCGCGATCCCGACGAGGTGCGACGAAGCGCCAGATCGGACTCCGCACGCATATTCTCCAAGTGGCATAATGACTTGCGAGGTGGGAAGTACGTCGTGGTTGTCGTCGTTATTGATGCTGTTGCGAACCGGAATTGGGTTATCACCGCCTACCTAACCGAGCGCATACGACACGGAGAACGCGAGTGGAATCGAAGCTGACGTTTACCTACGACCGGGACGCGGACATCCTGTACGTGAGCACGCGCGCGCCGTATGCGGAGCAGGAATCCGAAGAGCTCGGCGATGAAGTGGTCGCGCGGCTCAACCCGCAGACGCGCGAAGTCGAATCACTCGAAGTGCTCTTCTATTCGACGCGGTTGCGCGACGATAATTCCTTCGATCTGCCGATTGCGGCCGCTCTCCACCTCACATCGCCGGCCTAACAGGATGCTGAAGAACTCTCTCCATCACGGGCCGCGGGCATTCAGCCCGCGCGGTTAGCTTCACAAGGCCCCGTGCAGCGGCTTCAAATTGACGCCTCTTGACACTTTTTCAGCACCCTGCTAACGCCTCCAACGCCCTCAGACGGGCCTGACGGCAACATCGAACCTCCAACATCGCGTGATACCCTGAGCGAGCGCCGACGCATCGCAGGACGGCGCGACCCGCAGCCGAACGGAGGCCCACTATCCCCAAGGGCATGCACAGCACGGCGGCCGAGCCTGAGCGGGCGTTTCTCGTCGGCGTCGAGCGGACGCGCGGACGCGACGGCGCGAGCGAAACGCGATCGCTCGACGAGCTCGAGCTGCTGGCCGAGACGGCGGGCGCCCAGGTCGTCGGGCGGACGATGCAGCGGCTCGAATCGCCGCACCCGGCGACGTACGTCGGCAAGGGCAAGCTCGACGAGATCAAGTCGCGGCGCCAGAGCGACGACTACACGATGGTGCTCTTCGATGACGAGCTGTCGCCGTCGCAGCAGGGCAATCTCGAGAAGGCGCTCGACGTGAAGGTGCTCGACCGGACGGCGATGATCCTCGACATCTTCGCCGTTCGGGCGCGGACACGAGAGGGCCGGCTGCAGGTCGAGCTGGCGCAGACGGAATATCTTCTACCGCGGCTGAAGGGGCAGTGGAGCCACCTCGAACGGCTCGGCGGCCGCAGCGGCTCGCCGGGGGCGATCGGCGTGCGCGGGCCCGGTGAGACGCAGATCGAGACGGATCGGCGGCTGGTCCGGAAGCGCATCACGAAGCTCAAGGATGACATCGAAGACGTCCGGAAGCAGCGCTCGCTGTATCGCCGGCGTCGTGAGCGCGAGGGGACGCCGGTCGTCGCGCTCGTCGGCTACACGAACGCCGGCAAGAGCACGCTGATGCGGGCGCTGACGCGAGACGCCGATGTCTTCGTGCAGAACCAGCTCTTCGCCACGCTCGACCCGCTGACGCGCCGCATCCAGCTCGACGACCTGCACCCGGCGCTGCTCACGGATACCGTCGGCTTCATCTCGAAGCTGCCGACGCAGCTCGTGGCAGCGTTCCGCGCCACGCTCGAGGAGATGGCGGATGCGACGGTGCTGCTGCACGTCGTCGACATCACGCATCCCGACGCCGCGCGCCAGAGCCAGACCGTCGAGGACACGCTGGCCGCCCTCGGGCTGGCCGACAAGCCGCGCGTCACGGCGCTGAACAAGGTCGATGCGCTCGCCGACGCCGAGGGCCGCACGCCACGCTCGCTCGACGACATCGCCGGATTCCAGGAGTCGATCGCGGCCAACATCCCGGGCGCTGTGCTGATTTCGGCGGAGAAGCGCTGGGGTCTGGAGGCGCTGCGTGCGGAACTGGTGCGGGTAGTCGACCGGGAGCGAACCTAAGCCGAGGAGTGAGGGGAGAGGAGTGAGAGTTGAGAGTGCTGCTCTCACTCCTCTCCCCTCACACCCTACAACCGCGACGCGGCGTGGTAGACGTGTGCGAGGCCGTGCAGCACCACCATCTGCATCGCGATGTCAGCGATCGTCATGTCGGCGTAGCCGCCGATGGTCGCCCGGTGATCGAGAACGCTGTCCGGGGCGCCGCGGAGAAAGTCGATGACGCCGCGGTGCGAGGCGTCGATCTCAGTGACGAGCTCGGGAATACTCTTGTCCGCCCGGGCAGCGACGAACTGCGCGTTCAGGGCATCGATGTCCATGTTGGCGCCGAGGTCGGTGCCGGCGGGCGCGCTCGCCATGCCGCCGAGCATCGGCACGACGATGCCGCCGGTCGCGGCGATGTGCGCCAGCACCTCGCGGTTCGTCCAGCCGGCCTCCTCGGCGGCCCGAGCCCAATCCTCCTCACTGAACCGCGCGCCGATGCGCCTGCTCTCGCCGATCAGCAGCTCGAGGCCGCCGATCAGCTCCGTTTTGGTTGCCATGTGCTCCTCCTGCTGTTCCAAATGCGGGCCGACACCGACGTGAGAGCCGGCCAATACGCGGGATCGGCCGCGTTGCTGGGCGTTTCAACGCCTTGCTACACTTCGCCAAGTGTAAAGCAGGATCATGGCTACCAGCAGCAGCGTCCTCGTCCTCAACCAAAACTACGAGCCGCTGAACGTCTGTAACGCGCGCCGGGCGTTCGTGCTCGTCGACCGCGGGAAGGCGGAAGTGCTGGAGCATGGCTCCGGTTTTCTCCACTCCTCGAACCACGCCTTTGTCCTGCCATCGGTGATCCGGCTGATCTACCTGATCAAGCGCCCCCGCCCGCAGATGCGGCTGTCGCGGCGCGAGATCTTCAATCGTGACGGCTACACCTGCCAGTACTGCGGCCGCCGCGGACAGCGCGACCTTACGCTCGACCACGTGATGCCGCGGCACCGGGGCGGACGGCACACGTGGGAGAACCTCGTGACTGCGTGCAAGACCTGCAACCATCGCAAGGCCGGCCGGACGCCGCAGGAAGCGAAGATGCTACTGGCGAACCAGCCGCTGCAGCCGCGCGTGAACAACTACTACGTCGTCTACCCGTACCTGAACAGCGAAGAGGGCTGGCGCAAGTTCATCCCCGGCTGGGAAACCGCCGCCGAAGGGTATGCGTAGGGAGCCATCAGCTATCAGCTAGCAGCTCCTAACTCTCGGCGTTCAATTCTTCACGTTGTCTATGCGTTCGAATCCGCATCTTCCTATTTGCGTTTTGTTGAGCCCCGGACAATCGGATGCTGGCCAAGTGCACAACGGTGACAGATCAAAGCTGACCGCTGACCGCTGACCGCTACAGCGCGCGCGTCGCGGCGCCGTCGACGAGGATCGTCTGGCCGCTGATCTGGCGCGCCTGCTTCGACGCGAGGAAGACGATCATCGCAGCGACGTCCTCGGGCTCGCCGATGCGGCCCAGCGGGATCTGCTGCGCTCGTTCGCCCTGCACGTCGTCGAAGCTTCGGCCCTGGGCGGTCGCCTGCGCTTCGATCAGCGGGCGGATGCGGTCGGTCATCGTCGTGCCGGGGCCCACGTTGTTCACCGTAATCCCGAAGGCGCCGAGCTCGCGCGACAGCGTCTTCGCGAGCCCGGTCGTCGCCAGACGCGCGCTGTTCGACAGCATCAGCCCATCGATCGGCTCCTTCACCGATGTCGATGTGACGTTGATGATGCGCGGCTGATCCGACCGCTTGAGATACGGCAGCGCCTCGCGCGTCAGCCGGACGATGCTCATCACGTTCTGGTCGAGCGCCTGCTGCCAGGCTTCGTCGTCCTGCTGCTCGAAGCGCCCGAACGGCGGCCCGCCGGCGTTGTTGACGACGATATCGATGCCGCCGAATGCCTCGACCGTGCGCGCGACGAGCGTCTTGATGTCGTCGTAGACCGCCATATCGCACCGCACCGCGAGCGGCCGAGCTGAAGTCGCCGCCACGATCGCCGCTGCCGCTTCGTCCAACGCGGCCTGTCCGCGCGCGGCGATAACGACGCGAGCTCCTTCGGACGCCAGCATCATCGCCGTCGCGCGGCCGATGCCCTTGCTGCCGCCGCCGACGATCGCGACGCGGCCTTCGAGTCCCAGATCCATCACGTGCCCTTCGCTTCGGCGATCAGCCGCCGATGATTTCGTGCAGCGCGGCCGCCTCGTCGGCGGTTGCCGGCCGCGGGCGACTCTGCGCTTCGTCGAGCGTCACCGGCACGACATCGTACGACGTGACGCCAACGCCCTTCGCCAATGTTAGCTTGAGGATCATCGACACGCGCGGCGGCGGAATGTTCGCCCGATCGATGTCATCGAGCGAAAAGACGAAGTTGCCGAGGCCGAAGGCGACAAGCTGGTGCCCGCGCATCTCGATCGGCTGCGGCACGTGCGCGTGGGCACCGATGTACGCGTCGGCGCCGGCGGCGACCGCGGCATCGGCGAGGGTGCGCTCGGTAGCGTTCGGTGCGGTGCGGTATTCGTCGCCGGCGTGTACGGCGACGATCACGAAGTCCGCGACGCGGCGCGTAGCGCTCACATCGGCGGCGATCACGTCGGGCGTACCGATGGCGACGCCCGGCGTTGCGGCGCCAGCGGCCCAGTCGGTGATTTTGAAGCCGCCGATCTCGTCAGGCGTCGCGACGTAGCCGAGGATCGCGACGCGCAGCCCGCGCACGGTGACGATGATCGGCGCGTGCGCCGCCTGCGCATTCGCACCGGCGCCGACGTGCCGCACCCCGGCAGCGTCCAGAGCGGCGATAGTGTCTGCGAGACCGGCGGCGCCGTAGTCCATGATGTGATTGTTCGCGAGCGTCGCGATGCCGAAGTGCCCCGCGCCCAGCGTCGCGGCGAAGCGCGGCGGCGTGCGGAAGTTGTAGCCCTTGGCCCACGGGTCGCCTCGGCCGGTGAGCGGCCCCTCAAGGTTCGCGAGATTGACGTCGCCATCGATCAGCGGCGCGACGAGCCCGAACGGGTAACCTGCGCCGTTCGCCAGTATCTCGTCGACCACACCGCGCGCGAGGCTGACGTCGCCGACGGCGTCGAGCGTGAGCGACCCGCCAGCGACGGGCGATGCTGTCGGTGTTGCTGGAGCAGTCGACGGGTGGCGTGGAGGCGGTGCACTGCCCGCCGTTGCAGTCGACGCCGCGTGCGCCGGCGCGATCGTGGCCGCAGGCGCACCGGCCGGCGATGCACAGCCGCCGGCGAGAAGCGTCGCCGCGAAGGCGAAAGCGGCGAAGAGCGCGCTGATGCGCAGGCGGCGTCCCCGTAGGCGGCGCGAGGGAGGTCGACCGTGCATGCGCCGATTCTACGCGAACCTGGCCACCCGCGCCGAGAGGATGTTCGGGATCGCCTCGAGCTGTTCGACCTGAGCGGGCGAAACCGGATCGTCGATGCCGACCGCCATCAGCGCCTGACCGCGGACGGCGGTGCGACCGACACG
>JADEYI010001955.1_pt1 | contig 12173 bp, 11 predicted proteins | sample 8542331 | NCBI WGS metagenome assembly JADEYI01 (sample SAMN16510988, study PRJNA670497) | mine drainage metagenome | isolation source: biofilm near Copperflume 1 | place: Germany: Marsberg coppermine Kilianstollen | collected 2018-02 | reverse complement strand
GCTGACGCTGGGAGTACCGTATCCAGATACGCTGCCGGAGGTGTACCGCAATCTCGGCCTGGCGCGGCTGCTTGGATGTCCTGACTGCGATCCCAGATTGGAGTTTCCGTTGGACGAGAGCGATTACGCCGAAGCTGCCGCGCTCCTACGTTGCCATGCTCCACGCGGTCGCTATGCCCGGTCACGCCCCCGCATTGGTTTGCACGTGGGGGCGCGCCCACCTGCTCGCCGCTGGCCTGCGGCCTACTTTGCTACGCTCGCTGATGATCTGGTCCGTTTATTTGATGCACAGATCATATTGACCGGAAGTACTGATGAGCTATCGACTATCCGGTCTGTGGAGGAGCAAATGTCCACGCGCTCTATCAACCTGGCAGGGAAGACTTCTTTAGGAGGACTTGCCGCCTTGATCGATACAATGGATCTCTTCATCAGCAACGACACAGGCCCGGCCCATATTGCTAACGCAGTGGGAACGCCCGGCATCACCATCTTTGGCCCGGCGGATTATCGACGCTGGGCTCCGCTTGATCAATCTCTTCATCGTGTTGTGCGGCATCCCGTCGCGTGCAGTCCCTGCGGCTATTGGGAGTGTCCGATCGACCATCGCTGCTTGCGAAAAGTGTACCCGGGAAGTGTCCTCGAGGCCGCCAGGGATTTACTGGTGAAAGGCGCGGTTGTATGAAACGTCTCAACATTCTGATATGGCATATTCATGGCAGCTATCTGAATTCCCTTGCTCGTATCGAGCATAACTGGTATCTGCCCGTTAAGCCTGGATGCCCCGAAGGATATATGGGCAGAGGGACGACCTTCGATATGCCGGAGTATATGCGCGAAGTGCCAGCCGAGCTTGTGCGAGATGTGCATCTCGACCTGGTGATCTGCCAGACGCCTAAAAACTATTTCGAGGACCGGTTCGAGATACTGAGTGCGGAGCAGCGCGGCTTACCGGTGATCTACCTGGAACACAATACGCCAAAACCTCACGCCTGCGATACGCGCCACCCGGTTGATGATCCAGAAGTGCTGCTGGTGCATGTCAGCAATTACAACAGGCTCATGTGGGACAATGGGCGGACGCCCACCCTTGTAATAGAGCATAGCGTAGCTATTGACCCGGACATTCGCTATAACGGGTATCGCGATCATGGGATTACCGTTGTTAACGGTATGCAGAAAAGGCCACGTATTGCTGGCTATGATCTCTTCCTGCGGGCGCGAGAGGAACTTCCTCTTGTCGCTGTGGGGATGGAGACGGAGTTGTTTGATGGTCTCGGCGATATCCCATACCGCGATTTGCACCGCTTCATTGCCGACTACCGCTTTCTCTTCAGTCCCATGCGTTATACCAGCCTGCCCCTGGCAGTCATCGAGGCCATGACCATTGGTATGCCGGTGGTAGCCCTTGCCACAACGGAACTTCCGGGTGTCATCTCGCATGGCGAACATGGGTATATCTCCTGCAATATCGACGAGTTGATTGAACACATGCGCTTCCTGCTTGCCAACCGCGAGGAAGCCGTCAGACTGGGTAGTAATGCCAGAGCCGTAGCCCAGGAGCGTTTTGGTCTCGAACGCTTTGTGCGGGACTGGAATAGAGCTTTTGCGCTGATTACCCCGCCGGCATAAACGTATTGTAGTGTGCTCGGTGAGCACTGAGAGGAACAACATTCATGGATCGACCAACACGGATTGCGATTTTAAGTGAGCACGCCAGCCCCATCGTCGCTCTGGGGGGAGCAGACGCGGGCGGCCAGAATGTCTATGTGAGTGAGTTGAGTCGCCATCTTGCTCGTCGTGGTTATGCTATCGATGTGTACACGCGGCACGAAGACCCCGGCACACCAGAAATCGTTGATCTGGAACCGGGGGTACGAGTCGTGCATCTGAAAGCCGGGCCGGTAAAACCACATCCAAAAGATGAACTGTGGCCCTTCATGCCCGCGTTCCGCAACTCGTTGTTGCGCTTTATGGAACGAGATGAAACTCACTATGATCTGATCCATAGCAATTTCTGGATGTCCGGCTGGGTTGCAGCGGAGTTGCGCCGGCGATCTGGTACTCCGGTCGTCCATATCTTTCATGCTATGGGCAAGACCAAGCGCCGCCATCAGCAGAGAGTTGATACCAGCCCTGGCAATCGCATCAAGACGGAACTGGAAGTGATTGCCGGAGTCGATACGATCATTGCCCAGTGTCCTAATGAGCGGACCGAGTTGATCGATGATTATGGCGCTGATCCGGCTAAAATCGCACTTATTCCGTCGGCGGTCAACACCAGCATCTTTCATCCGGTGGCACGCGCTGAGGCGCGGCAAAAGGTTGGATTGGAGGCGAGTAAGAAAGTGATTGTCTATGTTGGCCGGCTGTTGCCGCGCAAAGATATACGCAATATCGTGCGCGCGCTGGCCCTGCTTGTACGGCAGAGCGAGAGTAGAGAGGACGCACCACTGTTGATGGTCGTCGGGGGGGAATCTGAGCAGCCCGATCCAACTGCTACATATGAGATTGACGAGTTGCAGAAGCTGGCAAGCGAGCTTGGAGTGATCGATCATGTGCTTTTTACTGGTAAGCGGCAACCCGAACTCTTGCGCTACTATTACAGCGCCGCCGATGTCGCGGTCACGACTCCCTGGTACGAGCCATTTGGCCTTACTCCCCTGGAGGCGATGGCCTGTGGGCGTCCCGTAATTGGCTCGGCTGTTGGTGGCATCACCTTCACAATCAAAGATGGTGAAACGGGTCTGCTTGTGCCCCCGCGCGATCCTGAAGCGCTGGCCGCATGTTTACAGCGCCTGCTGGGTCAACCTGACTTAAGAAGGCGAATGGGTCTGGCGGCAAGAAAGCGTGTAGAGCGAGAATTTAGCTGGCCCATCGTGGCGCTGCGCACTGGCGCGCTCTATGACAAAACGCTGGCCGAGCACATGGTTGAGACAGTGTCGATTGAGACGCTGCCGGTTGCGTTCATGCCAGGGGTAACGGACAATCTATCACCTGGAGGCTATGACATTGGCGCTCGTTGATATTCTTATCCCCACCTACAGGCGTAAAACGGGGCTGGCAATCACTCTGACGAGTCTGCTGGCCCAGACCTTTACCGATTTCGACGTTATTGTTTCCGATCAGAGCGAAGATGACGATACGTATCTCGACAGTATCGAGATACAAACGCTTGCGCGGGCGCTGCGCTGGCATGACCATGGGGTGACACTGCTACGACATTTGCCGCGACGCGGTATGGCCGAACAGCGCAACTTCTTGCTCGAACAGTCTTCAGCGCCATACGCGCACTACCTTGATGACGATGTGCTGCTTGATCCTCCGGTGCTGGAGCGAATGCTGCGTGTCATGCAGGGAGAGCGATGCGGCTTTGTGGGGTGCGCTGCTACTGGCCTGGGCTATCTTGATGATTTCCGGCCCCACCAGCAGCGCATCGAACTGTGGGAAGGGCCTGTCGCGCCGGAACCGTTTGAGCCGGAATCTCTGCCCTGGGAACGACATTACGTGAATAACGCCGCCAACCCCCTTCACCTCCAGCAACAACTGGTGAGAGGGAATGGAATAGTGCGCTACAAGGTTGTCTGGGTAGGAGGAGCCAATGTGCTCTATGATCGTGCCAAATTGCTCGATGTGGGAGGATTTTCCTGGTGGAAACGCCTGCCGCCTGAACATGCTGGCGAAGAAGCGGTGGCGCAGTTCCTGCTGATACGCAAATATGGGGGCTGCGCTATCCTGCCGAGCGGCACCTATCACCTGGGTTTGCCCACCAATGTTGAGGATCGCAGGCACAACGCCACCAGGCTTTTTGGTGAACTTCTGCAAGAATATGTATTGCGTCCAGGCAAGGCTGTCGCCGGGGAAAATAAAGAAGGCGTTGGACCTGGACAAAAAATTTGAGGAGAGGAGACTATCTATGGATACGAATAGCTTGAAAGGGAAGGCGGTACTGGTGACGGGGGCGGGCAGTGGCCTGGGAGAGGCGACCGCCCGCGCTTTTGCGCGCGCTGGTTGCGCGGTGGCCTGCGTTGACATCAATCAAGAGGCGGCTGGACGAGTAAGTAACGCATTGGAGGCGCAGGACAGTAAAAGTATTGCCATACAGTGCGATGTGAGCGATGCTGCCCCGGTACATGAGGCGGTACAGTTGACGTATACGCGGTTCGGACGGCTGGATATTCTCGTGAACTGCGCTGCTATCGATCATACCCTTTCGGTAGAAGAGATGACGATTGAGCAATGGGACCAGGTGATAGCGGTTAATCTACGCGGCCCATTTCTTTTCGCTAAATCTGCTTTGCCGCTCATGCGTGCGCAACAGGCAGGCCATATCATCAATATCGCTTCGACGGCAGCTACGCGCGCCTGGGCCAACGCCGCAGCATACCATGCCTCGAAATGGGGTCTGCGCGGTTTCAGTCGCGCCCTCGGAGTCGAAGGACGGCCAGATGGTATTCGCGTCACCACCATCATCCCCGGCGGTATGCGCACCCATTTCTTTGATCGCTTTGTGGAACAGGGGATTCCCATGCCGGAGGAGCAGAACTTGCAGGACCCTGCCACTGTCGCCGATGCCATCGTATACGCCGCGATGGTTCCGCCCGCATCATCCTTACAAGAAATGATAATCACACCCATTACCGAGACGAGCTGGCCGTAAACTGCCGCCGTCCTGATGAATTGTAACAACCGAATCGGGGAATAGAAGCGTCCGGCGTCCTGTAGGGACAAGGGGCGGGGTGGAGCGGATGCGGGGGCCTTGTGCTTGTCCTCGTTGGGGTTACGTCATCTGGCATCTGGCGAGACATCATGGAACTCCAACGGAATCGAACTGTCACGAGGACAAGCACAAGGCTCCCGCCCTTCTCCACATCCGCCCCTTGTCCCTACAGGACGGGGGTACGCTTCTTACCGAGTTTGGTCGATAATTTTCGTCATGAGATATGATAACCGAACGTGGAATCGACATTCAGTTCTCATATTTCTTGAGGCATGTCGATGGCTTCTTAGCTTTTTCCCTCTTCTTTCTTCGGGATATAGCGGTCGGCGTGTCCCAGGGCAGTGAAAGAGAAGCTGAACGGGATCAGGAATGTCAGGATGCCGGTGATGGTGAAGATGAGGGCTACATTGTGCGTCCAGGTGATGGCGAAGCCGCCCAGCAGGCTGCCCAGGGGGATGGCTGACCATGCAAGCACGCTGGCGATACTGATGACGCGGCCCAGCATGTGATTGGGGACGATGGCCTGGCGCAGGCTGCCCGTATTGATGTTGAAGAGGATGCCCAATCCTCCCGACAGCATCCAGATGAAGGTGGCGACCCAGTACCAGCGCATCAGCGAGAAAACGACGCCCAGCAGACCTTCCAGCATCAACGCGCCCAGCGCGACCGTGCTGAAGGACCAGCGTTTGCGCAATGGCCCGGCCAGCAGACCCATAATGACCACGCCCAGGCTGGCAGCCGAGAAGAGCAGGCTTACCTGTACGTCGCTTGCCGAGAGCCGCACTTTGGCGAAGAGCACAATCTGGGCATAGGAGGCGGTGCTTACAAAGTTGACCAGCGCCATCATCATCGAGATATTGCGCAGTACCGGGTGGCTCAGGACGTAACGCAGCCCCTCTACCACGTCGCTGCGAATAGTGGTCTTTTTCTCGCCTTTTTTGGCGTTAAAGTTGATGCGCACAAGAGCGATGGAGAGTGACGAGACGAGGAATGACATGGCATCGATCAGCATCAAGGATGGAAGTGGCACTCGTATCACCAGCAAGCCGGCCAGCAACGGGCCAGCGATCTGCGCTGCGGAGTAGCTGGCCTGAATGCGTCCGTTGGCGGTGACAAGATCATCCTGTTTAACCAGGCTGGGAATTGCCGCGAACTGGCCTGCTTCAAAACATATGGTCAGCGTCGAGTGAATAAAACCCACGACATAGATCCACCAGATCGGAAGCGCGCCCAACACCGCCAGCAGCGGGATAGTTGCTATGATGACCGCGCGCGCGATGTCGGTGAAGATCATCATGCGCTTACGATTGACACGATCCGTCCATGCGCCCAGAATGAGTCCGAAGAGCAAATACGGCAGGAAGTTAGCGGCACCAGAGATGCCCAGGTTGATAGCAGAACCGGTCAGCTTGTAAACGAGGAGAGGTAAGGCAAACAGTGTAACCGAACTGCCGAGATTTGAGATGGTTTGCCCTGTCCAGTATTTCCAGAAGTCGCTACTGAGTCTGTTGCCGGGTGTGTTTGCCGTTTGCATGTTATTCTGCATGGGAGACTCCTTGTTCCTGCCATCAAACAGCGTCTTCGGTGGCTGATATGTCCGGGCCTTGCATGTAGGGCGGCGACATGAACATACCTATCAGGATGCCGTACACCTTGCCGTCTGGATCGGGTTTTTCATGCAATACATCATCAACCAGCGCTTCGAGACGTTTCGCATAGGAGCGGGCGCGTTCTGGCGAGAGACGAATGTGCGGGAAAGACTCACATCGATAGGGGTCTTCTTTAATCGTGGCTTGAGCCTCGGCCAGTTCGTCGCGCGCCTTGTCCAAAATTTGAAACGAGGCGCTTATACCACCTTTCACATCCTCTGGCAGGTTGTATTTGAAGATACGCGCCGTGCGTGTATAGTAGTTGGCAACGATGCCGCGTACCAGCCGCCGCGCCACGATCTGCGCCAGCCCGGCTTCTTCAAGCACATGCAGGTGATGCCCGATTGCGCCGGGCGTTGCCCCAAGTCTATCTGCTATCTGTTTGGCGGTGGCGGGCTGGTTCTGGATGATGCCCAGGATACGCGAACGCACCGGCTCGCTGACGGCTTTGAATTGCTCAAAAGTGGTGATAGGTACCTGCGCCGGCAAGTCTGGCATGGTTGTTTTTAACAACATGAATTGGACCCACTTGATACTCAAAATGGGACCCGCCTACCATTGTGAGATAAGCGAGTGATACTCAAAACGGGACCCACCCCCTGTATTCTCAAGCAGAGTGTATATATCGCAATCAAAAAGAACTCGGCAGCATCACGCCACCGAGTTCCCTGTCTTCCATGCGAAGAGGGCTACAGAGCTGACTAGCTACTAGCTGGTTTGTCCTGGCGCGGGGATCGCACCGAGTTGTTGCAGCATCCCCAGTTGGTCAAACTCAACCCAGCCTTCCACGATCTTGCCGCCACTGACTCGCATGGTCTCAATCCCTGTGATGGTCACTGGCTTACCCGTTGGGGCAATGCCCTGAAGCTCACCTTGGTGGGTTCCGTGGGCGGTGAAGCGGGTCACGACCTGGTCTCCTTCGGCGATCACGTCATCCTGGGTGATCCGCAGATCGGGAAAGGCGCTGCGGAACACGCTATTAAATTGTTTGAAGCCTTCACGGCTCCCGCCATTGGGAACGCCAGGATTGTGGTGGTGGAAGTTGGCCGCGAACAGGTCATCGATCACGGCAGGGTTCCCCTGGTTCCAAGCTGCATTAAAGTACCGATTCACGAGGGCCTTGTTGTCTTCTGTTGACATAGTAAATACTCCTTTATGTGTTACTTCCTTGCTCCGATGGAGTAGGTCTGCACAGGGATGGCGTCGAGGTCGCCTCTACTATTCAATGCGCTCATGTGGCATCATCCTTCAACCTCATGCAAAGAAATCAGTACGTGCTAAAATGATAGCATGTGCTGATTATATAGCACAAACAATAAGGTATGTCAATGGCCTTACAGGTATGTTATAATCTACTCGACGCTTGTTTGAGTGAAAGAAAGCAGAGAGAAAGCATGGAAAATCTACGGTGGACCTCAGTCTATCGACGAGAAGACGCCGTCCTTACCCTCCATAAGACACTCAACGAAAATGATGTGCTGCAATCGCCACTGTTGCAGGGGTTTAGCTGTAGAGTAGGGCAATTGTTTACCAGCGCCTTTTAAGCATCTTATTGTTCCTGCTCGTCCGGATTCGCTATTTCTATCAAGAGATCGCTTGTTGCCTTCCTCAACCTCTTGTTTGCATCCTCCAGATCAAGCACGGCCTTCACAAAGCGGTCATATATCCGCCTGAACAGGTAAAACATAATGACCAGGGTAGCGATCCACCAGATAGTCTCAATGACCATCTTAAGGATAAAAGGAAGACTGTTGCTCACGGGGGAAACGAACAGGAGTGATTGCACGATAATCCAACCAATCAGAGCAATGAGTTGGACCGTGAGGAATGATGAGATGCGATTTGCGCGCGCGCGCATGTCTGGCACTTGTTGCACTTGCAGTTCCATGGAAGAATACCCTCCTCTCAAACGAGAAAACACACATTACACATTTTGCCAGGGTACTGTAGACCTCTTGCATAAGGTCGAAGACACGGATGCGACAGGAAGAACCTCACCAGTATATCACACGTTTTGCTACTTTGCAGGAGAAGCAGTAGGAGTGGGCGATAGCGGCTCAAACAACATCAGCCCCTGGAATTCGGCTGCGAGACGGGACGTAGTTGATCAGAATATGGTTTTCATAGATGTTTTATACAGTGAGGGAATTGGCTCGCTAGAGAGGAGACGGTGAGAGGTATGGCTTGAGTTCACAAAATTTGGGGAACTTGTTCATATATGAACCTGAGTATTTTCTATTTCAGGAAGAGACGGGTCCACTACTCGCAGTTTCATCAGAAGCATAGGCCGTTTCAGCAGTTAGACGCAGCATTAAAAACAAATCTTTCAATGCCTGACGAACAGCACTATCAGGTTCCTCAAGTAGAAGGCGTTGGTATGAATCTAAAAATTGCAAACGTATGCGATGAAAGAGATGCAAAAAGTGACGAAGAAATCCCAGGCAATCTAAAACCACAAACTCAATACCCCCTGCTTGAGTATATAAACTGGCAGCATAGATTTTTATCTGCTCTTCTATTTCATCTGTGGTAATAATGATGAAGTTATCAATCTTTCTATGCTGCTTACTTCGATTTATTTTCAGAAGTGCAATATCCAGATCATTCTGCGTAACCCGTTTTGCCTTCATCTCGTATACTGTCACTACCTCATCATCATCAATCAACGTAATATGCACATCACCCAGTGACTGAGTCTGCTTATCAGCAGCGTTATGTCCCTCAAGAGGCAGTATTCTTTCACCTAAAAAATCTTTTGTTGCCTCATACGTTGCTGCGACTACGAGAACAGGCAAACGGCTTGCATTTGCGCTTCTTAAATGCTGCTCGATAATCGTTACGATATCTTCTGAAGATAAAGGTAAGGCTCCCGTAGCCGATTTTAAATCAGCAAGCAGGCTATTCCTTATCGCAAGCTGCTCATCCTTCATAATTAAGAGCCGCCTGACTGTTTCTGCTAAGAGATCTTCAGCAGATATCCTACCCTCAGAAACATCTGTGAGCAATTGAAGTGTCGCTTTGAAAACCAGAGGAGGACGCCCGACCATGTTAAGATCAGGTGTCAGGGTAATGTTTCTATTTCGGAAAGCGGGAGTAAGAAATGCCGTTGTTGGATTGCATGGCAACTGATGTTCAATAATGAATGGCTGTACATATCTCTCATCGTAACTACGACCCGCAAAAGCGTCGGAGTCCCCAATTTCTGTATATGGCTTACGGATATCTACTTCGGGATGAGAGCTTTTGGCTAAAGAACATGCCAGTAAAACCCTGACACAGGCGCGATTGGTAGCTGACCGGCTCACAGTTTCAATATGTTCAGCGATATCAGAAATAGTTACAATTGGTCTGGTTACATCGCTAGAAACTCGTTCGTAGGCTGATCGAAGAATGTCTGCTGGGCTGCTTTCCATTGCGCTTCTCCCTCAAGTTCATAATTCACCCAGAGTACCTCTGTTCGTAGTTGCTTAGAAGTGTGGCAATTCTTAGGATCAGCCTGAATATATTGCCAGTCGGGATATAATTCAAACATTAAGTCACAATGATATCCTGATAACGCTACCTTGCCTCGCACATTGTGAAGAACATGCGCCAGTTCTCGATGCTGCTCATCTGTCATTTCATAACTATATGCCTGATCGTCTCCGCGAGAGCCATGCGCATAAGGGGGGTCACAATAAAAAAACGTTTCTTCACTGTCGTAACGCTTGATTACATCAATGGCGGGGGCATTTTCTATCTGAACACGTAGAAGTCTTTGCACAATCTCGGAAAGACCTTCAACGCTTCCTAACCATCGTGAGACAGCGCCACCCATACCGGCACGGCTCGTTAATAAACAATTTGCCCATCTACCCGAACTTGCAGTTTGCGCCAATCCGCTTCTTACTTGCCTGGCTCGCACAAAAAAGCGCCTGGCTCTTTCTAAGTCTGCAATATCTTGTGCTGGTTGAGAAATAGCAAGTTCAAACTCTTCGCGAGAGAATGGGGTTAAGCCTATGGCCTGGATCAAGGCTTCTTGTTCTTCACGTAACACACGAAAGAAATTCACAACTTCACTGTCGATATCGTTGTAGGTTTCTACAGGTGAGGGTTCCCTGTTGAGTAGAACTGCTGCCGAACCTCCGAAGGGTTCACAATAATGTGTCGTTTGAGGTAGTAGAGGTAAAAGCCAGTTGAGATGGCTAAACTTCCCACCATACCAGCCAAAGGCTATTAGCTTACCCATTTACTCCGTATCCTTTCCTGATCTAATCACAGAGTATAACACATGAAAGTTCTTTCGGATGGTTTAGTAACTGGATATCCTATTTCACAAAACGAATACCCCGGCTCTCTATTAGCAAAACGAGAGCCGGGGAATTTTTCATCTTGATACCTGAAACCTATTACAGTGATCCACGCTCATGGCAATCGCCAACCCCTAATCCCACGTTCCCACCTTCACGTATCCCTTGAGCAGCGCGCGGGCAATGATGAAGTGCTGGATTTCATCGGTGCCTTCGTAGATGCGGGTGACGCGCAGGTCGCGGTACCAGCGTTCGATGGGCATTTCGCGGGTGTAGCCCATGCCGCCATGAATCTGCATGACGCGGTCAACCACGCGGTTCGCCATGCCTGCGCCGTAGAGTTTGGCCATGCTGGCCTCGTGGCGGTTATCCAGGCGCTGATCGACCTTCCAGGCGGCGTGCAGGGCCAGCCATTTGGTGGCCTGAATCTCGACGGCGGAATCGGCGATCATCCACTGGATGGCCTGGCGGTCGGCGATGGGCTGACCGAAGGTGACACGCTGTTTGGAGTAGTCGAGCGCCATTTGCAGCAGGCGTTCCGCCGTGCCGGCGCAGCGCGAGGCGATCAGCCAGCGACCCTGGCCGATCCACTGCATACCGAGCGAGAAGCCCATGCCGACCTCGCCCAGCACGTGGTCTTCCGGCACGCGCACATTCTCGAAGAAAAGTTCGGCGGGCGACCAGCCGCCCATAGTATGCACGGGGCGCGAGGTCCAGCCCATTTCGCGGTCAACCAGGAAGCAGGTGACGCCACCGTTCTGCGGCGGCTTCGCGCGGTCGGTCACGGCGAAGACCATGGCGAAATCGGCCTCGTTGCCGCCGGTGATGAAGACCTTTTGCCCGTTGAGCACCCAGTGTTTGCCGTCCTTCACAGCCGTAGCGCGAATGGCAGAGGGGTCAGAACCCGCGCCCGGCTCCGTGAGGGCGAAACAGGAATGGCGCGTGCCCTCGATAGTGGGAATCAAATACTCTTTTTTCTGCCACTCGTTGCCATGATAGAGGATATTATCCGCGTTACCGCCAAAGGTGAATGGTACCAGCGTGCGGCCCATTTCGATGGCGATCAGGGCCGACATGACCGCTCCCAGGTTTGCACCGCCGTATTCTTCAGGCGTATTGATGCCCCAGAAGCCCAGTTCCTTCGCCTTCATCTGCAATTCGTGATAGAGTCCGGGTTCGATGCCGGTGGAATATTTGCCTTCGTTCTGCATGACCTCATTTTCCAGAGGCATCAGCTCGCGCTCTACGAAACGCCTTACGGTGTCCTGGACCATCTTTTGCTCGTCGGTGAGGGTGAAATCCACAGTTACCTCCTTCTGGGGTACAACAATGTGTCAAGGGCAGCTCTCAGGAATGCCAGTGCTGTAATTGTAACACAAGCAAAGACAATTGTGACAGCAGCCGGGGTGGGGGCCAAGGGCGGGGACAAGCCCGGCCCTATAGGCGTCAAGTTAACGAACTCTCTTCTGAAAAAGTCCCCTCGCTAGCAACCAAAGCAGAGATTACCCAGCCTGA
>JADEYI010001954.1_pt1 | contig 12196 bp, 11 predicted proteins | sample 8542331 | NCBI WGS metagenome assembly JADEYI01 (sample SAMN16510988, study PRJNA670497) | mine drainage metagenome | isolation source: biofilm near Copperflume 1 | place: Germany: Marsberg coppermine Kilianstollen | collected 2018-02 | reverse complement strand
GAGCTGATCCCGGCGATCGACATTCGCGGCGGCCGCTGCGTTCGCCTCGTTCAGGGCGATTTCGCGCGCGAAACGGTGTTCAGCGACGACCCGCTGGCGATGGCGCGGCGCTGGCTCGACGAGGGCGCCAGGCGCATCCACATCGTCGACCTCGATGCCGCGAAGGAGGGGCGGCCGGTGAACGCGCCGCTGATCGCGCGCATCATCGCCGAGACCGGCGCGCGGGTCGAAGTTGCCGGCGGCCCCCGCGAAGCGGCGGATTTCGATCGCTGGGCCGAAGCGGGTGCCGACCGCATCGTCACCGGCACGCTCGCGGTCCAGCAGCCCGACGTCATCGAGGCTGCGGCGCAACGTCACCCGGGCAAGATCGCCGCCGCCATCGACGCGCGCGACGGCCGCATCGCGATCAAGGGCTGGGTCGAAACGAGTGAAACGACCGTCGCCGGATTCATCACGGACATGACCCGGCGCGGCATCGAGCACTTCATCTACACCGACATCAGCCGCGATGGCACGATGCAGCATCCCGACTTCGGCGCGTTCGCCCGCGTGCTCGCGGACGCCGGCCTGCGGGGAGACGGTGTCGACGGCGCCGGCGTCATCTTCGGTGGCGGCATCACATCCGTCGGGGACCTCGAGCGCCTCGCGACAGAGTTCAGCATCGAAGGCGTGATCATCGGCCGCGCCCTCTACGACGGGCGCATCGACCTGCGGACGGCGCAGCGGGCCGTCGCGCGCACGTAGGTACTGCTACCCGAAAATCAGTAGCAGCGCCGGCAGCACCAGCGCGAAGATGACGACGATGGCGACGGCGATCAGCACCCACGACGGCACGGGCCACTGCGCGCGCTTCGGCTCCCAGAGATAGCCGTGCTCTTCCGACAGATCCCAGTCCGGGCTGTCCGGCCCGAACTCGTCATCTTCCAGCGGCTCGTGTGGGATCTCCCAGTCGTTCGGCAATGGATATGTCCTTTACGGGCGAGACGCCATGCTGCCTTACACTAGCGTCCGCCGGAACAACGCGAGCGCGTTCTCCCACGCATCCTGCGCTGCGTCCGCGCGATAGCTCGGCCGCGTGTCGTTGAAGAACGAGTGCGGCGCGCCCGCGTATACCTTCACCTGTGCCATGCGGCCGCCGTCGGCCAGAGCCTTCTCGAACTTCTGCACGTTGTCCATCGGGATGCCTGCGTCGTCGCCACCGAACGCCGCAACGATTTCGCCCTGGATCCGTGCGAGCTGCTCCGGTGGCGGCTGCATTCCCGCATAGAACGGAGCGACGGCCGCGACGTCCGGGGACGCAACGGCCAGCGCCAGCGTCAAGCTGCCGCCTATACAGAAGCCGATACAGCCGAACCGCTTCGGCTTCACGTCAGCCATCGCATGAAGATGCGCGACCGCGCCCGAAAGGTCCTTCATCGCCTGGTCGCGATTCATGTTCATCACCAGCTTTCGCGCCTCGTCCGGCTCCGTCGCGAACTCGCCGTGATACAGGTCCGGCGCCAGCGCGACGAATCCTTCGCCCGCAACCCGCCGCGCAACATCGCGGATGTGCTCGTCGAGCCCCCACCACTCCTGAATCACGATGACGCCCGGGTGCGCCTGATCGTCGTCGGGCTGGGCGAGATATCCCATGCCGTCGACGCCGTCGGCTGGATAGGTGATCGATTCCGAACGAATGGCGGTCATCGCTGCCCCTCTCTGCTGTTCAATCCTGGAGCCGCTGCTCCTGCTCCTTGCGGCGCTGCTGGTAGTCCTCGCTCGCGCGGCTGTCCCCGAACTTGCCGTCACGCCACTCGAGCGCAGACTTCAGCCCGTCCGTCATCGCACGCCGCCCGAACTCACGCACCGCCGGCGCCTGGTGCGCGCGGCCGTCATTCTCCGCCGCCATGCGCTGGATCGTGCGCGCGCCCATCAGCTCCAGCGCGACGTTCACGATGCGCTTGTTCGGCGCCAGCAGTTCGATGTCGATCTTCTCCATCTTCGATGCGAGCGCTTCCACTTCGGCGGCGAGCGCGTCCGCCGGGACGGACTTCCAGACCAGCCCGATCTCCGCCGCCTTACGGCCGCTCACGCTATCGCCGGTTAGCAGGAAGTACTTCGCCCACTGCGGACCGACGAGATACGTCCACATGTGCGCGACCGGCGAGCCCATCGCCCGCACCGGCGGGAAGCCGATGACGGCATCGTCCGCGGCCACCACGATGTCGCACAGCAGCGCCAGGTCCGTGCCGCCGGCGAGACAGTAGCCATGCACCTGCGCGATCACCGGCTTGTGGATGTCCCAGATCGCCAGACGCTCGCGCTGCTGGCGCTCCAACTGCCAGATATCGTCGTCCATCGATGCCATACCGCGATAGACGTTGGTGTAGGCCTCGTCGCGCTCCCGCTGCTTCGGCGGCGATTGCATTCCCGTCAGGTCGTAGCCGGCCGAAAACGCCCGCCCCGCCGCGCGCAGGATGATCACGTGCACGCGCGCGTCGTTGTCCGCTTCCCACAACGCCGCATTCAGCTCGCGCTGTAGCCGCATCGAAAGTGCGTTGAGCTTCTCCGGCCGGTTCAGCGTGATCCGCGCCTTGCCGCCCTCGACGTCGTACAGGATCGTCTCGAAGTCCATGCCTGCCTCCGTGCGTCCAGATGGGATGCATCGTAGGCGATGCGCAGAGGAGCCGGTAGCGCGATGAACGGGGAAGTGAGAGGCGGGAGGCGGGACGCGCGGGGCTACGTTTGAAGATCGTGCCGAGCTCACGACGTTCGTGGGCCGGTGAGTCACCGTCCATCACCGTCCTCCATTCCACCAGTGATCCTCGTGGGGCAGTGTCACCGACGGCGACTCCTCGCTTCTCGCATCTCTCACGCTCGCTTGACAAACATATGTTCTACTCCCTATCCTACCCACATCACCACGGCCCAGGGAGCGTCGCCGTATGCCCGACATCATCTTCGAAGAGATCGAATGCAAGACCGCAGTCAATCGCGTGAACGTGCATAACATGCCGTTCCGCTGGACCCTGAACCCGTATCGAGGCTGCCAGCATGCCTGCACGTACTGCTTCGCGCGCGGCACGCACGAGTTCCTCGGCTACGACGCCGGCCACGACTTCGAGACGCGCATCGTCGTGAAGGTGAACGCGCCCGACGTACTTCGCGGCGATCTCGCCCGCCCCTCCTGGCGGCGCGAAATGATCGCCATCGGCACCGCCTGCGACCCCTACCAGCAGGCCGAACTCAAGTACTCGCTCACGCACCGAATTCTCCGCGTCCTCCGCGAGTTCGCGAATCCTGCCAGCATCACGACGAAGTCGCCGAACGTCGTGCGCGACGCCGACGTACTCGAATCGCTCGCCGCCGTTGCCGATGTGAGCGTGAACTTCAGCGTATCGACGCTCGACGAGGAGATCTGGAAGCGCATCGAGCCCGCCACGGCGAAGCCCCGCAAGCGGCTCGAAGCGATGCGACTCCTCACGGAGCGCGGCATCCGCTGCGGCGTGCTCCTCGCCCCGATCCTGCCCGGATTGACCGATTCTCCGGCTGGCTTGCGTGACGTCGTCGAGGCAGCGCGCGACCACGGCGCCTCCTTCGTGCACGACAACGTCCTCTACCTCAAGCCCGGTACGAAGGAGTGGTTCATGCCCGTTCTTCGTGAAGCCTACCCGCACCTCGCCGAACGTTATGCAACGTACTACCGCGGCGCCTACGCGCCGAAGTCGTACACGCAGGATGTCCACCGCACCATCGGGGCGCTTCGCCGCGAATTCGACCTCCTGCCCGCATCCCGCAGCACCGGCTCGGCCGGCCAGCTGCAGCTCGCGATGTGACGGATTGTCGGCCAACGGTCGGTCGCGTCTAGGTGAGACAACGCCAACAGCTGCGAAGCATAAGTCGTCGGGGCGATTCCCTATGACGCGGCAACCTTCGCCCCAATTTTCGCTCGAGCGCCGCCAACATGCGTACGGATGCGCCCGCATGTGCCGATGCTCAAGTAGCAAGCCGGCGTGCAGGACGCGCGCCGACCTCCACCGCCGGAGGTGCATCTATGGCCGCCGAAGCAGCAATCCGAAGGGTCGAACCCGCCATCGTGCTACCAGCGATCGATGAACGCCTGCCCGAGCCGCTATTGCCCGTCGCTGCCCTGCGCGCCGCCACCATGAGCACCCTCGATGGCGACGTCATCACCCACGGCGTCGCCGAGCTCCGCGGCACAGCGGACGCCTGGGCTGCGACGATGGCGCACCTCGACCAGCCTGGCGCCGTCGCCATCGCATACTTTGCGAAGCGCATCCGCGAAGTGATCTTCAGCCTCAACGACGGACGTTCGGCGCGCGCTCGCCTCTCGGGTACCAGCTTTGCCGCGGCGAGCGAACGCGTCTGCGAACTCCAGGGACTCGAGCCGCTCGCACACTTCGCGGCCGCATAGCCGTTCCACAGTGCTCTGCGTCGTCTCCGCCCTCTCAGCATCGCGAGACCGAATGCGTGCGCATCAACCTGAAGTCCGTGCGCTTGCACGTGCGCACTTGCGCCTGAGCGCGCCACGCATCGCCCGAACTTCCTTCAGCATCACAGCTTGAGGAAACTTCGAGGTCGCGTCTCTTGCTCTTGTTTTTGTTGTACGCGAAAGGCCGGGTTCGGACGGTCGTACATCCAGCGCCGGCGCGCCGCTTGCGCGATGACGCACTTCAGCGTGCTGTAACCGCAAGCACGATACACTGCGGTTCGTGATCCACCTCATCTACGGCAAAGACCGCTACCTCGTCCTCCACGCGCTGCGCGACGTGCGCGTGCAGCTCGCCGCGCAGGACGACATGCTGGAGACAAACACGACGACGCTCGATGGCGCCGCGATCACACCGGCCGAACTCCTCGCCCACGCGCAGTCCGCGCCGTTCCTCGGCAGCTCCCGGCTCGTAATCGTCGAAGGCCTCCTCGCAAACGTCGGCGGCGCCAAGCGTGGGCGGCGCTCCAAGAAACCGTCACCCGACGATCCGCTCGCACCGTGGCAGGCTGCCGCCGAAGAGCTCGCTGATCCGTCGCGCATGCCAGAAACCACGACGCTCGTCTTCGTCGAAGGCGCGCTCGAGTCGAACGCCGCCCTCGCGATCTTCGCGCCCATCGCCCGCGTCCGGCAGCTCGATGCTCTGCCTCCGGGCGAGCTGGCAGCCTGGATCGCGCGGGCGGCTGAAGCACGGAGCATGAAGCTCGCGCCGCGCGCGGGAGCCGCCATCGCGCAGCTGACCGGCGGCGATCTCTGGACCGTTGAAAACGAGCTCGACAAGCTTGCCGCCTACGCCGCCGGCGCGCCGGTCGACGAATCGATGGTCGCCGCCATCGTCAGTTCTGCGCAGGAAGCGCGGATCTGGGACCTCACCGACGCCGTGGTTGCAGGCGATGACCGAAAGGCGCTGGCGTCGATGCAGACGCTGCTCCAGGACGGCCAGGCAGCGCAACTCCTGCTCTTCATGCTCGTTCGGCAATATCGGCAGCTCGCGGTGATCAAGGATCTTCGGGCGCGCCGGACGAGCGAAGCCGAGATGCTCCGCCACGTCTCGAACAGCCGATACCGCCTCAATACGCTGACCACGCTGGCGGCACGCTACGGCTGGGCACAGATCCGCGCGGCCTACGCCGCCCTGCTCGACGCCGACCTCGGCGTCAAGCGTGGGCTGCGCGCCGACGAATCGTCGCTACAACTGGTGCTGCATGAATTGTGCGCCCTGGCCACTCGGGCACCCGCTCGCGCCGGCGGCTACGCGCGGCGCACCGGCTCGTCGTCCGGCTGAAACATCGGGTTGTAGCACGCGGCGATATGACCGCGACCCAACTCCGTCAGCGACGGCCACGGCGAAACACGGCAGTTACTGATCGCCTTCGGACAGCGCGGCAGAAACGCGCACTCCGTCGACTCGCCGCTTAGCTCAGGCGGACCGCCGCGAATCGGCAGCAGCCGCTCCTCCGGCCGATCGACGCGCGGCCGTGCCGCCATCAGTCCCGCAGTATACGGATGCCGCGGACGCTCGAACACGTCGATCGCCGGCGCCTGCTCGACAATTCGCCCGGCATACATGATCGCGACATCGTCCGCCATCCCGGCGACCACGCCGAGGTCGTGGGTGATCAGCACGATCGCTATGCCGAGATGCTCCTTCAGTCCGTCGAGGTCGCGCAGGATCCCTGCCTGCTGCGTAACGTCCAACGCCGACGTCGGCTCATCGGCGATGATCACCTTCGGCCGCAACACCGTGGCGATGGCGATCATCACGCGCTGGCACATGCCGCCGGACAGGTGGAACGGGTACGCATCGACGATACGCTCCGGATCCGGCAGCCGCTGCCGCCGCAGCGCTTCGAGCGTCATCCGCCGCGCCTCGCGCTTCGAGACGTTCGTGTGCGTGCGGATCATCTCATCCAGCTGTGACCCGACAGTCAAGACAGGGTTCAGCCCGCTCGAAGGGTCCTGGAAGATCATCGAGATCTCGGCGCCGCGGAGTCCGCGCAGGTGCTCGCGCTTCATGGCGCGAATGTCGCGCCCTTCGAAGATCACCCGGCCGCTCTCGATGCGTCCCGGGTGCGGCACAAGGTCGAGAACGGAGAGCGCGATCGTCGTCTTGCCGCAGCCGCTCTCGCCGACGAGTGCCAGCGTCGTGCCTGGCGCGACCGAGAACGACACGCCGTCGACGGCGCGAATCGTGCGCTCGCGTTCGTGGTAATACACGTGGAGGTCGTCGACGCGAAGGAGGTCGTCCATCCCGATACCCGTCCGGGCGAAGCGCTAACCCGGGGAACGCCGCGCTCACCGAGTATAGCGAGCCTTCGCCGCCGAACGGCAGAAGCGCCGAGGTATGGTGCGCCCTAGTCGCGCCGCCCGATCGTCGCCAGCACCTTGCCCTGAATCTCGACGTTGCCGGCTTCGGTGAAGATCGGCTTCATCGTGCTGTTCGCCGGCTGAAGCCGTACCCGATCGCCTTCCCGGTAGAACTTCTTGAGCGTCGCCTCGTTCTCCCGCTTCAGCCACGCGGCAACCATATCGCCGTCGTCGCAGGCAGACGTCTGTTCGAGGATCACGAGATCGCCGTCGTTCACCAATGCGTCGATCATCGATGTCCCACGCACCTTGAGCGCGAAGACGTTCGTCTTACCCCGCGTCAGGTCCTCGGTCGCGTCGAATACGTTGTCGTAGTCGATGCTCTGCCACGAATCCTCCGATGGCACCGGGATCGGCTGCCCGGCGGCGATCGTCCCGATAATGGGCACTGCGATCGTCCGCGGCCGGCGAGCGCCACGGTCAAGGAGTTCGATCGCGCGTGAAACTTCACGGTCGCGGCGGATGAAGCCGAGGCGTTCGAGCGCCTTCAGGTTGTAGTCCACAACCGACGTCGAGCTGATGTTGCAGCCGACCTGGATGTCGCGAATGCTCGGCGGGTAGTCGTGCTCGTTGATGAACTCCCGCATGAACGTGAGGATGTCCTGCTGCTTGGCAGAAAGCCCCTTCATTCGCGTTGCTCCTTCCGTACGTGCTCCCCGACGTCACCGATCATAATCCGGCAACCGTCTGTTCGAAACGCCTGTTCTGTGGGAAGCCTACGCAATAGCGCTGCAACTTGTCAACCGCACCAGCAGTCCGCCTGCCCATTGTGAAACTGCGACCCGGCTGCGCGCCGCAGATGTGGCACAGCCGACCGGCGGGCGCACGCCCGACATGGCACTCGCCCCGGATTTGCGCGAGCCCATCTGCCACGACCGCCCCCGGCCGTGCGCGTGCAAGATGTAGCACAGCCGCCCGCGGCTGCGCGCGGCGAGATGTGGCACAGCCGGGCGCGGCTGTGCGCAGCAGGGTATGGTACAGCCGCCCCCGGCTCTGCTCACGCAGGCGGTGGTGCCGCTTTAACTTGGGCAGACATTCATCGCATTTGATGGACGACTGGGAGTTGGCTCGTGCCACAAGGTGAAGTGGGAGCGACGGTCATCGCGCCCTACTCGATCGAGGTTCACTTCGATGACGGAGTCGTTCGGCGCGTTGATCTCGAGCCGATCCTCGATCGAGGTACGTCTGAACAACGATCCCGTAGAATCGGCTGATCTCAGGCATCATCAGCGCCGCTCGCAGTCACGGCGGGAATGCCGCCTTCATCAGCGTGTCCCCGTTCAGCACGTAGATGACGTTTTTTCCTTCATCGACCGACACGGATCGCAGGTCCGTGAACGCAGGGCTGACGATCTGGCGCAGAAACGCGCCCTCCGGCGAAGCGATGACGACGCGCTTGTTCCCGCGGTCCGCGACCACCAGCCGGTTCGAGCCTGGCAGCACCGACAACGCGGCCGGCGACACGAGCGGCATATCGATGCCTGCCAGCGGGAACGGCGTCTCCGTCTTCCCGACGAAGCGCCGGATCCCGGACTGCCCGTCGAGCACGTACACATCTTGCCCCACCGCGATTTCGGTCGCGTTCGCAAGGTTCGCCTGGTCGAGCAATCCGGTCCGCACGCTGTCGAAGCCGCCCTGGCCCGGCAGGTAGCGCCAGATCTGATTGCTCTTGACGTCGAGCAGGTACAGATTCCCGCCGGACGACGTGATCCCGTCGACGCTGCCCCAGCTGTCGCTGCCGTTCACCGTAAGCGGCAGCACACGTTTTCCATCACCCGGGAAGTACCCGAACGCTTGCCGCTTGTCGTCAATGATCAACAGCGAGTTGGTCTGGTTCGACCACGCAATCTGCACGGGACGCGCCGCCGTAGCGAAGCCCGCAAGCGCGCCGTCCTGCAGGATTGTCTCCGGGGGTGAGCTCCCGTCGAGCGGTAATCGCAGCACACGGTGCCCGCGCACATCGAGGAAGTAGGCGTTGCCGCCACCGATCACTGCACGGGTGATCGAGAGCCCGCCGGTCACCTGCTGCGACAGCTCGGAGATCGTCGTCCAGTCCTTGATTTCGTACACCGCGTCCAGCACGCCGATTGCCGCCGCGACATCCGACTTCAGCGCCGTCACCTGTCCGTTGTCCGGATGAATCTTCGCCGCATCGACGAGATCCGTCTGCGCGGTCGTCAGCAGTTGGCGCTTACTACCCGGGTCGCCGGTTGCCTGCGCCCGCGCGTTCGCTTCCCGCGCGGCCGTGACGAGCGTCGTGAAGCGCGCCTCACGGTCCTGCTTCACGCGCCCCGGAATTGTCATCCAGGCCACGAGACCCAAGACGACCAGCGCCGCGGCGCCGAACAGCGCCAGCTTCGGTATTCGAATCTGCGGCACCATCCCGCCGCCCGTCGACCGCTTGTACCGCGGTGTCGCGTTGCTCCCCCGAATCCGCACACCCGCCGCCGGCGCCGGCGCCGCTGATGCCGTGATCTCCCGCACCTGATCGGCGATCGGACGGCGCGGCAAATCGAAGCCACCTGCCGCGAGCGACGCGCGCGCCGGTTCGGGGGCGATCCCGACCGGCTCCAGCACCGCGACTGCATCCCCCGCCGCCTGCGGCAGTTCGCCGCCAATCGGTTCGACGGGCGTCGAGGCGCCGTGCGTGAGAAAATCCGGCGGCGATTCGGCTTCGGGCTCGAAGCACGACAGCAGGAGCAACGAGAACTGCGGCCGGTCGCGACAGAGGCGGTACAGCTCCGGTAGCGCCTCATCCGCGCCGCGATCGAGGATACGTTGCACATGTTCGGCCGAAACGATGTCATCGAGCGCGGTCGACGCCAACAGCACGAGATCGCCCGGTGCCAGCGGCAGGCGGGTCAGTTGCGGCTCGAACGGATCCGCGATACCCAGCGCATCCTCGAACGACCCGCCCGGCGCCGTGAGCCGGCGAAACGCGCCGTCAGCCGAGCGGACGTACGCGAGGCTGGGACCCACCTGCGCGAGGTAGGCATCGGTGCCCCGCAGGGTCAGTGCGCTCGCGCCCGCGCCGACGCGGTGCTCCTTCAGGCTCTTCTGATTCCAGTCGAGAAGATGCTCATGCGCGGCCTTCAACGAGCGGACCAGCGCGCCGGTCAGCGACAGGGGGTCACGGTTGTACAGGCGCGCAATCACGTCGACCAGTTGCGACGTGTACTCGTCGCGACCAAGCGCCGCTGATTCGATGAGAATGTAGAGTTCATCCGGCTCGTCGTCGGTGCGCTGGCGGATCAGCGAACCCAGCCAGGGGCCTTCTTCCTGCACGTGCCCATCGACGACCGTGAATCGTCCCACCCACGTCCGAACGGTCATATCCCTCCCTGGTCCCCGTCGGGCTGCGTCGTCCTCTCGCCATCGCCGTGCGCGAACCCACACGCCGCCGACGCGCGCAGCACAGCCCCGAAGCGAGGCGCGCGACCACCGTGCGACATAGGGGGAGATGAAGGATGCGCGGCGTTCGTGCCTTGACCGCGGTTCGGCGCCATTATACGCGTCGTCCTGCGCTCATGCACTCACATCGCTCGCCGAATCGTCGACGATTGCGTGACTTTTTTCCCACGTTCCCGGCGTTATGTCACCAGCCGGATGGCCGAAACATCGAACCCCGTCGCTGCAATCCGTCAGGACGCTTCGACGCTTCCCCCGCGGCCCGCGCGGCCCGGCGTGCGCACGCGATAGGTGCAGGCTTCGTCGCCACGCAAGAGGCTCGTCGTCAGCCGCGCATCCGCCCCGACGAGACGCCGCACAAACTCGACTTCGAGCGCGCACACGGCGCTATTGCGGCTGGCCACGTTTGGGAATGGGCAGCTCTGCTGTTCGATCAACAGGCCATCTCCGTCCGCGCGCCAGTCGGCGAGAGAGCCCCGCTCCCGAATGATCTTCGTCGCCTCCGCCGCGCGCTCTGCGGGCGGCATCCCTTCGACGCGCGCGAGATACGGCGCCGCGAACCGGGCCGCGACATTCTTCATCAGCTTCTGCAGCGCCTCTGTCCCGAGCAGTCCGCGCGCTTCCTCGATCAGCGCGTTGGCCAGCGCATCGTACTGCTTCGGAAACAGGGCAACGCCGATCTGCGTCAGACGGTAGATCAGCGCCGGCCGGCCGACCCGGCCCCGCTCCTCACGCGCTTCCACCAGCCCGTCGCGCTCCAGCACCGTAAGATGCTGCCGGATGCCGGTGGGCGTCAGGCGCAGATGCGCCGCCAGCTCGCGCACCGTTCCCTGGTTTCGCCGTCGCAGATAGTCGAGAATCTCCTGCCGCGTGGCCTGCACGAATTCACCCACTTTCGACCGTGCGAACTATATCACCTTTCCCGAAGCGGACAGCCACGCCCACGCCCTCGATACCAGCGGCGCCGACTACGACTTCAGCGCGGTGCCGACGCCGTGCACGCACGGCGGTATCGACGCCGAAATCGCCCCTGCACCGACACCCATCGTCGCCGCCAACATGAACAGCCGACGAAGGGTCCCCCCTTCCGGCGTGTACTTCCGGCCTCGGCCTCCGGCTTCCTGTGCGTCACGTGGCCGTACCCCTTTTGCGATCGGCAGTTCATACGTTCGACCCGAACCGCCGGCGTTGCTGCAACGCACTACAACCTCGCGCTCGTAGGGCCTATACTCGCCGCACGGCCCAACTCTGCCCCGCGCACCCGTCTCGCGGCGCGCCCGATTGATTGACTTCAGGCCAGTCAATCAACATCAATCAACGCTGCCATCGCCGCCAGCTTCAGCGGGTGCCACGCTGGCCAACCGTGCAGATTCGGACGGAGTGCCGGAAGAACATCGCCGAAAAACACAAACATCAATCAAACAGCGCGCACCGGAACGAACCACCCAGCGCCGAAGGAGGTACCAGCCATGTGCAGAAGCATCAAAACGCTGCGGGGCGAGGCGACCGCGACCGACGATGATGTGCGGGCGGCAGCGCTGCAGTTCGTGCGGAAGGTCAGCGGCTACCGGCAGCCCTCGCGCCGCAACGCCGATGCGTTCGACCGCGCCGTCGACGAGATCGCGGAGGCCTCGCGGCGGATGCTCGAGCAGCTCGATGCTGCCTCCGACGCTCCACGCATCGCGCGCGGCTGATTAGGACGCCGCGCAGGATGGCTTCGGCGCCGGGCGATCTGTCGCCGCCACCACGATGGTCAGAACGTTCGCCCGGACGCGCGGCCTCCGGCTGCCGCCCCCGTCGAAACCGCATCACTCACCGCACGTCGTCGTCAGGATTCGCGCCGCTACACAACGGCACCGGCTCGCCGCGCTTGTACTTGTCGGCGAACTTGAATGACGCATCGTGCGCGAGCCGCTCGTACGACCCGAAGCG
>JADEYI010001953.1_pt1 | contig 12204 bp, 12 predicted proteins | sample 8542331 | NCBI WGS metagenome assembly JADEYI01 (sample SAMN16510988, study PRJNA670497) | mine drainage metagenome | isolation source: biofilm near Copperflume 1 | place: Germany: Marsberg coppermine Kilianstollen | collected 2018-02 | reverse complement strand
TCTCGCTCCGAAATGGTGGACCGTCAGCGGGCTACGTCAATCCTCGCTGCCGGTTACCAGGGACGGTCGTTGTAAATGCAGCCCCTCCGGATGCGTGCAACAATCGCCGTAGCGTCCCCGAGCAGCGGGGGCCTTTGAAGGGCGGCGAGCGATATATGGCGAAATATCTAATGAGCTGGAAGGTGCGGGCAAGTGGCACGGCGCAGCAGAACCACGATGACGGAAAATCGATCCTTGAGGCATTTGCCAAATGGCAGACTCCGGCAGATCAGAAGTGGTCGGAGTTCTTGAGTCGTGTCGACGGCGGTGGCGGCTTTGCTGTCATTGAGACCGCCAATCAGGCGGGCCTCATGGACGGAGTATCCAAATTCCTCACCTGGCTTGAGTTCGACATCGTTCCGGTAATCGACATCACGGAGGGTGTATCTGCCCTTGCTGCTGGTGCGGAGTTCCGCGAATCGATTTGATTCAATCTCAGTAGCACCGCTGTCGGGAGTGCTCCGATAACAGACGGTGGATGTCTGTGCGGCGGCTTGAACCGCGGCTCCGGATACGGGCGCACGAACAATGAGCCCCTCAGTTGAGGTGACCTTCAACAGCCAATCGACTGAGGAACGTTCAGTCTCAGTGCTACAGGTTGAGAGGTTCGAAGCCTCTGCTGTTGGATCTGAGAACGTGTTCAGCCGCCACGGCTGCGATCGTTGATCGATGATCCTGGCAAGCCCGGGCTGGAGGCACTACTCATCGAACTCCGGGTGCGGGCTGCTCATAGCTCAATGAGGGATACCAATCACCCCTCCCGTTCGGCGTGAGGTCGAGGAGGTTCCACACAGGGCTCAGTAGATCGATGCCGCGCTCGCGTCGGCCGTCGGCCATCTGCGCGCCCTTGGAGTACCCGTGAAGCACCGAGCCATCGCCGCCGAGGGTGAACACCGAGACCCACTCGGTTTGGGAGCCGTCGGACTCCTCGCTACCCAGGTCGTACTTGAACGTCGAGTCGCCTGCACTGAGGAGGCGCACGTTGTCCCAGCCACGCGCGGCGGCATGGGCTCTGATGGCGGCGGGCTCAGCGGCAGCGACGATCGCGAAGTCGATGTTCTGCGAGAGGTGCGGCGCCACCGCGTTGTACCCGTCGATCCACATTGTGCACAGCGGGCAGGGATCCGTCTCGGACTTGCCGTACATGAAGTGGTAGATAACCAGAGCCCGGTCTGGGGCGCTGAAGAGTTGGGACAGCCGGACGGGGTCGCCGTTGGAAACCTCGACCAACGCATAATCGTCGACCGTGGTGCCTGCGGACAGGGCTCTCCGAAGGGCAGCCACCTGCTCGATGTGATCAATGAGATCAAGCTCGGCTACACGAAGCTCCTCACGCCGGCGTCGATACTCGTCCGATTCATTCAATCGGGTGAAGTCCATGTCCACTCCTTCGTTTGCTGATCCCCATTTATCACTGGCCAGAACGGCGGGCGCAAAGCAGCATGAGTCGCGGGATGGCGGCTGCGTTGGGGATGTCGCCCGTCTTGACGAGAAGAGCTCGTGGCGGGGGCGGCTCCACCATGTCCTCGATGAGCAGTCCGACCTGACCCATTTCGTGCACATACCTGCTCAGGGGTCGGTGGGCGAACTGAAGATGGACATCGGGTGCGATCTCGTCGATCTCGAGATTGTCGGGTAGGTACGGACCGACCGTCCAGAAATAGTCGCCCGAAATCTGGTCATCGATCCACCCACTCCCGGGCGATTGGAGCAGTGGATGAGACAGGATCAGGAGGAATAGTCCGCCTGGGGCGAGCACACGGGCGACCTCCTCGATGGCCGGCTCGAACGGGTCGACATGCTCGATCGCCAGGCACACGACCACGGCGTCGAAGCTGGCGTTCGGACTTGGGATCTGCTCGGACCGTGCTCGAATGAACTGTGCACGGCCACCCCGCTCCGTAGCCACGCGGATCTGGGCCGCGGTCGGATCGATGCCCACAACTTCGGCACCGGTGCCGGCGATTCGGCGACTGACTTGCCCTTCACCACAACCCACGTCCAGGACTCTCTGTGCACCGTGGAGGAGCTGCTCGATGAGGGGAAGGATCTGCTCCTCGTACTCCGGGTCGGCCCCATCGGTGAATCCCTCTTGCCACCACTGCGCGTGTTGCGCCCAAAGAGATTCGCTGACCATCACCGTGAGGGTAGCTTCTCGGTCCGGCTGGAGCGCTGGCCCCCGCGGCGCAACTGCATCCCTCAGCTCGTGGGGGTCCAGTCCTGCCCGGTATGTCCCACTCAGGCGGCTACCCGACGGGCACGACGCCGCGAGGGAGCACCAGCGGCAGATCGTTGTACGTGGCAATGCCTGGCGCGGCGGCAACGACGGCAGCGATCGCATTGATCGGGGGAGCCGCCGTCATGATGTGTCCGAGCACCATGAAGTCGGCCATGGTCTCGGCCTCGAAGTCAGGCGGTGGCAGAAAGCCTATGGTTGCCGTCACTGTCGGCCGCCCGTCGATCTGGATCACCCAACCGTCTTGGTCGATCTTCCAGTCCGGGTCGAGCGTCTGGCCCTTCCGCCACCGGACGTTGAGCTCCACGACGACTCTGTCAGCCAGCGATCCCTTCCAGCTGGCCGCCACGCCGGCGACGCATCCTGCCTGGATGGTCCAGGACCCGAGGTCGAGATCGGAAGTGGTCTGTGCGTACTCAGCCTCGCAGCGGACATCATCGAGATCGACCCCGAGGGCGTCGGCGACCATTCGCACGGCCTCGCCGAAGACCTCCGTGCCCTGTGCCGTCATGGCCTGGAGGTCGGGGTGGTCGATGGGTTTGCCAAAACCCACCGGGAGTTCGGTTGCCGGAGAGTCATAGAAGGTTGTGTCCGCAGCCTCATTGATCGTGATCTTGTCGACCCGATCACAGACGGTGGCCGACACGATGGCCAGCAACTCGGCAAAGCCCGGGCTGATCCCGGTGCCGAACATCGTCGAGCCGCCACGCCGGCAGGCCTCGGCAATCCGATCGCGTCCCGCACCCAGGTTGTGGCCGGTGATGAACGCTGCCGTCGCCACGACATTCACACCGGCCGACAAGATGCGCTCCAGCTCGCCGACATCAAGCCACATGGGGTTGTACACCACGCAATCGGGTTTCAGGTCGAGCAGGGCGTCAATGTCGTTCGTGGCCGCAATGCCCACCGGCTCGATGCCACACAGGTCGCCCACATCGCGGCCCACCTTCTCCTCTGACCAGGCATAACAACCGACGAGCTCGAGAGTGGGGTTGGCAACGATGGCCCGCACCGAGCTCTTGCCGACATTTCCCGTCGTCCACTGGACAACTCGATAAGGCCGCATGTTGTGCACTTGCTCAGCGTATCGTTCGACCCATGGAAGCGCATGCCGTCTGGGTCCGGGCATCATCTGAGCTCTCGAACTCGAAGGGGCCGGTTCGGGAGCCGGCGCATCTCACAGGGTTGAGGCCTCGTTCGATAGCTGCGACCTTGGCTCCAACAGCTCGGTCAATTCGCACCGTGACAACAGCGAGACTGGATCGGGACCTTTGAACACGAAGGTGGCGCCACCCACGGCCGTTAGCATCTGACCTTCGAGTCGATTCTGGAGACCACCGATGACAGACATATCGAGCCCGGGGATTTCTCTCCCGAGTCGACTCGGCGTGGCGGCGCGGTTTGAGGACGACCTCCTCATCATCGAACTCAGGCCACAGAAGGAGGCGCTGCTGCACGGCATCGTCCGGGCCAGTGTCCTCTCGTTTGTCATCGATGTGGTGGCGGGGATTCCCTTGGATCAAGACGGCGGCATGTGGACGCTCACCTCGGACATGTCGGTCCGGATGCGCCCCATTCCGGCACCTGATCGCATCGATGCGACGAGCACGATCCTCCGCCAGAGCCAGCGATCAGCGACCAGCCTGGTCGAGCTCAGGACGGACGAGGGAGCACCGATCGCCACCGGCGCCATCGGCTTCACGAAGGTTCCTCGCAAGGCGACCGATCCGCCAAAACCGAATGTGCCGCTCGGACAAATCCCTGTCATCTTCCGCGATCCCATCGCGCTCGCTCGACCGCTGCGCGAAGAGGCCGGCATCGAAGTGATCGATGCGGCGGAGGGCGTCGTGCAGGTCGAAGTCACTCCGCCCCTCCGGAATCCGGCCGGGACACTGCAGGGCGCCATGGTGGCGCTTCTGGCTGAGGCCGCGGCCGAGGATCTCATGGCGACACGCTTCCAGTCGCCCTTCGTGGTGACGGATCTCGACCTCCGCTATCTCCGGAAGGCGCAGGTCGGACCGGTGCGCACCCTGAGCAGGCTCTTGGGTTCGGGACCAGACGCACCTATCCAGATCGAACTCATCGACACGTCTACCGATGAGATCACGACCTTGGTCTATGCCCGGGCGGTCGCCGTCTCCTGATTCTTGCCCTTGCGGGACTGGCGGCACAGGGTGCGGACTCGGTCAACCCCCCGGAGCGGTCAGCGACCGAAGCCTCTCCACGCGATCATCATCTTCTCCGAGGTAGCGAATCAGTACGCCGAGGGTCTGATCGACGTTGAGAGCGCCGATCGCAATCATCTCCTCGAGGTCGGCCCAGTCCTTGGTCCTGTTGAAGAACGCCTTGAATACGGCCAGGTCGGAACAGCCCAAGAAAGGGATCGGCCGGCCGCCAAAGTCGTGGAGTTGGCGACGTTGTGCCGCGTGGACGTGGAAGTCAGTCGTGTCGAGGAAGAGGTCGACGGGCGTCCGCTCCCACCACAGCCGGGTCTGGCCATCGCCTTCGAGGGCCCGAAGGTCCGACTCGGTATGGTTGACGGGCGGAGGCAGGGCGCCCAGTACTCTTCTTGCCTCCTCCTGGCCGACGAACACGTTCACATCGATATCGATGGTGCCCCGGGCCCGCTCTGTGCAAAAGGCCAGTGCCAGCGCGCCACCGAAGGCGTAGGGGAGCCCCCGAGCATCCAGCGCGGCACCTATCGCCAGGATCTTGTCAACAATCGAAGTCATGCCGGTCGAAAGACAGGGAACTCGATGTGGGACGCATGGCGAGCGGGAAACTGCTCGGCCAATTCGAGGACGGCCACCAACTCCTCACCGCGGGACATTCCATCAATGCTGGGGGGCACTCCGAGGAGGGTTGCCTCAAGCGACTGTCCAGCCGCCGCAATGATCCGTGAAAGGACCGTGGTCGTTGGATCCACCCGACCCTTCTCGTAGGCCGAGAGCGTCGCGTGCGAGGTTCCGGCCCGAGCTGCCAGGGCCCGAAGGCTCAGTTTCGACTGCCTCCTGGCTGTTCGGATGAGAAGCGCCGTGTCCATGGCGATATGGTATCAGAACAGATACCACCGTGAAATTGGCCGCATCGGCGTCGATCGGGCCGCCTGGATGGTGTCGGGCCAAGGCTTCGGGATCGACCGCTCCGGCATCACGCCAGAGCGGGCCCTGAGCCCGGCCCGTCACCCACTACCCCTGCGGTCAGGGACCGGACCCGAAGACGCCGCCGTCGGACGCCACGGACCAGTAGCCGTTGCCGCCGTTGATGTCGGCAATCCCCACGATGGGCATGTTCAGGTGCATCCCACCTTGGGATCCCAGAAACGATGCGCCGCCGAAAGAGAAGATGCCGCCGTCCGAGGCCACCATGCGGTAGCCGCCGTTCTGCCTCGCATTCCCTGCGTCCGCCGCCATTCCCACCACCGGAGCGTTGAGACGTGATCCACCCTCGGACCCATAGAATTGAGCGTCGCCGAAGCTGAAGATGCCGCCGTCGGAGGCCACCAGCCAGTAGCCGCGTCCGCTCGGGCCGGCGGCCATGCCCACGATGGGAGCGTTGAGGCGGGATCCACCCTCGGACCCGTAGAACAGGGCGTCGCCGAAGCTGAAGGTGCCGCCGTCGGAGGCCGCCAGCCAGTAGCCGTGTCCGCTGGGGCTGGCCGCCATGCCCACGATAGGAGCGTTGAGACGTGATCCACCCTCGGACCCGTAGAATGGAGCGTCGCCGAAGCTGAAGATGCCGCCGTCGGAGGCCACCAGCCAGTAGCCGCGTCCGCTCGGGCCGGCGGCCATGCCCACGATGGGAGCGTTGAGGCGGGATCCACCCTCGGACCCGTAGAACAGGGCGTCGCCGAAGCTGAAGGTGCCGCCGTCGGAGGCCGCCAGCCAGTAGCCGTGTCCGCTGGGGCTGGCCGCCATGCCCACGATAGGAGCGTTGAGACGTGATCCACCCTCGGACCCGTAGAATGGAGCGTCGCCGAAGCTGAAGATGCCGCCGTCGGAGGCCACCAGCCAGTAGCCGCGTCCGCCCGGGCTGGCCGCCATGCCCACGATGGGCTTGTTGAGGTGGGATCCACCCTGGGAACCGTAGAACGGAGCGTCGCCGAAGCTGAAGATGCCGCCGTCGGAGGCCACCAGCCAGTAGCCGCGTCCGCCCGGGCTGGCCGCCATGCCCACGATGGGAGCGTTGAGGCGGGATCCACCCTCGGACCCGTAGAACGGGGCGGCAGCGGGGCCAACGGCGATGGAGAGGACCGCCGAGTCGGTACGGGGCACGCCCACCGACGAATCTGCGGCACTCACCACGAAGTTGTCCGTTCCCACCGCGGTCGGCGTGCCGGTGATCATGCCCGTCGGGTCGAGGGAGAGGCCGGCCGGCAGCGATCCCTGGGTGATCGACCACGAATACGGGGCCACTCCCCCGGCGCCTTGGAGCGATGCCGAATACGACGCCCCGACGACGCCCCCGGGCAGGGAGGTCGACGACACCGAGAACGGTGACACGGCCAGCGCCCGGACGGCGGCGGCCAGCACGTTGCCCAGCGGAACTCCGAGACCGCTGGCCATGTCGTAACCAACGGTGGCCTGATAGCAAGGAGAGGTGTGCGGCGATCCACCGTAGCTACAGGTGTAGTTGGCCGTCCCCCCCTGGGAGATGTACGTGTTGCCCGCAGTCAGGTAGTTGTTGTTTCCCTGGGCAACATCAGTGAATGCCGACGGGTTCGTCGCCGCCACCTGATAGAGCATGGGTGTGAGCAGGCCGAGGCGCCCACCGGTCACGCCCTCATCGATGAGAGCAGCCAGAGCCGCCCATTGAGGGGACGCATAGCTGGTTCCCCCGCCAGCGAACCAGCCCGGTGCCGGATCCGGCCCTCCCTGGTTCTCTGAGGCCACACACGATGGCAACGTGCAGTAGATGACCTCGCCGTTTCGCACGTCGGCGTTCCCGGAGACGTCGGGAACCTCGCGGCAGGGCAACGCACCGAACGTTCCACAGTCCCCTGGATTGTCGGTTCCCTGATTCGGGTCTTGGCCGACCTGCCACGGAGACATGGTCCAGAATCCCGACGCTCCACCGGAGGCCACTTCGTTACCCAGCCAGAAGTTAAACGGGCCGATATTCCACACCGATACGTTGGCGCTACTCGGTGCGGCCAGGTTCGAGAGGTAGGCGCCACCGACCGCCGTGACGAACGGCTGCGACGCCGGGTCGTTCACCGCCAGCGCGGTGCCGGCCGCCGGAGTGAGAACGAAGCCGGTCTGCGGCAGGCAGGCCTCCGAGCCCTCATCACCGGTCGAGGCGAACATCGTCTGGCCCTGGACGGCCATCTCCTCGAAGATGGTGTTCTCGGCGATGAGGTCGGTGCCGAGACCTTCGCACGATCCGAACGAGGCGGTGACGGCGTCGGCTTTGTTGTCCTGGACCACGGCGGCAAAGGCGTCGAGCGTCCCCTGGGTGCTGAGGGCCGGGGCTTCGTAGGCCAGGATGCTCGTGTTAGGGGCCAGGCTGGCCACGGTCTCGATGTCCATGGTGATCTCCGGCCCGTCACCGTCGACCCCCGTGGTCCCACCGTCGATTGGCACGCGGGACACCGGGGTGTGGATGCCGAAGCACTGCTCGAATGAGCCGATGTCGCCGTCGCTGTAGTCGGCCCCGCCCATGATGACGGCCACCGTCGTGCCCTGGCCGAGGTCTCCGGCGGCATAGAGCGGGGAGTAGCCGAACCCTGCCGCGATCTGATCGGCGGTGGCTCCCGACCCCGGGGCGAGGCATGGTCGCGGCGCTCCGGTCAACGCCGCTGCCGCCAAGGTGGCCGCCGCACAGGGCTTGGGACCGGACCCGGCCACGGCGGGACGAGCCCGCCCGGCGGCTCCGGGGGACACCGAACCGGTGGCACCGTCGGTGTGGTCCAACGAGAGGTCGTCAAGCCCGATGACACCCTGAACCGAAGAGGCGAGCTGAGCCGGTACCTGTGGGGGAGTGGTGTTGGCGTAGGCGATACGGCCGGACGGCAACTGATAGTTGTGGAGCGAGGTCTGGAACGTGCTCGCCACCTGGCCAGCCGTTCCCGTGACCGGAATGACCGTGCCATCGCCGGACGTGGGCCGCAACGTCAGGCCGGTCGATGCCAGCCACCTTCGGATCTGCTCCACCACCGACGGCGAGGGACCAAACCGGGCCTGGACCTCGGCCGGTGTCAGGAATTTGCGATAGCTGACGCTGCCGGGAGTGGAGGTGGAGGTGGCGTAGGCCTGCAGCCCGGCAGGATCCGACGGCGTCAAGGCCACCGATACGTCCATCAGGGAGGGAAGCGGCACGGCCCGGGGGACGGCACCGTCGGGCACTGTCGGCGCCACGCCGATGACGGCCGGCCGGACCAACGGCGTTGCCGCTGCGGCGGTGCTGTTGCCCAGCATTAGTGCGGACGCGGCACCGATGGTCAGGGCGCCGATCGACATGGTCCAGCTACGGTTCAACACGGAGCCCTTCGTCTCGGATGGGACACCACCAGGAACTCCCCGACCACGAGGCGGCCTGCGTCACCACGGTACCGCCCGCCTCTGCGCGATCGCGACATGCCGGCGGTACGGCGTCGACGGCGATCCCGTGGCTATCCAAGGATGAACATCGTGCTGCGGTGCAGCCGAACTACCTCGTCGCCGAATCGGACGACCGAGCGCCGCTGCTCATTCAGCACTGAACCCTCATCGTTTGTATTTCCTGGACGAGGAGCTGGCAGTACTTGGCTCGCCGAGGCTTCTATAGCGGACGTTCTTCAGCGATGACCGGTCGTTTCTCAGCTCGCACAGCTGAGGACGACGGTCTGAAACCTGAGATCCGCACCACGACCGTGTCGCCGCTAACGTGCCCCGCATGGGTTTCGTATCGTTAGGAAAGTCCGGTTTGAAGGTGTCACGTGCGTGTCTGGGCACCATGACCTTCGGCAACACCGAATGGGGCACGGACGAGTCGGAATCGCAACGGATTGTCGACACCTTCATCGACGCCGGTCACAACTTCATCGATACCGCTGACGTGTACAACGCCGGCGTGTCTGAGGAGTTCGTCGGACGAGCCATCGCCAAGAAGCGTGACGGGGTCGTCCTGGCCACCAAGGGCTACAACACCATGGGGGATGGGCCTAATGACCGCGGCTCATCCCGCGTCCATCTGACCCGTGCGCTCGAGTCCAGTTTGCGTCGGCTCGGTACGGAGTACATCGACCTCTACCAACTGCACAACTGGGACCACGACACGCCGATCGAGGAGAGCATGGCCACCCTCGACGGCTTCGTCCGATCGGGAAAGGTCCGCTATATCGGGTGCTCGAACTTCTATGGCAGTCAACTGGTCGAAGCCCAGTGGGCTGCCGATCGCCAGGGAGGCGCTCCTCTGGTCAGCCTGCAACCCCAATATTCCCTGATCTGGCGCGATATCGAGCTCGACATCCTCCCCACTGCCACCCGCCACGGCATGGGCGTCATCGTGTGGAGCCCGCTCGGAGGGGGGATGCTCACGGGCAAGTACACCAAACGAGACGATCTCCCGGCCGACGGCCGACTGAGCAGAGGGTCGGACATGGAAGCGGAAGGGATGAGGATGCTCACCCTCACCGACCGCAACTTTGAGATCGTCACGGAAGTCAGCAAAGTGGCCAAGGACCTTGGTGCCACGCCGACCGCCGTCAGTCTCGCCTGGCTTCTCAACCGACCCGGCATCACCTCGATCATCATCGGTCCTCGGACTGTCGATCAGCTAGATCAGAACTTGGCAGGATTCGAACTGGCGTTGCCGCTCGACTCAGCCAAAGGCTTGAGCAGGATTTCGCGTCCCTCAGTGAGCTATCCCTGGTACATGCAGCTCCAGATGTGAAGGTGCCCTCGGAGTCAACATAAGGGTGTCGGTAGATTGCCTAACCGCCGACGCGCTCGCGGTGCGTGCACCCTGGCCAGCAGCATGGCCGACGCTGGCCCTCCTCCAGCTCCTCCTGGGTCCGGCGAATGCGGCGCGCTCGGGTCATCTCCCGCTTGGCGTCCTCGACCCAGCAGATGAACTCGTTGCGGGCCAGAGGCGTGATGTCCTGCCAGGCATCGAATGCCGTGGGGTTGGCGATCAGCGCCTTGCGCAGGTCTCCTGGAAGCTTGTGCACCACCCCACCGGGCACTCGTGGACTGCTCACGGGGCCACGGTAGCGGATCAGGCAAGCCATATGACCATCGCGGACGAGGTCTTCGTGACCCACGTTCGGCTCAGTGGGCAGGTTGGGTCCAGGCCGGCATGGGTGGCCTGGTGGCTGGCCCGGCTGCATAGAATTTCTATGTCGACGATTAGGGAGCGTAAGAGCCACCATGTCCAGCTTGTCTTCTAGCCAACTCACAGAGCTCCTCGGTCTGATGCCATTCAGCGAAGGCCTCGGCGTGAAGCTGGAGAATGCAGATCCCAGCACCGTGGCCGGCACTCTGGCCTGGTCTGCGGAGCGATGCACCAGCGACGGAATCCTGCATGGCGGCGCCATCATGGCTCTAGCGGACAGTGTTGGCGCGATCTGTGCATACCTGAATCTGCCGGAGGGAGCGACCACCTCCACCATCGAGTCCAAGACAAACTTCTTCCGTGGCGTGCGCTCAGGATTCGTACGAGCAACCGCAAAGCCAGTACACATCGGGAACCGTACGATCGTCGTTCAGACCGACCTGCTCGATGAGGAGGATCGATCGGTGGCGCTTGTGATCCAGACCCAGGCGGTGTTGGGACGGGCCTAAGCCCGGGCCCATGGGGTCACCTGGCTGCTCCCCCTTTCCCCACGGCCGGCACTGGTTCGTTGCGTCAACGCCGGGTACAGTCACGGAGGAGGAGCGCAGCGTCTGGACTGGGGATGATAGGGGAGTCACCATGCGGATACGACGACTTCCGGCCTGGATGGGTCGGACATCTCGGCGGGCAGTTCTGACCGCGATTCTCGCGGGGCTCATATGTTTGGTCGCGTCCGGGACCGCGGAGGCAGCGCCCTTACCTGTCGGCAACTTCTCTTCGGGGGTCGCCTCCGAATTCACTGACCCCGGTGGCAACCCACCTGGCTCCGACGTCTGGAACTGCCGACCTTCGGCTAGCCACCCCTACCCGGTCATCCTGGTCCACGGCACGCTGGCCAACGAGAACTTCAGTTGGCAAGCGCTCTCGCCAATGCTGGCCAACGCCGGCTACTGCGTATACGCCTTCAACTACGGCGCCGATGCTTCCACGGTCGGCCACTTCTATGGCTTGGCCGACATCGCTCAGTCTGGGCAGCAGCTATCTACATTCACCAACGAGGTACTCGCTTCCACAGGTGCAGCACAGGTGGATCTGGTGGGGCATTCTCAAGGCGGCATGATGCCGCGCTACTACATTCAGTTCCTCGGCGGGGCGCCGAAGGTGCATATGCTCGTCGGTCTCGCCCCCTCCAATCAGGGGACCACAGTCGACGGTGTAGGCACGCTGGCTTCGTTGTTCGGCGACATCGGGCTCCCGGTCCTGAGCCTGGCCGGCTGCGTCTCTTGCACGCAACAACTGGTCGGCTCAGCGTTCCTCCAGCACCTCAACGCCGGCGGAGGCGTCTCAGCGGCTGTTCACTACGTGGTGGTCGAGAGCAAGTTCGACGAGGTGGTGACGCCGTACCGAAATGCGTTCTTGCCAGCGGCCCCCAATGTGCAGAACACCGTGTTGCAGGCCCAATGCTGGACCGACTTCACTGAACATTTGGGTATCGTCTACGACCCCGTCGCCCTCCAGGACGTCATGAATGCTCTTGGTCCCGATAGCCCGGCCTTCCGGCCCATTTGCTCTCTCGTACTGCCGGTCGTGGGCTGATCGTCTCGGGGTTCTGTGTGGCGCAAGTGTGTGGCGCAGTGTGTACGGCGTCCAGTGACAACAGGAGCCGGGTTTCCACC
>JADEYI010001951.1_pt1 | contig 12218 bp, 12 predicted proteins | sample 8542331 | NCBI WGS metagenome assembly JADEYI01 (sample SAMN16510988, study PRJNA670497) | mine drainage metagenome | isolation source: biofilm near Copperflume 1 | place: Germany: Marsberg coppermine Kilianstollen | collected 2018-02 | reverse complement strand
TCGCTGGGTCAGATGCGGGAGTCGTCCAAGCTCGTCTTCTGATTCAGCGCAATAACTGGTGTCGGCGACACTGACCAAAAGGAAGTCGCGGGCTGCGATGGTTAAACCATTGATGCCGTGTGTCGGCTCGGGAAATCATGCGAGACGGTCTGAGTTGTAGCATGACGCTGCCGTCACTGCTCTGCCAAGTGGCAGGTGCTCCGAATTCAGCCGTGCGCACGCTCTCACACCGGTCGCGCGGCCAATTGGTGCGCTTTCGACTCTGCCATCTGGCGTGTGCGGGTGCTCTCCGCGCCTTTATTTCATCGTTCCCATCCTGGCGATGATGGCGTCGGCCACCTGGGAGGTGCCGACGGCGCTGGGATCGTCTGGGCGGGGCTTGAGGTCGTAGGTGACGTACTTGCCTTCGGCGATGACCGCGGCGAGCGCGCCCTCCAGCCGGTTGGCGGCCTCGCGCTCGCCCAAGTGTCGCAGCATCAGCACGCCAGAGAACATCATGGCCATGGGATTGACCTTGTTCAGCCCGGCGTACTTCGGGGCGCTGCCATGCACCGGCTCGAAGACGGCATATTTATCGCCGATATTGGCGCCTGGCGCGACCCCTAGCCCCCCGATCAGGCCAGCGGAGAGATCCGAGAGGATGTCGCCGTAGAGGTTGGGCAGCACGACCACATCATACTGCTCTGGCTTCTGCACGAGTTGCATGCACATGTTGTCTACAATGCGGTCCTCGAACTGGATGTCGGAATACTCCTTGGCGACCTCCTGCGCGACATGCAAGAAGAGGCCATCGGAGAACTTCATGATGTTTGCCTTGTGGACGGCGGTGACCTTGCGGCGGTGGTTGGCGCGCGCGTAGTCAAAGGCGAACTTCACGATGCGCCGACTGGCGGCCACGGAGATGTATTTGATGCTGATGGCGGCGTCCTTGGAGAGCTTCTGCCCGTTGGTGCGGCCAATGAAGTCTACCAACTCATCCATTTCTGGCGAGCCGCGCTGGAACTCGATACCCGCGTAGAGATCCTCGGTATTCTCGCGCACGATGATGAGATCCACGTGCTCGTAGCGCGAGCGCAGGCCAGCGAAGGTCTTGGCGGGGCGCAGGTTGGCGTAGAGGTCGAGGCTCTTGCGCAGGGCGACGTTGGCGCTGCGGAAGCCTTTGCCTACGGGGGTGGTGATGGGGCCTTTCAGCCCGACCTTGGTCTCGCGGATGGATTGAATGACGGCCTCGGGCAGCACGGTCTGGTATTGATCGAGGACCGAGAGGCCGGCCTGGTGGAGATACCAGTGGAATTCGACGCCGGTGGCTTCGAGCACGCGCCTGGTCGCCTCGGTGATCTCTGGGCCGGTGCCGTCGCCGGGAATGAGGGTAATGTCGTACGGCATAGTTCCTCCGTGGTGGATGCCTATTCACCTGTAGGGTCTGGTCGCAAAACAGCTGCTTCGGGGACAGGCGCGAGTGCTGCATCCCCAGGGCATCTCGGATTATAGCATAGCGCGACTCAGTGAACGAGCGGTATCCTGTCGGATGTATGGTATACTGTGCGCGGCGGGTAGTGGGGATCGAGGTGGACAGGCAATCGCGGCCATCGCATCGTGTCGGTGGCCGAGGAAAGTCCGAACTCCACCGAGCGGGATGCTGGTTAACGGCCAGTGGGGGCGACCCCAAGGATAGTGCCACAGAAACATACCGCCGGGTGAGGGCATGGCGCTCGCCCGGTAAGGGTGAAATGGCGAGGTAAGAGCTCACCAGCGGCCGGGTGACCGGTCGGCTGAGGTAAACCCCATCTGGAGCAAGGCCAGATAGGAGGAGTGGCGGTCAGGCTTGCCTGGGCGCCCGCGGGTGGCTCGCCTGTTGACCTCCGGGTTGGCTGCTTGAGGCGGCGGGCAACCGTCGTCCTAGAGAGATGATTGCCGTCCGCGGTGCCGTGAGGCGCCGTGGGAACAGAATTCGGCTTACGGCCACCTCGGCCCCCACGACACGCTGCTCCATAGGCGATAAGGACATGACGAGGAGATAGAGGGAACGCCAGGGCATCAGCCCCTCGGTGCGCTAGCTAGGATGCGCTGGCCAGGGGTGACGCTTGACAGAGCGCCCCGCGCCCGCTACAGTGGGAACGGGGAAAGAGCACGCCCGGTATGACGCACGGCAGGGAGAGGAGCGAACGCGATGCAGCCATCCCGTCCACCGATGGGCCAGGGGCACGCGCAGGCGCGCACACAGAGCGCCGGCGCGGCGGAGGCACTGGCCGGGCGCGCTAGCACGCTGCTCCAGCGTATTCTGGATGTCGAGCACACCCTCTCGGCCCAAGAATGGTGGATGCTGGGCCGCGTGATGCGTGAGGCGGGCGTCCTCGCGGAGGTGATTAGCTTGCTCGCCGTGGCGCGTGGTGAGTTGGATGATGTGCTGGCGCAGTTCTTTGGGCGCCCCCGCTCGCTCGGCGACGCCGGGGATGTGCTGCCCGCATCGCCGCCGCGCGCGTCCGATCCCGAATGGGTGCGCGCCAATCGTGACCAGGCGACCGAGCTGCTGCGCATGGCGGCGATGGCGCTGCCGCCCATGCGGCAGTATGCGCAGATGCTGCGTGAAGGGGCCGAGCGGCTGAATATGCCGATGGCCGCGATAGATGCCTTCGGCATCGTCGCCGACCGGCTGGGTGAGGCCTACGAGACCATCGCCACGCCGCCCAGCTAACGTAGAGGATGGGCAGGCCCCCGGCCCTCATGGGGTGCGCGGACGTAGCGGCTTACTGATCTCGATGTCATCGTCTAAACCGAGCAGCCGCAGTGGGCAGAGCATCCGCGGCCCAGGCTATGTTTGGATAGCACCGGCGTTGCGCACCAATCGGCTCGTCTGACCTCACCGCACAAACATAGGGGCGGCTGTACACATATCGCTGGCGGGCGAGCTGGCAATGATATAGGGGGGCGCGAGTGCCCTTGGCCCGAAGTCGGGCACTTGCCCAACACGTGGCGTCGCGGTAGGATCACATAGGGCGAGAGGACATGCGATGGGGTGGGCGGCTGGCCGCTTCCACCGGCGCTTTCGGCGGACGGAGCACGGTTGTGACAGCACCGAGTGTGCGTCACGCAGGCATGCGACGGATTCCTGTTCCCGTTGGCTCTCTGGTCGGCGTTGAGGTGGCATCCGTCGTGGCAGGACTTGCCGCGGCCTACCTGTCCCTGGCGTTTCTCAGTGCGATTGGATTCAAAGCCTCGGGGTCCGATCTACGCGATCTCTACCTCGGGGTAGTCGGTGCGTGTGTCTTGGTCGGGCTGCTCGATCGGCGAGTCCTCGCCGATGCCTCGCGCCCGCTCTCCGTTGGGGGTGGCGCCCTGTTCGGGGTACTCTGCAGCGCGCTCGCCCATCCCCTCATGTGGTTCTTCGCGCTCCTCATCAATGCGCTGACCGCGGATCCCACGGTCTTCATCGGGCTCGAGTGGCAGCGCCAGTTCCCCATCCCTTTCGTGGTGATGTACGGGGCGATCTTCTTCCCCTTCTACAGCCTCATCTATGTCGGGTGGATCACCGGGCTTGTCGGTGGCTGCGTCGGGGCGCTCCTCGCGTGGCTGGCAGGGCGGTGGCGAGCACGCGCGTACGGAAATCCCGACCCCATCGTCTACAGCTCGTAACCGCAGTGTGGCGATACCCAGACGACCATCCTCGGTCGCTTCTTTCGAGGGCGGGCCAGCGCTCCTCGTACCAGCGCTGGATGGCCTTCTCATCCCGTTGGGTGGCCTGCCGGATCGGTCGCCGCATGCTCCAGCCCGCTTGGCGCAGCAGGCGGCTGACATGATCCGGGTCATAGTGCATCCCAAAGGTGCGCCAGATCACCTCGGCGTTTCTCCACTTGCCCGCATCGATTGGCTTCTTTGATGCTGTGCTCATGGCCGTCAACACCCGCACGATTCAGACCTTCACGCCGGGATTAGTAGGATGAGCCGGGGCACCCCCGGTAGGCCTGCCTGCCTGGCCGCCGTGCCTCTCACCAGCGCGCTACTCCGCCGGGCAGTAGCGCGCGATCCATTCGAGCACAAGTTGCATACGGCGCACCCGCTGGCCGGGACTGGCATAGGTCATATGGCTGGCGCGTGGCAGTCGCACGAGGTCCACCGCCGCGTGGCCGCGCAGCTTGAGCCAGGTGAACCATTCCTCACTCTGCGAGATGGGGCAGCGGAAGTCTTGCTCGGCGCCGATGATGCGCAGTGGGGTGGTGACGCGGGCGGCGTGGGTGAGCGGCGAGCGCTCGCGATAGAAGGCTTCACGCTCCCACGGCCAGCCGTAATCGCCCCCCGCCCAGACGGGATCCATATCGGCGGTGCCGAACATGCTCCAGAGATTGGCGATGCCATAGATGCTGACGGCGGCGCGGAAGCGATCGGTCTGGGTCACGATCCAGTTGGTCATATAGCCGCCATAGCTCACGCCCATCACCGCCAGGCGTTCGGCATCCAGCCCACCACGGGCCAGCGCGGCCTCCAGCGCGGCCATCAGGTCGAGGTAATCGCCGCCGCCCCAGTCGTGGTCGCACGCTTGGAGGAAGGCCTCGCCGTAGCCAGCGCTGCCGCGCGGATTGGCCTGTAAGACGGCGTAGCCGCGCCCAACGAGCATCTGCGTGAGCAGCGAGAACGAGAAGCCATACGCGCTATGTGGCCCGCCATGCACGCTCAGGACCAGTGGCGCCCGCTCGTGACGGCTGACGGGGCGATAGAGCCATGCTTCGATCTCTGTGCCATCGCATGAGGCACAGGTGAAGCGTTCCGGCGCGGTCACGTGCGCCTTCTCTAGCAGCGCGCGGTTCATCTCGGTGAGGCGCCTGGGGGCATGCTTCTTCGCTGAAGGGTAGTCCCAGATATCCCACGTGCGCGTGGTGTCGTTGCGCAGGGCGAAGAGACGCGCGCCATCGGGGGCGAGCGCGATGCGCTGGATGGTGGCGCGCTCCGCCGCGACGGCGACGGCGACACGCGCGGGGCCGCCATTGACGGGCACGCGCAGCACCTCCACGCCACCGCCGCGCTGCGCCAGGCAACGGAGGCGGGTGCCATCCGCGGACCAGACCGGCGCGGAGAGCGGCGGCTGGGGGATGTCGCCGCCAATCCGCACCTCGGCGCCGCGGTCCCAGCCGGCCAGCAGATCCGTGAGCGCACCGCTCGCGGGATCGGCCAGCATCAGCGTGGTGTGGTAGGCGGAGTGCTCACCGACCTCGCGCGTGGCCAAAAAGGCGAGGCGGCTGCCATCGGGGGACCAGGCTGGTCCCATGACGACGCACTGCTCGCTGGTGAGTCGGCGCGTCGCGCGGGTCGTGAGATCCAGCAGCCAGAGATCGGTGGCCATGTTCGCATCGCGCCGCGCGCCGCGGTCGCTGATGAAGGCCAGCCAGCGCCCATCCGGCGAACACGTGCCCTCGCCATCGTCATAGTCGCCATCGGTCAGCGGCTCGACGGCGCCGTCGGCCAGCGCGGCGCGGAAGAGGTGCGTGCGGCCCTCGAAGTAGCCTTTGCCATCCCAGCGATAGACGAGGCGGGTAAAGATGCGCGGGCGCTCGGCCTCCTCGCGCTCCTGGCGCGCGCGGGCGGCGGCATCCTTCGGCGGTGCCTCGGTGGGCGCCTCGCCGGGGCGGACCTCGCTGGTGAAGCCGAGCCAGGTGCCATCCGAGGACCAGAAAGGGTCGCTCGCCCCACGGCGCATGTGGGTGAGTTGCCGGGCCTCGCCACCATCCACCGCCATCACCCAGACCTGCGGCTCTTGGCCTTCGCGTGTGCTGAGGAAGGCGAGCCGGGCGCCATCGGGCGACCAGCGCGGCGAGAAATCGCGCGCGCGGCCGGAGGTGAACTGGATGGCGACGCCGCTGGCGGTATCCATCAGCCAGATCGCCGAGCGGCGCTCGTTCACCTCGCGCTCGCTGCTCTCGACGACATAGGCCAGGTAGGTGCCGTGTGGGGAGAGCCGCAGGTCGGTGATGAAGTGCATGCGCCAGTAGTCATCTGGGGTCAGCGACCGCCGCTTTGCCATAGCTCGCTCCTCCTTGTTCGCCATCATGGCGGCCAGCCCGTGCGCGGCGTCGCGCGTGGGCGGTTCGCGCGAGCATTGTAGCACGCCCTAGGAGGGCGCCACACCTCCTAAACGGCGAGGGGCGGCGTGTGCGTATAGTTGAAGTGATCGCGGACGTAAAAGGGGTGGGGATTTGCCCTGGCCGAGGCGGCTTCGTCTCCTACGGCGATCGTCTCTTGTCCATGGAGCGGTAGAATGCGTACTCTTCAGCGAAAGATGCCGGTGCGTTGGATCATCGCGCTGGTCCTGAGCGCGATGATGACGTTTGCTCTCTGGCGGGCAGGCGAAGGGGTGACGCTTGTGCTGCTCTTCGCCCTGCTCACGGTCGCGCTCTTCGCCTGCCTCAGCATCGCGCCCGACGCCATCGCGGCCTGGCGCGGGCGTTGCGGGCGGTGGTCGTGGCGAGCGCGCGGTGGCCAGTGGGGCAGCGATTGGGGGGGTGTCCGCGAGCCGCGGCGTCCGCGCCCGCCGTTCATGCCGCCGCGAGCCGCCGCTGCCGAGCCGCCAAGCACCAAGCGGGGTGTGTAGCGCGGCGATGCGTGTCGCGCGCCAGTGACGTGCGAGCGCTCATCGCCAGCGGACGCGCTGAGCGAGGGGGTGTGAACGAATGTTAGGAGGCGGTCTCCGCTTGACATCAGACCCCTTCCACCATAAGATGCCTATATTCGAAAAGAGCCGCTATTCAATGGAGTAGGGCAGCCGCGGAAGCCGGTGCCGGTGCCAGCGCGCGCCCGCGCCACGATCTGGAAGAGTGGAGAGAGACGCGCCATGCTGGCCACACAAAGCGATGCCGCCGTTCTGGAACGGATCTCCGAGCACCGGCTGATCGAGGGCGTCGAGCATATGAGTCCGGCGTACTTGGAGGGGATGAAGCGCATCCTGACGGTCTCCGCCGATACCGAGCTTATCAGCGCGCCGGCGTATATGCATGCCGCGCGCTTCTGCCCCAATATCAACACCTTCGGCTCGGCCATCGCGATCATTCAGGATGAGCTGGGCCACGCGCACATTGCCTATCGCCTGCTGCGCGATCTGGGGGTGGATACTGAGGAGCTGGTCTATCGGCGTGACCCTGTGCGCTGGAAGTATCCCTACGCCTTCGATGTGCCGCTGGAGAGTTGGTACGAGCTGATCGTCGCCAACGCCTTCTATGACCGCGCGGGCTATATCCTCCTCAGTGATGTCTACAACAGCACTACCTTTGGGCCCTGGAAGCGCGCGCTGACCAAGGTGGACAAGGAAGAGACGTTCCATCTGCGTCATGGCGAGCAGTGGATGCGCAAGCTGGCGCCGGATCCCGCTGAGCATGAGCGGCTGCAACAGGCCATTGACTGGATGTTCTTGCTGACGGTGGAGTGGTTTGGCCTGCCGGATCATCTCAAGACGCACGCCGAGCAACTCAACTTTGGCTTCAAAGGCAAGAGCAACGACCAACTCCGCCAGCAGTGGATGAGCACCGCTGTGCCTTTCGTCACGGGCCTGGGCTTTAGGGTGCCAGCGCACTTCGATGAGGCGGGCAAGCAGTGGGTGGTGGATTGCGCCTTTCCGGCGACCTTCGACGAGCGGCACAAGCGCTGGCTGCTGGAGGAGGGCGCCATCGAGTGGGATGAGGTGATGGTGCGCTGGCGCCGACGCGGCCCCAAGAACAGCGAGTTTGTGGAGGTGGTGCAGCGCGGCAACAAGGGTCTGGCGCGCCTGATGGGCGAGGAGGTCGCGTGATGAGCGCGCTTCCTCCCTCTGGGCGCGCCAACGCGGGTGCGGGAGGTCCGCTCGGCGCGGAGTATCCGCGTGGCGCGCTGTGGGATGCCCTGCGCGAGGTGCCCGATCCAGAGATGGGCATCTCACTGGTGGATATGGGCATGATCGTGGCGGTGGAGCAGGTGGGCGCGGCGGCGCTGGTGCGGCTGACCTACACGGCGATGGGCTGTCCGGCCACCGAGATGATCGAGGAGGATATCCGCGCGCGGCTGCTGGCGATGGCTGGCGTGGGTGAGGTGCGCATCGAGGTGGTCTGGGATCCGATCTGGTCGAAGGCGCGGCTGACCGCGGAGGCGCGCGATGCCCTGCTGCTCTCAGGGGTGGCGCTATGAGCTATCTGAGCGAAGCCGACGTGCTGGAGGACGCCCCAGAGCCACGCAAACGTCGGCCCAGCGCGCGCGGCAAGCCGGGCGGCAAACGGGGTGCCGCCGCGGTGGCCGAGGGCACGCCGACGCATGCGCACATCCAGCCGGACCGTGTCTGGCTGGTGCTGGCGCGCCGCGAATATGAGGAGTCACTGCGCCAGATTGGCACCGTCGAGGCGGATGATGGCGAGCTGGCGCGCGTCTACGCCCGCAGCATCTATGACGAGTTCGCCTGGATCGAGATGGCGGTCATTCCGCGTGATGCCCTGGTGACGGTGATCGAATCGTGACCACGCCCCCGCCTCGCGAGGAGGGGAGAGGGGGACGGACGGGCCAGGCAGAGGAGCGAGCAGTGGACACGCATGTACCTGGCGGCGAGGCGCTCTTTGGCCTGCTGGCACGCTTGGCCGACAATAAATACGCGCTGGGGCGGCGCTATGCCGAGTGGTGTAGCAGCGCGCCAACCCTGGAATCCAGTGTGGCGGCGGCGGCGATGGCCCAGGACGAACTGGGACATGCCCGCGCGCTCTATCCCCTGCTGCGCACGCTCGATGCTGAGGCGGGGCCGGAGATTGACCCGGAGACTCGCACTGACTTTCTGACCCTCGCGGCGCTGGAACGACCGTTTGCTAGCTGGCTGGAGTTTGTCGCGGCCAACGTGCTGATTGATCCGGCGATGACGGTGATCTTTGAGGCGGCGCGCGACGCGAGCTACGAGCCACTGGCCGGGCGCAGCCGCAAGGTCTTGGAGGAAGAGCGGCTGCACACTCTGCACGGGATTGGGTGGGTGCGGCGGTTGACACGCGCGGTCTCGCCCGCGCGCGAGGGCGAGGTCGTGCGCGCGGCCCTGCGGGAGGCGCTGCTGGCCGATTGGGCGCAGACGCTCTGCTGGTTTGGGCCGGAGGGAGGAGAGGATCCGCTGGCGCGGGCGGGGGTGCTCGATGCCCCGCCGGATGCGCTACGGGCGCGCTTCCTCGCGGTCATCGGCCCGACCATCGAGGCGGCGGGGCTGGCGCTGCCCCTGCGCCGCGCGGGCAACGATGGCTGGGAGTTGACCGAGCCGCTGCCCTGGGGGCGCTGGGACGCCGCGACCTATCGCGTGCGGACGAGCAAACCGGCCGCTGAGCCAGCGCCAGCCCACGGGGCCTGACGCGCACGCGCGCTGGCCGGTGTGGAGCGTCGGCAGCGCGCTGGCGCCGAAAGCGCCGGGGGCCGCGGCTTTTGGTACAGGCGGAGCGAGAGCGGATGAACGGCTCGCCGCTCGCGCCAGATGGGGGGAGATCGGCTGATGGATACCGGCCCTGACCCACGCCAGCCCACGCCCCATGCTGATCAGCCCACGCCCGCCTCTCGGCCGGTCGCCGTCGCCTGCCCCTTCTGCCGCTCGCCCGACGTCGAGCCGATGGCGCTCTTTGGTTCTCACCTCATGACCGAGCACTACTACTGCCGCGCCTGCCGTACGCCTTTCGAGCGGGTCAAGGACGATCAGGGGGCGTGATGCTCCGTGCGCTGGAGGGACGCCCGCGCGCTCACCAGCGAGGCGCCGTCGGCGCGCATGCGCATGCGGCGTTTCGGCGGTACGATAGAAGGTGAAGGAGAAAGGAGCGAACAGATGGACGCTCATACGAACGCTCATACGAGCGCGTCATTGCCGCGCGTGGTCATCGTTGGCGCGGGCTTTGGGGGGCTGCGGGCCGCGCGAGCGCTCGCGCATGCGCCGGTGGCGGTCACGGTGATTGATCGCAATAACCATCACCTCTTTCAGCCGCTGCTCTATCAGGTCGCCACGGCGGAGCTTTCCCCCGCGGATATCAGCGCGCCGATCCGTCATGTGCTGCGCCGCCAGCGCAACGCTGATGTCCTACTGGGTGAGGTGACGAGGGTGGAGACCACGCGGCGGCGCGTCCTCGTGCGCGACCGAGCTGGCGCGCACGACCGCACGCTCACGTATGATTATCTCATCCTCGCCACGGGCGCGGGCCAGAGCTACTTCGGCCACGACGCCTGGCAGCCGTTCGCGCCGGGGCTGAAATCCATCGAGGATGCCACGGCGCAGCGCCGTAAGATCCTGCTGGCTTTCGAGGCGGCGGAGGCGGAGGCGCGGGAGCATCCGGCGTGGACGCGGGCGCTGCTGACCTTCGTCGTGGTGGGTGGTGGGCCAACTGGCGTGGAGCTAGCGGGCGCCATCGCCGAGGTCGCGCGCCATGCCCTGACGCGCGACTTCCGCCACATCAATCCCGCTAGCGCCCGCATCCTTCTGGTGGAGGCAGGGCCACGCCTACTGCCGGCCTTCCCGCCGTCGCTGGCGGAGGCAGCGACGGCGAAGCTGCGGCGGCTGGGCGTCGAGGTGCGTGTGGGATGCGCCGTGGAGGACGTGACGGGCGAGAGCGTGACGATGGGCGGGGAGCGCGTGGCGGCGCGCACGGTGATCTGGGCGGCGGGCGTACGCGCCTCGGCGGCGGGGCAGTGGATCGGCGCGGAGACGGACCGGGTTGGGCGGGTGCTCGTCCAGCCGGATTGCTCTGTGCCTGGCCACCCAGAGATCTTCGTCCTTGGCGACACGGCCAGCGTCAACGGCGGCGATGGCAAGCCGCTGCCGGGCGTCGCGCCGGTGGCGATGCAGCAGGGGCGGCATGTCGCGCATGTGCTCGCGGCGCGGGTGCGCGGTGACGAGCGAGAACTGCCCTTTCGCTATGTTGACAAGGGGACGCTGGCGACGGTGGGGCGCTCCTACGCCATCGCCGATATTCACGGGCTGCGCCTCCGCGGCCTGCTGGGGTGGCTGACGTGGATGGTCGTCCACATCTTCTATCTGATCGGCTTCCGCAATCGCCTGCTGGTGATGCTGCAATGGGCGTGGGCGTATCTGAGCTATCAACGTGGCGCGCGCCTGATCACGAACCTGGACGTGGTGCCACATGCGGCGGCGACAACGGCGTCTCCCCCTAGCACCACGTCCCCCACTCCTGTGGCGGAGCGAGGATAGGGGAGCGGGGGGAGGGAGAGGACGATCCACCCTTCACTCCCCCGCCGCGCTTCACGCTGGCGTGGCCAGGGCACTATCCGCCATCCACGCCGCGCCGACAATGCCTGAGTTGTCGCCCAGCGCGGTGCGGACGATATCGAGCGCGCGCCCCGGCACGGGCAGCGCGACCTCATGGGCACGCAGGCTGGCGCGTTCGAAGAAGTACGCCACCGCCTCGACCAGCCCGCCGCCGAGGATGATGCGCCGTGGATTATAGAACGTGGCGAGCGAGCCGAGGCCCGCGCCGAGATAATCAGCCGCCTCCGCGAGCGTCTCTAGGACCAGTGCGTCGCCAGCCTCCACGCAACGGGCGATGGTCTTGGAGCGGATCACCAGATCATCGGCGCTGACCTCATCAGCCAACATGGTGACCCGCCCACGACGCAGCTCCGCCAGCAGCACGCGCGTGATCGCCGTGCGCGAGGCGTAGGCCTCCAGATGGCCGCGCCCGCCGCAGCCACAGAGCCGCCCGCCATACTGCACCACGGTGTGGCCGATCTCACCCGCGGTGCCCGTCGCGCCGCGCCGCGTCGCCCCCTGATAGACGATACCGGAGCCGATGCCCGTGCCGACGAAGACGCAGACGAAGTCATCGCCGCCGCGGCCCGCGCCGAAGTATTGCTCGCCGAGCGTCGCCACCTCTACGTCGTTGCCCAGCGTTACCGGCACTTTGAAGCGCTTGCTCAGCAGGTCGCGTACCGGCAGGTTATCCAGCCCACGACCGAGATTCGGCCCGGTAAGGAGCACGCCCGCCACGCGATCCACTTGCCCCGCGATGCCCGCGCCGATGGCGCTGATCTCCGCCTTGGCTGGCAGTTTGGCGGCTTCGATGGCGCCCTCCGCCACCTTGAGGAGCCGCTCGGTGAAGAAGTCGGCGCCGCGCTCTGGGTGGGTGCGCTTGCGTGCCGTGCCCAGCACTTCGCCGGTCTCCAGGTTGATGACGCCCGCGAAGATCTTGGTGCCGCCGATGTCAATGCCCACGGCGTAGCGTGCGGTCATGTGTTTCGCTCCTCTCCTG
>JADEYI010001949.1_pt1 | contig 12226 bp, 11 predicted proteins | sample 8542331 | NCBI WGS metagenome assembly JADEYI01 (sample SAMN16510988, study PRJNA670497) | mine drainage metagenome | isolation source: biofilm near Copperflume 1 | place: Germany: Marsberg coppermine Kilianstollen | collected 2018-02 | reverse complement strand
ACCCTTGACCTCTTACTACAACGGAACATACCCATCAGCGAGGTCATCGTCATTCATCCCGACGCATCGCAACCGCGCCTGAAACACTCGTTAGACTGCTTGAATGCCGAGTTTGTCGGCGACTACTACCGCGTCAACAATCGCCGCATCCATTTCCGCTCTCACATCTTACGCCTTGGCAATGAGCCGCTGGCCGACATAATTGATGATGTCAGCGCGAACGCCGCCCTTAACACCATTCACGGACTCATTCGCGACCTCAAGCAACAGGGCAGGCCCATCATCATCCACCTCTCCGTCACTGGTGGTCGCCGCCTGATGTCCCTACTCGCCATCTCTGCCGCCCTCCTGAACTTTGAACACACCGACCATATCTGGCACATCTACACATCCGATGCCTTACGACGAGAGGCTAACGAAGGTGCCATCATGCACGCCCCGCCCGAAGCCGATGTTCAACTTATCGAAGGGCCGTTTGTCTTCTGGGGTACATACTTTCCCAATTTGCCACACTACCCCAACGCCAACGACGATGCCAACACCATTGTACGCACCCAGAAAGCCCAGATGAATGCCCAGGAACGGAAGCGTTGCGAGCAAGTCGAACACTATCCTCGTATCACCAAACGTGAACAGGAAACCTTAAGTGCATTTGCCAGTGGGCTGAATCCACAACAGGTCGCTGATAAGTTAAAGGTCGCGGTCAAAACCATCGACACTTATAAAACCCACCTACTCGACTACTGCCGTGAAGCCTGGCCCGACACCAACGAACGCATGGATTACCATTTCCTCTACAAAAAGTTCGCGTCCTATTTCGACACTAACGAGTATACCCCCTGAACCAAGGAAACACATCAGAAGTCACTTCTGAATTTTTTCAGAAGTATCTCTGATGTGTTTTTGGGGATTTGGTGGTATTATCTACAAGATCATAGAAAGCTACCGTGTAAAAGGAAAGCAAGTGAATGTATGCAAGAAGTAACATTTAACGTAGAAACAATTACCCCTTTGTTTCTCGCTGGAGCCGACCAGGGAACAGCAGAATTACGCCCTCCCTCGTTTCGTGGAGCAATGCGCTACTGGTTCAGGGCATTAGTTGGTGGCATGGTAGGAACAGACACTAGTGGATTAGGAGAAGTCATAAAAGCAGAATCAGATGTCTTCGGTGCTACAGATCAAGGCTCATCAGTACGAGTTAAAGTATCGGAAGCTTCCAGAGACCCTGAACCATTTACCGAGAGAACGAATATCCAGGTTCGCGGCGAATGGAAAGCCACAGGTAAAGGTTACTTACTCTGGTCAATGGTAAGAAGCGGAAATCTTGCCAGAGGAAACGTGAAACCAGCACGTTGGTACTTTCCACGAGGCACACAATTCCAGTTCACTCTATCAGCAAGAGATATGGCAGGGCGCGACTACCTCAATCAAGCCATTGCCTCATTTTGGCTTTTAACTCAGTTAGGTGGTCTGGGCTCACGTTCACGCCGCTGTGGAGGAAGTCTAGCCGTCACAAAAGTTGTTGGCAATACATCCACTAATCTTCCTTTTAGCACTCCCGAAACCGCCCAAGCCTTAAAACAGCAGATTGAACAAGGGATAAAAACTGCGCGAACATTCTTACGTATTCAACCACACAGAGCAATCGATCCACGCTTTGATATCTTATCTTCAGGGAATTGTCGCATTTGGATACTACAAGAAAACCAGATCACTTGGAAAAGCCCTGATGAAGCAATGCGCATAATAGGCGAAAGGCTACAAGATTTTCGCAGTACTATACCTATTCAACAACGCAAAGTCTTCGGCCTCCCATTAAAGGGCATAAATGGACGCCAATCATCTCCACTGCATCTGCGAGTAATAAAACTGCAACCAGAAAAGTACGTTGGCATAGCCACTTTATTCAAAACAATTATTCCCGGCATACCTATGAGTGATTACAAACATATCGAAAATTGGGTTTCGACGAGTTTTCCTAATGCATTAGAGGTGCTTCTATGAAAGAGTACATGCTCATCTTCTCCCTTGGTCCAGTACAATCCTTTATAGCTCAGGCCCGTAAAACACGAGACCTATGGCTGGGAAGCTTCCTGCTATCAACACTCATGGAAGCCGGAATGAAAGGTACTGATAAAGCAGCATTCGTTTTCCCATCAAAGCAAACCATAGATGGACGCATCCCCGATTTACCCAATAAGTTCATTGCAACTTTCAACACAGATATTGAAGCTAAAGACTGTGTTAAGCGAACTGAAAAACAGATTAAGGACGCTTGGCGAAGCATGTGTGAAGATGTTTGGACCAAAGTTATCCAACCATATTCTGGACATAATGAAACCACTCGTGCTATCTGGGCTAGCCAGATCAATCCAGATACATTGTTCGAAATTTATTGGGCCATTGTCAAAAAAGACGGTACATCTTATAAAGTATGGTTGGAACGAACCCAAGCAGCTTTAGATGCACGTAAGCGTTTGCGTGACTTTAAACCCCAACCGGAAGAACAGGGTGAAAAAAGCACCATCTCTGGCGAACGCGCCGCATTGCGCGGCAAAGGCGATTCCCGCGAAGAAGTACGGGCTTTTTGGAAAGGAATAGCTTCCTTTCGCGAAGTTTCTGTGTACGATCTCAACAAAGATGGCGAAGAGCGATTGGATGCTATTGATACCGTTAAACGCTTTGCATACAGTTCTCAAAGGCTAGAAGGTATCGGAGGAAGTTTTCCTTCTACTAGTTCTATCGCGACAGCCACATTTGTTGAAAAACTGCTGGGAAGTGATACTGAATCAGCAGTTCTCAAAGACTGGATAGATGCTACCAAGCGATTGGATACAATGTCTCCTGATACCATCCCATATTTGGAGGCCAAATCACGTCCGCACCAGCGAAGTATTTTAAACCGTGATGGAGATTGCTACTTTTCTGAAACGTTCACACCATATCGTTTGAAGGAAGATTACCATAGAACGAACGATGCAGAAGCTATAGCCAGGGAAGGACAAAAAGCCCTTCGAGGACTCTATCAGTCTGTAGATTCACGACCAACTCCCTATTACGCCTTGATACAAATGGATGGTGATAAAATGGGTACGTTACTTAGCGGAGTAGAGGATGATAAGGAACATACAGCTATCAGTGCAGCACTATCAGACTTTTCACGCAAAGTTGTACCTCATTTAGTACAGGAACGCTTTCCCGGACGCCTTATCTATGCTGGCGGTGATGACGTCTTAGCTCTTGCACCTCTTGCGCGAGACAAAAAACGAGAACAGCCAGACGACGTTATCACAGTGCTTGATCTGGTAAACCAACTTCAACAAGGTTATCGTAATACAGTAAAGCCAGTTGTACATCAAGGGGAACGTCAGCTTAAAGTTACTGCTAGCACTGGTATAGCCATTGCCCATCATTACACCTCGCTATCTTATGTCCGACGTATGTCAAAAGCAGCAGAGGACCTTGCGAAAAAACATTATGGACGCAATGCATTAGTTGTAACCGTATTACGGCGTTCAGGCGAGCAAACGCGTGTCGGTTGCCATTGGGATTATCCAGAGCTTGATGAAGATGGACAGTCGCCCATCAAACTCTTCACGCGCTTTTATGAGTTGTTCAAACAGGATGCTCTTTCACCCAAATGCGTGTATACATTACTTGAAGAAGCTCCTGCACTTGTTGCTTTAGGCCAAGATGCTCAAGCCAGTGAAATTAAGCGCGTCTTGTTAAGACAACGCAGCGAGGCAAATAAGGGTGAGCTTCCCGACAATGAAGCTAAAAAGTTGGCAGAGTGGATAAGCCTCCTTGCAGAGGCAATGGACAACGACTATAAACGTTCTAAACCACAAGAGGAAAAGTCAATGTCAACAGAACTTCATTCGGAGGGGCGACGCTATGGTCTCGTTGAGGTACTAGGCTGGTTGCTGGTGATGGTTTTCCTAGCTAGAAAGGAGCAAGACTAATGCGTCTCTTTATTGAACCGACAGAACCACTGTTGTTTCGCACAGGTCGTCCATTTGATGCAGGAGAAAATAATTTTGCTGAGTCACTCTTCCCGCCCACACCCGAAACGCTACAAGGTGCCGTGCGAGCCGCTATAGCCACCCATTGGCAAGCAGAGATGAGCCTTGCTGAAGCATTCAACGACAGTAACCTGACAAACCTGATTGGCGTTTTCAACAAATATCAGCGTTTTCGCGTAGCAAATACAGCCCTGGGTCGCCGTCCAAAGCATAACTCTACAGGTCAGATTGAACTTTTGTATCCCATGCCTGCCCATATCTTAGAGGAAGAGGATGGAGACAAGCGTCAGGTGCGGCTTATCCCGCGCAAGGAAGAGCAGAACATTCAAACAGACTTATCTGGCGATATGCAATTGCTCTATCCAAATAAAATCCTCACAGATCTACAAGGCAAGTTGGAACCCATGAAGGGATGGCTCACCGAACAAGGTCTCCACACTGCATTATGGACCGACAAAGATATCGCTAAAAGTGACATCGTCAAAGATAGTGACATTTACGTTCATGAGTCACGTCTGGGTATAGGGATGAACAACAAGAAAAAAACCACCGAAGAAGGTCTACTATACTCAATACAAATGATACGTATGAACCATAAAATGGACCATTCTTACACTTATGGCTTCGTTGTAGATATTCGTTTAGCAACTTCTACAGATACCAGAAGCACGGCTCCTGGCAACTACATTGAAGGTGATGAAGCACAAAAAATGCTTCATTTACCAGATCAAGGATGGATTACGCTTGGCGGCGAGAGACGGGCAGCGTACTTTGAGGTCATCAAGCCATCAACAACGCTGTCCATACCAGCAGACTCACAGAAAGCAGGTGACTTACTTTATCTGGCGTCACCAGCGGCGTTTGATGCTGGATGGCAACCCAAACAATGGCCACAGACAGCGACAAAGCCAATAGCAGCCGCGATTACCCACTATCAACCCATTGGAGGCTGGCTCCTTAATCCTGGCAACAGTGGCGGCAAAAACAAGAGCATACGTCGTTGCGTCCCGGCGGGTAGCGTTTACTTCTTTGATGCACCCGTTTCGCTCGATCAAACCTTGACAGACCATGGTTGGCAAATTGGTTACGGTACTACTTATACAGGAGAATGGAAACAATGATTACAGAAACAACCACGCTTTACCTTTACGTTGAAACACCCCTCCATGCCGGTACTGGCTCCGGCCTGAGTAGCATTGATTTACCCATACAACGCGAACGCACTACTCAGTATCCAATGATTCAAGGTAGCGGTATTAAAGGCAAACTACGCGCAACTGCAGAAGATGATTTCAAAGATGAAAAAAAGGTTGCGACAATTTTTGGCCCCGCTAACAAAGGTGATGAAGCAAACGACCATGCAGGCGCACTCATTGCAGGAGACGCACGCATTTTACTTTTCCCTGTACGCTCCCTCAACGGTGTCTTCGCCTATACCACCTCGTATGATGTCCTTAGTCGTTTCAAACGTGACATGGAAAGAGGCCGAGCAGAAACGTTGACATGGAATGTGCCGGACTATATTCCTGAAAAAGCACTCGTTACAACCACCAGTGAGGTACAGGCAAATAATACTATTGTGCTAGAAGATTTCAGTTTCGAGGCCCAGGCAGACAAACAAGTAGATGTTATAGCCAATTGGATTGCGCAATCTGCCCTACCAGATTTGGGCGCAGGTAACTACTGGTCTAATAAGGTCAAAAACTCCCTGATCATTCTCCCCAATGACGACTTTCGGGACTTCTCGCTCTATGCGACGGAGATTATCACCAGAGTCCGCATTGACCGTGCAAAAAAAACTGTCGAGAAGGGTGCACTCTGGACAGAAGAACATCTTCCCACAGACACCTTGTTATACGTTCCGATCTACGCTACTAAGGCCCGCAACAACGGTTCAACGATGGAAGCAAAGGAAGTGCTAGACACAGTCAAACCATTAGGTGCTGGAAAAGGTAATTATCTCCAGTTTGGTGGCGACGAGACCGTAGGCAGAGGCTTAGTACGAATACGTTGGGGAAGCTAATTTACCAACAACCTGAACCATTATATAGTGAATAGGAGAAACTAATGATCGAGCGTAGAGATCAGACGCGTCGCCAAAACATTGAACAACAGCGCGGCAAACAGGCATGGGATGATATCCTTGAAATGAAAAAGCTTGGTGACAAAGAACAAAAAGAGTATCGGTCATGGGCACGTGGGCTCAATGCCATGATTCAGATCAATGGTCTAGGGCCAACATTAGGGTTTTTAAAAGCAAAAGGACAGGGAAAGAAAAATGCCTACTTTTACCTCTTAGGCCATCTCACGCACTGGATGCACAGCCATTTTGATCAGGCGATAGCCGATTCAAATGGCAACGAGAATGATGGCTTACTAAGATGGATTACGAATACTGCCAGCAGTGCGGATTATCGTCGAGCTACTACAGAATGCCTTGCCTATGGTAATTGGTTACGACGCTTTGCGGAGGCAGAACTGAAAGAACCAGATGCAGGAGAAGAGTAATGATTGATAAATATAACCTTCCTACTGCTACCGCCACACTGCTCAATCGGAACGTAGAAAAATGCCAGAACTTAGGTCTGATCTTGGATAAGTATCCACCAGAACACGTAGTAGGAGCTAGCCAAAGTAAAGGCGAGTGGTTCAGGAATATCCTGGCGACCAGCCATGTTGACGAAACGCTTGTACGCTCTGTCTATCATCGTTGGCTGATTATGACTACTGCCACAGGAGCAGCTCATTTTAGTGCTGCTACAGATTGGCGCATGGTCGTCGGTCTAGGTGGTGAAACAGTCCTAGAAACTGATTTGACCCTTCATCACCTCTATGGGTTTCCCTACATTCCTGGCAGTGCTTTAAAGGGCTTGACTCGCGCATATGCCGCTGGTGAGGTCTACCCCAGTACAAAAATTGAGAACGATAGCATTGAGATTAAAAGCATTTTTGGTACCCAGGATCAAGCAGGCACAGTCATCTTCTTCGATGCCATGCCCATCGATGGGAAGACAGCTATTGTACTCGATATCATGAACGTCCACTACCCAAATTATTATGGAGAGAAAAAGCCTCCCACCAACGACCAAAACCCGAATCCTATCACATTCCTAACGGTAGCCAATACCACCTTTATGTTCGCACTTGCTCCACGCAACCCCAATAATAATGAGCATGTCAAAGACGTAGAGCAAGCCAAAGACTGGCTACAAAAAGCCCTCGCAAAATATGGTGTTGGTGGCAAAACAAGTGCTGGATACGGCTACTTCAAGGATATTCACGATCAACAAGCTGAACTACTTTCAACACAGACAGCATCATCATCTATCCCTGACACAACAACACAAAAATCAACCGAGCGCATCCGACCCAACATCCCTAAGTTCCGTGAAGGGCAAGAGATCAGAGGCGCAGTAATTGCAGCAACGGATCAGCTACGGCTAATAGCTCCTGATGCAAAGGCTTTTTTGCAATACGAATCTTTTGCCACAAAAGATGTGCTAATGGTCGTCACAGCCGAAGAAGCAGCCAACTGGAAACCCGGCGATACACGTATCTGCCAATTTGTACGCGAAGAAACACAAGCAGAATGCTCACTGCTGATTTGCCAACCCCGACCACCCAAGAATAAGGACAAGGACAAGAAGAAACGATAGTAGAAAAGCGAAAGGAGAAGGACATGGAGAAAAAGAAAGCTCTACTCGTATTAGCGGGAGGGCGAGCAGTTCCAGATGTTCTAGCACTACTTTGCGTGCAGCCGCAATTAGTAGCCATAATAACTTCTCACGAAGGCTGGAAGGATGAAGAAACCTTCAAAGAAATCGCACAAGCTTTACCAAATCAAGAAGAGCCATTCCCCACTATCAAAGTTAAATCATACGACCTAGCAGAAGCTATGCAAAGCTGCACTGACGTGTTCATTACCTACCCGACAACGAATTGGGAATGGTTTTTTTCGATTGGCTCATGTCCGAAAATTATGGGTATTGCAGCGTATGAAGTAGCAAAACAAAAGGACATACCTTGCATATACATAGATACTCAACATGAAAAAATTGTATCTCTTGTTAGAGATATAGATATTGATCCGCATGATCTTTTTCACATGAGCGTTTCCAGCTACATGAAAATTTTTCGAAGGGAGCAGAAACAGCTAAATCAGGAGATTGTTCAATACCGTAAAAAAGCAGAGAGCTGGGGACATCTAGCCCGTATTATGGCTCTTTCACCTGATGCAGTGGCTTTTATAAAGATGATGCGCGACAAACCAAGCAAAGTCCCCGTACACTTTTCTGATGAAGCACTGACAGCATCGTCATTTATACAATCGCTTGTAGAACTCCAGGTTATAGAGATAGGACATGATGCTGACGAACAAAAAACATGCGCATTTACCTCTCCACATATTGCCCGGTTTTTAGGTAAAGGTGATTGGTTAGAGGTCTTCGTTTGGCATGAGGCAAAGAGCATTGAAATTGCTGATGATTGTCAATGGGGATATGAAATTAAAAGTGCAGCCACAAACGAACTGGACGTTGCTTTAACCTATAAGGCTCAACTCATATTTGCAGAATGCAAAACTGATGAAGAGCCTTTCCAGAATAAAACATGGTACCTGGATGGAATTAACACTAAGGCCGAGATGTTAGGCCGCTCTTATGTTACTAAACTTTTTATTACTAATGCATCTAAAACAAAAGATGGTAAACTAAGAGCTGGTTATAACAACTTCGTAGAGCAAGCCAAGCTCCGCAGCATTGTTGTCGTTACCGCTGAAGATCTTCCCAACATAGGAGAAATTCTCAAACGAGAAGCTCTAACTCCAACTTTTCCGAGGATATAACCATGCTCATCCTAAACTTCACCCACCCTCTCACCGCCCCTCAGCGAGCGCAAATCGAAGCACTCGCCGACACACCCATAGAGGATATCATCACCATACCAGTGCAAATCGAACAGGCTGAGCCATTGGCACCACAAATCACCGCCATCGTCAACGCTGTTGGCTTATCCTCCGAGGATTGGCAAACGCGTGTACTGCTCGTAAACCCGCCCGGTTTCGCACCCGCCGCCTTCGTCTTATTAGCGGAACTTCATGGACGCATCGGCCACTTTCCCGCACTAATACGCCTACGCCCAAAACCTGGTCCCGTGACGACTTACGAAGTCGCTGAAATACTTAACCTGCAAGCAATTCGTGAAGAGGCGCGTCGCCGCCGCTAATCAATTCTGTCGGCTCCCATTCCGGTGAGCTTGCATGTTACCCATAGCTTTTTCTCATCCCATCGTGAATCACCCTGAAGCCACACGCTCTGTAGAAAGCGCGAGCGTCATCGACAGAAAGGAGATCCAGTCGAGTCGTCGGATAGAGAAAGTGGCAGACATCGAGGAGCGCACGTCCGATCCCGCGACCCCGTCGTTGCGCGTCTACCGCCATTTCGGCGATAAACATAGTTATCGTCCCGTCGGTGAGTCCACGCACAAAGCCGACAATCGTTTGGCCTTCGATGGCTACCAGCGTCGGCCAGGAGTGCTGCCAGGCGAGCAGCGATTCAGCAGGACGTTGTGTCGGTGAAGGCCAACCCTCGGCACTACTGAGTCGTTGAATGGCGGAGAAATCATCCTCATCCCACGCACGGATTTCAATCCCTGTAGGCAGCGTGATCTGCTCCAGAGCAGCCATAAGTTGTTGAGAGCTTTCTGTATTCATGCTCTCATTTTACCTATCTTCAGCCCTTGTTAACAAGGGCGTCAAAGGCAACCCCTTGTCAGAATATGCACCGTCGTCCCTACTACCAACATCCTCTCCCTCTATTGCATCAAAAAAAGATGTCACAACCGTCACAAGTGTCCCAATCCTCACCAATATCCCGTCCCATATGTCCCAACCAGCACATTCGTCACAAGTGCTACAACTGCTACAACTGCTACAAGTGACACAACCGAGAACAGGAGTCAAAAAAAGCTTGTCCCAAACAACCTTCCATCCTAATCTATTCTTTATCTACAACCTCTCCCCCCACCCATCCGTAATAACATAAAAAGCAAATTAAGCCAGGCAGGAGGGTTAACAAGTGACCACACCACCAAAGAACTCAAGCGAACCTCTCGACTCTAATTATGGACAATATACCGGGAACCAATCATATGCCCAGCAGCAATACGCACCATCATACACATCGCCAACACCAGCGTTTGACGACGACTTTGCCGACGCCGTGGCACAGCGCGTTGTCCAACGCCTGAAGATGGAAGAACCGGGTGGGAAAGTCTATCCCCAACAGCAGCCACACGACAAAAACATTCTGCGTATCATCATGGCTATAGTTTCTCTGTTCATGTTTTTCCCCTTCGCCTTCTTCTTCCTGATTATGATAGGTGGCACAGCTGGATTGGTTGGCTTCTGTATTACCGGCTTTACCATCTTCGTGGTAGTACTCGTCGTCCTCGACAAGATAAAATAGCAACTCACCTTCGTGATACAATACTAGCTGGAGCTAGCATAGCAATTTTAATGTGAAAGTCGGACCAGCCAACTTGGACAACCGTGTACTGCAACTCTTACAACAAACGGCGGAACATTTTCAAAGCTTGCACCAACAAGCGTACTTAGTGGGCGGCTCGTTGCGCAACATCTTATTGGCAGAACCGTGTAGCGATTGGGACATCGTCACCACCGGCGATGTCCCCAGCATTGCACGCCTCCTGGCCGACAAGCTGCACGGACACTACGCCTACCTGCACAAAAAAGCCAGTCGCGTCATCATCCCCCCATCCTCAGAAGACGAAAGCACAGAAATCATCTTCGACATTGCGCCCCTCAAAGGCCGTACCCTGGAAAATGACCTGCGCCAGCGCGACTTCACCATCAACGCCATCGCGGCCCCACTCGAAGATGTCGTGTACCACCTCACCAGTAATGATCCCATACAAACCATGCATCTCATCGACCCACTGCATGGCCTCGCGGACATCGCAGCCCACCGCCTGAAAGCCGTCGATAGCCACGTCTTCCAACACGACCCGCTGCGCATGTTGCGTGCCGTGCGCCTCATGATGCGCTACCACCTGAGCATCGACAGTGGCACAGAGGGACTACTCATGCGCGACTCATCCCTGCTTCCCCAGGTCGCATCCGAGCGCATCCACGACGAACTATACGCCATCCTGGCACCAGATGGAGCAGCAGAACGCCTTCAATTCCTCGATTCCCATGGTCTACTGACCACCCTTCTACCCGAATTCATACCGGCCAGGGGCATGGCCCAACCGCAGCCGCACTATTGGGATGTCCTGGACCACTCGATACAAACAGTCAGAGCTTTTGAACAACTGGCAACCCTGCTCCAACAACCGCCCGCAGTGATCCAACAATCTCCGCTAGAGAACCATACAGCGTGCAACCTCGTCACCATTCAACAACTGCTCATCGAAGCCGAAGAGCAGAACATTTTCCAACGCGCCATGCTCACATCGTCGCCCATGAAGCTTGCCACCTTATTGCACGACATCGGCAAACCCGCCACGTACACCATCGATGAAAACGACCATATCCATTTCTATGGTCATCCACAAGCTGGCATCCCGCTCGTCCAGCACATCATGAAACGCCTCAGCGTTAGCATACAGGATCGTCGCCTCGTCCAACAGATCACATCCCATCACATGCGCCCCGGTCAACTGGGCCAGCAAGGTGCCGCGATTACGCCCCGTGCCATTCGTCGCTACTTTGTCGATCTCGGCCCGACCGGCATTGCCGTGGCCCTCTTCTCGCTAGCCGACCACATCGCCACACGCGGCCCCGCGTTCGGCACCCCTGAACAACAAGCCGTTACCATCGCCTCCTGGGAACAGCACATCACCACCGTCTGCCTGCTCCTCAGCAGCTATATCAGAAATCGCGCCAGCGTCCTCCCCCCACAACTCATCAGCGCGGAAGAACTCATGCGCCGCCTCAACCTCACTCCCGGCCCCATCATCGGCCAACTGCTCGACCAGATAGCCGAGGCCCAGGCCGAAGGATTAGTGCATTCAAAGGAAGAGGCCTTGTGGCTGGCAGAGGAGGTGTTGGACAAAGAACTTTAAGCAGCAAGAACCATTAGCACATATACTTCTGTTCTAATAACCTCTACATTTCTACATTTTGGCTCCGTGTCAAGTCAAATGAAAATGTTACCGAACGATGATGGTTCCCTCAAATGAAA
>JADEYI010001948.1_pt1 | contig 12227 bp, 10 predicted proteins | sample 8542331 | NCBI WGS metagenome assembly JADEYI01 (sample SAMN16510988, study PRJNA670497) | mine drainage metagenome | isolation source: biofilm near Copperflume 1 | place: Germany: Marsberg coppermine Kilianstollen | collected 2018-02 | reverse complement strand
GGTGCGGGCGTAGTCCTGCAGCACCTCGCGCATCTCGGCGATCTGCGGCGGGTCAAGGCCGTTGGTCGGCTCGTCCAGCACCAGCAGCTCAGGCAGCCCGAGCATCGCCTGCGCGATCGCCAGCCGCTGCCGCATTCCCTGGCTGTACGCCTTCACGCGCCGATCCAGTGATGCGCCCAGCCCGGCGATCTCCAGCGCAGTGTCGAAGTCAGCGTCGGCCGCTGGTCGACCGGTGGCTGCCCAGTACAGCCGCAGGTTCTCTCGGCCGGACAGGTGCGGCAGAAAGCCCGGGCCTTCGATGAAGGCGCCGACTCGAGACAGCACGGAGGCGCCCGGCACGATCAGCTCGCCGAAGACGCGGATCTCGCCCCGGGTCGGCGCGATCAGGCCCATCAGGACGCGCAGCGTCGTCGTCTTTCCGGCGCCATTCGGACCGAGCAGACCGACGACCTGGCCCCGCTGGACGCGGAAGTTCACGCCGTCCACTGCCCGGTAGCCGTCGCTGTACTCCTTGACCAGGCCGGTGACCGCGACGGGGACCTCGATGAGAGTCGGCTCGATCGCGACGAAGCGGCGCCGGCGCCAGGACCGGACGCTGCCGAGCGCGAGCACGACCAGCAGCGCGACGACTCCGACGATCAGCCAGGCAACCGGATGACCGGCGCGGATCACCGTGCCGTCGACGGTCGGCACGGTCACGGCCGCCGTGCTGCCCGCCAGCGAGATCAAGTACTCGCGAGGGTCGGCTGGCAGCTGGTAGGCCAGATCAGTGGTGGCCACAGTCAGCACCAGGCGGTGCCCCGCCGGCACCACGTGGGCGATCGCCGGCAGGGCCACGTCCACGGTCTTGGCGACACCGGGGGTCAGCCCGGTCAGGCGCAGCGGGGCGACCAGGCTCGCCGGCAGCACGTGCGCACCATCGGCTGAGAGGTCCTGCAGCGCCACGAACAGGGTGGCGTCGCTGACGCTCGAGGTCACCGACAGCGTCACCGTCGATGCGCCCGCGACCAGCAGCTGCTGGCTCAACCGGGGCGAGCTGAACACCGCCGTCTGGTCGGGGATGTTGCTCAGTCCGCTCACTCCGCCCAGGGCCGCCGCCGAGGTCAGCAGGCTGCCCAATTCAGGGACATCAGTCACGGCCGCCGGGTTGCCGCCAGCGGGCGCGATGATCGGCTGCGCCGTCCCGGTGATCGTGACCGACCGCTGCCGAGTCGGTGCACCGTCGATACCGGGATAGCCGGCGTGGACCTGCAGGCTCTGATCGACCGTGCGGCCCGTGGTGGCCGAGATCGCCGAGCCGATCAGCGCGAGCGCGAAGGGCTGCTTCGCCGTCGGCGCCTGATCGTGGCGCAGGATCGGGTCGAACCAGGCGGTGACATCGCCGACGAGCTCGGACGTCGACGTGCCACCGTCATGGCCACCGGCCCGCCACGTGACCTTCACCGCGGTGCCGGTCGCCGCGATGCCGCGCGCGTTGGCCTCGGCTTCGGTGAGTGGGAACAGCGAGTCCTGCTCGCCCTGCGTGAGCAGGGTCGGCGCGGTGATCTTGCTCAAGACGGTGGACGGGCTCGACGCCGTCAGCAGCGACAGGATCGTGGCATCTGGCTGGCCAGGGCGAGCTGCCTGCTGGTAGGCCGCGCAGATGTCGGCGGCGAACCGGCCGCAGCCCGGGTCAGCGCGCGAGCCGATGCCAGCACCGGACTGGAACAGATAGCCGGCCCACAGCTTCTTGAACACTCCCGATCCGGGCGTGGCACCGCTGAGTGCGTTCGGAAACAGCGCTGTGGCCAGGTTGTTCCAGGTGATGTCGGCCGCGACGGCGTCCACCCGCTTGTCGGAGCCGGCGAGCAGCAGCGCCAGCGCACCGCCGTAGGACGAACCGGCGACGCCGACGCGAGGATCACCCGGCGCGTCCTTGATCACCTGCGGCAGGGTGGCCAGGTAGCTCACGAGCTTCTGGGCATCGGCGACCTCATAGGCCGGCGCGTCCAGGTGGATCAGGCCGCCGGAATTGCCGAAGCCCCGCGCCGTGTAGGTCAGGACGACGTAGCCGTGGCGCGCCAGGCTCTTCGCCTCGCCGTCCACCGAGGTCTTGGTGCCGCCGAAGCCGTGGGCAAGCAGGATCGCCGGCGCCGGCGTCGTCGCGGGCAGGTAGAGCGAGGTGTCCAGCTGCACGGGTGCGCCGTCGGCTTCCGGCGTGCCGGCGACGAATTGCGCGTGAGCGCGGATCGCCGGTGAGCGGGTCGCCAGCACGCCGACGACGGCCAGTGCCGCGACCAACGCGGTCGCCAGAGCCGCGGCCAGCCAGCGGCGGCGCATGATCACGCGGATCACCCGATCAGCGCCACGCGGGTGGGCACCGTTCTCAACACTGCTGGATGCCGCCAAAGCTCGAAGGGACGCCCGGAAGGTCAGGGATTTTCCAGGTTAGCGAGCCGGACCGCCAAGGCGGCGTCCTTGCTGCGCGCGCTCTCAGCCAATTGCTCTTGGAAGACCAGCATGGCACTGGCCAGGGCCGGGTCGCTGGTGGCCAGAATCCGCACCGCCAGCAGCCCGGCGTTGCGGGCCCCGCCGATCGAGACGGTGGCCACCGGCACTCCGGCCGGCATCTGCACGATCGACAGCAGGGAGTCCATGCCGTCCAGGTACTTCAGCGGGACGGGCACCCCGATCACCGGCAGCGGGGTCAGCGCCGCGACCATGCCGGGCAGATGCGCGGCGCCGCCCGCACCCGCGATGATCACCTTCAGGCCGCGGTCAGCGGCGCCTTGCGCATACTCGGCCATGCCCAGTGGGGTTCGATGGGCCGAGACGACCCTGACCTCGTGTGGGACGTTGAATTCCGTCAACGCCTCGGCGGCGGCGCTCATCACCGTCCAGTCCGAGTCACTGCCCATGATCACGCCAACCGATGCGGCAGTTGTGGCTGTCACTGGCTGTCCCCATTCATCAGATAGTCGGCGGCGGTGCGGGCTCGTTCGCGCGTCTCGGCCAGCTCGTGGCCGAGTGCGGTGACGTGCCCAACCTTGCGTCCGGGACGAAATGCCTTGCCGTAAAGGTGAATCTTGACGTCGGGCCAGTGCGCCATGAAGTGGTGAACACGTTCGTCGATCCCCTTGGGCGTGACGTCGTCGGCCCCACCGAGCAGGTTGACCATGACGACGACGGGCGCGGCCATCGCCGTCGAACCGAGCGGATAGTCGAGCACGGCGCGCAGATGCTGCTCGAACTGCGAGGTGCGGGCGCCTTCAATCGTCCAATGTCCCGAGTTGTGCGGTCGCATCGCCAGCTCGTTGACGAGCAGCCTTCCGTCGGTGGTCTCAAACAGCTCGACGGCCAGCACCCCGACGACATCGAGCTCGACGGCCAGGCGCAGTGCGAGCTGCTGAGCGGTGTCGGCCACCTCGTCGTGAAGGTTCGGCGCGGGGGCGAGCACCTCAACGCAGATGCCGTCGCGCTGCACCGTCTCGACGATCGGCCAGGCGGCACCCTGCCCGAATGGCGAGCGCGCGACGACTGCGGCCAGCTCGCGCTTGATCGTCACGGCCGCTTCGACGAGCACCGCGGTGCCGCGCGCCTGCAGCTCGGCGATGACCGGCTGAGCCTCGTCGATGGAGTGGACCTTCCACACGCCTCGGCCGTCATAGCCGCCGGTGGCCGCTTTGAGCATGAGCGGCCAGCCGTGCCGCTCACCGAAGGCGGTCAGCGCGGCATCGGCATCAGCTTGTGCGTGTGCATCAGCGGTTGCGTCGAGCACCTGCCACGCAGGTCCGTCGATGCCCAGTGCGGTCACCCGCTCTCGCATCGCGGTCTTGTCCTGGGCGAAGCGCAGGGCACCCGGCCCCGGCGCGATCACCACTCCGTCGGCCGCCAGGGCCTGCAGGTGCTCGTTCGGCACATGCTCGTGGTCGAAGGTCATCACTTCGCAGCCGCGGGCGAAGGCCTGCAGATCGGCGAGCTCGTGGTAGTCGCCGACCATGACATCGGCGGCCACCAGTGCGGCGCCGTCCTGAGCTGACTCTGCCAGGATCCGCAGCGATTGACCGAGGGCGATCGCGGCCTGATGGGTCATGCGCGCCAGCTGACCCGCGCCCACCATGCCGACGACGGGAAGTCCGGTGCGGGCGTCCACGCCTATGACTCTACTGTGGGGCCTGTGACTCTACTGGGGGTCTCCGGCGTTCGCCGGGCCAGCCATCGTGGCGGCGGCTAGACTTGCAGGCAACATGGGGACCACGATTCCGGGCAGCAGCCTGCAGGAGCGACTGCGCTCCTCCTGGCGGATTCTGCTCAAAGAGATCGCCGCCTTCGGTGTGGTCGGGGCGGTCGGCTTCGTCATCGACATCGGCCTGTTCAACCTGTTCTTCCACGATGGTCAGATCGTCGCCAAGTGCATCTCAACCACGGTGGCCACGATCGTCACCTACTTCGGCAACCGGCACTTCTCGTTCTCGCACCGGGCCCGGACGAGCATCGGCCGCGAGACCAGCGTCTTCTTCGGCATCAACATCGCCGCCCTGCTGTTCAGCCTGGCCGTGATCGGCATCTTCGAGTACCCGTTGGGCTTCAAGCACCACCTGGTCGTCATGAACATCGTGAACCTGGCCACGATCGGGGCCGGAACGGTGTTTCGCTTCTGGTCCTACAAGCGCTTCGTGTTCCTGCACCCGGACAAAGTGCACAGCCATGACCTCGACCTGGCGAGCGAGCTCGCCGAGTAGCTCGCTACCTGCCGATCGGGTCTATTTCGTCCGGGGGGGTGGATGGAAGAGTCCCCGATCCGCGGCTTTGCTGGCGGACGAGGCGGTGAGCCGGCGCAGCCCGACCTGCAGCGCGCTGGCGTCGATGGCGTCGAGGTCGGCCTCGATCAACGCGTGACGCTCGCGCGCATGCCGGTTGATCGCTGCGAGTGTTCGCTCTCCGCGGGTGGTGAGGTGCAGGAACACGACCACCTGCACGCAACAGCCACCGGCCATGCCGAATCCGTGCCGAATCCGGTGCCGAATCCGGTGCCGAATCTGGTGCCGACCCCAACGCCCTCTACCGGGGCCCTGGCGCAATTGTCAGCACAGTGAGGGCGGCGGTGTCGGATCTGGGCTCAGCCGTTCGTAGAAAGGGTGAGCGGCGGCCCACGAGAGGCACCGACCAAGACGGGAGATGATCCTCAGATGCAGTTCCTGATTTCTGTGATCGACGACGGCACGGGCTTGGCGACCCCAACCGAGGATGCCGCCATCGACGTGTTCAACGACCGACTGCGAGCCGAGGGCTACTGGGTCTTCGCCGGTGACCTCGGAGCGCCCGCCCCGGCCAGCGTCGTCGACAACCGGGGTGCGGAGGCAGTGTTCACCGACGGCCCCTTCGTCGAGTCGAAGGAGTACCTCGCCGGCTTCTGGATCATCGAGGCTCCCGACCTCGACGTGGCGCTCAAGCTCGCCACCGAAGGGTCGAAGGCCTGCAACCGCAAGATCGAGGTGCGGCCGTTTCTGTGAGCGGGGGCCTGCTGCGCGTGACTGGGTTTCGCGAGACTGGGTCGGCTTGACTTTGGTCGAACATGTGTTCGACTATGAGGCATGCTGGACGTGGCCATCCGACGCGTCGACGGCCAGACGGTCGTCGATCTGGGTCGGCACAGCGCCCCGGCACTGCCGGTGTCACCGGCGCTCACCTCGCTGCTGCCGACCGGTCTTCGCCGTGGCAGCACGGTGAGCGTAGCCGGTTCGATGTCGCTCCTGCTCGCCCTGCTGGGCGCCAGCTCGGCCACCGGAGCCTGGTGCGCGTTGGTTGGGCTGCCCCCGATCAGCGCCGAGGCGGCCTGCGAATACGGCATCGACCTGGCCCGGCTGGCCATCGTGCCGGCAAGCACCAGCTCAGCCGGCGCCGGGGTGACCGCTGCCGGTTGGACCACCGCGGTGGGGGCGCTGCTCGATGCCGTCGACATCGTTGCTGTCCGACCCCCCGCTCGGTTGCCGCCAGGTGACATCCGGCGGCTGGCCGCCCGCGTCCGCACCCGCGACGCGGTGCTGATCCCCTACCTCGGCGCTGAGCAGACCTGGCCGGGTGCCGATGCCCGGCTCACCGCGACCGATGCCCAGTGGTTCGGGCTCGGCTCCGGCCATGGTCGCCTGCGCCGGCGCCAGCTGCGCATCAGCGTCGAGGGACGCGGGCAGGCGGCCCGTCCTCGGTCGGCCGTTCTCTGGCTGCCGGCCGCTGGCGGCGGCGTCGAGCCGCTGGCCGCTTCCGCGGCGGCAGCAGGCCATGTCACCGCGACGGCCCCTGTCACCACTCGGGCTGGATGACATGGTCGCGGCAGCAGCCGCGCCGCCTCGGACGATCGCGGTGTGGTGTCCAGACTGGCCGGTTACCGCCGCTGCGGCAGCACAAAACACGGCTGGGACAGCCAACGACAAAGCGGCACCCCGCTCAGCGGCGGCTGAGCAACTCCCGATCGCGGTCATCACCGCCAACCGGGTGGTGGCCTGCTCTCACTCAGCCCGCGAGGCTGGGGTGCGTCGCGGGCTGCGTCGGCGGGAGGCGCAGTCTCGCTGCCCCGAACTGGTGGTGCTGGCCCGCAACGAGGCGGCCGAGGCGCGGATGTTCGAGCCGGTGGTCGTGGCGCTCGAGTCGATCGCACCTGGGGTCGAGGTCACCCGGCCGGGGCTGGCGGCCATCGGCATGCACGGTCCGCTGCGCTACTTCGGCGGCGAGCAGGGTGTGCTGCAGTCGCTGTCCCGAGCGGTGGTGTGCGAGGTTGCCGGCACCACCGTCGACCTTGTGATCGGCGTCGCCGATGGGTCCTTCGCCGCTGAGCAGGCCGCCCGCCGGGGCGTCATTGTGGCGCCGGGCGAGTCGGGGCAGTTCCTGCACGACCTGCCGATCAGCATTCTCGACCCGACCGGTGATTCGGCCCTGATTGACCTGCTCAAACGGCTTGGGCTGACTACATTGGGCCTGTTCGCCGCGCTGCCGTCCCGCGATGTGCTGACCCGCTTCGGTCCGGTCGGCGTCTGGGCTCATCGCCAAGCCGGTGGACGCGACGACCGACCCGTCGCTGCCCGACGCCCGCCGGTTGAGTTTACAGCTGAACTGGACCTTGAGGCTGCACTGGATCGAGTGGACTCGATTGCGTTCTCTTCCCGCGGCCTGGCTGAGCAGTTCATCGGTGATCTCGGCGCGCACGGGCTGGCCTGCACCTGCCTGGAACTGCAGGCGTTCACCGAAAACGGCGAGGAGACAGTGCGCCGCTGGCGCCATGCCGGCGTGCTCACCGCGGTCGATGTTCTCGATCGCATCCGCTGGCAGCTGGCAGGCTGGCTGAGCCGCCCGACCAAACCCACCGGCGGGGTGAGCAGCCTGCGGCTGATCCCGATCGAGACGGTCCCGACCGGAGCGCATCAGCAGTCGCTGTGGGGTGGTTCCGGTGCCGAGGACGAGCGGGCCCATCGAGCCCTGGCCCGGGTGCAGACCCTGCTCGGTCACGGCTCGGTGCTCACCGCGGTGCTCGAGGGCGGACGCGATCCGGGCCAGCGCACCCGGCTGGTGGCCTGGGGCGACGAGCCGGTGGCCATGCATTCACCGCAGCAGCCCTGGCCTGGGCGGCTGCCTGCCCCTGCTCCGTCGGTGCTGATTGACCCCCCGCAGCCGATCCAGGTGCTCGATGAAGCCGGCCGGCCAGTGACGGTCACCGACCGCGGGGCGGTGCCGATGCCACCGGCCCGGTTCGTGATCCAAGGCAGCCGGCCGCTGCCCATCACGTCCTGGGCTGGACCATGGCCGGTCGATGAACGATGGTGGAGTCGCGAGCCGCAGGCATCGTTTCCCCCGGACGCCGATGCACTGAGCACCAATGCACTGGACCACTCGATTCGGGCGCGTTTTCAGCTGGTGGACGTGCTCGGGCAGGCCTATCTCGTCGCCTGCACGGTCAGCGCCGGTCGACCGAGTTGGACGTTGGAGGCGCGCTATGACTAGCTCAACGAGAGTGGGTCGACGTGCTCGCATCAGGCCCATGCGACTATGCGCACATGGCCACGAACGAAGTCACCCATGAAGTCTGGCTGGAACTGAGCAGCGGCACCCGCGTACTGGTCGGCAGCGAGCTGAGCGACGTGAGCGCCGCGAACATCATCGCCACCAAGTGGAAAGAGCTGGCTGAGACACGACCGGATGAGTTGCACGAGACCACCCGCGGCAGCGGCATTGTCGTGCGGGGTTCGGCGATCATCGCGATCAAAGCCCAGCAAGAGACCAAACCGAACACGCTCGGCGGCCTGATCAAGGTTCCGCGAGACGGCGTCTGGCTCTGACTCGCCCGGCTCACGGTTGGGCATGAGTGGTCCGACATGAAGAGGCGGTGCCGCACGGTCCCCCCGGACCCGCACGGCACCGCCCCGCAGTGCGTGCGCCCCCCACGGCGTCGCTGCACTGCACGATGCACGCGTTCCCCCCGAAACGCTGGCATCAACCACGGTCTCGTCATCACCGAGGGCCTTCGAGCCACCCACCCCCGTGTCGGGCGTCTCGACGAGCCTCGGCGACCTCAAGGCCGCGACTGCACGATGCACTGTCCCCCCGAACCGATCGCACCGCTCTTGCCGCGGACGGTCCCCCGAACCGGCCGCACTTCTTGCCGCGGACGGTCCCCCCGAACCGGCCGCACTGTCCTGGCACAGCGGTCCCCCCGAACCGCTGCACCGTGCAGTGCCGCTCCCCCCCAGAATGCCGCACTGCCACGATGCGAACGTTCCCCCGAACCGCCGCATCGCCTGTGATCCGCGCGTCCCCCCGGACCGCTCGAACCACCACGGTCTTGTCACCACCGAAGCCTTCGAGATGCCCACCCCCGTGTCGGGCATCTCGGTCGACTTCGGCGACCTCAAGGCCGCACATCCATGAGACGGGGCGCCCCACCAGGTCTGTCGCGATATTCGTCGTAAATTTCAAGTTAAGCCGCTGATCCCTGCTGTGAAAGATCAACTTTTCAACGAAATCCGCAGATTTGATGGCCAAGCAAGGGGCAGGTGCTGTGTCTAAAGCGGCTGGGACAGCCGATTCACAAGGACTGCGGCCGGCTCCTGAGTGACCTCTCGCCAACGCGCGCCCGCCCAGAGGTGCACGTTCTCAAGGTCACCGCCAGCGCTCGCGGCCGCCCGGATCGGACGCGTGACGTGGTGGACCTCGGGATAGCCGCCCGGGGCGGTCTCGTCGTGATCGCGGACGAACCCGTTCACCAGCGCCCGCGCCGGGCGGCCGGTGAACGCGCGCGTGAACGTCGTCTCGCTGAAGGGCGCCTCGAGCAGCGCCCGCCGGTAGACCGCCGACGTCCCGGCCTCAGGACAGCAGAGGAACGCGGTGCCCAGCGCGGCGGCAACCGCACCCCGGTCGAGGACGGCCGCGATGCCGGCCCCACTGGCGATCCCGCCAGCGGCGATCAACGGCAGGTCACTGACCGCCCGCACCGCGTCGAGCAGGTCGAGCACGCCGAGCAGCGGCCCGCCCGCCGGCAGTGACGGGTCATCGCGAAAGAGCCCGCGATGCCCGCCCGCCTCGGCCCCCTGGACGGCAAGCAGGTCGACATCACGTTCCTGGGCCAGGCTGGCTTCGGCGGCTGAGGTGACGGTGGCGATCAGCAAGGCGCCGGTGTCACGGCGAAGCCGCTCGCAGATCTCAGCAGCAGGTCGGTCGAAGGTGAAGCTGACCGCCGCTGGGCGGTGACGCACAAGAACGTCGAGCTTGGCCGAGAGCGCATCGTCATCCCAGTGCGGCAGCCCGGGTTCGACGCCGAGACGTCGCGCGAGTGGGACCAGGTTCGCCCGATAGGTCTCGATCAGCCCGAGGTCGTCGGTCCGCGGCGACGGCAGGAACAGGTTGACGCCGTAGGGCCGCTCGGTCAGTGCCTCGATCGCCGCCAGCTGGCCCTCGAGCGCCTCGGGCGTGAGGTAGCCCGCAGCGAGAAAGCCGAGGCCGCCCGCATCACTGACCGCAGCTGCCAGCGCCGGAGTCGAGGGCCCGCCCGCCATCGGCGCCGCGAGGATCGGCAACCGGATTGGCAGCATGACGAGATCATCCTCCGCCGGCGGGTCGGAGCTGGCATGGCCCGCGCGCTGCCCGACGTGGTCTGCCAGCCGTCCGACGCGCTTCTAACGTCGATTTAACCTACCATGCGATATATCGCGCTGGCCGCGACCCCCGAGGAGACTTGCCGTGCGCTTGCGTCCCACCCGATGGCGTCGAACGTGGCGTCCCCGTACCCGCAGACGGACCGGGTTTCTGTCACTGACGACAGCTCTGGCCATCGCGCTGACCGGGCTGGTGGCCTTCGCGGCTCCTGCGCTGGCCGCATCTGTGCCCTCCGTGACGATCACAGCCAATGCGCCCACCAGTCAAGCGACCGGCAGCAACTTCACCTACACGGTCGTCGCGTCGGCGTCGGTCGCCTCGTGCGCGAGCCCGGTGATCACGATCTCGACCACCACCGTGACCAACAACGGCGCCAACACTGACGCCGCGAGCTGGTACAAGTCCAATGTCGCTGCACCCGGCATCACCGCGACCGAGACTACTGGCACTGGTCAGTGGTCATTTGCGCTCTCACCGACGATCGCGGCCGGCGGGCAGGAGACGTTCACCTTCACCATCGCGCCGCCGGACTACACCACGCTCAACGGCGCGACGTGGACGCTGACCCCGGTGATCACTTGCGGGGACGGTTCGACAGCCACCGCACCGACCGGAGCCATCGGCACGGCGACCGCCGCTCACCATGCCCAGGTCATCAAGGCAACGCAGGGAACCACAAACATCATCACCGGCGCCACGATCAGCTGGGCGATCAGCGTCCTGTGCGGCAGCAACCCGGCCGGCGGCGACGTCCCACTCTCAAGCGTTGCGTTTACGGATACTTTTCCGGCCGGCTTCACCTATGCCAGCTATACGTCTGGCAATATCGGGTCAGGCGTGGTCACGGCGAACGCGTCGGGGATCTCGTTCTCGGATCCGACCGGATCGGCCTGCGCATTCATCGAGACCCACGGCAACTACTTTCTGCAATTCATCGTCACCGGAACCGCGACGTTGTCATCCGGCAGTCTGTGCAACCAGGCCCAGTACTCCGGCAGCTACGTCGACGGCGCTGCATTGAGCGGAACGGCAACCAGCAGCGCCTGCTACACCGTCACCGCTCAACCGCTGGCACCGACGTTTGCCAAGGGGCCCGGCGCGCCGATCAACAGCTGGGGCCAGTACCGGTTCAACGGCAACATCGTGGCGACCACCTTCCCCGGGGACTGGATGAGCGGTGGACCGATGGCCGGGCAGGACTCGTACTTTGCCCTCTCGGCCCAGGAGAACGGCGGGGCCAATGCCGGCTACCAGATCGCCATCCAGGACCCGCTGCCCTGCCTGGACAATGCGGCCGCGGTCGCTGGCGGCACGCAGTACACGTCAAATGCACCGGGCACCTACTGCCAGCATCCGGCCTGGATTCCCGCAACGGGGCAGTACGTCACCGCGACCAGCTTCACACCGACGGCCGCCGATTCGATCAACTTCGTACTGACCGACGGTTCAATCACGTCCGTCCCGTATTCAGTCGGACACGGCTGGCTCGTTCCCACGACTGCATTGCCGATAGCTGAGCTCGACATCCCGGAGTTTTCCGAAGAGCAGGCCGACACGACCACGATCATGTTCCAGATCTACGGCTACGCGGCCGCGACGGTGGCCACGCCGAGTCTCGTCACCAACAAGTTCACGGCCGCCTCGTACTACGGCACGGCGACGGCTACGTCTTCGACCGGTACTCCGTCGGCCAACCTCGGCGTGTTCTCGCCAACCGACGCCAGCGGCAATCGCGAGATCAGCCTGCGCAATCTCATCTCGGCCTCCGTGTCGGGCTGCACCGACACCGTCTCACCAAACGGTGTCGCGGTCTACGCGGCCAAACCGACCGGCAACACCTACGACTCGGTGCTGCTGCCGCCCGGCGCCACGCTGACGGGCGGCACACCGATGACGTTCAATGTGGTGGCCTATTACGGCGGCATCACTGGCGGCGTTGTGTTCACCAGCAATCACCTGACCCCAGCCTCGGTCAGCAATTGGAATGGCACTGGCCGCACATTGCTGATCTTCACCATTCCACCGTCGGCCATACCGTCGGCTGGTTCATTCCAATTCGAGGTCAGCTCGCTGACGGTGCGGTTGGGTGCAGCGGGTTGCACCTCGGC
>JADEYI010001947.1_pt1 | contig 12274 bp, 9 predicted proteins | sample 8542331 | NCBI WGS metagenome assembly JADEYI01 (sample SAMN16510988, study PRJNA670497) | mine drainage metagenome | isolation source: biofilm near Copperflume 1 | place: Germany: Marsberg coppermine Kilianstollen | collected 2018-02 | reverse complement strand
GCTGGAGCTGACGGTAGACCGCCCAACTCGTCGGAAGATAGAAAAAGGCATCACGGACGATGGTCGCTAGCCAGATGACCAGATAATCATGCCGTGCCACATGTTCCAGTTCATGCAAGAGTACCGCCTCAAGTTCACTCCGATCAAGGTGCTCGACCATCCAGGTAGAGAGGACGATCATTGGCGTAGAGAGGCCGTAGGTAAGTGCAAGCGGTCGCTCAGAGAGAGAAAGCCGTACAGGTGTAGATGCACGACGCACCCGCCGTGCCAGGCTATCCGCTAGTTCCTGCAAATCCGGAGCGGTACACAGAGCGCAATGTGACACGAGTCGTGTCATAAGCACAAGCCGCACTATTCCGAGACAGAGCGCACCAAAGGCAATCCCGCCCAATACAAAAAGAAGGAGTATGCCAGGGAAAGCTCCTTGCGCTGAAAAAAGAAGAGTGCAGAAAGCCAGCCCAAGGACCGCCAGGGGCAGGAAGAGGACAGCCATCTGTAGAAGACGCCGGGACGACCAGTCACTTACATAGTGGATCACAACGAGCAATAGGGTGTTGATGAACAGGACAAAGAACAAGCTGAAGCCAGTCAGAAGATACACTACGCTTCCTCCTCTTCCTGCCGCCGACGCGTAATCTCATCAAGATATTGACACGCCTGAGTAGCAGCAGGTGAGCTCGGCAACGTGTGGAGACGCTCTAGTGAAGCCCCCGAAAAGTTCACTAGCAAGTCTTCGAGGATTCGTCCCACAAAACGCGAGACGAACTCGTCCTGCGTAAAGTTAGGGTAGTAGACGTACGCTTGATCCTTCTTTTCGACGCGCAAGAGGTGCTTCTTCGCCAGACGACTCATAGTGTTCATGACCGTTGTGTAGGCAATGCGCTTCTCCCGCCGTTCGTACAGGATTTCAAAGACGTCACGCACCATAGTCCCTTGACCCGGAGGACGACTCCAGACAAGCTCCATGATTTCGGCCTCCAGATCGCCGAGAACCTTGCGAATTCCGGGACGATCAGTTCGAAACACACTGATATCGGGTTCAGACATCTTCAATGACTTTCTCTTCTCACAGAGCATGTGCTGCTCTCGTCGCGTTCCACCGAGAAGAACACGTTCCCTGGCGGACTGTTTCTCGCTTGTTCCCTATTATAGCACGATAGAAAGCATTGACATACATATAACAAGCATACTATTGTCAATAGTAGCAAGATGCGGTATCATAGTGAAAGTGACATGCCAACGTCAGAGAGACACTGAAAAGAAGGAGAAACTGCTGACATCGAGCAGGACATTTTGAAGCCAATTGAGGTGCCACTCCGGCCAGACAACGTGCTCATGATCATGAGCACATTAGCAGCAATTTACCACACACCAGAAGGTAAGCAGGAGTGACTGTAATATATGGAGCTAAGCATATGCTAAACGGGCAAAGAGAAACAAAAGGAGTTGATGAATATGACACGTCGTTCTCCAACACGTAGGCGTCCCGCGGGAGATGCGGCGTCACGCATTAATGTCGAACAGCCGCAGAACACTCCAGCACCCACAGGCGGTGGGTTCGCGGCCTTGCTGGAGAATGCAACGCAGGAGATACTGGCAGTGACATACTGGTTCGACCCTGCTCCACATTCGGCATCATATCCTGTCACGGTCAGGTTTTCTGGACGCCGCGTCGATGTGAAGGGACGATTGCAAGCTGCTGATCGGTTCGTCCAGGATGAGAAGATTGAGCATGTCATTCCAGGGAGTGGCCCGATCTCACTCACGGCTCGTGTGCGCGGCATCAATGCTGGTAAGTGGGTCGTGACAGCGCAGATGCAGGAGTCTGCGGCCCCGGTACGTAGGTCGCAAGAACAAGAGAGCGCAGCCCCTGAAACTGCTCCACTACGTCCAATCGTACGGTTGTGGCGCAGGTGGGCACCACCCGCGAGTTCGGTCGAACCGGTGAGTACGTGTCCGACCCCCTTTGTCCATGTACCGGGAATTCTTCCCGGCATTTGGGGAGTGCTGGTAACGCTAGGCATGGTTATTGCGCTGGTACTCCAGGGCCTGGTGATTTCCGTTGACCATCTTGTGGTCGGCCCATGGTGGGCTGTATCACTGGTTGCTATCGCAGTCGGCATCATCGGTGCGAAGATATGGTATATCGTTCTTCATCGGCGCACGCACAGCATAGACGGGTGGTGCATCCAAGGGTTCATTGTTAGTGGCCCCGTGACGGCGGCGATCATGCTTGCGGTGCTTAAAGTGCCAATTGGAGTTTTTCTCGACGTGACAACCCCAGGTCTGCTGATCGCCATGGCGGTAGGTCGGGTGGGATGCTTCTTCGCAGGCTGCTGTGGAGGGCCACCAACGGCGTCCCGCTGGGGCGTGTGGTCATCTGATCAACATGTGGGAGCACGTCGTATCCCTACACAACTATTTGAATCGTTACTCGCTTTGAGCCTGGGGCTAGGAGTACTCGTGGCAGTCCTGGGTCACGGCCCAAGGGGCGGGGCCTACTTCGTTGCAGCACTGGCAGCCTACACCCTGGTGCGACAAGGTATCCTGCGTCTGCGTGCCGAGCAGCGTAGGACACGGCTGGGTTGGCTGATCACCGCAGTCCTGGCAGCACTTGTGCTCGTCGTAGCCGTCATATTGCTGGCTCTGTAAAGGATGATGCTACACTATCCGTTATGGTATTACCAGCGTGACATAGCTTCGTGGACATGATAGGGATCGTTGGGCGTGCTGATCTGGACGATGATTTGCCCGTGCTCGCTCATCGCCAGATCGCCTCTGGCCGTGAAGTGTCCATGCCCATCCGCTTTGAGGGCAATAAAGCCAATGCCCATGTCCCTATCGAGCATTTCAGTGCTCAGGTCAACCTTTACATTCGTCACTACGCGACCAGTATGTGGGGTGGCGATGCCAACCGTGAATACGTTCGTTCCCAATTGCTTCGGAGTAATCTCCAATGTGACGGTAAACTCGTGATCAAAGGTCTCGATGGCGGCATGGAAAGGTTGCTGAATAGCTGATGGCTGCTGCTGTTGCGGCACGATTGTTGGAGCAACGGGTGCGAGGGTGCCTGCAAAGACATTCATCAAACCCACGCAGACGAGAATAGCGACTCCCAGTCCAGGCTCCCAGCGTAGAATCCTGAGCAACCGTTGGGTTTGCTTTGCCAGCTGTTTCTCATAAAGAGCGACCTGATGAACCATGAGTTTTGTCTGATGATCTGGCTCTGCGGAGGCAGACTTTCGTCCTAACTGTGCAACCGTAGCGGCATATTTAGCATAGACTCGCTCCAGGCGCGGGTGAAGCACAAACACATGAAGGGTACTGATGACGAGTAACGCACCAACCAGGAGCATTTTGATGAGCAGTAGTTGCCCATAGAACGTCGTCAGTAGTTGCGCCCAGGTGGAAAATTGCGTTGTGGCACTAAAAGGCCCGGTGACGGCCATGAGAATCACACCGCTCACAGCCCACGGTGTAAATGATGGCAATACCGTTATGAGGGAACGGGTACGTTCTACCGTTGAACGAGCATGGAGTATTGGCACATACAGGGCTGCAATGGCCATCATGCCGCCGACCCACAGTGCCGCAGCCAGCAGGTGAAACCAGTCTGCAATGACTGCTCCTACGACGAGTGAACTTTTCACCGCAGCGGCGTGACCTGATAAAGCGATCGTGGTGAAAAGAACCAATCCGGGTGCCAGGTTGGTCCACCCCAGCACGTTGCTCACACGAGGGGCTCTCGATTTGAGCTGGACGAGGTATAAAGCCATGCGAAGAGCCAACAGAAGAAGCAGTTCGCGTATCAACCAGAAAAAGCCGAAGGTGCTGCTGGTCACCAGGTTCACAAGCAGAGAGAGGTCAAAAGCACTGCCCCATTGATCATTGCTGACACCTACTGCTTGACCGAGGAGCACCCCAGTGTTTGCCAACAACAGGAGCAGCAGCGTAGGAAGCGCAAAACGCCGCTCAAAGCGAACACGTACCTGCTGATTAATTGCTTGCATCTCCTCAGCGGCTCCGTCTGTCGTTGACGACGGAAGAACGAACGCCAGCCAGCAAAGAGTGCCAACCCAGAAGACCGCTCCCAGTTCGAGCAGTGTGACCATGAGAGCGGAAAAGAAAGTGAGAACGTTGGAAGAACCTCCACCTCCGAATGGACCCGCGCCAGAAGGGAGATGAGCAGGTAGCTGTGGGATCGTGCCATCAGGCCGCGCGACCGTAAAGAGAAAAGAAGCTGACTCGATATGCCCATCATCGTTCGAGTCACTGCGCCAGATGACAACGTAGACTCCTGGTGGGAGGTGGGCTTGAAGCGTCACATCCATCTCGCTAGTATTGTCAGGGGAGAGCTGAGCATCGCGACGATCAACGCGCTGCTGGGTTACGGCGTTTTCGACGATGACCGTGCTGAAGGCGGGATTTAACACCTCGCTGAACGAGAGACGAACTTGATCCGGCGGAACATGCAAGACAGCATCCTGCCCTGGATCAGAACGCAATAGGATGGCGTGCGCACTGGCGATGCCCGGAAAAAGGAAAACGCAAGCAATCGCTCCAAGCAAGGCGATCATTCCCATCCGCCGTGTGACGACGAACCATACCGATACTCTTGGAAAGAGACGATGTTCACGTCTCATAGGCCTCTGCTGTTGCTTTGCACTCATACGAAAGAAGCCTCCAGCGAGACACGTAGCACCCAGCCATGCCATAGCCAGTTCACAACGAACGCCTTCTCATTGAGAACGTACAAGCCTGCTTGCAGGCAAAGAGCACGAGCCGCAGCCAGGGTATAGGCACGCCCATGTCCTCCTTCAATATGTTTTGCCAGCCACCCGATGATCATCCACGGAAAAGGAGGTCCGCGCCGGGCGTAATCCTCGATCACCAATTGTCCGTTGGGGGCCAGTAATCGCCGCAGTCCTCTCAACACTGCTAGCGGTTCTGGGAGATCGTGCAGGGCATTTGTACAGGTAATCAAGTCAAAAGTGGCAGGTGTATAGGGAAGGTTCGCTGTCTCACCACTGCCAATTGTTCGCTGCTCTAGCTGGACATGAAGTTGGCTACCAAGCGCAGCATGAGCCTGGGCCAACATATCCGCGCTTGCGTCTACTCCATAGGCTTCCCCATCAGGAACCCGTTCAAGCACCTGTTTGAGCAGCAGTCCAGTGCCACAGGCCACGTCCAGCACCCGGGGCGGACGTTCCAGCTGTTCACGCACGCGACATAAGGCAACAAAGTCGATCATCGCTATCACTTCCGCGAGCGTTTTCGTAGTAAACGTGCGCCAGCGTACATTATAGGAGCGGGATCGCCTCCCACTATAGTAACTACTCATCCATCTCTTCTTCCTTTCCATGTCGGCATCTCTACCTATCTGAAAACGTATTATAAGAGGTTATCGTACACCTCACAAGAGTACTATTGGAGATAGCATGAATGTGCTGCTATCTCCAATAGTACTCTTGACGGTTATAGGGTCTGTGACTATAATCTGAGAAGTGACGACGGCCAAAGAGGTTATTCTGAGATGTGTACAAGGAGTAGACAATGGAAGCTGAAGAACCCGTATCAGCAACGCTATTTTCTGACGAGCCAGATGCTGGCACGATCCTTCCGCAAGAGAAAGTACCAGGACGGCGAAGGTGGTCTCGGAGGCGCATCATCATCTTCGTGATGGTTGGCCTCTTAAACATTGGACTGCTGTCTCTTCTGGCCTCACAACTACTGACGCCTGCAAGTCAGGCAACCAATACCGCAACAAATCCGCTCCTCGGACGTCCTGCTCCAGATTTTACGTTGCCCATGCTCAGTACTCATCCAGCACCTCCCCTTCACCTGGCAAGCTTGAAAGGGAAACCAATTATGCTCAACTTCTGGGCTTCCTGGTGCGATCCCTGTAAACAGGAAGCTCCCCTTTTAGAAAACACCTGGCAGCGCACTCAAAGCCAGGGCATCGTCTTTATCGGGATTGATTACTCTGACACGCGAACCGATGGTTTGAGCTTTTTGCAGCAGTATGGCATCACCTATCCCAATGTTACCGATACGAATGGATCGGTGGCCATAAACTACGGCCTCACTGGCGTTCCAGAAACATTTTTCATTGATCGTCATGGGAAGATTGTACAGAAAGTGATCGGACAACTGACCGAACAAACTTTGCAGAATAACCTGCAACTGATTCTACGCTCGACGTAGCAAACAATCCCTGTATTTTTGTGAAACGGAACACTCCATAATGAACGAGTCATGAACTACCGAGAACGTTTTCATGAGACGAGTGCCTTACCACTCCAGGCTAGTGGGACGCAGGCTCATTAGGAGACATGCGATCTCAGTAAGAAATTGCTGAGCCTCGTCTTCGTACTCGTACCCCGATTTTTCCATGCTGAATTCTTCCAGATTCTCTCATATCCATTCTGCCCTGGATAGGGATTAGCAAAACGCTGCAAAGTTTTTCTTCCTTTATATGAAGAGAGTAAACCGCTGGTATCACATTCCATCACATGGCTCAATTTAAAAATCACAATTCAATCACATTAATGTGCATTACCATCCAGCAGAATAGCATACTGAGAGAGAAGGGAAAGGGGAAACATGCATTACAAATGAAAGAGGTTGTTTCTTTGAAGAGAGTAGTTGCTAGAACAGGCGAGAAGCGACGTGGGACTCCAGGGACGATGGTAAGGCAGAACGTGCGCGGGCAGGTGGGCATATTGCTCGCGTTTTTGTGTGGTGCGCTCGTGTTGTATGGGGTATTAATGGAGGTAGCTCCGCGCAGGAATCAACCTACAGGCACGTTCGTCTTCGTCTGGGAGGGGTGCTTTCTGTTGTACCTGATGGCCTGTGTCTGGATACTGAAGACGCAGCCACTAAAAGGAAAATGCCGCTGGCTTGAACTGGGTATTCTTTTTGCAGGCGCGCTGTTTTTTCGCGTGATGCTCTTACCTCGCGCTCCTGGCCTTTCGCCAGATGTCTGGCGTTATGTGTGGGATGGAGGCGTCATCCTGCATGGCTACAATCCCTATCTGTACGCGCCAGCCGATAAACTCCTGCTGCCATTGCGTAACATTGTTTTTGCCAACGCTGACTACCGACTGACTCCTACAGCTTATCCGCCTGGGGCCGAACTGCTCTTTACGCTGGGCGCACTTCTCATGCCCACAAATGTGCTGGCAACCAAGGCCATATTTGTGGTCTGCGATTTGGTGACCTGTGTTGTGCTGGCATTATTACTGGTTCATAAGAGGCTGGACCCGCGCCGCGCTCTCATTTATGCCTGGTGCCCGTTACCGATCGTTGAGTTTGCGCTGGAAGGGCACGTAGATGCAGTGGCGATCATGTTTACGGTGCTGGCGGTTCTGTGCGCGTTCGGCACCTGGCGTGGGGCACGTACCTGGGTCGGCATCTTTGTGGGCCTGGCGACGTTGGCGAAGATCTACCCCATTGTGCTGCTGCTTGCCCTTGTCCACAGGCGGGACAGGCCACTCCTCTTGGCCTGCGCCTTGACGATCACTCTGGGATATCTGCCCTTTATGGTCTTCAGCAATGGGCATCTGCTGGCTGCGCCACTCTCTTTTGTCAATCAGGGAGTTGGGAGTCCAGGCGTGCTGCCAACGCTCTTCTTTTTTGTTGAACATCACCTTCTCCATGCCAATCTTGTGGATAACAGGGCCGTCGTTGCTGCAGTCGATGTCCTGGTGCTGGTTCCCAGCTTCCTGCTCGTCATTGTCCAGCGTGTACGCGGGCGTCTGAGCATGGAGATGGCCGCACTGATCCTGATCGGGAGTTTTATGGTCGCTAGTGCGTTTCTTTGTCCCTGGTATGCACCTGCCTTTTTGCCCTGGCTGGCCCTGCTCATCGGCCCCATATGGAATGCACGGGGTTTCCACGTATCAAAGTTTGCGCTTGTCCTCGTCTGGTATTTCACCGTTGTGGTGATCTTCAGCTATGTTCTCGGTCTTTCCATGACCAACTGGCTACTCTACTTTGGCGCAACGTCGGGTATAGTCTTGCTCGGTTGTACTCTGGCTGCGTCTCTGAAGCTTCTGCTGCACCAATCGCAGGCTACTATCAAATCTGGTCGTGATAAGAACTAGCCAGGCGAGTCTCATCTAAACTACTCAAGAATTTGCGTCTTTGTGTACTGGTAGACTGCTCTTCATCGGCTTTTTTTGGTGCTCCCATACCTATTGCTGTTTCTCAATATGCTTTCCATATATGTAAGGCACTGCTCCTACTATCTATAACATGTGTATGCTTCTGAGTGCGAAGTGACATGGCTAAAAGCCGCTACTACCACAGCCCGGCATCAGCAATCCTACATCCCCACCCTGGGCCTGTACTGGATGGCCTCGGCAATATGGTTGGCCAGAATCATCTCGCTTTCGGCCAGGTCGGCCTATTGTTCTTGCTAGCTTCAGGACGCGGTGATAGGCACGGACAGAAAGGTGAAGCTGTTGCATGGCGGCCTTGAATTGACAATACCATTCTACCAAAAAGCTCATTCATAAACGTCTATGGTTTTGAATGGTATAAAGAGCATTTGTAGGAGTAAAGAACAATTTGAACATGTAGGAAGAATCAAGAACAGCACGAAAGGCAAGAGCCTAGCTTTTACAGCTCAAGGAAGTGCTTATGATACAAGCATCAGCAGCAGAAACAAACGCTCAAATCGAAATCGGATATGGGCAAGTATTACTCCATCTGAAACAGGCTCAGGCAGCCGCCGACGGTATCGGAGATAAAGCGACCGCTACGCTCATTGAGATGCTGCAACGTTTATGTCAAACACGCTCTGGCATAAGCAGTGAGCCGAACTCATCTCCTGAAGTTCTAGCCCAGAAGCAAAAACCGTTAGCCTCTCTCAGCATCCATCTATTTGGTACGTTTCAAGCATTTCTCAATGGAACACCCATTAACGGTTGGCGCAAGAAAAGTGAATCGATCTTCAAGTACCTGATCGTCCACCGCACGATACCAGTGCATCGCGAAAAGCTCTGCGAACTATTCTGGCCAGATGTAGAAGCACAATCGGCACGTAATTGTCTGAACGTGACACTACATGCCCTGCGACAAAATCTTCAACTCCCAGCGACTACTTCTGGCGCAGACTCACTTGTACAGTTTGCCAACGATCATTATTATCTGCATCCGCGCTTACATGTATGGACAGATACTGACGCCTTCATCAATTACATTACGCTGTCTCAGTTGGCACTCAAAGGAGACAATCAAACAGAGGCTCTTGCCTATTATGAGATGGCAACAGTACTGTATCGTGGTCACTTCCTCGAAAATGATTGCTATGAAGAATGGACTATCCAACATCGTGAACGGCTCAAGACAGCCTACTTAACCTTGCTCGCACAGCAAAGTCAACTGTACTTTGCAAGCAAGAATTACACCCTGGCTCTGGAACGCAGTCGGAAAATCCTCGAACACGACCCATGCAACGAAGAAGCCCACTGCCAAATTATGCGCTGTTCATATGCCCTGGGACGCCGTGGGTTGGCCTTACATCAATATCAAGTCCTTTGCGACATTCTCACTCGCGAGTTGGGAGTCCTGCCAATGGGCGAATCAATCCAGCTCTATGAGCAAATCAAGAATGGAAGCCTTCGCTGGCAACCCATTTAAGTCAATTTTAAGTGAGCCATAAGTGGCTTTTAAGCACATGCTGTTATTCTTCTAAACAGCACGAGTACGAACAGAAAGGGATGCTAGAGATAATGGTATCGAGCAGCGCGAATCCGCCATTAGACCAGGTAATCGATGCAATGCTGAAGGCATTACAAGATTATATTCCACCGCCAATCAACGGGCTACCACAGCCTGGCCTTTTGGTGGCGAGCGTGAACGAACGTACTGTTGGGCTAAATAACTTCATTGGTACAGAGACGCGTACTGCTTTTCCTGTTATCTCACGTAAGGGTATTCGCCTGGATGCGCTGGTGCGCTTTCAGATATGGGGAGCTGATCCTGTGCAGCTCGATACTGTCTTTAGCAAGTTGGATGGGCATCTCATGGCTGACCGTGATGCTTTACGCGGTAATGGTTTTCTGCGCCTGTCACTGGAAAACACGGCAACCGCCGATCAGATATTCTCCTTTAGTGCCTGGCGCAAACAGGCCGACTATCGTATATTGTACGAATATCGCTTCCAGGATGCCAATGACGCCGCCGGTCTGATCGCCAAAATTACCATTGATAGCGTTCCAGAGGAGTCGAGTCTTCTTGCACATGAAATCATGAACGTCACCGACAGGATGGCACGTTGGGATAACCTCAGCGCACCACCCTTCGTAGTGCGTGGCCGTTTCTCTATCGGAGGGCTGGCGGCCTTACAATTCATTTCGGATGCGGCACCCATCGGCACGATTACACTCACGCGCACTGCTGATACTGTGACAGGCCCACCCACTGTACTACCGACCCTGCAAGATTTTCTGGCGGATGTCGCTGGCCCAACGGCTACAAGTAATAACAGCCAGGTGACGTTTACGACACTCAATCTTTTCCTCAGCAATTTTAGTAGTGCAGGCACTCCCTTCGCGCTTGGCGACTGGGACGCGAATAACATACCCGACAGTTACACCTCCTTTTTTCTTCCTATTGAACCAGCGATTGTGTTGCCAAGCGGTTTTGATCGCCTGGAAATTAGCTATCAAGGCAACGTCTTTGACAAGGTTGCCATCGTGTACTTACGTGCTATAAGCGGTTAAAAATGGGAGCGCAATTCATTGCACCCCTACAACCACGGAAAGGAAACCATCAGACATGCCTGAAATGATTTTGCCAGGCGTCTACATCGAGGTACGACCAGAAGGACTGATCATCCCTGGTCAGGTCACAGTAGGCAATATAGGAATCGTAGGCACAGCCAGCAAGGGGGCAGTAAACGAACCTATCCTCCTGGGTAGCTATGCTGATGCACTGCAAAAACTGGGGCCATATGATGCCTGGCCCGCAGATGCAGCAGGGCAAAAAACCGCACTCACACTGGTACGTGCGCTAGAGCTAGCTTACAATCAAGGCGCGACGACGGTCTATGCCGTGCGAGTAGCAGACACATCAATAGATGCGGCGGGCGTGCCGACAGCAACGGCGGCTGCGCCAGCACAGGTCCAAATTACAACGACAAGTGGGGCACCAGTCACCTTGACAGCAAGAAGCGAGGGCACATGGGGTAATAGTTTGTCCTATAACGTATCTCCACTTGGACTTACGGATCCGACTGCCGTTGTCGAGAATGAGAGTCACAAAGGGGGCCAGGCTATTACGCTCCTTAGTATGCCAGTGGCCAAAGATGCACGCAATCGCATCCAGATAAAGGGCCGTGGGCCTTTGGCTCTCGTTTACGATCAAGACCCCAAGTCCGGCGAAGTCAATGTGGTTACGGCATCAGGCAATTTGAAATTCCTTGCAGGTGAGGAACCTACTGCTACCGACATACTGACCGCCACATATGCCGTGAAAAACGATAATGCGTTCAAAGTGACGCTGCGTCTCGGACGTGCTGAAGAGATATATACCGTGGTGAATGGAACTGATCTGGTCAACGATATTATGGATAATAATACCAGGTCAGCCTGGGTAGACGCCTCGACTGGTGTTAACTCTGGACCATTGGTGCTAAGCCAGCCAACTCAGCAGCCGCCCCTTCCCCCAGTTTTTACAGTCTTCTCTGGCGGTCGGAACGGAGAGGGCGCGGTAGTAACAGACTATCAGGCAGGGCTCGACAAGTTGCTCTACCAGGATGTGCAAATCATCATCGCGGCAGGTCAAGACGAAAGCTTCGGTAATAGACTAGACGCGCATTGCCAGGACGCTTCGACCGATGTCGTCAAGCATGACCGCATCGCTGTGGTTGGTAGCAAGCTACTCTCAGATAGCGAAACGCTCGATACCATCCTGGGCCATGAACTGGACAGTGACCGCGTCATCTTTGTAACCCCCGGTATTAACACAACTGATGCTATATCGAGGACTCCTGTGACCCTACCAGGTTCGTACACAGCCGCCGCAGTGGCCGGTTTGCTGGCTCGCTTCCCAGCGCATGTGAGCCTGACCAATAAAGTACTCAGTGTAGACGATCTTGAACAGCGGTTTACAGATGTACAGTTGACCCAGCTCCTGAAGGCCCGTGTAATGCCACTAGAATCACGCCTGGGCTTCCACATTGTGCGCGGCATCACCACTTCTACGAACACGGCGTGGCAGCAAATCACCACGCGCCGTATCGTTGACTATGCCAAATTCGGCGTGC